>Ga0209023_10003752_pt1 | contig 17825 bp, 18 predicted proteins | sample LakOneMetagenome_FD_187468 | JGI IMG/M metagenome (GOLD analysis project Ga0209023, IMG submission 187468) | Freshwater and sediment microbial communities from Lake Erie, Canada (SPAdes) (version 2) | ecosystem: Environmental > Aquatic > Freshwater > Lentic | place: Lake Erie, Canada... | reverse complement strand
GGCCACCGGTTTCCCGATCGCCAAGGTCGCCGCGCGCCTGGCCGTCGGATACACCCTGGACGAGCTGAAGAACGACATCACCGGCGGCGCGACCCCGGCCTCGTTCGAGCCCAGCATCGACTACGTGGTCACCAAGATCCCGCGCTTCGCCTTCGAGAAATATCCGGGCAGCGAGCCGCACCTGACCACCGCCATGAAGTCGGTCGGCGAAGTGATGGCCATCGGCCGCACGTTCAAGGAAAGCGTCCAGAAGGCCCTGCGCGGCCTGGAAACCGGCCTGACCGGTTTCGACGAGATCGAGATCCACGGCGCCGACGATCCCGACAACGGCAAGGCCGCGGTGATCCGCGCCCTGGGCATGCCGACGCCCGACCGCATCCGCGTGATCGCCCAGGCCTTCCGCCATGGCCTGACCGTGGAAGAGGTCAACGCCGCCTGTTCCTACGAGCCCTGGTTCCTGCGCCAGATCGCCGAGCTGGTCCGCCAGGAAGGCTGGGTCCGCGCCGGCGGCCTGCCGACCGACGCCCAAGGCTTCCGCGCCCTGAAGGCGCAAGGCTTCTCCGACGCCCGCCTGGCCAAGCTGGCCGGTTCGGACGAAACCGCCGTCCGCAAGGCCCGTCAGGCCCTGAACGTGCGCCCGGTCTTCAAGCGTATCGACAGCTGCGCCGGCGAGTTCGCGGCTGCCACGCCCTACATGTATTCGACCTATGAGACCGGCGCCCTGGGCCAGATCCCCGAGTGCGAAAGCCTGCCGACCAACCGCAAGAAGGCGGTGATCCTGGGCGGCGGTCCCAACCGGATCGGCCAGGGCATCGAGTTCGACTACTGCTGCTGCCACGCGGCCTTCGCGCTGGACGCCATCGGCATCGAGTCGATCATGGTCAACTGCAACCCCGAGACCGTCTCGACCGACTACGACACCTCCGACCGCCTGTATTTCGAGCCGCTGACGGCCGAGGACGTGCTGGAGCTGCTGCATGTCGAGATGAGCAACGGGACCCTGGCCGGCGTCATCGTCCAGTTCGGCGGCCAGACGCCACTGAAGCTGGCTCAGGCGCTGCAAGACGCCGGCGTGCCGATCCTGGGCACCAGCCCCGACGCCATCGACCTGGCCGAAGACCGCGAGCGCTTCCAGCAGCTGCTGAACGGCCTGGACATCGCCCAGCCCGAAAACGCCATCGCCCGCACCTGGGACGAAGCCCGCGCCGCCGGCGAGGAGATCGGTTTCCCGTTCGTGATGCGTCCGTCCTACGTGCTGGGCGGCCGGGGCATGGAGATCATCCGCGATCACGAGCACCTGGAACGCTACATCACCAACACCGGCGAGATCTCGTTCGAGCACCCGATCCTGCTGGACCACTATCTGAGCCGCGCCACCGAGGTCGACGTCGACGCCCTGTGCGACGGGACCGACGTGTTCGTGGCCGGCGTGCTGGAGCACATCGAGGAAGCCGGCGTCCACTCGGGCGACAGCGCCTGCTCGATGCCGCCCTTCTCGCTCAGCGCCGAGACCGTGGAAGAGCTCAAGCGCCAGACCGTCAAGATGGCCCTGGCCCTCAACGTGCGCGGCCTGATGAACGTGCAGTTCGCCATCGAGGAACCGCACAGCGAAAACCCGCGCATCTACGTGCTGGAAGTGAACCCCCGCGCCTCGCGCACGGTGCCGTTCGTGGCCAAGACCATCGGTCAGCCGGTGGCCGCCATCGCCGCGAAGATCATGGCCGGCGAGACGCTCAAGAGCTTCGGCCTGGTCGACAAGCCGTATGACCACATCGCGGTCAAGGAAGCGGTCTTCCCGTTCGCCCGCTTCGCCGGGGTCGACACCATCCTCGGCCCGGAAATGCGTTCGACCGGCGAGGTCATGGGCCTGGACTGGCTGCGCGAGGGCGAAACCAGCATGGCCCCGGCTTTCGCCCGCGCCTTCGCCAAGAGCCAGCTGGGCGGCGGCGTCACCCTGCCCCGCGAGGGCACGGCCTTCGTCTCGGTCAAGGAAAGCGACAAGCCCTGGATCGTCGAGCCCGTCCGCCTGCTGCAGGCCGCCGGCTTCACGGTGCTGTCCACCGAAGGCACCCGCGCCTATCTGGCCACGCAAGGCATCCAGGTCGAGCATGTCAAGAAGGTGCTGGAAGGCCGTCCGCACATCGTCGACGTGATGAAGAACGGCGGCGTGCAGCTGGTGTTCAACACCACCGAAGGCAAGCAGGCCCTGGAAGACAGCTTCGAGATCCGCCGCACGGCCCTGATGATGAAGGTGCCCTATTACACCACCTCGGCCGGCGCCCTGGCGGCGGCCCAGGCCATCTCCATCGCGCCCGCCGAAGCGCTGGAAGTGCGGCCGCTGCAGAGCTACCAGTAGACGTCATCCACCCCGCCGCGCGTCCTCCTCCTGAAGGGGGAGGACGCCAGCGGTTCTTGAAACGACGGCTGAAACTTGCGATGCGCAGGTCATGACCGCCTACACCGACGCCGACGTCGCCCGCCTCGCCGAGCGCCTGCTGGACCATTCGCTGCCCAAGGCCGAATGGACCCATGCCGCGCATCTGACCGCCACGATGCGTCTGGTCCGCACCCGCGACGCGGGACTTGAGCGCGACATGCCGGGCATCATCCGCACCTACAACGTCGCCGTCGGCGGGGTGAACGATGACCAGGGCGGCTATCACGAGACCATCACCCAGGCCTATCTGACCGCCATCCGCGCCTTCGTGGCGACCCTGCCGGCGGACATCGGCGACGGCGAAGCCGCCGCCCGCCTTCTGGCCACCCCGATGGGCGACAAGGAATGGCCGCTGACCTTCTGGTCGCGCGAGCGCTTGTTCAGCGTCGCCGCCCGACGCGGCTGGGTGGAGCCGGATCTGAAGGCGCTGGTCTAGCCCGGCGTCGTCGCGCGCTCTGCTTCCCACGCTGAAATCACGCGCCCGGACCGAAAGTCTCCGGTTCATGCCTTCCATGATTTCAGATCCAGCGACCAAGTCTGACCGACCAGATCATGGCCGAACGAATGATGCGGCGCCTGATCGATCAGGGTGAAGCCGGCGCGCTGATAGATGCCGCGGGCGGCGGCCAGGACCGTGTTGGTCCAGAGGTCCAGTCGCTGATAGCCTAGGGCGCGGGCCCGCGCGATGCAGGTCGCGACCAGCTGCTTGCCGACCCCCATGCCGCGCGCGTCGGGCTCGACATAGAGAAGGCGAAGCCTGGCGACCCCGGTTTCGCCGCCGCGCACCAGAAAGACCGAGCCCACCATGCGACGACCAATATCGGCGATCCAGGCGTCGTCCTTCAGCGGATCGAAGGCCTGATGGAAGTCGGCCAGGATTTGGGCGACCAGGGCTTCATAATCCCGGTTCCACCCGTACTCCTGCGCGTAGAGGATCGCCTGGCGCGCGGTGACAAGCCCAAGGTCACCAGGGCGCAGGCCACGGAGGGTCAGTTCGGGTTCAAGGTCGTCGAAGACCGCGTTGATCTCGGTCGCCGCCGACAGAAGGCGCGAGCGCTGGAACGGCCGCAGGCTCTCGATCAGGTCGCCGACCCGGGCGCGTGTCCCGGCGTCCAGCGCCGCGAACGCCGCACGCCCCTCATCGGTGAGAGACAACAACTGATGGCGACCATGGGCCGGGTTCTCGCGGGCTGTCACCAGGCCGCGCGCCGAGAACCGTTTGACGGTCCGGCTGACCTGGGCCGGGTCAAGGCGCAGGGTGCGGGCCATCTCGGCTCCCATGAGGTCGGTCCCGTTGGCCAGCTCGTACAGGATGCGCGCTTCGCTGAGCGTGAAGGGGCTGCCATCATAGTTGGCGTCGAGAAGCCCCAGGCGGGTCGTATAAACCCGGTTGAAAGCCCGAAGCGTCGCGACATCCTGATCGTGCTGGGTCGCCATGATTCCTCCATTGTTGATTCAATCAATATTCCTGAGTATTGATCTAGTCAACAATGGCAAGGTCGCCGCCGATCCCGCTTGACTAACCCGCACGGCGCCGTGCGACGCTGAACCCCTCTCGGAGCGCCGCGCCATGATCATCGTCCATCACCTGAACAATTCCCGCAGCCAGCGGGTGCTCTGGCTGCTGGAGGAGCTGGGCGTTCCCTACGAGGTCAAGCGCTATGAGCGCGACGCCGACACCATGCTGGCCCCGCCGGAGTTGCGGGCCATCCATCCGCTGGGCAAGTCGCCGGTGATCACCGACGGCGACAAGACTGTCGCCGAGACCGGCGCCATCGTCGAATACATCATCGAGACCTATGGCCAGGGACGGCTGATCCCCGCCGCCGGAACGCCGGAGCGCCTGCGCTACACCTACTGGCTGCACTATGCCGAGGGCTCGGCCATGACGCCGCTGCTGCTGAAGCTGGTCTTCATGGCCCTGCCGACCCGCGCGCCGGGCCTGTTGAGGGGCCTGATCAAGGCGGTGGCCAACAAGGCCCAGAGCAGCTTCATCGATCCGCAGATCAAGACCCACGTCGACTACTGGGACGCCGAGCTTGGCAAGTCCGCCTGGTTCGCCGGCCAGCACTTCACCGCCGCCGACATCATGATGAGCTTCCCGCTGGAAGCGGGCGCCGCACGGGCCGGCGCGGCGTCGCGACCACGCGTCAAGGCGTTCCTGGAGGCCATCCATGGTCGCCCCGCCTATCGCGAGGCGCTGAAGCGCGGCGGGCCCTACGACTACGCCTCATAGGCCCCTGGGGAGGGGCGGGCAGAATGTCGCGCCGGGAACGGAGTTAAGGCGAAGGTAACCTCATCTCGCGCATGGATTTGAGGGTCCCGCCCGCATCCTCCGGCGGGACACCTTAGAGCCGCCGCCCATGCCGGACTCCCTGATCACATCGGCCAAAAGCCCGTCAGTCGTCGGCGCCATGCTCGCGACCGCCGGAGCGATCGTGGCTGGACTGCTGGCGGCCGTGTCCGTGAACGCCCAGCCGAAAGATCCGTCGCGCGTCGCGGCTGTCTTTCCGCCGTGGTGGAGCGTGGCCCAGAGCGTGAGCGCCGCCGGTTCGGCCGGCAGCATCGCCGCCGTCGGCGGCGCGCCCTTCATTGTCATTCTGCGGGGCGACCCGATCGATCTGGCGCAACGCGCCCGCTCGGCCGGCGCCCTGCTGGTCCTCGATCCCGATCTCGCGGGCGTCTGCGCCCCCAAGGAAGCCTTGTCATGACCGTCGCCCTTTCCAGCCTCGACACCCAACGTCAGCTTGGCGGCAAGCTGGTCGTGGCCCTCACATGGCTGCTCGCCGGCATCGTGGTGGGGGCCCGTCTTCTGGTGCACGGACCCTTGCTGGGCCTGGCCATCGCGGCTGTGGCCACCGCCGTCGCCGCCACCCTGGCCAACAGCCGGGCCGGCAACAGCTCGACGGGACGCGCCCTGACCGGCGTGGCGCTGATGGCTCAGGTGTCCTTGCTGGTCGCGGCCGTGAACGGTCACGCCTGGCAGATCGACATGCACATGACCTATTTCGCCGCCCTGGCCCTGCTGGTGGTCTATTGCGACTGGAAGGTCATCGCCGCGGCCGCCGCCACGGTGGCCGTGCACCATCTGGGCCTGAGCTTCCTGTTGCCGGCGGCGGTGTTCCCCGGCTCGGCCAGCCTGGGCCGCGTTCTGGTCCACGCCGTGATCCTGATCGTCGAGGCCGGCGCCCTGATCGCCACCACCTTCAGCATCAACAGCATGTTCGCCACCGCCAACAAGGCCCGCGCCGAGGCCGAGCAAGCGGTTGAAGCCGCGCGCGCGGCCAATGACGTCGCCGAGAACGCCCGTCGCTCGGAAGAAGCCGGCCGCGCCAGCCACGCCGAAGAAAACGCCGAGGCCGAGCAGCAGCGCACGGACGCCGTCGCCGCCCTGGCCCAGGCGCTCTCGCGCCTGGCGCAGGGCGACCTGACCATCCGCCTCAACAGCCGCTTCGCCCAGGCGTATGAGGCGCTGCGCAACGACTTCAACGCCGCCGCCGAGCGCGTGCAAGCGGCCATGCGGGCCATCTCGCTGACCACCGGCGCCGTCAGCGCCGGCGCCGACGAAATCGCCCAGGCCTCCGACAACCTTTCGCGCCGCACCGAGCAGCAGGCCGCCAGCCTGGAACAGACCGCCGCCGCCCTGGACGAGATCACCGCCACGGTGCGCAAGACCGCCGCCGGCGCCAAGGAGGCCTCCGATGTGGTGACCACCGCCCGCAGCGACGCCCAGCGCTCGGGCGAGATCGTCGACCAGGCGGTCGCCGCCATGACCCAGATCGAAGGCTCCTCGCATCAGGTGGGCCAGATCATCGGCGTCATCGACGAGATCGCCTTCCAGACCAACCTTCTGGCCCTGAACGCCGGGGTCGAGGCCGCGCGCGCAGGCGAAGCCGGTCGCGGCTTCGCGGTCGTGGCCCAGGAAGTGCGGGCCCTGGCCCAGCGTTCGGCCGAGGCCGCCAGGGAGATCAAGACCCTGATCTCGACCTCGACCCAGCAGGTCGGGGCCGGCGTCGCCCTGGTGGGCCAGACGGGCGAAGCGCTGCAGCGCATCGTCGGCCAGGTCGCGTCCATCGACACCCTGGTCAACCAGATCGCCGCCTCGGCCAACGCCCAGTCGACGGGCCTGCACGAAGTGAACGCCGCCGTGAACCAGATGGACCAGGTGGTGCAGCAGAACGCCGCCATGGTCGAAGAAGCCACCGCCGCCACCCATTCGCTGAAGGGCGAGGCCGCCGAACTGGCGGCGCTGGTCGGTCGCTTCAAGGTCTCCGAAGGCGCTGACATCACAAGCTCGGCCCCGGCGCCCCGCGCCCGACCCAACACCGCCGTCCGCCCCGGACGCGGTTCGGCCGCGGTGGCGGTCAAGGAAGACTGGCAGGAGTTCTGATCCGTCCGCGCCCTGGCAGAGGACGGAAAGCGCCAGCCAATTCCCTTACGGCAAAGACGAAGCCTCCCGGCCTCTTGCTTATCGTGAACGCGCCTCCTATCCTCTCAGCCCCCGGTCGCGCGCGCCAGCGACGGGACGAATACTCCTCCCAAGGCGAACCGAGCTAAAATCCGCAATGGAAAAAGTGCCGATGACCGCCGGGGGTTATCAAACCCTCGACGATGAACTGAAGCGTTTGAAGACGATCGAGCGTCCGGCGGTGATCGCCGCGATCTCCGAGGCGCGCCAGCATGGCGACCTCTCGGAAAACGCAGAGTATCACGCGGCCAAGGAACGTCAGGGCTGGATCGAAGGCCGTATCGCCGAGATCGAGGACAAGATCGCCCGCGCGCAGGTGATCGACGTATCGAAGCTGTCGGGCAAGCAGGTGAAGTTCGGGGCGACCGTCAGCGTCGTCGACGAGGACACCGAGGAAGAGGCTCGCTACCAGATCGTTGGCGATCACGAAGCCGACGTGAAGGAAGGCCGCATCTCGCTGTCTTCCCCGCTGTCGCGCGCCATGATCGGCAAGGAAGTGGGCGAAGTCGTCGAGGTCTACACGCCCGGCGGCGTCAAGGCCTACGAGATCCTGAAAGTGGAGTGGCTGTAAGGCGCCTTGCCTTACGCCCAACCCGCGCCATAAAGCGAGACCATGAGCAAGGCTGCTTCCTCGGAAGCGGCCTTGTCTGCGTGACCGTGCTCGTCGGGATGACGTCTTGAAGAAACCTCCCCTGATCATCTGGGCTATCTCGGATGGCCGCGCCGGCATTGAGGCCCAGGCCGTCGGCCTGGCCGAGGCGGTCGCGCGCGAGGCCCGGGTCCAGGGGATCGAGGCCGCCATCGAGATCAAGCGCGTCGGCTGGACCGGCCGCGTCGGTCGCCTGCCCTGGTGGCTGAACTGGTTCCCCCGCCGCTGGCTGACGCCGCAGAGCGACATCACCGCCCCCTGGCCAGACCTGTGGATCGCCGCAGGCCGCGCCACCCTTCCCCTCTCCATCCGCGCCAAGCGCTGGTCGGGCGGCAAGACCTATGTCGTCCAGATCCAGGACCCGCGCGTCCCGCCGCAGATGTTCGACCTGGTCATCCCGCCCAAGCACGACCGATTGTCCGGCGACAACATCCTGTCGATCACCGGCTCTCCGCACCGGGTGACGGTGGCGCGGCTGGCCAGCGAGTACGAGGCGTTCAGGGCCCAGCTCGACGACCTGCCCCACCCGCGCGTCGCGGTGCTGCTGGGCGGCAAGTCCAAGGCCTTCGACCTGCCGGTCGAACGCGCCGCCCAGATGGCCCATCAGATCCAGATCCCGCTGGAACAGGACGGCGGCAGCCTGCTGATGACCTTCTCGCGCCGCACGCCCGAGCCGGCCCGCGCCCTGCTGACCGCCCGCCTGCGCCACCTGCCCGGCATGGTCTGGGACGGCGAGGGCCCCAACCCCTATTTCGCCTTCCTGGCGGCCGCCGACTACATCCTCGTCACCGAGGACTCCACCAACATGGCCACCGAGGCCGCCTCGACCGGCAAGCCAGTGTTCATCCTGAAGATGGAAGGCTCGAGCCTGAAGTTCCGCCTCTTCCACGAGGAACTGGAACGTCAGGGCGCGGCCCGACCCTATGGCGGCGCGTTCCACGGCTGGACCTATGAGCCCGTCGACGAAACCGGCCGCGCGGCGCGCGAAGTGCTGGCGCGGATGCGGGGCGAGACGGTGAGCGAGGACGTTGTCACCGAGCCCTCGCCGGCTGAGACGCCCCCAGTCGACCCTGTCGAGACGCCGCCCCAACCGATTACACCGCCAAAGGCCAGCCCCAAGCCAAAGCCCAAGGCCGCTCCCAGACCCCGGGCCGCTTCAAAGCCCGAAGCCGCTGTCGACGCAACGAAGGCGCCGGCCAAGCGCAAGGCGGCGGCCAAGGCGCAGCCCGACACGGCGCCGAAGCCCGCGGCAGCAGCCAAGCCCAAGCCCCGCGCAAAACCCAAGCCCAAGCCCTGACCAGCGTCTGGCGCGCCACACCGAAACGGTGTGGAATGACTCCATGATCCTCGCCGTCCTCCAGGCCCGCATGAGCTCCACCCGCCTGCCGGGCAAGGTGCTGATGCCGATCCTGCGCCAGCCGATGATCGTGCGGCAGATCGAGCGGGTGGCCCGCTCCCGTCGCATCGACAGGCTGGTGGTGGCCACCAGCGACCAGCCCGGCGACGATGTGCTGGCCGACGCCGTCCGCAAGGAAGGCATAGCCGTGCATCGCGGGCCGCTGGACAATGTGCTGGAGCGCTTTATCGGCGCCCTGGACGCCCATCCGGCCGATCACGTGGTCCGCCTGACCGCCGACTGCCCCCTGGCCGACCCCGACCTGATCGACGCGACCATCGACCTGCACCTGTCGACCGGCGCCGACTATGCCAGCAACAGTCCCGACGGCGCGGCCTTTCCCAAGGGGCTGGACGTCGAGGTGATCACCGCCGAGGGCCTGCGCCGCGCGGCCCGGCAGGCCGACAGCCAGGAGGCCCGCGAGCACGTCACCTGGGACGTCTGGAACAACCCGCTGCAGTGGAAGATCGCCTGGCTGCCCGCCGAACCGGGTCAGGACGCCATCCGCTGGACCGTCGACCGGCCGGATGACTACGCCTTTGTCGCCACGGTCTATGACCACCTGTATCCCGCCAACCGCCACTTCACCTCCGACGACATCAAGGCCTTTGTCGCCAAACGGCCGGACCTGGCCAATTACGGCGGCGACCGGCGCGGATGAGAGCCCTCTCGCCACAGGACAGGCCGGCCATCCTCTTCGTCTGTGACGCCGGACCCGACGTCGGCGGCGGCCATGTGATGCGCTCCCTGACCCTGGCCCAGGCCCTGACGGCGGCCGGCGCGGAGTGCGCCTTCCTGGCCCGCCCGGCGGTCGAGGCCGTGTTGGACGCCTTCGCGCCGGGCACGATCCGAACGACCGCGACCGAGCCCTTCGACGCCGTCGTCTTCGACCACTATGGCCTGTCGGCCCCCGACCACCGCGCCTTGGCGAAGGGCCGCCCGACCCTGGCGATCGACGACCTGGCCAACCGTCCGCTGGAGGCCGACCTTGTGCTGGATGCCGGACCGGCGCGACGGGGGCAGGACTATGCCGGCCTGACGCCGCCGGGCGCTGTTCTGCTGCTGGGCCCCAACCACGCCCCGGTGCGCCCGGCCTTCCCGGCGCTCCGCGAAGCGGCCCTGGCCCGCCGCGCGGCGAAGGGGCCGGTGCGACGCATCCTGGTCTCGCTGGGCCTGACCGACGTGGGCGGGATCACCGGCCGGGTGGTCGATCTGCTGCTGCCCCGGCTGGGCGATATCGCGCTGGACGTGGTGATGGGAGGCGGCGCGCCCAGCCTGACGCGCCTGCGTGAGCTTGCCACTCGTGAACCGCGCCTGGTCCTGCACATCGACACCCAGGACATGCCCCGCCTGACGCTTGAGGCCGACCTTGCCGTCGGGGCCGGCGGCTCGACCAGCTGGGAGCGTTGCATCCTGGGCCTGCCGACCCTGACCCTGATCCTGGCCGACAACCAGATCGCCGCCGCAACAGCGCTGGCGGAGGCCGGGGCCAGTCCGAGCCTCGACATCTCTGCGACGGATTTCGACGCCGCGTTCGCTCGGGAAATCGACCGGCTGATCGCCGTCAGCGACCTGCGCACCGCCCTGTCTGCCGCCAGCGCCCAGGTTTGCGACGGCGGCGGCGCCGATCGCGTGGCGGCGGCGTTCCTGGCCCGGATCGCCGGGGCCTGAAGGCCTGACAGCCCCGCGCGATGACCTTGCAGGTAATTGCTGCGTCGCCGGAAGCTTCCGATCATCAGGCCATCAGAAAACGGAGAGCCCCGATGACCCCTGCGTCCCAAAGCCCTGTCGAGATCGTCCGCCTGTTCATGAAGGACATGGAGGGCCTGGACTATGACTCGGCGCTGAAGCGGGTTTCCGACGACTGCGAATATGTGAACCCGCCGCCGCTGCCCGTCGTGCATGGGCCGGCAGGGATCCGCAGCCTGCTGGAGCCTTTCTTCGCGCCGACCCTGGAGAACGAGTTCAAGGTCCTGCGCGAGGCCGCCAACGGACCGTTCGTGTTCCTGGAGCGTCTCGACCGCCATCGCCTGGCCGACAAGTGGGTCGAGCTTCCGGTGACGGGCGTTTTTGAAGTTCACGATGGCAGGATCACCTTCTGGCGCGACTATTTCGACGCCGCGACGATCATGTCGCAATGGCCCAGCGGGTAACCTGCGGGGGCGAAGGCCACCCTTAAGGGCAAAAACCTGGCCAGCTGCGACAAACTGCGCTGCATCGCCTAACGGCTGTTAACCAAACGTTCGGCGCTTGGGCTGGATTCTCCCGCGATCAAATCGTCGCCCGGATTCCGCCCGCTATGCCCGCCCTGCCCGATATTCGCGGCCTGAAGTATCCGGACGAGTTCGTCGCCCGGCATTTCTTCAAGCGCGGCCTGCACCAGCGCACCGGCCGGGTCGTCGAGCTGGGCGGCGGGACGGGCAACAATCTGTCGCTCTACGCCGCCTATGGCTGGACCCTGACCGACGTCGACTATTCGCAGGCCGCCCTCGACGACGCCGCCTTCAATCTGGACGGCCGGGTCGAGACGATCCGCGCCGACCTGTCGCAAGGCCTGCCCGACCTGGGCCAGACGCCTGTCGACGTGCTGCTGATCCCCAACCTGTTGTGCTACCTCACCGACGCCCAGGCGCGCGCCGTGCTGTCCGCCGCGCGCAAGGCGCTGGCCCCAGGGGCCGAGGTCTTCGTGCGCACCCGGCTGGTCGACGACTATCGCTGCGGCAGGGGCGTGGAAGAGGAACCCAACGGCTGGCGGCTCGACACCCCGGAAACCGGCGAGGCCGGCCTGTTCAATCTTTTCTACACCGAGGACGGCCTGGTGAAGCGCCTGGTCGACGAGCTTGGCCTCGTGGAGCCCACAGCCCTGAAGGTGTCGTTCGATAACATCCAGAACGGCGTCCGCGTCGCGCCCAACAGCGATCTGGTCGTCTGGGGTGCGGTGGCATGAGCGAGCGCATGCGCATCGTCGGCGGCGGGCTGACCGGCATCCTGGCGGCCTTCGAGGCCCATCGCCTGGGCTGGCGCGACATCACGATCCAGGAGCGCTTCGAGGCCTTGGGCGGCGTGGCGCGGCCCCGGCTGCGTCATGGCAAGGAGATGCGCGACGGCTGCATCTATTTCGGCGGCCCTGACAGTCAAGGGAGGGGCGACCCGATCGTCGAGGCCCTGACCGCCCACGGCGCCAAGTTCGAAACCTTCGACAACCGCTTTGGCTCGGTCAGCCTGGGCGCCGACGGCCACCGGGTGTTCACCTGGGACTTCGGCGGCCCGGCCGTCGACTGCGCGGTGACGAAGATCGGCAGGCCGGCCGGCGACAGCCTGGCCGCGCGCATCGCCGCCTATCCCCAGACCATCGCCGACCGGCTGGAAGCCTATTGCCGCTGGCATCTGGAAACCGACCTTGAGACCGTGCACGGCGAGGCCGCCATCCCGCTGGCCATCAACCGCGTGTTTCCGGCCGCCGCCGACCTGAGCGCCCTGGCCAGCCTGAAGGCGACCAATCCCTGGGCCGACGAGCTCTACGCCATCCCCCGCGGCCTGTCGGGCCGCACCGCCAACCTGACCGCGACCCTGCCGGTCGGCGGCTTTTCCGCCCTGCTCGATACGTGCCACAAGGCGCTGCTGAACCTGGGCGTGAAGGTCGAGCTGAACGCCCTGGTCTCGCCCCGCGCCCTGCTGGCCGCGCCCGAAGTCGGCGAGACCGTGGTCTGGGCCGCCAATCCGACGCCGCTGTTCAAGCCGCTGGGTCTGGCCACGCCCACCCTGCTCAAGAAGAGCTTCGCCACCTATGTCTTCGAGGTGGACTTCGATGGGCCCTGCCCGGTCTATGTCCAGAACTTCACCGCCCAGGGCGCGGCGTTCCGCGTCTATCTGTATGAGAGCGGCGGGCAAAAGCTGGCCGTGGCCGAATGCGTGCGCGAGGCCGATCTCGCCAAACTGCCCACCGAGATGCGGGTTCTGATGTCGGGCTTCGGATCGCTGAAGGTCGGCGCCCTGCTGCACACCGACGTTCAGCCCCGCTGGATCTATCACACGCTGGACGCCATCGACGGCCTGAAGGCCCTGCGCGGCGCACTGGCGGCGCGGTTCGGCGCGAGCTTCATTCCCGGCGCCTGGGAGCCCTATGCCAAGGCCGCCAAGCTGGCCGAAGTGAATACGGCCCTGGCCGCCGCCCGTCAGGCCGCGCCGGCTCAAGTCGCGAAGGCCGGATGAACCTGATGTCCACGGCCGCGATCATGCAGCCGACCTACTTGCCGTATCTGGGCTATTTCCAGTTGATGACGGCCAGCGACGTCTTCGTGTTCCTGGACGACGTGCAGTTCGCCCGCCGCTCCTGGCAGTCGCGCAATCGCATCCTCACGGCCAATGGCGAGCTGATGCTGACCGTGCCGGTGAAAAAGCACGACCGCGACACCCCCATCTGCGCCATCGAGATCGACGACAGCCAGGGCTGGCGCGACAAGCATCTGGCCGCCATCCGCCACGCCTATGGCAAGCGGCCGGGCTTTGCCGAGGGCTGGGCGTTCGTCTCCGAACAGCTGGCTCTGCAGCCGGGCGGCAGGCTGGCCGACCTGACCTGCGGCATGGCCCAGGCGGCGGCCCGGCACATGGGCCTGACGCCGCGCTTCGAACGGGCCTCGGCGCTAGGCGCGACGGGCGCGCGATCAGAGCATCTGCTGGCGATCTGCCAGGCCGTGGGGGCGACCCAGTATGTCTCGCCGGTGGGTTCGGCCGACTACATGGAAGAGGACGGGGTCTTCGCGGCCGCCGGCTTCCCCGCGCGGTTCCAGGCGTTCACGTCTGTGGAGTATCCGCAGGGCTCTGGGGCGTTCACGCCCTTCATGGGCTTCGTCGACGCGCTGATGAACGTGGGGTGGGCCGGCATGCGCGAGCTCGTCGCGCCGCCCGAAGCCTGAGCCGATTTCGCACTGCGGCGTCCGGTGACGTGATAGGCTGACGGCGAGGCGCTACGAAGCGCCATCTGGCGCGTTCCACTGTGATCGCGGAACGCCGCCAAGGCTCCCCACAGAAGGGAGCGCTCCTCTGCTGTCCGACAATCGACCCCGACGTCCCTTCGCTGGACGCGCCTTGCCGCGCCGGACCCTTTTAGGTCCGGGCGACGTCGCGCGTCCGTCGCCCCGCCGCTCCAGAAGAAGTGACCGCCGATGAAAACCTATCCGGGCACCCGCCCCTCCGGCCCCAAGGGCCTGAACGATTCCCGCTCGACCGGCGGCCAGACCACTCGTCCGCGCCCGATCGATCCCGACGCCCTGCGCGGCACCAAGACTTGAACCGCCTCGCCCCGGTCGACACGACCGCCGCCCCCGCGCGTGACAGCGTGATCGCCTATCTCGTCCTGGTTCACCGCTATCCCGAGCAGTTCAAGCGCCTGTTCAAGGCCATCCACGACCCGGAAAATCACTATCTGATCCACGTCGACAAGAACTCCGGCCCGGCGCTCGAAGCCGAGATCCGCGAGTTCCTGGCCGCCTATCCCAACGCCGCCGTCCTGGAGAGCAAGAAGGCCCTGTGGGGCGGCTACAGTCTGGTCGACGCCGAGCTGCGCGGCATGGAAAAGCTGCTGGAGATGGGCCAGGACTGGGAGTTCTTCATCAACCTGTCGGGCCAGGACTTCCCGCTGATGACCCAGAAGCGCATCCGCGCCTTCCTGTCGGACAATCGCGGCCGCGAGTTCATCAAGGTGCTGGACCAGGCCAGGATGCGTCCCGACACCATGGGCCGGGTGCTGAAACATGTGGTCGAGCTGAAGGACCGCATCGTCGACACCCTGGCCACCCGGATCTTCCTGGACGGCGCCACGCCCTATATCGGCAACCAGTGGAAGATCGTCAGCCGCGCCTTCTGCGAGTTCGTCTGCCACGACCCGTCGGTGGAGCGCTACAAGGCCTTCTACCGCAACACCTTCATCGCCGATGAGGGCTTCTTCCAGACGGTGATGATGAACACCTCGGCCCATGGCGAGGTCGTCAATGACGACAAGCGGATGATCGACTGGGTGCCCGACGGCGACATCAAGCTACGGCCCCGGACCTATCTGGCGAGCGACGCGGCGCAACTGACGACGAGCACCGACCTCTTCGCCCGCAAGTTCGACGCAACGGAAGATGCCGAGATCCTCGACATCCTGGAGGCGCATCTGCGGACCCAGGACGTGGCGAATGTGGATGGCGCCGTGGACACGGCCCATGGCCGAGCGTTGGCCGGATAGCTGTTCGACGCAGACACCAAGCGGCAGCCCCGGTCCATCACCGGAGTTGCCGCTGGACCATCGACTAGATTAGCCAGGCGCCCAGCGTTTCCTGGGTAACGCCGACCAGGATCAACTGGCTATCGGCGCCCAAGTCGATCACCACGCCGGCAGTGGTATAGCTGACGGTATAGACCGCGCCTGGATCCAGTTGAATCCGGTCGCCCTGAGCGCTCGAGAAGTCCGTGATCCGATCCGGCCCCGCGTCCTTGAAATAGTAGAAAGTGTCCGCGCCCGCGCCGCCTGTGATGGTGTCGCTGCCCCGGTCGCCGGCCATCCAGTCATTGCCGTCGCCGCCATTCAGGACATCGTCACCCTGTCCACCTCGCACCCAGTCGGCGCCGGCGCCCCCGTTGCAGGTGTCATTGCCGAGATTGCCGTTGAGAACGTCGTCACCCGTGCCGCCTTCGATCAGGTCCTGATCTTTGCCGCCCACGACCCAGTCCCCGCCTGCCCCACCAGAGAGATTGTCGTTACCCATATTGCCATTGATGTCGTCGAAGCCATTACCGCCAATAACGGTGTCATCGCCCTCGTCGCCACGCAGGTAGTTTGTTGCGCCGACGCCTTCCAGTCTATCGTTTCCAGCGCCGCCGAAGATGCTTCCGCCCGCCGATATTAGCTTGTCATCCCCACCGTAGCCGTACACCGGCGTGTCCGTGGAGCTTATACTGTCGTTTCCAGAGAAAATTATCGGAAGAATATCGGCAAGTGTTCCGCTACTCAGTGCCGATTTCATATATAATGCATTAACTGAGAAATTCTTAATCGTAAATTGAGCAGCAAAGCCCGATTCCGACCTCAATTCCATCACAATAGATGTAATAATTCCATTTTGGATATTGTTATTTGAGTCAAATTTCATCGACCCATAAATATAAAAATCTCCTTCAACGATATAGTTTGCCGGAGATCCTATCGCCAAAACCTGCTGCTTGTTGAGGTTGTATTTTATCATTTCTTCGCCAAGACTCTCGATCTTGGCGCCTGAAAGCACAGAGAGATCAATTTTGCTCGGGTCGATCTTGTGCATTGTCGCCGAAGCCATTTTGACCCTCTAGATCCGTGCCTGTAAGCCCAAGCTTTGCCTTGGCGATCGAACTCCGGTCAACCTGAGATTTTATCATTTGCGAAGGGACACCTCGCCCCTACCCCACCATCGACCAGTCCAGCGGCTCGCCCCGCGTCAGGTCCCGCGACGCCTTGCCGGCCAGCACCTTGTCGAGGTCGGCGGGCGGCAGGCCGTTGCCGGGGCGCACCGAGCGGACATTGGCCTTGGTCAGGGGCTCGCCGGCCTTGACGTCGGCAGTGACGTAGAGCGAGCGGCGGAACAGCAGGCTGGTCGCCTCCGAGCCCAGCGTGTCGTAGTGGGCGCGGCCCAGCGAGGCCCAGGCGTTCTTGCAGTCGTCGACCAGGGCCTTGAACTCCACCGGCTCCAGGCTGAAGGCCGCGTCGGGGCCGCCGTCGGCGCGGGCCAGGGTGAAGTGCTTTTCCACCGCGCAGGCGCCGACCGAGACCGCCGCCACCGAGGCCGCCGTGCCCGGCGTGTGGTCCGACAGGCCCACGGGGCAGCCGAAGCGCGCGGCCATGTCGGCGACCGTCCGCACATTGGCGTCGGCGAAGGTGGCTGGATAGCTGGAGACGCAGTGCAGCAGCAGCACCCCCGCCGCACCCGCGCCCAGGGCGGTGTCGAGCGCGGTCTGCATCTCCTGCAGGTTGGCCATGCCGGTCGAGATGATCAGCGGCTTGCCCTTGCTGGCGGCGTACTGGATCAGCGGAATGTCGACGGCCTCGAACGAGGCGATCTTGAAGGCGGGCGCGCCCAGGCTGTCGAGCAGATCGACCGCCGTGTCGTCGAACGGGCTGGAGAAGATGGTCACGCCGCGCTGGCGCGCGCGCTCGAAGATCGCCGCGTGCCATTCGAACGGCGTGTGGGCCTCTTCATAGAGTTCGTACAGGGTGCGGCCGTCCCACAGCCCGCCGTGGATCTTGAACTCGGGCCGGTCGACATCCAGCGTGATGGTGTCGGCGGTGTAGGTCTGGATCTTGATCGCGTCACAGCCGGTCGCGGCGGCGGCGTCCACCATGGTCAGGCAGCGCTCGAGGCTGCCGTTGTGGTTGCCCGACAGCTCGCAGATGACATAGGGCGCGAAGTCCGCGCCGATCTTGCGGCCGGCGATCTCGATAGAGGGGGAAGCGGTCATGGCGCGGTCCGGAGCAACATGGTTTCCGCCAGTTTAACCCGGGAAAGGTGCACGAGCCGTCAATCGCCGCCGCCGCCGCCGCCATCTCCACCGCCGTCACCGTCGCCGTCGGAGTCATCTGACTTCGATCCTTTCGATGAGGAACCGGTGTAGAGGCCGCCGCCATCACCGCCGTCGCCCGGCTTCTTGCCCTTTTCCCTGGCCGCGCCGGACGCCGCCATCGCCGCGCCCGAGCCGGCGCCGATGGCCACCCCAAGAGCGATCCCCAGCGCCAGATTGTCAAACGCCACGCCCAGAGCCGCCCCAAGCGCGGCGCCCAAGCCGATCCCGACAGGCAAACCCGCTTTCATGATTTCCCCCATGTCGCGGCCATCGCACTAAATCGGAATCGACACAGATCGGA
>Ga0209023_10003750_pt1 | contig 17835 bp, 23 predicted proteins | sample LakOneMetagenome_FD_187468 | JGI IMG/M metagenome (GOLD analysis project Ga0209023, IMG submission 187468) | Freshwater and sediment microbial communities from Lake Erie, Canada (SPAdes) (version 2) | ecosystem: Environmental > Aquatic > Freshwater > Lentic | place: Lake Erie, Canada... | reverse complement strand
GCCTTCGACGCCAAAGCCGTCACCGGGTTATAGCGCGACTTCCCCTGAGCCTGAGCCGCTTACCACGAGCAACCAAGCAGCTGCCATTTCGGTCCAGGCGTCCGACCTCTATGCCGCCTACGATGCAAACGAGGTGTCGGCAGACCAAAAATATAAGGGCACCCGAATGAATATCACCGGGACCGTGGTCGAAGTTAGCAAGGACTTCATGGATGACCCGTATGTCCAACTTCTTGGAAAGAATAAGTACGCAACAGTGCGCGTCTCCTTTGCAAAGTCTCGCCTCAACGAACTCGCCAAATTGTCGAAGGGTGACAACATCACCGTGTCCGGATGCATAGGAAAGGGAATGATCATCATGAGCCCAATTGTCGACTGCCGCTAATCTACCCCTCCCTTAGTATGGAACGCCCGCTTACGCGGGCTTTTTTGCACCACCTATCAAAGCATTGCTTACGATTGATAAATCTATGCTTGATTTATAGTAAGCATTGCTTTATCTTTCCTCCATCAACTCACCGATGGAGCGGCCGTGAAAAACCTCAAGCGCTACGCGCGCATCTTCCGCAGGCAACCTGTTCGCAAGGACCAGCGCGCAGCCGTAGTGCTGGCCGAAGGCCTGTTCTGGTCGGTTGTCGGTGAGTTCACAACACCGGGATACGGACATACGCCGGCCTTCCAAGCATCGGACATCGCCATTGTGTTTGAGGATGGCAGCGTTACGTCGTCACTGATTGACAGCTTGGCGACTGACTTTGTGGCGCATCTTGAGCAGTTGGCCGCGATCTCCCTCGACAGCCGGGAGGCAGCGTGAGCACGGCAGCCGAAACCCTCAATGCCTACGGCACGGCCGGCGAGAAAGCCTTTCTCGACCAACTGGCGCGCAACAAACAGGCCGCCACCCTTTTGTCGAACTACATCGCCGCAGCCGACAAGCGTGCGGTGTGGAACGGCATCAACAAGGCCGAAGTGCTGCTGTATGCGCAGCTGCTGCTGGGCAACGCCGAGGCTGCGAGGCACACCGCTCAACGCGCGGCGAGGGCGACATCGTGACCCGCGATTTCTTCTTCATCGCCCTGCTGATCGCTGTGGCCCCGCCCCTGGTGGTTGCCATTGGCGCGGCTCTCGCCTTGATGGTGTCGCCATGAAGCGCGCGGCAGCCGTTGCATTCGCGCTCTATCTGGTCGCGCCGCTGCTCGCGCTGGCCCTGATGCTCTTTGCGGCCTGGGTGATCCGATGAAGCCGCGCGACGACATCGCCATCAACCGCAACAACCACTGGCTGGCCATGGCCGCGTTGGTCGCGTTCGGCTTCGCCCTGGTGGACATCGCCGTGGAGCTGCTGGCATGACCTATGACCCCGACACCAATCAATTGCTGGCGCTCGCGAAGCGCAAGCGCTCCATCGAATACGCGTGCGCTGCCGGCTTCATCATCTGCGCCCCGCTGATTTGGTACCTAGCCGTCGCCATCCCCGCCGGCGCCCTGTAAGACCCTTCTCTCTGGAAACCGCCATGGAACACACCACGCCCGCCATCGACATGCAGGAAGTCGATTCGTCGCAGATCCACAGCATCGGACACGACGCTGAGACCGGAACGCTGGCCATTCGCTTCCGCGATCGCCGGACCAGCCTGCCGACATCGCTTTACCACTACAGCAACTTCCCTGTTGCGGAATTCGATGCATTTCGCGACGCCGAATCGAAGGGCTCGCACTTCGGCAAGCACATCAAGCCGTACGACAAAAAGTACCCATACGCCAAGGTCGAGGCGAAGCCCGCCGAGCCGACCGCCGCCTGATCGCCCACCTACCGTCTTAGGAGAAGCACGCCATGTCCACTGCCGTCGCCGAGCGCCCGGCCAACAATCAGAGCTTGGTCGCCAAGTTCGCATCGAAGTACAGCATCGACGCAAACAAGCTGCTTGCCACCCTGAAGGCGACGGCGTTCCGCCAGAACGGCAGTCAGGAGATCTCAGACGAGCAGATGGCTGCGCTCCTGATCGTTGCTGACCAGTACGGCCTGAACCCGTTCACCCGCGAGATTTACGCTTTCCCCGACAAGGGAGGCATCGTGCCGGTGGTCGGCGTGGACGGCTGGTCGCGAATCATCAATGAACACCCGCAGTCGGACGGCTTTGAGTTCCTCGAATCGGAGGAGGCGACTACGTTTGAGGGCAAGACCGTGCCCGTCTGGATGGAGGTGCACATATACCGAAAGGACCGCGCCCGGCCTATCAAGGTGCGCGAGAGATTCGCCGAGGTCGTGCGCGCGAGCATGCAGCCATGGAAGAGCCACCCCTCGCGAATGATGCGCCACAAAACACTTATCCAAGGTGCACGCCTGGCATACGGCTTCGCTGGCATCTTCGACGAAGACGAGGCACAACGCATCGTCGAGCGCGACATGGGCGCGGTCGAAGCCTTACCGGCCGAGCGCACGGTCTCTGTACCGCAGCCGAAGGCTCGACCGAAGCAGGTCACGCAACAGGCTGCCGAGACGATCGAGCAGCCTGCTGCGGCCGCGCGTCAGGCGGACCCCGTCGAGCGCATCGATAAGCAGCAGGCGCGGCAGCAGGCCCGTGAGTTCGACGATGTCAACTCCACGGACCTTGCCACCGACGGCGAAAAAAAGTGGGTGCTGAACAAGCTGACTGGTGCCGACATCCCGGTGCAGCAAGCACTCGACGCGCTGGGCATGTCCATGCCTGAAACGCTCGACGGTCTCACTCGCGATGGCTTCGTGGCGCTGCAGGACTACGTGCGGGAGAACTGCTGATGTCCGCGCTTCTCTTCGACGAGGCCACGCACACATACACCGCGGGTGGTGTGGTGGTGCCGAGCGTGACGCAGATCCTCGCGCCGCTAAACGACCTGTCGTTCATCAAGCCGGAAGTGCTGCAGTACAAGCGCGACCTCGGCACAGCCGTGCACAAGGCAACCGAGCTTTACGACACGGGCGAACTCGACGAAAGCAGCGTGGCAGATGTCGTGCGCCCTTATCTGGATGCGTGGATCCGGCTGCGCGCCGAACTGCCGTTCGAGATCCTGGGCATGGAGGAACGCGTGTTCCATCCCGCCCACCGCTACGCCGGCACATACGACCGCCTGGTGCAGCTGGACGGTAAGCGCTGCATCTTCGATTTGAAGACCGGCGGCATGTTTCCCAGCTACGGCCCGCAGACGGCCGCATACAAGAACGCCGTCGAGAAGGCCAGCGGCAAGCGCGTCGAGGGCCGCTACGCGATCGAGCTGCGCGACGACGGCACCTACCGCCTGCACGAGATGACCGATCCGGAGGACTGGCAGGTCTTCCTCGGCTGCCTCGCCCTGCACCGATTCAAAAACAAACACGCCGCCTGAGCGCGGCCCTACACCGGAGATCCTGACCGTGACCGATTCCAACAATACTCAGGGCAGCGTCGCCTACGACGCCAGCGACGCAGTCGTGCTGGCCGGCAAGGCCCAGCGCATGCTCACCAATGCTCAGTCCTTCGTGATCGACAGCCCAACTATGTACGAGCTGGCCGCCGCTGACCTGCAGAAGGTCAAGGGTCTCGCGAAGGACGTCGAGGAAAAGCGCACCGCTATCACCGGCCCGCTCAACCAGGCAGTGAAGGCCGTCAACGATCTCTTCCGCGCGCCAAAGGAATACCTTGCCTCCGCCGAGTCGGCACTGAAGGGCGCCATGCTGACCTATGACCGGGAGCAGCAGCGAAAGGCCGAAGAAGCCCGCCGGGAAGCAGAGCGCCGAGCGCGCGAAGAGCGCGAGCGCATCGAGGCGGAAGCGCGCGAGACCGCGCGGCGAGCGCGGGAAGAGGCCGACCTCATCGCGAAGGAAGCGGCCGACGCAGCAGCCGCTGGTGACGCCGCCAAAGCTGCCGAACTGCAGCAGCAGGCCACCGAGACCGCGGCGGCCGGCGCTGCGCAGGCGGAGACGATCGCGATGGAAGCCGAGATGGTCACGGCAGCCCCTGTGCCGGTGGCCACAGCCGCGCCGAAGGTGGCAGGCCTGTCCACCCGCCAGAACTGGAAGGCGCGCCTCACCGACAAGATGGCGCTGATCGCCTTCATCGCACAGCACCCGGAGCACCAGCACCTGCTCGACGTGAATCAGTCCGCCATCAACCAGTTGGCCAAGGCGCAGAAGGACGCCATGCGCCTGCCAGGCGTCGAGGCCTACCCCGACGCCGTCCTGTCCGCCCGCGCGGCCTGACCTCCACCACCACCGGAGCCACAAGAATGCTCGAACTCGACACCGAACTGGTCAAGATCAACCACATCAACGCGCGCAACGAGAAGCACGGCGAAGACGCGGTGCTGGCCGTAGACCTGAAGCTGCAGGCGCGAATGTCCAACGACGTGCTGTCCCTGTTCTCGCCCATGCTGAAGCAGAGCTTCTATCACAAGGACGAGTCCGTGCAGGGCGACCTCGTGACGGATGCCGGCTATCTGCCGAACCTCAAGCACCCGAGCCTCGGCCCGGTGAAGTGGGCGGGCGATTGGGACCACCAGCGCCTGGCCATCCACAACGGCGTGCGCGCACAGGACGACATCGTGCTGGCCGACGCGAAGATCAACAAGCTGACGTTCGACTTCCAGGAGGGCGGCACCGTCTTCGTGAACTTCCGCGTGCAGGCGCACCCGGACGAAAAGACGTCGGCGAAGCTGCTGGCACTGCTTGGCCAGGAAGTGCACATGAGCCTGGGCATCGATGAAGACGCGCAAGAGAGCGTCGACGACTGATCAACGGGCGGACGGCGGCGGGACAACGCCGAGTCCCAATAAATAGCGCGCGACGCCATCTCCTGGTTGGGACAGTCGCCAGTCCGCCCACCCCTACAAAGAGACCACCATGCCAACCACAACTTTACACTTTAGCGGCAGCATTGCAAACGCTCGAGGCAACAGTAAGCAATTCAGCAAGCTCCCGAAATATCGGAAGTACGAAGTCAAGTTGGCCGTTTCGAACAATCCGCTTCTGATCCAAATCGACAGGTCCGCTGCTCGGATCCAAATCGAAGTAGGGCTTCCAAAATTCGAGATAACTCTCGGCGTGTTTCAACAGGGTCTTAGCGCGGGAAAGTCGGTGTGCGCACTGATCTGGAAGGGCTACAAGATCAATCAAACATCTTTCATCAACTCCAGCGAGAAAGCTCTTCGCTTGCGCGAGGTATGTGAACATCGTTTCGCTGGCCAACGTGTTTCTATCAAACAACGCTTGTCGCTCGACCATCCGCACAAGCGTAACGATAATTGTGCTGGCACTGGCCACCTCTGGCGCTACCGCCGCCGCAGCAAGGCTGGCGCGAGTCAATGCAAACTGCCGGCGCTCGCGAGTATCACGAGTGGCGATCCAAAGTGCCACGACCGCAGCGCTCGCCGAGCCAATCGCCGAAACGATATCCCAAAAGCTCTTACCGTTGGCTGGTGCGTTCACGGCACCCGGTGCGATCCATACCAAGGCCCAGATCGCGGCCGCTCCCACAGCCAGAAGGATAAGAACCTCCATTGCGCGTCGAAAATAGACCATGCGTGCTTCCCGTTTTTGGGAGGCATCCTAGCATGAGCACTTCGGTCATTAAGCGCGTCTACAACAGCTTCGGCTTCTGCTGCGGCCTAGGCGGTGGTGCCAAGGGCTTCAAGAAAGCCGTCTCCCGCGTCGGCAATTTGATCGGCACCTGGAAGTGCATCGGTGGCATCGACAACGATCCGGCCGCGGCGCGCGACTTCGAGACTCTGGTGGGCGTGCCCTGCACGGTGATGGACCTGTTCACCCGCGAGCAGTACACCGCTTTCCACGGCGTCGAACCGCCGTCGGGCTGGCGCGAGGCCACGCCGAACGACATCGTGCGCGCAGCTGGCCATCAGCACCCGCACTGCGTGTTCATTTCCAGTCCGTGTAAGGGCGCGTCCGGCCTGCTGTCGGAGACGCTGAGCCGCACGCCGAAGTACCAGGCGCTGAACGAGCTGACGCTGCGCTGCGTCTGGCTGATGTGTGAGGCATGGAAGGACGACCCGGTCGAGCTGATCGTGTTCGAGAACGTCCCGCGGCTGGCCACGCGCGGCCGGCACCTGCTCGACCAGATCGGCCAGATTCTGCGGCACTACGGCTACGCCGTGAACGAGACCACGCACGACTGCGGCGTGATCGGCGGGCTGGCGCAGAGCCGCAAGCGCTTCCTGCTGGTCGCGCGCCACACGGCCAAGGTGCCAGCGTTCCTTTACGAGCCGCCCGTGCGCCGCCTGCAGGGTGTCGGCACCGTGCTTGGCCGCATGCCGCTGCCTGGCGCCGCAGCTGGTGGTCCGATGCACCGCGTGCCCGCGCTGCAATGGAAGACGTGGGTACGTCTGGCCTTCGTCGAGGCCGGCAGCGACTGGCGCAGCCTTAACAAGCTGGCGGTGCAGGACGGCTACCTGCGGGACTATCTGATCCTGCCCGAGCGTCGCGGCGGCCATCTGGGCGTGCTTGACTGGCATGAACCAGCTGGCACCGTTGCCGGCGAGTCGCTGCCTACGAACGGCGCATTCTCTGTGGCCGACCCCCGGCATGCCGCCGGCGCGGCGCAATACCAGCAGTACGGTGTGCTGCGGTGGGAAGAGGCCTCAGGTGCCATCACGGCCGGCACCAATCCCGGCCAAGGCACGTTCAGCGTCGCTGACCCGCGCCACGCCGGCCCAGCCAAGCACAACAACGAATACCGGATCGTGCCTTGGTCGGACGCCGCCGGCGCCGTCACTAGCGCGCATGGCACCGGTCAGTGCGTGGCCGACCCGCGCCGCGACGGTCCGACGTTTGGGAAGTACGCGGTGACGCCCTGGAACGAAGCCACCGGCACGGTGATTGCCGGCAGCACCACCGGCCAAGGTGCATTCGCTGTGGCAGATCCCCGGCCAGGCATGCGGCGCGAGCGCGGCGACAACTACCTCACGGGTGGCCACTATGGTGTGGTCGGCTGGGATCAGCCCAGCGGCGCCGTGTCGGCAGCTGCCGGCCACGACAACGGGCGGTGGTCGGTGGCAGATCCGCGCCTGCCGGCCGCCAACGAGAAGGTGGTCGCGATCATCCGCGCGCTGGACGGCACGTGGCACCGGCCGTTCACCACGCTGGAACTGGCCGCCCTGCAATCGTTGATCGAGCCGGAGGAATACCTGGAATTGGACGGCCTGAGCGATCAGGCCTGGCGCGAGCGCATCGGCAATGCCGTGCCGCCGGACGCTGCCGTGGCCATCGCCGAGGTGATGGGCACCACCCTGATGCTGGCCGAGACGGGCGAGACGTTCATGCTTTCGTCGACGCCGGTGTGGGTGCGAGATGTTGCAGTTGCGCTGACCGTCACCCAAGGGAGCATCGCATGACCTCAGTACTTCTCGCTGTTCATCATTGCAACGCAATGCCGCACTTCGGCTGCCTTGTGCCTACATCGATCCAATGGATCAAGCATGCTGCCCAACATCTCAGGCGGTACGGCGCCCGGCCTCGCCAAATAGGCCGTCAACCTCGCGATGGTCATCCAGAGCGTTTCCGCGCACTCGATCGCCATATCGAGGAGCGTGTCTGTGGTTACAACACTGACGGTCTTACGCCTGCGAAGCTCTCCAAACCATGTGGGGTTACTAACAAAGGATGGTCCACCCACCTCTGGACCCATGATCCATCCGTGAGCTATGGCGTTGCGGTACTCCGTGATGTCCTTGCCGATCGCAGCCACCAGCTGGCCAGCCTTTTGAACCATGACATCAGGGTGAACGGCAGATTTTTCGCCGAGCGTTGCCAGGCGTTCAGAGATCTGCTGCCTGTCTGTACTCGGACGATTTCCTGCTGGCTCTTCCTCAGTAACGGCCCAAATCGCGTGCTCGATTTGGTTCTCCACCATGCCACAGAGGAGCACAAGCGCACCGACACGCTGCAGCAACTCCGGGGACATGCCAAAGAAAGCCTCGAGCTTAACTATTGCGCTGGCATTGGAGAGATTGGTGAATTCCGGCATCGGCAGGCGTTGGGGTGCAATGAAGGAATCCTAGCATGACGAAAGAGCGCCCCATCCTCTTCAGCGGCGCCATGGTGCGCGCCATCCTCGACGGCAGGAAGACGCAGACGCGGCGCGTGCTGAAGGCCCAACCTTACGTCAGCGTCTCGAACCCACCGAACTATAGCGACGTGGAAGCAGGCGACGTGTTTGTCTGTCCGGACTTCGCTCCAACCCACTCGGTGCGCGGCAGCGTTTTAGCAGAGTGCGAGCGTCCTGGCGTCTATCACTGCATGGGACAGAAGCAGTTTGCCGAGAAGCATTCGCCCTACGGCGTCCCCGGCGATCGCTTGTGGGTGAAAGAAACTTTCCGGTTCACATCCGACTTCGACGGCGATAGTCCGGCGCGCGTGGGCGAGCGCTGCATCGCTGCGGGCTACACGAATCCTTGGGCGCCGATCCAGTACGACGCCGACGGCGAGCGCCGAGACTGGATGTGGGTCGGCACCCCGCCGGGCCGCGATGTCACGCCCGGCAGAACGCGGGTCAGCATTCACATGCCGCGCTGGGCTTCGCGGATCCTGCTCGAAGTCGTGAGCGTGCGGGTCGAACGGCTGAACGACTGCAGCGAAGACGATGCCGAAGCCGAAGGTATCGCGTTCTTGCGTGAAGTGCCCGATGTCGACGAGACCCTGACCGCGCGGCATTTGTATGAGTGTCTGTGGGACAGCATCAACGGCGCCGGCGCCTGGGCGGCCAACCCGTGGGTCTGGGTGATCGAGTTCCGGAGGGTGCTATGACCGTCTACGTCGACGACATGGCCGCACCCTATCGCGGAATGATCATGTTCCACATGGTGGCCGACACCAAGGCCGAACTGATCGATATGGCCCTGAGCATTGGTGTGCACCCCAAGCACATCCAGAAGGAAGGCACATATCAGGAGCATTTCGACATCTGCAAGGCGAAGCGCGCAGAGGCCATCCGTCGCGGAGCTATCGAGATTGACCGCGCAGGACTGGCGGCAATCCTGAAGGCGCGCCGGCTCGCTGCGGCCAACCCCGTTTTATCCCAAATTATTCAGAACCAATAATTCAGCCATGAGCGAGAACAGCAAGATCGAGTGGACCGACCACACGTTCAATCCTTGGGAAGGCTGCCAGAAGGTCGGCCCAGGCTGTGACCACTGCTACGCGGAGGCGCGAAACGCGCGCTTCAGCGGTGGCCAGCCCATCAACTGGGGCTCGGGCGCGCCGCGCCGGCGGACGAGCGAAGCGAACTGGCGGAAGCCGCTGGTCTGGAATGCCCGGCATGCCGAATTCTTCGCGGCGCGCGGCCGTCGGCAGCGCGTTTTCTGCGCCTCGCTGGCCGACGTGTTTGACAACGCGGTGAGCGCGCAATGGCGCTTTAGTCTGCTACGACTGATCGCCGATACACCGAACCTCGACTGGCTACTGCTGACGAAGCGGATCGGCAATGCCGCGGAAATGCTGGAGCAAGCCATGCGCGCGATAACGCACCAGCGCGAAGGATGGGCGGACAACCTCGGTCTCGCAAACGTCTGGATCGGTGCCACGATCGTCAACCAGGAAGAAGCGGATCGCGACATCCCGAAGCTGCTGGCGACACCGGCGCGCGTCCGCTTCCTTTCGATGGAACCGCTGCTCGGACCGGTCGATCTGACCAGTGTGGCCTGGCCGGACAAGCCGGGCCATAGGGTGGACGTGCTGCGCGGAGGGTACTGGAACAAGGCGGGCGTGCTGGCATGCGGGCCGTCCGCCGGCCTCGGGGAACCCCGCGGCGGGTTCACGAACCACAGCGATATGCCGGGCCACATCGACTGGGTGATCGTTGGGGGCGAGAGCGGCCCCGGCGCGCGGCCCATGCACCCTGACTGGGCACGCAGCCTGCGCGATCAGTGCGCCGCGGCCGGCGTACCGTTCTTGTTCAAGCAGTGGGGCGAATGGCTTGGCGCGGGGCAAGACGGTGCCTACGACCATGATCCCGTCGAGTTGAACGCGAGTGATGCGCCTGCACGTGTTGGCAAGAAGGCCGCCGGCCGCCTGCTCGACGGCATGGAGCACGATGGCTTCCCCGCCACCACAGAATGACCAAGGCCGCAGCACGCATTATTGGGAACGCACCATGGAATCCCTGACCCTGACAAAAGAAGAAATCATCGAGGCGACCGGCTACCGCCGCGCAGCCGAGCAACTTGACGCGCTGCGCAAGGCAGGCATCCCCGCAGATCGCCGCCCTGACGGCAGCGTGCGCGTCTGGCGCCACCACGTCCCTGGTATCGTCGCGCCCAATAAGCAGCGGGCGCCGCGCAAGCGCCCAGAACTCGCATCTGACAGGAAAGCAGCATGATCGGCAGGCGGAAGAAGGCCTCCCCCCTTCCCTCGCGCGTCTACGAGAAAAACGGCGCGTGGTACTTCGTGGACATTCATCGTAAGTGGCACAAGCTGTGCCGCGTGAGTGATGGCCTGACACGCCTGTATTCGGAGCTGGCTGCACTGAACCGCGACGCGGAGGATCGGAACGAAGGAACGATGCCCGCGCTGATAGACGCCTGGCTGCTGGCGAAACTGAAGGGCTACGCTGGCAAGACGCAGGAGGAATACCGGCGCATGGCCACGTTCATCAAGTCGGAATTCGATGCGCAGTGGCGCGTGGAAGACGTCGAGCCGAAGGACATTGCGCGGTTCCTGGACAAGCACTTCGAGTCGAAGCCGAACGCCAGCAACAAGTACCGGGCGCTGCTGTCGGTCATGTTCACCTTTGCCGTGCGCAAGGGCCTGCGCAACACCAACCCGGTGAGCGAGGTGGCCGGCGCGACAGAGGGCAAGCGCGATCGCTACATCACCGACGCGGAGCTTGACGCCGTGCGTGCGGCGGCGCTGATTGGAAACGACGGCAAACCGACACCGTCGGGACCGCCGATTGTGGCGCTGATCGAGCTGGCCTACCAGACTGCCCAGCGCATTGGCGACCTGCTGGCGCTGAACTGGTCCGATGTGTCAGATGAAGGGATCATGTTCCACCCGGCCAAGACCGTGAACAGCTCAGGCGTGCGGATGCTGATCGTCATGACACCAGAGCTGAAGGCGACCTTAGAAGGTGCTAAGGCCGGCAAGGTGAAAGCGATCGGCCCGGTGATCTGCACGCAGGCAGGCGGTCGGTTCACCTATAGCGGCGCACAGACGGCATGGAAGCGGGCGTGCCAGCGCGCGCGGCAGCGATATGAAGAGCGGTGCAAGAAGGAGAACGTCGAGGCCGATGCGCGGCATCTCGTGGGGATGCATTTCCACGATCTGCGCGCGAAGGCTTTGACCGACAAACGTCGGCAAGAAGGCGCAGCAGCGGCACAGGCGTTGGCTGGCCACACTACCGCAGAAATGACCGCGCATTACACAAAGGCGAGGGAGGTCGAGCGAGTCACTCCAGTCGGAAAACGCGACAGCGCCTAGAGGATGGATCAATTGCCAAGAGTTTGACTGTACCGGTTAAGGTGTGGGTCGCTTCGATCGATGGGGGTTTTGCGGTCGTCGGACCTAAGATTGTCAAGATACTTTTTTCGCTTCTTCTCGCGGGCTTGAGCTTCCACGATTGCCAGCCGACTCTCCTCCAAAGCATTCCAGCAGCGCCATGCTTGCCAGAGACCGACTAGCCACACGCACACGAATGGAGGAAGTAGTAATTGCGTCACAATTGACGTAGGCGCAAACGCCAACATCGCGATTGTGATGGTAATCAAAATTGTATTAACAATGGTGCTGCGGACGATGAAGCGCCTCACAGAACGGGCCCTTGAGACGACAGTATCAACCTGGCTCTGAGGCAGATCGTCCAGCTTTTCGAATACGGAAAGTCGACCGAGTGCGACAGCCCACGGGGCCGTGAGGAGCGTCGCGATAGCGCCGATCGGCGTTGCAAGACTCGGCGTAGACAGGAACTGGGTGAATTCGGCCAGGGCAAAACGATGGAGCGCCCAGGCAATAACCAACCCTAGAGACGCGCCAATTATTTTCATATCAGTCGCCGGTGGCTATTGTTCCGCTATCAACCAAAGACTCCAGGTACGTTCGCATAACCTCGAACGCGTTAGAAGTATCCAACACGCCATCATAGCTTGCAACGGACTTCGTGTCCTGTACGCGCAAATCGTTGCCGTTCAGGACCTTCCCACCCCCACGGGTCTCGACACGCAAGAAGCTTGCATCCTCGACATGCCGCAACTCGCGCATCAAACCGCCCATGATCTCCGTTTCCTTGGAAGCCTTGTCCTCCAGTTTGCCGTTCTTCTTGGTGGAGCGACGGCGCCCGGTCACTTTGATCTCTAGGCTTACTTCAATATTAGGGACTTCGGTAAGGTCGTCAAGCTTCAGCCCAGCATATTCCGATTCGGATAGCAGCCCCTTCAGAGCGTTCATGCCAAGGCCGCTGGCAACCTTACTGACAGCGCTCGACACCTTCTCGCCGATCGATGGCTTCTCCGCGGCCTCATCGACCAAAGGCATGCCGATGCGAATCTTCTGCACGGGCGCTTTCTCGATACGCTTGCGCGTGGCCTCTGGGATCGTGTCGGAAAGCTCTACTCGCTGCTTGTCGTCTTGCACACCGGCAGCGACGCACAGCCAATTGAAGTGCTCCTCAAGATCACGCACCCGCAGCGACTTGGACTGAATGAATACCACATGGTTATCGCGGATCGCGAAGTAGAGTGGCGTCTCCATGAATTGCTTGCCAGCAGGCGGAGGAAGCTTCGAAACGTCGAGCTCGTCCTTGCCTGCCGCTGCGGCAACCTCAATCACCATGTGGTGAATGCCGGGAGAGTACAACACCATCACGCCGAAACTGAAACCGGCGTAGTGGCGCGGCGAGTTCACCAACCGCATCCATCCTGCGTTGTCGCCAGTGGCGGACAAAGGCTCTTCACGGTTTGCGATCGGGAGGGCCTTGATAGCTTTGGTGAACAGATCTTGCAGGGTAAGCGGCGAAGGATTCAGGAAACGCGCATGCTTGTAGAACAGCTGTTTCGGAATACGCTTTTGTGCGACCACTGCCCACTCCCTCCGTTGCCAAGTTAGACAACGCTGTGCAAGTTAGACAAAAGGCCCGGTCGGTATTAACCGCCGGGCCTTCTATTTATTGGTCGGGGCGAGAGGATTTGAACCTCCGACCACCTGCACCCCATGCAGGTACGCTACCAGGCTGCGCTACGCCCCGAAGAAGAACGAGATTATATCAGAGCCATTGCCGATGGCTAGGGGTTGCAGGCAATTTATTCGTGTCGCGCAATCTCTTTGAGTTGTGCCAGCAGATGTTGCACCTCTACGAGGTCGCGGCGCAGCGTGTTTAGGTCCACCGACAGTACTTGTGCAGCGTTGCCGGACGCAACTTGCGCGTCATCCTTTTCCAACGGCATGGCGGCGCCATGGTGACGTCCTTCGTCGAGGCGATTGCGCGCGCCGTTGATCGTGAAGCCCTGTTCGTAGAGCAGTTCGCGGATTCGCCGGATCAACAGCACTTCATGGTGCTGATAATAGCGGCGATTTCCACGGCGCTTGACCGGCTTGAGCTGCGTGAACTCCTGCTCCCAGTAGCGCAACACGTGTGGCTTGACGGCGCAAAGGTCGCTGACCTCACCGATGGTGAAGTAGCGTTTTGCGGGAATCGGCGGCAGCGCGACGCGCTCGCTGGATTTTTCCGTCATGCGATCAAGAGACTGATGTCAGGCCGTAGGGCGAGACTCGGTTGGCGCGTCCGGCGCGCAGCATTGCAGGATACCTATAGCAAACGCCGCGGGCAATCCGCTTGTCGAGCGAAAAGGAGGGGGGTGTATGGGCGACGCTACGGCGGACTGCAATCTGACGCGCGAACATGGCGCTTCAAATATCGGCCGATGCGTCAGCCCGGATGCGCCTGATCGGCGCGCTCCTCGACCAGGCTCTTGAGTTTCTGGCTGGCATGGAACGTCACCACCCGGCGCGCCGTGATCGGAATGATCTCACCCGTTTTCGGATTGCGGCCAGGACGTTGGGCTTTGTCGCGCAACTGGAAATTGCCGAAGCCCGACAGCTTGACGCTATCGCCCTGCTCCAACGCTTCGCGAATCACGTCGAAAAACGCTTCGACCATATCTTTCGATTCGCGCTTGTTCAGGCCAACCTGGTCGAACAGCATCTCTGCGAGTTCGGCCTTGGTCAGGGTCGGCACCTCGGTTGCGCGGGCTTCCGGCGATGCATCGTCGAGGGAGGCAGTGTGCCGGTCGCTCACCTCGCCCAAATCTGCAGCATTCATGGAAATCGCGTCTCGATCGTTCATCCTTGATCGCTCTGTTAACTCTGTGTGGCGATCCGCCCGGGAGCTGTGCCCGGGCGCTCCAATGGCTGGCGTTCTGCTTAACCGCGCAGCCGGGCTTCGAAGCCTGCCGTCAGCGCATCGATCATGCAGCGTACCGCACTGTCGACTGTCTCGTCCTGGAGGGTCGCCCCAGTATCTTGCAAGGTCAGGCGGAACGCAAGGCTTTTCTCATCCACGCCGATGGCAGCCGAAGCGGCCTTCGGACGGAACTCGTCGAACAATGCCAGGCTCTGGACGAAATGGCCCAGGCCGGCGTTATCGAGCGCGGCGCGCATGGCGTCCAGCATGTCCTGCACGCGCACCTGCTGCTTGACCACCACCGCCAGATCGCGCACGGCGGCAGGGAATTTCGAGATTTCCGAGTATGCCGGCAGACCGACGTCACGCAGCGCATCGAGCTCCAGTTCGAACACCACCGGTGCGTTGGTCAGTTCGTACTCCTGCAGCCAGCGCGGATGCAATTCGCCGACCACGCCGACCGGCTTGCCGTCGACAATCACGCGAGCCGCACGGCCCGGGTGCAACGCGGGATGCTCAACCGGCTCGAAGCGCGGCGTGCGCGGATGAAACAGCGATTCCACGTCGCCCTTGATATCGAAGAAGTCGACCTGGCGAGTGGCCACGCCCCATTGCTCTTCGAAGGCCGGACCATAGGCAATCCCCGCTGCCATCATCGGCTGGTGATAGCCGGCCACGGTCAGACCGCCATCGGCAACATTCGCGTCGCGATGGAATACACGACCCACCTCGAACAGGCGTACCCGCGACGCCTTACGGTTGAGGTTGTAGCGCACCTTGTCGACCAGCCCACCAAGCAGCGTCGAACGCATCACCGCCAGTTGGCTGGCGATAGGATTAAGCAGGCGGATCGGGTTGTCGTTGGCGGCGAAGTCACGTTCCCACTTCTCCTCGACGAACGCGAAATTGATCACCTCGTTGAAGTCGCGGGCCGCCAGCGCGTGCCGCACGACATGCTGCGAACGGCGCCCTTCGTTGGTCGGACGCATTTCGCTTTCCGCCACCGGCGGGCGCGCAGGAATCCGCTCGAAACCATAAATCCGCGCGACTTCCTCGATCAGGTCTTCCTCGATCTCGAGATCGAAACGGTAGCTGGGCGGCGTCACCTCGAACACCTCGCCATCGGCGCCAACCGTGCGCGTGAATGGCAGTTGCAGTCGCTGGAACACATCGGTGATTTCCGCCGACGAGAGTTCGATGCCCAGCACGCGTTCGGCACGCGCCACGCGCAGCTTGACCGGCTGACGCTGCGGCAGATTGACGATCTGATCGTCGACCGGGCCAGCCTGGCCGCCGCAGATTTGCAGGATCAGCGCGCTAATGCGCTCGATATGCTCCACCGTGGTGGCGTAATCCACGCCACGCTCGAAGCGGTGCGCCGCGTCGGTCGAAAAGTTGTAACGACGCGCGCGGCCCTGGATCGCATTCGGCCACCAGAACGCCGCTTCCAGATAGATATTGGTCGTGTCGAGTGACACCGCGGTGCTATCGCCGCCCATGATGCCGGCCAGGCTCTCGATTTCCTTGTCGTCGGAGATCACGCCGACCTGCTCGTCGACTTCCACCGTGTTGCCGTTCAGCAGCTTGAGCTGTTCGCCCTTGCGGCCCCAGCGCACGTCCAGCCCGCCATGGATCTTGTCCAGGTCGAACACATGCGACGGACGGCCGAGTTCGAGCATGACGTAGTTCGAGATATCGACCAGGGCCGACACGCTGCGCTGCCCCGAGCGCTCGAGGCGCTGGACCATCCACGCCGGCGTGGCGGCACGCGCGTTGACGCCGCGGATAATGCGGCCCGAGAAACGGCCGCACAGGTCGGGAGCGGAAATCCTGACCGGCAGTTTGTCCTGCAGCGTCACCGCCACGGGCGTCATATCGGGCAGTACGAGTTCGGCGCCGGTGAGGGCCGATACTTCGCGCGCCACACCGTGGATCGACAGGCAGTCCGCCTTGTTGGGCGTCAGCTTGATCGTGAAGACCTGATCGTCGAGATCGAGATACTGGCGGATGTCCTGCCCCACCGGCGCGTCTTCCGGCAGGATCATCAGCCCGCCATGATCTTCCGAGAGCTTCAGTTCACGCGCCGAGCACAGCATGCCGTAGCTGTCGACACCGCGCAGCTTGCCCACCTTGATCTCGAAGGGCTTGCCATCGGCTTCGGCCGGCGGCAGCACGGCGCCCACCAGCGCGCACGGCACCTTGATGCCAGGCTTGACATTGGGCGCGCCGCAAACGATCTGCAGCGTCTCACCGGTGCCCGCATCGACCTGGCACACGTTCAGTCGATCGGCATTGGGATGGCGTTCGGTCGCAAGCACGCTGGCCACGACGATCTTGTTGAACGGCGGCGCAACCGGGCCCACCTCCTCCACTTCCAGCCCCGCCATAGTCAGGGTGTGCGACAGCACGTCGGTGGAGATCTTTGCAGGATTGGCGAACGTGCGAAGCCAGGATTCCGAGAATTGCATGGCGCTTCTGATCCGGTAGGTATTCTGTAATGTCTGTGACGATATGCGTTCTGTGCTGGGCGTCAGGCCATCAGCGGCAATCAGGCGAACTGGCGCAGAAAGCGCACATCGCCTTCGAAGAACAGCCGCAGGTCATTGATGCCATAGCGCAGCATCGTCAGGCGCTCCAGGCCGGAGCCGAACGCGAAGCCGATGTAGCGCTCGGGATCGAGCCCCATGTTGCGCAGGACGTTCGGGTGCACCTGGCCGGAGCCGGAGATTTCCAGCCATTTGCCGTTGCCGAACGCCATGTCGATTTCGGCCGACGGCTCCGTGAACGGGAAGTACGACGGGCGGAAGCGCACCTGGATGTCGTCGCGCTCGAAGAACTTACGCAGGAAATCGGTATAGACGCCCTTCAGATCGGCAAAGCTCACGTCCTCGCCGATCCACAGGCCTTCCACCTGATTGAACATCGGCGAATGGGTGGCGTCGCTGTCGACGCGATAGGTGCGGCCCGGGCAGATGACCTTGATCGGCGGCATCGGCTTGCCTGCGTACTTCTGCACGTGCATGCGTGCGTAGCGGACCTGCATCGGGCTGGTGTGCGTACGCAGCAGCAACAACTTGCCCTCGCTGTCGCGACCATCCACATAGAACGTGTCCTGCATCGAACGCGCCGGGTGGTTGTCCGGGTTGTTCAAGGCGGTGAAGTTCATCCAGTCGGTCTCGATTTCCGGGCCATCGGCCACGTCGAAACCGATCGAACCGAAGATCTGCTCGACACGTTCCCACGTGCGCATCACCGGGTGGGTGCTGCCGCGCGACACGGAGCGGCCGGGCAGCGTGACGTCGATGGCTTCGGCGGCCAGGCGCGCATTCATCAGCGCATCGGCCAGCGCCTGGCGGCGCGCCTGCAGTGCGGCCTCGACCTGCTGCTTGACCTGGTTGATGCGGGCGCCTTCGGTCTTGCGCGCTTCGGGGTCCAGCTTGCCCAGCCCCTTCAGCAGTTCGGTCAGCGCGCCCGTCTTACCG
>Ga0209023_10003748_pt1 | contig 17838 bp, 7 predicted proteins | sample LakOneMetagenome_FD_187468 | JGI IMG/M metagenome (GOLD analysis project Ga0209023, IMG submission 187468) | Freshwater and sediment microbial communities from Lake Erie, Canada (SPAdes) (version 2) | ecosystem: Environmental > Aquatic > Freshwater > Lentic | place: Lake Erie, Canada | collected... | reverse complement strand
TGATGCCGCCGAAGCCGAACGAATTCACCGCGGCGCGGCGCGGCTGCCCGGTCGGCACCATCCACGGCGACACGCGGGTGTTGACGTAGAACGGCGTCTTGTCGATGCCGAGTTCCGGGTTGACCTGTTCGCACAGCGTCGGCGGCAAGGTCCGGTGGTGCAGCGACAATGACATCTTGATCAGGCTGGCGATGCCCGCGGCCGGGATGCAGTGGCTGATCATCGATTTCACCGAACCCAGCGCCTTGGTGCCGACCGGCGCGTTGCGTTCGCCGAACACGGAGCCGAGCGATGCGATTTCGGTCTTGTCGCCGAGCGGGATACCGGTGCCGTGCGCCTCGACTAGGTCGATCGTGTCCGGCTCCACGCCGGTGCCCGTGTAGGCGCGGCGGATCGCGAGCGTTTCGCCGTCGTGGCTGGGCGCGAGCAGGCCGGCACCCTTGCCGTCGCTGGAATGGCCGACGCCGCGCAGCACCGCGTACACGCGGTCGCCGTCGGCGAGCGCATCGTCGAGTTTCTTGAGCACGACCACGCCCAGGCCTTCACCGAGCAGGGTGCCGTCGCTGCCGGCTTCGAACGGGCGTACCTTGCCGCGCGCGCTGAGCGCGCCGAGCTGGGTGAAGCTGGCGTTGACGTCGGCGGGCAGGGTCGCGTTGACGCCGCCGGCGAGCATCATCCGGCTGCGGCCGGTACGCAATTCGTCGGCGGCGGCGGCCACCGCCAGCAGCGACGAGGCGCAGGCCGCGTCGAGCACGTAATTGGGGCCGCGCAGGTTGAGCCGGTTGGCGATGCGCCCGGTCATCATGTTCGGAACCAGGCCGGGCGCATTGTCGGCGTTGGTCGGCGGCAACTTCTTCTGCATCAGCGCGCGCATCTCGCGCAGCGCTTCCTCGCCCAGGTGCGGCATCGCCGCGCGGACCAGGTCCATGGTCTGGTCGAGGACGATGTTGTTCTGGATGACGGTGACCTGGCCCGCGTGCAGGTAGGCGCTGTGGCCGAGCACGATGCCGGTTTCGCCGTGGTCCGCATCGGCGTGCAGGTAGCCGGCGTCGGCCAGCGCGTCGCGCGCGACGCGCAGCGCGAGGTACTGGTCGGTTTCGCCGCCGGCCACCGAGTTCGGCATGATCCCGAACTCGCGCGGATCGAAGCGGTACAGGTCCTTCAGGTAACCGCCGAACGGGGTCTTGATCCGGCCGGCGTCGAGGTAGCGCTGGGCGCCCCAATCCGCGACCGGTTCGCCGATCGCATCCACGCCTTCGAGGATGTTGTTCCAGAAGGCGTGCAGGTCCGGCGCCTGCGGGAAGATGCAGGCCATGCCGATGATCGCGATCGGCGCGTTCATGTCGGCAACGGCCTGCCCGGAGCCGGCATGCTCAGGCCGCGACATGCGAGGCCTCCCGTGCGGTGCCGCCGAAGCGGTTGAGCGCGGCGCTGGCGATGCTGTCGAGTTGTTCGATCGACATCACCGCTTCGCCGGCATCGTCCAGGAACAGCACGTTGCCGCGGATCAGGGTCGGGTCGTCGCTGGCGACGCGCGTGTACTGCATGTGCATGCGTTCGGGGAAATGCTCGCGGTAGCGCACCACGCGACCGAAGCGCGCGGGCAACGCGGATTCGTCGCGGTAGGCGCGCGACCACAGCCATGCCATCTGCGCGGCGGCGTCGAGCAGGCCCGGGTCGAACACCCAATCCTGTTCGCCCGCGCCATCGGCGAGCCATTGCGCGGGACGCGTGCTGCGCACGCTCGCGCCCGCGCCCTGAGGCGACAGTCCGTCGATCTTTTCGATCACCTGGAAACGCGGGCCGTGGAACAGCCATTCGCCATAGGCCTTGGCGGTGCTCAGCGCCTTGTCGTCGTGGAACTCGCGCTCGGCATGCTCGGGTGCCGGCAGCAACTGCTCGAGGCGCAGCACGCAGCGGTAGTGCGGAATGAAGCGGCCAGGCGCGAGTTCGCTTTCCAGCGAGGCCGCGACTTCGAAGCCTTCGCTGCTGCCGTAGGGCGGCGGCGCGATGCGCACCTGCAGGTTGCGCGCGCTGTCGCGCGCATCCACGCCCTTGAGCTCGACGCCCTTGAGCAGCTTGTGCTCGCGCACCTCGACCACGCGCCAGCCCGGCCACATGATCTTCGCCGCTTCGGCCATCAGTTCCAGCGCGACCGCGGCCGGCAGCACCGGCTTGCCGTCGAGGACGTGCTCGTGCAGGTAGCGGTGGCGCGAGGCATCCAGCCGCAACGGCAGGATGCGTTCGCCGCCGGTGCCGGCCTGTTCCTGGCTGAAGCCGATCAACGGGCCGAGGGCCGCGCCGTCGACGGGCGCTTCGGCGGCCACGCGGCGGATGACGCCGAGTTCCTCTTCGCGCGTATCCCACAACGCTTCGCCGCAGACGATTTCCACCGGCGTGCCGGCGGTGCAGGAAAGTTCCCCGCGAAACAGCTTGCGGCCCAGCGCCGCGGACACCAGCCGCACGCCCTGTTCGGCGAACTTGGCCTCGGTCTCGGCGGTCACCATGCCGGCGCCGAACTTGGTCGGCCCCCAAGGGCCCCAGCACAACGCGCTGACCGCGACGCGCTGTTCCCAACGCGCCTGCAGCGCGACGCACAGCCGGTTCATCAGTTCGTTCGCGGTCGCGTAGTCGGACTGGCCGCTGTTTCCATAGCGGCCGGCGACCGAACTGAATACGTCGAAGAACTTCAGCCTGGCCGGATCGACGTACTTCTGCAGCAACAGCATGCCGACGACCTTGGTATCGACCACGCGCGACCAGCTGTCGCTGCGCTTGTCGGCCAGCAGCTTGTCCTCGATCACGCCGGCGCCGTGCACGATGCCGTCGATGCGGCCGTGGCGCGCGGTGACGCCCTCGACCACGGCGCGAACGCCTTCCTCGTCGGTGACGTCGATCGCGTAGTACTCGACCGTAGCGCCGCCGGCGCGCAGGTCGGCGACATTCGCGATCATCTCGCGCAGGCCGATCACGGATTGCACGCGCTTGCCGATTTCGCCCGGCGTCATCTTCGCCGCGCCCGAACGCACCTGCGCGACGAAATGCGCGCGCAGCGCTTCGGCATCGGCCAGCGCCGCGGTCTCCGCGGGTTCGCTTTCCGGCAGCGGGCTGCGGCCGGTCAGCACCAGCACGTTGCCCGGGCGCGCGAGTTCGCGCAGCACCTCGGCGGTGATGCCGCGCGCGCCGCCGGTGGCGAGCACGACCACGCCCGACAGCGCTTCTTCGCGCGCGGCGTCGGTGGCGACGTCCTCGGCCACGGTATGGAACACGAAGCGCTCGCCATCGGGATAACCGACTTCGACGCGGCCGCCGTCGAGTTCGATTTCCGCGAACAGGTCGGCGGCCAGTTCATTCGCGTTGCGCGAAGGATCCAGGTCCACCGCCTTGGCGCGCAGGCTGGTGCGCTCCTTCGACAGCGACTTGACCATGCCCACGCCGCCCCCGACCAGGCGCAAATCGTCGTCGGCGCTGCCCTCGCGGCCGAACAGGCCGCCGAGGTCGCTGGCCGCGACCACGTGCGCATCGTCGGCCATGCGCGAACCCAGTTCGCGCAGCAGCAGGAACAGCGATTTCTCGTTGCCCTGGATCGCCTGCCGCCATTGCGCGGGCGAACCGTCCGCGGCGATCGCGGGCGAACCCAGCGGCGCAAGGTGCACGACGCCGGCAATCGGCGTCGCCGGCGCGAACGCCGCGCACCATTGCAACAGCCGGTCTTCGTCGGCGAGCGTTTCCGCATCGACGATGGCGACATCGACGGCGCGCGAACGCAGGGTCGCGGCGAGCGCATTGGCCACGCCGAGGCGGTCGCCGGTGAGCACGAAGCCCCCCGGCGTCAGGCGTCGCCCGGCATCGGCACCGAGCGGCTCGTGCCGCGGGCGCATCACCCAGCGCGGTGGCGCGGCGTTGACGACCGGCACGGCATGCGTGTGCGCGACCGCTTCGACCGGCGCGGCAACGGCTGCGGGTGCGGGTGCGGCGACATTCGCCGCGGCCTGCCCGATCAGGTCGAGCATGCCCTGCAGGCTCGCCTGCGTGTTCAATTTGCTGCGCTGTTCGGCCAGCGCATCGCGGACATGCGCGGGCAACTGCTGCAACAGGCTGCCGACGATCTCGATGCGCTTGATCGAATCGATGCCGAGGTCGGCCTCGAGGTTCTGTTCCAAGCCGACCATGTCGCGCGGGTAGCCGGTCTTTTCCTCGACCAGGCCGAGCAGCAGGTCGACCAGCCCCGCGCGCGAAGGCGCATCGCGGTCGTTGGCCGCGGGGGCGGCCACCGGCATCGCATGCACGGGCACCGCCGCCGGCGCCACCGGTGCGGGGGCAACGACGGGCGGCGGCGCTTCGAACGCGGGCGCGGGCGCCTTCGCTTCGGCGACGAAAGGCATCGGCGTGTCGCCGGGCATGCCCGCGGGCATCTCCATCGGCAACGCCGGCAGGTCCGTTCCCGCGGGCTGCGTACCGAGGAACGACGACATCACCCGCGACTGCGTCGCCAGGAACTGGCGCATGGTCGCGAAGTACGCCGACAGGACCTCCGGATCGGTCGATCGCGTCATGCGGCCTCCCGCTGCTGCTTTTCGATTACGGAATCCACGACCAGACCTGCACCTTCACGAAGCGGATGATGGCCTGCGAGAACGCCTTCCACACCGGCATGGTTTCGCCCTGGATCTTGGCGGTTCCGGTCATGCCGGTGTTGAGCTCGCCGTTATGGTTGTCGATCGTCGCGAGGACCTTGAGCGTGGTGCCGGTCTCCTCCTTGGTCACGTTGCGGTCGATCGTGGTCACGGTGCCTTCGAACTCGCGGTTGAAGTACGCGACCGGGCGCACGCGGACCTTCGCGCCGGGCTTGACGTACTGCACGTCGGCCTCGGGGATGTCGACTTCCGCGGTGACCGTGCCGATGTACTCGACCGTCGCCAGCGGCTGGCCCTTGTCGAGGTAACTGTTGGTGCGGTCCTTGAGGTGCAGGGTCAGGATGTTGCCGTCGAAGGGCATGCGCACCTCGGTGCGGCTGACCTTGTCGGCTTCGATGGCGCGCTGCTGCTGCAGGCTGGACAACTTGGCCTCGGCCGCGGCGATCTCGTCGGCGGTGGCGCCGGACTTGACCAACTGCAGGTCGGCGATGCGCTCGACGACTTCCATGGCGTCGTCGTCGCGCTGCTTGCGCGCGGTATCGAGTTCCTCGAACGACATCGCGCCGGACGCATACAGCTTCTCGATGCGCGGCACCTTCTCGCGGCTATAACGCGCGGTGGTGCGCGCGGTTTCCAGCGCTTCCTGCGCGACGCGCACTTCTTGCGGCTTCGGCCCCGCCTTGAGGTTCGCGAGGACGGCGGCCTGCTCCTGGATCTGTGCGTCCAGCACCTTGACCTGTCCCGAATAGTCGTTGTCGGCCAGGCGCGCGATCACCGTGCCCTGCTTCACCGCCTCGCCGCCATCGAAGTACACGGTCTGGATCAGCCCCGGGGTGTCGGTCGAGAGCACCTGCCGGCGCAGCGGGTAGATCGAGAACGAGCCACTAACCTCGTACGGATACGGCAGGAACAGCAGCACCACCGGCGTCGCCAGCAGGACCTTCTTCCACCAGGCCATCGGCGCCCTGGGCGTTTCGCCCGGCGCCATTTCGTCGGCGGTGAGCGTGCGCTTGCGCCAGCGGTCGAACTGCTGGGTCTTCTCGTAGATGTCGCCGAAGTGCTTGAGGCCGGTGTAGTTTCGCCACAGCAGATAGACGACGAAGGCGCCGGCGATGAGCACCGCCGAACCACCCAGGCGCAGGTGGCCGTTGAGCCATTCCAGCAGGCCGACGCCGATCAGCAGCACCAGGAAGATGAGGTAGGTGATGGTCGCCAGCGAATACAGCGCCAGCGCGTTGCTGTTGGCCGGCTCGTAGACATCGCCGCGGACCTTGCCCACCAGGGCGCGATAGGCCTTGCCGCGCAGGTTCTTCTCGTTGAGGAAGGCCGACAGCAGGAAGTAGGCGCTGCCCTTGGCCAGCGGGTTGCCGGCCTCGATCAGCAGGCTGGCGCCCGCGACCAGCACCATCATCAGCGCGAACTGCGTCAAGGCGTTCGCATGGTCGCGCGTGTTGTACCAGACCAGCATGGCGACGCTGAACAGGAACAGCCGGAGCAGGATGTTCGCGCCGTGCAGCCACATCGTCTCGCGGCGGCTGAGCTGCTCGGTGCCGGTCATGTGCGTAGTGAAGCGCGGGATGAAGCCGAGCAGCACGGTGATCCCGATCTTGTCGACGCTGACCCGGAAGGCGTTCGCCACGAACGACATGACGATCACGGAGGCGACGTTGACCGTCAGCAGCATGAAGATGACGCGCGCGAACAGGCTGAAATGCGCGTGCAGGTTGCCGAGGTCGGAAGACAGCAGGTGCCAGTTGTTCACCGCCAGCACGATCGCGACCAGCAGCAGCACCGGAACGGCGTACATCACGTAGCGCAGCGGCGCGACCACCGGCGCCAGCGCCTTCAGCATCGGCCGCGGATCGAACAGCGGCAGCATGCGCGAGGCCGCGCGCGCGTCCACGCCGGTGGCGCCTTCGACGCCCGCCGGCAACTCCTGCGCGGCACTGGCCGCCTGGGCGTTCGTCGGCGTCGATGCCGCGTCCGGGGCAGCCGCGGGCACGGCTTGGCCGACGGTGCTGAACGATTTGTGCACGGCCTTGCCGTCGACGACCTCGAAGGTGCGCTTGGCGTACTGCTCCAGCAGCGGATGCTGCAGCGCCGATTCCTCGAACAGCTTCTGGTCGGCGATCGAGGAGAGCAGGATGTCCAGTTCGTCCTTGGTGATCTCGCGGCCGAAGCGATCCCGGAAGACGGTCTGCAGCTTGTCCTGCGTTTCGCAGCCGGGCAGCACCTCGAGGACGAAGAACTGCCACGGGTCGAAGTCGTAGGTCTTGCCGTAGAGCTTGTCGCGCAGGATGTAGGTGTACTCGCTGCCCTTCGCGATCCGGAACGCCTCGAGGCGCCGGATGAGGTAGGCGGGGAGGACGATCTTCTGGCTGGCCTCGGTCATTTGCTGGAATCCCGTCGAGTCTCTATGGATGCTTGTGCGCCGGCCGGAGCCTGCGCGGTCGTGTCGATGGCGGTGGGCCGGGGCGCATCGGCGTGCTCTTGCGCCACCATCCAGCCGCCGCCCATGGCCTTGTAGACCGAGATCAGCGCGAGGAAGGTGTCGCGGTCGCGCCCGACCTGCTTGTCCTGCGCCTCGTACAGGTCCTGCTGGGCGTCGAGCACCTCAAGGTAGCTCGACTGGCCGCCTTCGTAGCGCGCGTCGGACAGTCGCACCGCGTCGCGCAACGCCGCCAGTTGCTGTTCGCCGGCGGTCGCGATCTCGCCGGATTTCGCGCGGAACACCAGTGCGTCCTCCACTTCGCGCAGCGCGGTCTGCACGGTCTGCTGGTACGTCACCAGCATCTGCTTCTGCACCGACTCGGCCTCGCGGATGTCGCCCTTGATGCGACCGCCGCTGAAGATGGGTCCGAGCAGGCCGGCGCCGACCGAACCGGTGCCCGCCGAACGCTGGAACAGGTTGTATTGCTCGCTGCTGCCGAGCCCGAGCAGCGCGGTCAGTGAAATCGTCGGGAAATATTCCGCCTTCGCCACCCCGATCTTCGCGTTCGCCGATACCAGGTTCTGCTCGGCCTCCATCACGTCGGGACGGCGTTCGAGGATGTCCGAGGGAATGCCCGCCGGGATCGGCGGCAGCTTCAGCGCCAGCAGCGTGCTGCGCTTGACCGGGCCGGGATTGCGCCCGAGCAGCAGCGATGTGGCGTTCTCGAGTTCGGCGACCTGGCGTTCGAGGTCGGGAACCGCGCCGGCGACGTCATACAGCGCGGCCTTGGCCCTGGCCACGTCCAGCTGCGACGCGGCGCCGCCCTCGTATTTCTTCTGGATCAGGGCGAGCGCGTCGGTGCGGTTCTTTTCCGCCTGTTGCGCCAGATCGAGCTGGTGGTCCAGCGCGAGCAACTGCACGTAGCTCGTGGCCACGCTGGTGACCACGGTCAGCATCATCGCGCGGCGCGCGTCCTCGCTGGCCATCACGTCGGCGCTCGCGGCCTCCCTGGCGCGGCGCACTCGGCCCCACAGGTCCAGCTCCCAGCTGAAGTTGCCGCCCAGTTCGAATGCGTTCTGGTACGGGCCTTCGATCTCGAGTGGCTGGCCTGGATCCTGGCCTGGATTCCGGATCGGCCTCGGCAGTTCCTCGCTGTAGCGCTTGCGCTGGGCCGAGGCGCTGTAACCGACCTGCGGCCTGCCATCCGCGCGCGTGATCAACAGCTTGGCGTCGAACTGCTCGACGCGCAGCGTGGCCAGCTGCAGGTCCTTGTTGGCGTCGATCGCCTCGGCGATCAATGCATCAAGCGCCGGGTCACCCAGCCCTTTCCACCATTCGGTGTTGACCACGTCCTTCGCGTTCGGCAGGTCGCTGCGCCAGGTTTGCGGCAGCGGCACGTCGGGGCGCTGGTAGTCCGGCCCGAGGGTGACGCAGCCGGTCAGCGTCGTCGCGCACGCCAGCGCCGCCGCGAGCATGCCGCTGCGCGTGTACAGGTTCCTTCGCATCCGGTCCTCGGTCATTTTTTCTTTTCCGCAGCGCGCGCCAGCATTTCGAAGGCGTAGTCCTCGACTTCCCTGATCTTGATGAGCCGGTGGCGCAATTCGTTGAGCACGCCTTCGACCCACATCAGGTGGTACTCGACCATCCGCCGTTCCTCGACGATGTCCTCGATCGGCATGTTCGGCGGGCGTCCGTGCTCGTCGAACAGGAACTTGATGCCGTCCGCGAGTTCGCGGTTGGTGCTGATGTGGTGCACCTGCCGTTGCAGGAAGGTGCGCGCCTTCTTGGCGTTGAACGAATCCACCACCGCCTGGCGCAACGCGGCCTGGTGCGGCTTGAGCTGCGAGGGGTCGGAGCGGCCGGTCAGCGGATCCAGCGGCGCCGGCGACAATCGCTCGCGCTTGGACTTGGCGTTCGCGGCGATGTTCGACGGGTGCACTTGCGGCGTCGATGCGGGCTTGTTGTCAGGCATATCCGAATTCCCTCGCCAGTTCGACGACCTGGGGATAGAGGCGCTTGCCGTCCTTGCGCCATGGCAGTTCGGCGTCGAGCGCCGGGATCTTGGGTTTGTGCGGGCGGAAGGTCGGTCCGGAGAGGAAGTTCGGGTCGTTGCCGAACAGCGCCGTGACCGGGCCGAAGCAGGCGAACGGCGAACGCTCCGGATGCATCATCTCCTCGATCGCCGCGTCGTCGTCGCGCAGGCCCGCCCAGCGCGCGATCGCGCCGAGGTGGGTGCGCGGGTCGGCCATGATGTCCTCGCCGCGCATGCGGATCTGCTGTTCCGGCGGCACTTCGTCGAGGAAGTCGAGGATGTTCATGTTGACGTCGTGCCACGCGATCTGGGGTTCCAGCATCGCGTAGTCCTCGTCGATCTCGAATGCGTTCATCTTCATCGTGAACGCGCCTTCGTTGATCGCCATCACCGACTTGCCTTGCGGGATGGGATGGCGGATCAGGTGCACGAAGCGCGCGTCGGGGAATGCCTTGAGCAGGCCGCGCATGCGCGGCACCGCGACGGCGTACGACGGGCTCTTCTCGACCGCGACCAGCGGGTCGATCGCCTTGACGATTTCCTGGAAGACGCGGCCGGTGTCCCAGTCCTCGCGCGCCGAGGCCCAGGCGCGCGCCATGTTCACCGTGGTCGTGGTCTGCTCGCCGCCGTAGATCTCCGCCACCGCGCGCATCAGGCCATGTCGCGCCATCGCGCCGCGTTCGGCGTTTTCACCCTCCACCCCGACCCACAGGTCCACCAGCTTCTCGACGTTGAACAGGCAAAGCTCCGGCAGGCCGAAGGCCTGCGGATGCTGGCCCAGCATGGCGTTCACCAGCGATGTATACGACCTGGGCGGCGCCAGGAGGAAAAGGGGTGCGGTCATCGTCGGTGGTTCGGTGGTACGGCACTCAAGCGCGGCTCCTCGTCGATCGTTCCCGGCCGCGCCTAGGCGCGGCGGCGTTCGTCGGCGTGCAGTTCGTGCACGCTGCCGCCGGACTTGCCGGAACCGCCCGGCACCGCCTGCACGAGGATGTCGAGCATGCCGTCGAGCGTGGGCTGCGTGTTGAGCTTGCTGCGGTTGGGCGTCAGCGCCTCGCGCATCTGCTCCGGCAAGGCCTGCAGCATCGCGCCCACGACCTCGATCCGCTTGATCGAATCGATGCCGAGGTCGGCTTCAAGGCCCTGGTCGAGGCCGACCATGTCGCGCGGGTAGCCGGTCTTCTCCTCGATGATGCCGAGCAGCATGTCGGCCAGCTTGTCGCGGCCGAGTTCGACAGACGATGCCGCGACTGCGGTGGCAGGCTGCGGCGCAGGCGTCGGTGCAGGCGTTGGTGCAGGAGCAGGCGTCGGGGCGGCAACTGCGGCAACCGGAACCTCGATGACCGGAGCCGGCGCGGCAGGCGCCGCGACCACGGGCGGCGGTGCCGGCATCGGCATCGGTGCGGGCATCGCCGCGACCGGCGTGGCCTGGATCGGCGCCGCGATGCGCGGCGCGCGCGCATAGCTCGTCCGCGGCGCGGAGGCTTCGCCCATGTACGCCGCCATCACCTGTCCCTGGGTTTCCAGGAACTGGCGCATCGTTTCGAAGTAATTCGCCATGACGGCGGCATCCGCCGACGTCGGTGCTGTCTTGTACATGTGACGCTCCTCGCTTGCCCGGCGGGTGCTTGGGAAGGAATGCCCACCCGCTGCCGGTCGCGGAATGGATGCGGAGGGTTGCGCCATCGCCGCAGGAGCGGTGGGACGCGGTGCGGATGTCTGCTGCTGGATCGGTTGCGGCTGCGGTTGCGGCTGCGGCTGCGGATTCGCCGACTTCGGCGCGATCGCCGCCGCGGCGGAAGCCGGGGTCGCGGCCGGCGTCGTGCCGACCTGTTCAAGGGTGACGCCGACCTGCGGCATCGGTTCGCCCGCGCGCCGCGCTTTGCTGCCGTTGAGCAGCCACGCGGTCCTGGGCAGGGTGTTGTCGGGCTTGAGCGTGCGCAGGTTGGCCGCATCGCCGACGCGGCAGTCGCGGCCGGCGAACAGACGGCGCGGATCCAGCGCGATGCCGGCGGCGAGCAACTGGCCGAACGCGTTCAGCAGGCCCGGCAGGCCGGTGCCGTTGTCCAGCGCGATCGCCACGTGTGGCCTGTCGCCAAGGATCTTCGTGGTCAGCCCGCTCAGCACCGCCTTGGGCCCGACTTCCAGGAACACGCGCGCGCCGTCGGCGTGCATCGCCTCGATTTCGGCGACGAACTCGACCGGCTGCACCAGGTGCTCGGCCATCGCGCGCCTGGTCGCGGCGACATCGGCGGCATGCGGCCGCGCATTGGCGTTCGAATACACCGGCATCGCGGTTTCGCGCCAGGGAGTGCCTTCGATCTTCGCCGCCAGCGCGTTGCGCGCCGGCTTCACCAGCGCGGAGTGGAACGCCGCGGCGACCGGCAGCATGGTCGCCTCGAGGCCGGCCTTGGCCAGCGCCTGCATCGCCGCTTCCATGCCCGCGTGCGAACCGGACACAACGGTCTGCGCCGGCGCGTTGTGGTTGGCGACGACGACGCCGTCGATCCCGGCGATCGCCTGCTCGACCTGCCCGCGCGCGCCGCGCACCGCGGCCATCGTGCCGAGCTCGCTGCCTCCAGCGCGTGCCGCGTCGACGATGAAGCGGCCGCGCGCGGCGGAGAGCGACATCAGCGCATCGAAATCGATCGCGCCCGCCGCATGCAGCGCCACGAATTCGCCGTAGCTGTGCCCGGCGGCCATGTCGCCGCCCACGCCGAACTCGCGCAGCAGGCGCAGCATCGCGACTTCGACCGCACCCAGCGCGGGCTGCGCCACGTCGGTGCTGGTCAACGCCAGGCGTGCGCGGGTCTTGCCTTCGTCGTCGTAGGCGCCGCGCGGCAGGATGAAGCGGCTGAGCATCGCGTCCGCGCCGAAGCGCTGCGCGAATTCGCCGGCGAGCACGCGATCGGCATCCGACAGCGCCTGCGCGCACACCGGGAAGTGCAGCGCGAGCTCGCGCAGCATGCCGGTGTATTGCGAACCCTGGCCGGGGAACAGCAGGGCCAGCTTGCCCGGCGCCTGTCCGGCCACCGCATGGCGGATGGTCGGCGGCAGGGTTTGCGTTTCGCCGCGCAGGTACTTCGCGGCGATCTCGAGTTGCGCGCCGAGGTCGCGAAGATCCTTCGCGACGACAGTGAGGGTTTCGCGTCCGGGCAGCCAGCGTTCGGCGAGGCTCGCGGCGATGTCGCGCAGTGCGACGCCGTCGGCATCGGCCAGTTGCGCCTGCACTTCGCCGATGCGCGCCAGCAGCGCGTCGCGGTCCGGCGCGTTCCACGCCAGCAGCTCCGCCGGCCATTGCCGGGTCGCGGTCGCGGGACGCAACCATTCGCGGTATTCGCCGGCGTATTCCTGCAGCGCGATGTGGAAGTTGGTGCCGCCGAAGCCGAAGGCGCTGACCGCGGCGCGGCGCGGCGCGCCGTCGGGCGCGTCCAGCCACGGCTGCGGTTCGTCGAGCAGGTACAGCGGGCTCGTATCCTGGCGCAGGATCGCATTCGGGTTCGGCGTGGTGCCGTGCGGCGGAAGCACGCGGTGGTGCAGCGCCATCGCCGCCTTCAGCAGGCCGCTGACGCCCGCCGCCGCCTTGGTGTGGCCGATCAGGGTCTTCACCGACCCGATCGCGGCCTGGCGCGGCTTGCCGCCGGCTTCGGCGATCAGGCGCGTGGTGCTTTCCAGTTCCGCGGTGTCGCCGGCGACGGTGCCGGTGCCGTGCGCTTCGAACAACTGCACGTCGGCCGGGCCGAAGCCCGCCTGCGCGTAGGCGCGGCGCATCGCGCGCAACTGGCCCGCGGGCAGCGGCGCGGTCAGGCCCTTGGCGTAGCCGTCGCTGCTGCCGCCGACGCCCTTGATCACCGCGTAGATGCGGTCGCCGTCGCGTTCGGCGTCGGCGAGGCGCTTCATCGCGATCATCGCGATGCCTTCGGAAATCACGATGCCGTCGCCATCGGCCGAGAACGTGGAGCAGCGGCCGCGCGGCGATAGCGCCTGGGTCTTGCTGAAGCACAGGTAGCCGAACGGGCCCTGCACCGTGTCCACGCCGCCGGCGAGGACGAAGTCGCTGCGACCGGCCATGAGCTCGCTCACGCCCTGGTACACCGCCGCCAGGGACGAGGCGCAAGCCGCGTCGGTGGTGAAGTTCACGCCGCCGAAGTTGAGGCGGCTGGCGATGCGCCCGGGCACCACGTTGAGCAGCAAGCCGGCGAAGGTGTCCTCGGTCCACTCGGGCAGGCGCTTGGCGACTTCTTCCGGCAGCGCGCCGTTGAAGCGCGGCCATTCCGAACGGATGCCGTACTGCGTGCCGACGTCGCCGGCGCCGCCGCTGGCGCCGATGATCACCGAGGCGCGTTCGCGGTCGAACGCCTTCTCGTGGTAGCCGGCGTCGACCAGCGTGCGCTGCGCGACTTCCAGCGACATCAGCTGCATCGGGTCGACCGATTCGAGCGATTTCGGCGGCATGCCGTACTTCATCGGGTCGAACACGAGGTCGTCGAGGAAGCCGCCCCACTTCGAATAGATCTTGTCGCGGGCGTTGCGGTCGGCGTCGAAGTACAGGCGCCAGTCCCAGCGGTGCGACGGGATCTCGGTGATCGCGTCGACCTTGGACAGGATGTTTTCCCAGTACTCGCGGCTGTCGGCCGCCTTGGGCAGCACGCTGGCGATGCCGACGATGGCGATGTCGGCCGGCGGGTTCGCGACCGCTTCCGGCGCAGCCGCTTCGTCCGTGCGTTGCTGCAGGCGTTCGGCCAGCAGCGTGATCGCATCGGTCGTCACCTCGCGGTGGAGGACCTCGATGTCGGTCACGTCCGCGCGCAGGGTCGCGACCTGGCCGAGCATGTACATGCCTTCGGCGCGCTGTTCGTCGACCGACAACTGCTGGATCGCGCCTTCGGCATCGCGCACGCGGCCCTTGGAGGCGATGCGCAGCCGGCCGAGGATCAGCTGGTCGAGCACCTGGCGCGCTTCGTCGCCTGGCACCTGCTGTTCGCGCAATTCCTTGCGCTTCTTCATGTATTCCTCGGCGAACGGCGTGTAGGCGCAGCGGCTGGCGTGGCCGGGGCCGGACTCGAGGTTGATGGTGCGTTCGCAGTCGAGCACTTCGCGCTGGAACTGCGCGACGATGGAACCGCTGGCGACGATCTCGCGGGTGAACAGGTAGGCACTGCCCATCAGCACGCCGACCTTGACCCCGCGCGCGGCGAGCGGCGCGGCAAGCACCTGCACCATCGCCGACGAGACGGCATCGTGCACGCCCCCGGCAAACAGCAACTGGATCTCGCTGGCGTCGATCTTGCCCGGCGCGAGCTCCGCCAGCAGCTGGTCGACCATCGAACTCCACAGCACGAAGCTGCTGAGCGGGCCGATGTGGCCGCCGCATTCGCGGCCTTCGAAGATGAAGCGGCGTGCGCCCTCGCGCAGGAACATCGGGATCAGCTTGGCCGCCGGCACGTGCAGGAACGTCGGCACGCCGGCCTGTTCCAGGTGCACGGCCTGGTCGGGGCGGCCGCCGGCGATGATGGCGTAGTCGGGCTTGTACTTGATCGCGATCGACAGCTGTTCGTCGAGCAGGGTCTGCGGCGCGAAGCCGAGCAGGCCGATGCCCCAGTGGCGGTCGCCGAGCAATTGCTTGGTGCGCGCGAGCAGCTTGTCGAGCGGCTCGCCCTTGAGCAGCGCGAACGCGACCATCGGCAGGGCGCCGCCCTGCGCGACCGACATCGCGAATTCGGCGGTGTCCGACACGCGCGTCATCGGGCCTTGCACCAGCGGGTAGCGCAGGCCGAGCGCCTGCGCCAGCGGCGCGTTCTCGGCCACCGGCCGGTGTTCGACGGCCATGCGCAGGTTGCTTTCCACCGCGTTCGCGATCGCCTTGAGCACCGCACCGAGGTGGCGGTACTGCGCGCGCCATGGCGCGGCGAAGGCGACGTCCTGGCCGATCGGCAGCAACGACTGCTTGGGATCGGTCCAGACGGCGCGCCCGGCCGCGCGCTCGCGCAGCGCGGCGTTGCCGAGGCCTTCGCCGCTGGCCACGAATTCGCGGGCGCCGTCGTAACCGGGGCGTACCAGCAGGCGGAAGTATTCGCCGCGTTCGGCATCGCCGACCGCGACCGTCTCGCTGCCCGACAGGTTGGCGAGCACCGAATGCAGCGAGGTCGGCAAGCGCGCCTCGTCGAACATCAACAGTTGCGATTCGAGCACGCCGCCGGCGACGCCGATCGCGCTGCACGCCGCCGCGACGTGCGGGGTGATGCCGCCGCGGACGTAAAGCGGCAGCGAGGTACGGCCGCGCCACTTCTGCAGCAGGATGAAGCTGGCGTCCTCGCCGACGAATCCGCCGGCTTCGTTGCCCTTGAGCAGCAGGCCGTCGACATCGCCATCGAGCGGAGCGCCCGGCCATTCCGGTGTCCTCGCCTCGGCGAGGACCTTGACGCCGGTCGCGCGCAATTCGCCGATAAGCGCTGCGTGCACGGGCACGAGTTCGGCATCGACGACCAGCCACGACAGGCCACGCGCGGCGTGGGCGCGCAGCGCTGCGTCCAATTCGGCGTCGATGGCATCGAGCTTGACGCCGTAGGGTGCAGCGGTCGCCGCGGACACGGCATCCAGCGCGCGGCGGATCGCGGCGCTTTCGGCCTGCAACTCGCCGTTGACGACGCCGACCCCGCCCGCGCGGCAGGCGGCGATGGCGAGGTCCGGGAGGCAATGGCCGGCCGGGGTGAAGGCCAAGACGATGAAATCAGCCATGGTTGCAGCGACTCCTGTCGCGGTTGGCGTGCCGGCGTGTGCTGTCTTGTTCATGGCAGCGGCACGTTGAAGCGCAGAAGGCGCTGGGTGTTGTTGTCGATGTACTGCTGCAGCACGAGCATGGGCCCGGTCGTGGTAGCCGCCGTTTCCATGCGCGCATAGAGATAACTCACGCCGCCGCCTGGCGCCGGGTGCTCCAGCGTGTACGGCAATGCGAAGGTGCTACCGCCGTCCACGCTGCGATAGACCATGAGCCGGCTCGAACCGCTGTTGGCCGTCACGACGACGTCGCCGGCCACGATCGATGTCTGGATGTAGGCGGCGTTGATGGCGCCGGTCAGCCACTTCGATGTCCATGCCCTCGTCGCCGCGTCGTAGCGGGAGTACCCGACGCGGTCGCCGTCGGTCAACGACATGTGGATGTTGCGCTGCCCGTCGGCGGCGATGCTGAAGTGGCTGGAGTACGGATCGTTGTCGCTGGAACTGCTGGTGAACACCACCTGCCCGGTCCACGCCTGGTCCAGGGGCCAATCGTTCTCGCGCGAAGCCCACAAAATCTGGTTGTGGACCGCGTAGACCATGCCCATGCCGGTAGCCGTCGCCACCGGTTTGGCGCTGCGCTCGATCGAGAGGTTGTCGACATCCCCGAACGTGAGTCCCGTGTCGACCCAGCCTTCTTCCCGCGAGCTATTGCGCAGCATCCGGATCGAATAGTTGCCGGTGGCGAGGTCCTGGGCGACGAACGCGAGCCAGATCGTGCCGGCGGCATCGACCGCCATTGCCGGGTTGTCCGCGAGCGTGCCGGGCGAGGAAAACGCGGTGTCGGTCCAGACCGTCTTCCACGTCGCCACGGCGGTGGTTCCGCGCCGCTGCAGGGCGGTGAACACCACCTCGCCGCTACTCGTGGTGTAGGTCAGGTAGAGGATGTTGCCGTCGAGGTAACCGTCGGAGAACGAGTTGCGGCCGCTGCCCGGCAAGCGCGGTCCCGGGAACCAGGACAAGCCCTGGTCGGGGCTGGAAAAAAGCTGGAGGCTGCCCTGGCTGGGTTGCCCCCCGCGGTTGATGACCAGGTAGGTTTCGCCGTTGGCGGCTTCCCACATGTGATCCTGGTGGCGCAACGAGATCATCACCTCGGAATTGCCCTGCAGCGAGGTCGACGCGCCATTGATCTTCGCGGGAGCGGCCGTCGCGTTGCCCGCGGCGCCCAAGGCGAAGCCCGCGAGCAACAGCGCGCGCAAGACCACGGCCTTCCAATTTTCCGACATCCGTTTCATGTGTCCCCCGCCTGGCCCGATCGTCGAATCAATCCACGTGGTCCGCTTCCTTCGACCCGCCTTCCACGCGCGGAATCCCGAGGCCCTGCTGGTGCCGGCCTGGTTCGCGCCCGAAACAACCGTCGATGTGGTCCTTTTCCATTCCCGACCCCTGCCTGGCGATGGCGCCGGGCTCGATACGTCAATATCCCTAGCGAAAAGCGTGCCGAGGCGGACCAACCGCCCAGGCTGCGAACTCCGTGTGTTGCAGTACAACGCGTTCCAGGGTTTGCGCAGGCCACGTCGCCCGCGAGGGTCAGTTATCGCCCCCGGGGAAGACGCATTAGTGCTGTCACCACCCCTTGGCGATGCAGCGGACGACCCGGACGGCTTCGGTTCTGCCACCGTCTTGCTCGCGCAAGCAGCACCCGACTGCAGGTGCCGCAGCCCGATCTTCGCATGTTTTTTTTGCGACGCACAACACAAATGCGCCTGAAAAATCTTGACACTGCTGCTAACGAGCGCGATTCGGCGCCATAAGCCGCATTCATCCTTGAAGCGCACATCGCTGCAACCGGAGCAATCCCGAGGCGGCCGGCGCATGCTGTGGAATGCCTCGCTTCATTCCTATTCGATTTGTAGGAATAATCTTCTCGCCAGACGCGATCCGACACGGACAGGACTCACGCGCTGATGCTGATCGCGTTCAACAAGCCATACGGCGTGCTCTGCCAATTCACCGATCGC
>Ga0209023_10003747_pt1 | contig 17838 bp, 20 predicted proteins | sample LakOneMetagenome_FD_187468 | JGI IMG/M metagenome (GOLD analysis project Ga0209023, IMG submission 187468) | Freshwater and sediment microbial communities from Lake Erie, Canada (SPAdes) (version 2) | ecosystem: Environmental > Aquatic > Freshwater > Lentic | place: Lake Erie, Canada... | reverse complement strand
GAAGTTCTCCACCACGACGTCGGCACGCAGCAGCAGCTCGCTGAGCACCTCACGCCCGTCGTCGCTCTTCAAATCGAGTGCGATCGACTCCTTGTTGCGGTTGCAGGAGAGGAAATACGTGGATTGAGGATCGTCAGCCGGGCCCACGAAGGGCGGACCCCAGCCACGGGTGTCGTCTCCCGTGCCGGGGTTCTCCACCTTGATCACCCGGGCGCCCAGGTCGGCGAGCATCATGCTCGCGTGTGGCCCGGCGAGCGCCCGGCTGAGGTCCACCACGAGGTACCCGGCGAGCGGACCCTGCGGACTGGTTTCGAGAGCGGTGTTGGTTTCGGTAGTCATGTTGGGTCCTCTCTTAGCGACTGCGTTTGGGGCGGGTTACAGCCACCCGGGCAGCACGAGTACCGCCCAGGCGATGGCCGGACCGGCCACGACCACGATTCCGCTGTAGGCCAGGATCTGCTTGTAGAAGCGGTCCTTGTCCACGTCGTCGGGGGCGTTGGCGAGCACGAGCGCGCCGTTGGTGGAGAAGGGCGACACATCCACGATCGTCGACGCCACGGCGAGCGCGCAGATCACGCCGATGGCGCTGATGTCGCCGGTGGCGAGGAACGGCACGGCCAGCGGAATCAACGCGGCCAGAATGGCGGTCGACGAGGCGAAGGCGGACACGACGGCGCCGATGTAGCAGATCAGCAGGGCGGCGAGCAGCGGCATGCCAAGGTTGGCGACGGCTCCCGACACGTACTCGATGGTTCCGGCCTCTTGGAGCACACCGACGAAGGTGAGCATGCCGCAGATGAGCAGCACGGTGGACCAGCTGATCTTGTTGACGGCGCCCTTCTGTGCGGCCGGCGAAACGAGTGCGAGGATGACGGCGATCGTGATGGCCACGAAGCCCACGTCCACCTTGAAGCCGAGGGCGATCACGGCGAGGGCGATCAGGCCGGCGACGGTCACGAGCTGCGGAATGCGCTCCCCGCGGGTTGTCGTCGCCTCCACGCCGTCTCCGGCGGGGTCGCGGGGGCCGTAGATACCGGAGCCGAAGCCCTTGTAGTCCACGTCGCCGCCGGAGCGTGCGCCGACGCTGACCGACATGCGAGCCTCGGCGGCCTGCTCCACGAAGTGTCCGACCCGGCTCGCCATCAGCGTGCGTCCGCCGAGAACGATGAACAGCACCACGGCGATCAGCAGGTTGAAGATGAGGCTGGAGAGGAACACGGCGGTGGGGCTCGCGTCGAGTCCGGTCGTCGAGATGAGGCTGTTCACGATCACGCCGTAGACGGCGATCGGTGAGAAGCCACCGCCCTGTGCGCCGTGGATCACCATCATGCCCATCAAGAGCGGGCTGATCTTGTATTTGCGGGCGAAGCCGAGCGCGATCGGCGCCACGATCGCCACGGCGGCCGGGGAGAGCGCGCCGACGGCGGTGATCAGCGCGGTGATCACGAACATCACCCAGGGGATGAGGGCCACCCGGCCGCCGACGAGCCGTACGGCTCCGCGCACGAGCAGGTCGATCGTGCCGTTGCCCTGGGCGATCGCGAACAGGTAGGTGACACCCACGAGGGTGAGGAACAGCCCGCCGGGGAAGTTGGCGAGAATATCGGTCGTCTCCATGCCGAGGAAGACGGCACCGAGCAGGAAGGCACCCACGAAGGCCAGCGCACCCATGTTGACGGGCAGAAGCGTGGCGATCAGAAACATCACCGCCAGGATGATGATCGAGATAACGGGAGCGGACATCGTTGTTCCTCCATTGATGTGAACGGATGTGAGCTAGTGGCTCACTGGACTAGCCTCCTAGACAGTAGGTGAGTTTGTCAAGACCGGTGTAATCTGGGGTCGAGCAGCCACGGAGAGGCAGACATGGGATCAGACGCGACACCGCAGCCGCTATCCAGAGTCTCGAAGCCGCGGCTGTACGAACAACTCGTGGCCCAGCTGCTCACCTATATCGAATCCGCTCACCTCGGACCGGGCGACCTGCTTCCGGCCGAACGCGACCTGGCCGAGCGTCTGGGCGTGTCCCGCGCCACCCTCGCCCAGGCCCTCGTAGCCCTGGAAGTTCTCGGGGTCATCGACGTGCAGCACGGCACCGGCGCGGTCCTGATGTACCGGCCGAGCATCGCCACGGTCATCAAAGGACTCCAGGAACATCGCAACCGGCTTCCCGAGATCGTCGAGGCCCGCAGCACCCTCGAGGTGAAACTCGCCGAGCTTGCCGCCCAACGGCGAACGGATGACGACCTGGCCGCAATCGAGAACGCCCTGCAGGCGATGACAGCGGAAATCGCCGGCGGCGATCGCGGAGCGCATGGCGACGAGCTGTTCCACCAGGCCGTCACGGCGGCGGCCCATTCCCCCGTTCTCGCCCAGTTGATGACGTTCATCGCCGAGATGATTCTGGAAACCCGGCTCGAGTCCCTGGCCCAGCCGGGCCGACCGGAGCAATCCCTCGCCTCGCACCGCGTCATCGCCGACGCGATCCGGGCCGGCGACGCGGCGGCGGCGACCACGGCGATGCTGTCCCACATCGAGCTGGTGTCCGACGTGGCCCTGCTCAAATAGGACAGAATAGGCGGGTGACCGAATCCACGCAGCCCCCAGCATCCGTCGCCCTCGACCTGCCGGGGTGGCGGCACGCCTACTCGGGCAAGGTGCGCGACCTGTACATCCCTGCTGCGGCGGATGCCCCCGTTGACCTCGGCGACGCCGAGCGGGTGCTCGTGGTCGCCAGCGATCGGGTGAGCGCGTTCGACCATGTACTCGAACCCGGCATTCCCGGCAAGGGCGAGCTGCTCACCACCCTGAGCCTGTGGTGGTTCGACCGGCTCACGCAGGTGCCCAACCACCTCGTGGCCGATCACGAGCTCGACGGTGACACCGTGCGCGAGCTGATCCCGGCCACCGTCGCCGGCCGGGCCATGCTCTGCACCACCCTCGATATGTTCCCGGTGGAGTGCGTCGTGCGCGGCTACCTCACCGGCTCCGGCTGGATGGAGTATCAGGAGAGCCAGTCGGTGTGCGGCATCGCGCTGCCGGCCGGCCTCACCAACGGCGACCGGCTCCCCGAGCCGATCTACACCCCGGCCTGGAAGGCCCCGATGGGCCAGCACGACGAGAACATCTCGTTCGAGCGCACGGTCGAGCTGGTGGGCTCCGCCGTGGCGGCCGAACTGCGCGATCTGTCACTGGCCCTGTTCGCCTCCGCATCCGTGATCGCGGAGAAGGCCGGCGTCATTCTCGCCGACACCAAATTCGAGTTCGGCGCCAACCGCGCAACCGGGCTGACCACCCTCGCGGACGAGGTGCTCACGAGCGATTCCAGCCGCTACTGGGATGCTGACGCCTGGCGCACCGGCAGCACCTCCGGCGAGCGCATGGCAAGTTTTGACAAGCAGATCGTGCGCAACTGGCTCTCGGCTCGCTGGGACGGCACCGGAACCCCGCCGCCGCTGCCGAACGTGATCGTGGAGCAGACGGCCGCCCGCTATCGCGAACTGCTCGAGCGGCTCACCGGCGCGTAATCCGGCGACGCCCGAAACGGCACCGTCACATGTCTTCGCTAGTGTTCCTCGTATGAGAATCAAAATGTGCAGCGTGCACGTCACCGACCCCTCGTCGGCGTTCGTCTTCTACACCCAGATCCTCGGTTTCAACGAGCTGGTCAAGATGCCCGAGCATGAGTTCTACGTGGTGCGATCTCCCGAAGATCCCACCGGCGTGGGACTCCTGCTCGAACCCACCGACACCAAGGTGAGCAAGACCTACCAGGAGGGGCTGTACCGACTGGGCATCCCGGCCATTGTCTTCGGCGTGCCCGATGTGCAGGCCGAGTTCGAGCGGCTCGTGACCCTCGGCGTGCGTTTCACGGAGAAACCGACGACCGCCCCCTCGGGGACCACCGCCGATTTCGACGACACCTGCGGCAATCTGATCCGGTTACATCAGGATTAGGCCCACGGAGCTGCCGCTTCGGGGGTCTCGTTCAGCGTGCCGTCCACCAGCTCGACGATCATCGAGCAGTCCTTGCCGCCCTGGTCGGCATCGATCAGGCGCTGGAAAAGCTGTTGCACATGCTCGCCGATCTCGAGCGGAGTGTCGGTGGCCCGGGCCGCCGCAACGGCCAAACCGATGTCTTTGTTGGCCAGTTCGGCGGTGAAGGTGGGGGCGAAATCATTGTTCGCGGCCGACGTGGGCACCACGCCCGCGACGGGATACCAGGTGCGCAGCGCCCAGCTGTCGCCCGATGACACCGAGGCAATGTCCCAGAACACCTGCTTGTCCAGGCCCAGGCGGTCGGCCAGTACGGCGCCCTCGGCAGCGCCGGCGAGGTTGATGAACAGCATGAGGTTGTTGCAGATCTTGGCGGCCTGACCGGTGGTCGCGCCGCCGGTGGGGATGATGTTGGCCGACATCGCCGCCACGAACACACTGGCATCGGCCACGGCACCCGGCTCGCCGCCGATCATGAACGTGAGCGTTCCCGCCTCAGCGCCGCTCATCCCTCCGGAAACCGGAGCATCGACGAATCGAAAGCCGGCCGTGGACGCCGCGTCATGCAGCGCCTGGGCGGATTCGATGTCGATGGTCGAGGAATCCACCAGCAGCGTACCGGGAGCCGCCGTGGCCAGCACGCCGGTGTCCCCCAGGTAGACGGCCCGGGCATGGTCACCCTTGGGCAGCATGGTGAACACCACGTCCACGCCGGCCACGGCATCCGCGATGCTGGAGGTCGGAGTCACTCCGCGCGCTGCGGCCGCGTGCAGGGCCGCGGCGCTGAGGTCGAAACCGCGCACCGTGTGCCCGGCCTTCACCAGGTTCGCCGTCATCGGGCCACCCATGTTGCCGAGCCCGATCCATCCGATAACCGCCATAATGCAAGCCCCTTTGCTCGTCGGGTCGACAAAGACGACCGCACTCTGAACACTCCCATCTGGATGGGGATTGATCAAGGGCAGATTGAGCAGACCGAGTGTGCACGAACGCACATCGGATGCGCGGCGCCTATTCGGCGGGACCGTGACCGGAGCGGCCGGCGCGCTTGGCCCGACGAGTGAGGCCGTGCAGCGTGGCCCGGAAATCCTTGGCGTTGAGCGGTCGCCCCGCCAGCTTGGGCCGCGCATCGCCGGCCGGACGCAGGCCGTCGAGCACAATCGACAGCTGACGGCGCCACTGTCCGGCATACCCCTCGCCGAGACTGCCGAGCGAACCCACCATGGTCACCAGGATGGCGATATCGACCGCATCAACGTCCGGGCGCAGGTCGCCGTCTTTCTTGGCCTGGCTGACCAGGGCGGCAATGAACGTTTCAAACTGGGCAGCCGGCCGGTTGGCCGGGTCGATCTGCGCCATCCGCTTGAGAATGGCCGGCAGGGACGGGTCCGCCACGAGCCACTCGGCTACCCGCTCGGTGTAGATGACCACGCCGGCCCAGGCCGTCGCCGCGGCTTCCATCTCGCTGCGCACGGAGGCGAGTTCGGCGAGCGCCAAATCGTACAGCGCACGCACGAGATCGTCACGGGTGGCGAAGTTGCGGTAGAGCGTGGCCACGCCCACGTCGGCCCGGCGGGCGATTTCCTCCAGGGACGCGTCCACGCCGTCGGTCGCGAACAGGGCGCGCGCCTCGGTCAGGAGGCGCTCCCGGTTCTGCCGTGCGTCACGGCGCCGGGGTTGTGAACCTTCCTGGGGCGCACGCGGGGTCGAAGTCATGCAGTCGAGTCTAAGACCATCCCGCGTGTTTTGACGGAGGGAATCCTCCGTGATCGGTATCCGCAGGGCCTCGCCTTGCATCGAAGCCGTGCAGACCGCAGAATTTGAGATAACGCAAACCGGCCGTCGCCCGGCACGCTCCGCCGGATCGGAAACGGAAGACACGAATGCCCGTCGAGAACAACACCCGGGATTTCGATCCCGAAATCGTCACAGACTTTCGCGAGCGCATGAGCTATGGCTCCTACCTCGACCTGCCCACGCTGCTGACCGCGCAGAAACCCGTGAGCACGCCCGAGCACCACGACGAACTGCTCTTCATCATCCAGCACCAGACCACGGAGCTCTGGCTCAAGCTCGTGCTGCATGAACTTCGCGCGGCAACGGAGTCGCTGCGCATCGACGACCTCGCACCGGCACTCAAGCGCATCGCCCGGGTGAAGCATATCCAGCGCACGCTCACCGAGCAGTGGTCCGTGCTCGCAACGCTCACCCCCACCGAATACGCCGAATTCCGCGGATTCCTCGGCAATTCCTCCGGCTTCCAGTCGTTCCAGTACCGCGCGGTCGAGTTCGCGCTGGGCAACAAGAACCGGCGGATGCTCAGCGTGTTCGAGAGCGACCCCGCAGCCCACCGGCTTCTCACCGAGGTGCTCGAGGCACCCAGCATCTACGACGAGTTCCTGCGGTATCTGGCGCGTGCGGGATTCGACATTCCGGTCGCGGTGCTCGAACGCGACGTCACAGAGGCCTGGGTGCTGCACCCGGAAATCGTGGCCGTGTTCCGCACCGTCTACGAGAACGCGAGCGAGCACTGGAGCGCCTACGAGGCCTGCGAAGAGCTCGTGGACCTCGAAGACAACTTTCAGCTGTGGCGATTTCGGCACCTGAAGACCGTGCAGCGCATCATCGGCATGAAGCCCGGCACCGGCGGGTCCAGCGGTGCCGCGTTCCTGCAGAAGGCGCTCGAGCTCACGTTCTTCCCCGAGCTGTTCGCGGTGCGCACGGAGATCGGCCGGTGACGGTACTGCCCGCGTTCCTCGACGCGCATATTCACCTGTGCCTGATCGACCCCTCGACCCTGCTTGCCGGAGGAATCGGGCGCGTGCTCGACCTCGGCGGCCTGCGCGGTGACGAAACGAACGGCCTGCCGGAAACGGCATACGCCAACCAGTTCCTCACCGCGCCGGGAGGCTACCCCGCGCGCCGGTCGTGGGCGCAGCCCGGGAGCGTCGCCACGGTGGCGACGTCGGCCGAGGCCGCAGCCGCGGTCGACCGGCAAGCTCTCGCCGGGGCATCCGTGGTGAAGATCACCCTCAACTCCGTGGCCGGTCCGGTACTGGCCGACGACGTGCTGGCGGCAGTGGTGGCCCGGGCCCGGGAACGACGTCTCCCGGTCGTGGCACACGCGGAGGGCGTGGGGCAGGCACTGCGTGCGTTCACCGCCGGCGTCGACATCTACGCCCACACCCCGTTCAGCGAGCGGCTGGACGACGACCTCGTCGAGGCCATGGCCGCGCGGATGAGCTGGATCAGCACGCTCGACATCCACGGCTGGGGCACACCGACGGATGATTTCACGCGGGCCAGCGACAACCTCGCCCGGTTCCACGCCGCGGGCGGGCACGTTCTCTACGGCACCGACCTGGGCAACGGTCCCTTACCGGTGGGGCTCAATCGCCGGGAAATCGAGGCACTGCTCGCAGCCGGACTCAGCCCCGATGCCGTGATCGCCGCGCTCACCAGTACCGGGGGGCTCGAATGGGCCTGGGATCGGGTTACCGTTATCCCAGGGCCGCGCCCGAGCGATCCCGCTGCTTTCGTGGACTGGATCTGCACTGCCCGCGCCCGTGCCGCAACCGAGGTTAAGGAAGACCTATGACTCCCCCGCAGCAGGACACCACGACCGGCGCCATCGGCCTCGATCCCCAGCTCACCTTCGCGCGCCGCATGGACCGAATCGACGGGCTCGCCCATTATCGAGCGCGTTTCATCGGAACGAATGCCGCCCCCGATCAGGCCAATCCGCTCGCGTACCTCGACGGCAACTCCCTCGGCCGGCCCACGAAGGCCAGCGCGGACCGCATCGCCGAGTTCATCGCCCATGCCTGGGGCGAACGGCTCATCCGCGGCTGGGATGAGTCCTGGATGGAGCTGCCCCTGCGCATCGGCGACGATATCGGACGCGCCGTGATCGGTGCCGCCCCCGGGCAGACGTTCGTGGGTGACTCCACCACCGTGCTGCTCTATAAGCTCGCCCGCGCCGCAGTCGATTCCCGGCCGGGGCGCACCGAGATCGTGCTCGACTCGGATAATTTTCCCACCGACCGGTACGTGCTCGAAGGCATCGCCGCCGAACGCGGGCTGAGCCTGCGCTGGATCGTGTCCTCCACCGAGGGCGGCGTGACAACCGACCAGGTGCGCGACGTCGTGGGCCCGCGCACGGCCCTCGTGGTGCTCAGCCACGTGGCCTACCGTTCCAGCTATCTCGCCGACATGCGTTCCATCACCCAGATCGCCCATGCGCACGACGCCCTCGTGCTGTGGGACCTGTCCCACTCCACCGGGTCCGTTCCGGTGCAACTGGACCTCTGCGATGTGGACCTCGCCGTGGGTTGCTCGTACAAGTACCTCAACGGCGGCCCCGGCTCCCCTGCCTTCGGCTACGTGCGCGCCGACCTGCAGGACGTGCTCGCCCAGCCCATTCAGGGCTGGATGGGCACGAAGGACGTGTTCGCGATGGGGCCGGAATACGTGCCGGCCACCGGCATCCGTCGGTTCATGAGCGGCACGCCGGCCATTGTGGCCATGCTCGCCATGCAGGACACGATCGGCATGATCGAGGAGGCCGGCATCGACCAGGTGCGGGCCAAGTCGGTGGCCCTCACCGAATTCGCCATCACGCTCGTGGACGAATGGCTCGCCCCGATGGGGGTGACCGTGGCCTCGCCGCGGGAAAGCACCCACCGCGGCGGCCACCTCACCATCAACCATCCCGCCATGCGCCAGGTCACCAGCACGCTGTGGGAACACGACGTCATCCCCGATTTCCGCAGCCCCGACGGCCTGCGCATCGGCTTGTCCCCGCTGAGCACGAGCTTCGTCGAGACGTACGACGGCCTCGCCGCCATTCGCGACGTGCTGCGCGGCGTGCTGCTCGGCCAGAGCGGGCTGACTGCGTAGCCACGGCGGCCTGTAGAATCAACCCATCCACCCTCGAATCAAAGCGGAGTGCGCTGTGCCAACAATTGTTGTAGAAGTTATGCCCAAGGCCGAGCTGCTTGACCCCCAGGGCAAGGCCGTCGCCGGCGCCCTCGGTCGCCTCGGTCAGACCCAGTTTTCCGACGTGCGCGTCGGTAAGCGTTTCGAGATCACCATCGACGGGCCGGCGGATGCCGCGACCCTCGCCGCCGTGGCCGAGCTGGCTGACACGGTGCTCTCCAACTCCGTGATCGAGGATGTCGTCGGCATCCACGTCGTCGAGTCGGCCAACTAATGCGCATCGGCGTCGTCACCTTCCCCGGCTCGCTGGACGATCGCGACGCCCAGCGCGCGATCCGCCTCGCCGGCGCGGAACCCGTTGCCCTCTGGCACGGCGACCACGACCTGCACGGCGTGGACGCCCTGGTACTTCCGGGCGGCTTCAGCTACGGCGACTACCTGCGCTGCGGCGCCATCGCGAGCCTGTCACCGATCATGACCGAGGTTATTGACGCGGCGAACAAGGGCATGCCCGTTCTGGGAATCTGCAACGGCTTCCAGATGCTCGCCGAGGCACACCTGCTCGAAGGCGGACTGATCCGCAACGAGGCAGGCCGTTTCATCTGCCGCGACCAGCAGTTGCGCGTGGAGAACACGTCGACCGACTGGACCGGCGGATTCACCACCGGCCAAGAGATCACCATTCCGCTGAAGAACGGTGAGGGCGCGTTCATCGCCTCCGCCGACACGCTCGCACGCCTCGAGGGCGAAGGCCAGGTGGCGTTCCGCTACCTCGGCGTGAACCCGAACGGCTCGCTCAACGACATCGCCGGCGTCACGAACGTGCGCGGCAACGTGGTGGGACTCATGCCGCACCCCGAGCACGCCGTCGAGGCCGGTTTCGGCCCCGACACCGCCGAAGCCATGCGCAGCGGCGTGGACGGGCTCACCTTCTTCACCTCCGTGATCGAGCGGGCCCTCGTCAGGGCCTAGTCCGACCACCGGGTCTCGACAAGCTCGACCACCAAGGGGAATTGCTTTTCGTGTTACGAACCATGTTCACCGCCAAGATTCACCGCGCCACCGTGACGCAGGCCGATGTCAACTACGTGGGCTCGGTGACCATCGACACTGATCTGCTCACCGCCGCCGATATTCTCCCGGGAGAAAAGGTGGCGATTGTCGATGTCACCAATGGCGCCCGGCTCGAAACCTACGTGATCGAAGGAGAACCCGGAAGCGGGGTGCTCGGCATCAACGGCGCGGCGGCGCACCTCATCGTTCCCGGCGACCTCGTGATCATCATCGCCTACGGACTCATGACGGATGCTGAGGCGCACGCCCACAGACCGCGTATCGTGCACGTCGACGCCGACAACCGCATCGTGGCCGTGGGCACTCGCCCCGCCGAAGCGGTCACGGCCGGGCTCACCACCCCACCCTTCGCCCGGTTGTTGTCCGAGTCCGAGTAGCGCGATCCGGCTCGCCGGCCCGAGTCTCAGCGCCTGAGGACGTACACGCGTTCTCCTCGCCGGGGTCAAGGCCCGGTCACGGCCCCTTCCCCCTCGGCCGGTGCCACGGGAAGGCCAGCGCGCGTAGGCGCGATCACGTTGCGTGGACGGCCTGCCGCACGCGATCCACGATGATCGCGCGCGCATCACGCCCAACAGCTGTCGGCAGCAGCGGATAAACGTGCACCTGGCCGTCGAGCTGGATGAACTCCACGTCAACACCGGCCTCCGCAGCTTTCGCTGCATACAGCCGATCATCGGGGTTCAGAATGTCGCGGGTTCCAGAAAAGATCGTGATCGGCCCGAGGCCCTCCAGATTCCCGTTGAGGGGACTGACGGTGGGGTGATCAACGTGGAGTGCGCCTTTCCATAGGTCGATGAAGACCTGCGTGCCCTTCGTGCCCAGCCAGGGATCGATGAGTTGAACGGTCGGAATGAACGGATTCTTCATGGACAGATCCACCGCGGGAGCGATGGCGATCGTACGAGGAAGCGTCAGATCGTGGCGCTCCCGCAGCTGAAGCACGGTCGATAAAACGATCTGTCCGCCGGCGGAGTCACCGGCGAGCACGGTGGACCCATACATTCGCTCGGCGTTGACGGTGGCGGCCGTGAAATTATCCACAACGTGCTGCGCCGTTCCATACGGGACCAGTGGATAAATCATGACCTGCACGGTGGTGTGGGCCTCGGCGGCGATCTGGGCGCAGAGTTGCCAGTGTTGCGGCGCAATGTCGTTGACCCAGCAGCCGCCGTGGGCATAGATCACGGTGCCTCGCGCCGAACTATTACGCGGCTTGATGGTGTAGACGGGCCATCCCTCATCATCGTGGGACGCCGAGATGCCGACGTCTCTTCTCAGCCGCCGAGGAGGCCCGAAGGCTGCCGGGCGAAGAGTACGTTCGTGCAGCAGCCGCCGAGCACCCTTCTCGGTGAGAAAGGGAACATTCGCTCGTGCCGCACGCAACAGCGGGGAGACAACCAGGTCGGGCACGATCATCTGTCAGGGCTCCCTGTTGTCGTGAAATTCTGTTAGCCGTCATCGTAGACCTCGCGAACCCCGCACGTCACCGTGAAGTAGCGCAGCCACATCGCGGCCTGCCCTACTTCACGGTGCTGGTTACGCGCAGGCACTGCTACTGCACGGCACTGCTACTGAACAGCGCTGCTACTGCACGGCACTGCTACTGAACAGCGCTGAGGGCGTTCACCAGCCCCTCACCAAAGAAGCCGTTGCTGGCTGCACCGCCCACGCACGGGGTCGATCCATCCGGACACGGGAGGTCGGACGCCTGCACTTCGAGGAGGTTCGCGAGCGCCGGACCCGACACGTTCGGGTGCGTGGACTTCAGCAGTGCGAGAACGCCGGCAGCGTGCGGGGACGCCATCGAGGTACCGGAGTAGATGGCGTAGCCGCCACCGGTGACCGTGGACAGAATCGCCGAGCCTGGAGCGGCCACATCAATCACGTTCTCGCCATAGTTGGAGAAGCCCGACTTGGCGTTGGCCTGCGTGGTGGACGACACGGTGACCACGCCATCAAGCTCGGCGGGAATGTCGGCACAACCGGTATCGAGGGGTCGAAGTGCCGGGGTGGTGTCGTTTGGACTGGACGAATCGGTCGTCTTATTGGCGAGGTCGATGTTCGAGTTTCCGGCGGCAGCCACATTCACGACGCCTTTGCTCTGCGAGTACTGCACGGCGCGGTCGACGGCCGTTTTAACGGCGGCCTGGTCGGCATCGGTGTCGCACCAGAACATCCACGGGTCGATGTAATAGCTGTTGTTCGTCACATCGGCACCGGTGGCGGTGGCGTACATGAAGCCGCAGATGGCGGCCTCCGGGTAGATGAAGCCGCTGTCATTGACGACCTTCACCGCCGACAGGCGCACGTTCGGGGCGACGCCCACGATACCGACGCCGTTGCGGGCGGCGGCGATCGTGCCGGCCACGTGGGTGCCGTGCGAACTCGTGGTGGGCTGCCAGGCCTCGGGCGCGGTATTCGGCACTCCACTGAGGCAGCCGGCCGAGACCGTCGGGTCGATGTTCGCGGCGAGGTCGGGGTGAGTGGCCTCGATGCCCGAGTCGAGAACGGCCACGAGCACGTTGCGGTCACCGTCGGTGATCTGGTGCGCCGCGTCGGCGCCGATCAGCGACATGTCCCACTGCTGCGCTTCCAGGGGATCGGCCACGACCTCTGCCGCGGCTTCGACACCCATGTCTTTGGTCACGGCGGCACTCCGACGCTCGGGCGCGCTGGTGGCCACATCGTCGCCGCGGTAGGTGGCATCCGCGGTGCCGACCGGCGCCGTGCGGGTGGCGCCGACCGATTCCACCGCCTTGTCGAGGCGAAGGGTGTCGGCGAAGACGGTGTTGTCGGACTGGGCGATCACCACACCGATCTCGGAATACGAGGCGACGACCTGGCCGCCGGACCTCTCCACGGCCCGTTCGACCTTCTTGGTCTGGCCGTGATTGGCCGTGGTCACGTTGATTGCGTAGTTCATCACGTCACCGTGCACGATCTCCGCCTGCGGGGGCGGTGGCGCGACGGGTGCCGCATTCGCCAGGCCGGGCGCCAGGAACGTGGCACTCAGCGCCGCGGTCAAGGCGATGCCTGCGGCCATGCCGCGGCGGCGGCCGACGGTCTTCGACGTGCTGCTGGTAGGGGGACTGAACATCCTGCTCCTCATCCGTGACGGCTTCGAATAAGCCGTCATCCGGCCCCGCGCCCCCGACTGCAGGCCGACGGAAAGCGACGAAACGAGCAGACACAGAGGCGGCACGGTGATCGGTGTCCGGGGACAGACCCGTCGAACATGCGGCCGCGAGCCCCCGGTGATCATGGCCAACTCTTTAGCAACGCTAATCATTCTCATGGCTTGTGTATAGTCCCCACAAAGGCGGACACGGGCCGCGGAACTTTCGGCCGTCGGCCCACCCCTGCCCTCGCTAAGGTGAGATATCGGAGGCTGCACGTGGACGAGGAAACAGCAGCGGCGCTGTGGGTGCAGGCTCACAGCCCGGTGGATGATGCCGATCTATGGGCGCACATCGCCCGACTGGAAGCGACGGTGTATTCCAAGAGCGGTAGCACGGAAGCCGTCGTGGACTTCGTGGATCCGGTCACCGGAGACTCTATTCGGGCCACCCCCTCCCAACTACGACTGCAGGTGCTGCGGGCTCGAGCGACGGCCGTGGCGACGCCGACCGCTGATACCCCGAACCGTGAGCGCTCGGCGCAGGCTGAAGCCCCGATAGCAGTCGAGTCGCCCGGCCTCGTCGAGCAGCGGAACACGGCGCCGGAATCATCGACTCGCCACCGGTCGCGCCGGCGTTTCGTGCTGCCCCTCGTGGCCGTGACGTGCTTCGCCGTGGGCGTTGTCACCACTCTGGTCGCGGGCTCGGTCCTGAGTTCGGGGTCGGATTCAACGCCGGCCTCCGTCGTGGGCGCAACGCCGACCTCGACATCGACCCCGATGACGGCGTTCCCGGCGGCCGAGGAACGAGCCGTGGCGCCGCCGACGACCCAGGGCACGACTCTCAGCCAATGGGCGAGCCTGCCCAGCGATGCCTCGGTCGGCGGGGAGGTCGATGCCCTCGGCGACGGCCTGATCGTGGCAATCGACTGCGCCGGCCAAGGCACGGTCACGGTGGACGTGGGCGGGTACCTGTCTGTTTTCACCTGTGTCCCCGGGCAGGTGCAGGGCTTCACGAACTACGACTACACACCCCACGGCACCGCCGACGTGATGATCACCCCGCTCGGAAACGTGAGCTGGGGAGTCACCGTGGCGAGCATTCCCCTCGACACCCCGGTATCGGGCTAGCCGCATCCCGCTTACCCGGATGGGCCCTACCCGTTCACCGCGATGGCGGCGATGGCGGTGAGGGCCAGTCCCATCCCCGCCACCTGCAGGCGTCCGACGCGTTCCTTGAGAACGAGCACAGCGAGCAGCACGGTGACGGCCGGATACAGCGAAATCACCACCGACATCAGCGACAGCAGCCCGGCCTGAAAGGCATAGAGCATCGTGATGGTGGCGACCACATCGAGCGTGGCCACCACGGCAGCCAGGCCCACAATGGTGCGCGGCGGCCGGGCCAGTTGCCCGGTTCCGGTCGCCGCGGCAATCACGATGCCGGATGCCACGATGCGCGCCACAACCAGGGGCCACAGCCCGGTTCCCACCTCGATCTGGTGGGTGAAGATGAAGCTCAGAGCGAAGCAGAAGCCGGACCCCACGGTGAACCAGGCCACCCGGCGGGTGAACCTCGGCGCTATCGCTCCGGAAACCGTGTGGTGGGCGACTCCCGGCGGCTCCCGGCTCACCAGGATCACAGCCACGATGGCGAGCGCGATGCCGGCGTAGGAGACCGCGGACGGACGCTCACCGCTGATCACGCCGACGATCACGGGGATACCGGCCACGAGCACTGCGGTTAGCGGGGAGACGACACTCATCGGTCCCTCCGCGAGGGCGATGTAGAACCACCACATGGCCAGGGCCATCACCACTCCGGACGCCGCTCCGAACAGCATCGATCGCCAGGAGAACTCCCCGCCCACGACGATCGCGGCCACGGTGATGATCACCGCGGACAGCGGATAGGAGATGAGCACGACCCGCAGCGCCGCCACCCGGCGGGACGCGATGCCGCCGAGAAAGTCGCTCATGCCGTATGCGGCCGCCGAAACAAGGGCCAGAACGACGCCGATCATCGGGGGGTGAGCCGAGGCGAAGGCGTGCGCATGGAATCACGTTAGTGCCCCGCGCACCCTTGCGGAACGCGGGCGGTGCCCCCCAACGACGGCGCGAGCTCGGCCGCGTCTGCCACGGGCACGACGTTGTTTTCGATCGTGGTGGCCAGCGGCTTCTCGGTGACGAAGCACAGCAGGACGGCGGCCACGATGATGAGCGGCACCATGTGGAGGAAGACCGCGGCCAGCGCGTCGTTGTAACCGCTGACAATCACCTGGCGCACGGACTCGGGCAGGTGGCGCGGTGAGCATGTCGGTCAGCGGAGTCTTTCGAGCAGGTCAGTCGCGAGCGCAATCGCCCGGCGGTCAGCTTCCCAGCGGAGCGGGTGGCCTGCCGAAGGCGAGGATGGCGCCCGGTGAGCCGTCGACGGCCGCCCAGGACCCGGGCATCCCGATCACGGCCAGCACGGACGTCGACATCGACACCGACTCATCCGCGATGTGGGAAGCGAGGTCCTCGATTCCGGGATTGTGGCCCACGAGGATGACGGTGTGGGCCTCGTCCGGCAGCGCCCGAACGATGGCAAGGAGAACGCTGGCCGATGCCCCGTAGGCGGATTCCTCGAACCTCGTCGACGGCACACTGTCGAGCTCCGCCGAGGCGAGCTTCCACGTGCTCCGCGTGCGAACGGCGGGCGACACGACGGCCAGGTCGATGCCACCGATGTTGTCGGCCAGCCAGCGACCGGCGATCGGCGCTTCCCGAAGGCCCCTCGCGTTCAGGGGACGCTCGAAGTCGGGTTCGCCGCCGGACCAATCCGACTTGGAGTGACGCAACAGGATCAGGGTTCGCTCGGGAGTCCACGGCATGGTCACAGTGTGGCACTGACCGAGACCGCCCCGCGAACATGCGGCGAGGCAGATGCGGAGGCGAGTCTGCGACGATTGGGTGCACCACCCGACCGTTCCTGATCTCTGGAGTGTCATTCCCGTGTCTCCCCGCCTGCTGTTTCGTTCCGTCGCCATCGCCGAGGCCGTCACCTGGACCCTGCTGATCGCCGGGATGCTGATGAAATACGTGCTGCAGGTCGGCGAGGTCGGTGTTCAGGTGGGCGGGTTCCTGCACGGACTGGTCTTCATCGCCTTCGGCATGACCGCCGTGCTGATGGCCGTGAATCAGCACTGGAGCGCCAGGCTCACCGTCGTGGCGGTGGTCACCGCCATCGTCCCCTTCGGCACGATCCCCCTCGACCGCTGGCTCGAGAAACGGGGGCGGCTCGATGGCGACTGGCGACGAACTCGCACCGACGATCCACGCGACCACACCCCAGTAAGTGCCCTGCTGCGCTGGATGCTCGTACGCCCGGCACTGTTCGCGACCGTGCTCGTGCTCGGCCTGATCGGCATCATGACCACGCTGTTGTCCGTGGGTCCTCCCGGCGGAGCCAGCTGAAGCGCGCGCACATCAGTAGTGACACAATCAGGATGAGTCACCCACCGACAGAGCGGAAACGGCATGACGAGTAACACCACACGACCCCCGTCCCCCGTCCCCAAGACGTTCATCATGACCGCCTATTTCGAGCAGATCGCGCCGGGCCGCTACCGGCCCAGTACTCATGCCGGCGGGGCCTGGAATGCCGATGAAATCCACTTCAGCCCCCTCGGCGGACTGATCGTACACGCCATCGACCGGCACCGATCAGCTGCCGCCGGCGGACCCGACGGAAAGCAGCTCGGGCGCATCAGCTTCGACATCCTCGGTTTTCTCGCTGCCGACGACTGCGACATCACGGTCGTGACCACCCGCCCCGGCCGCACGATCGAGCTCGTCGAGGCGACCGTGATCATCGCCGGCCGGGCGGCCGTGCTCGCTCGCGCCTGGTTCATCGCGCCCACCGACACCACCGCCGTCGCCGGCGGCGAGTCGGTGCCGCTTCCTGCTCCCGACAGCACCACGCCCTGGGCGATGGCCGACACCTGGCCGGGCGGATACGTCGCTTCTCTCGAGATGAGAACGGTCGGCTCCCCACGGCAGGGACGCACGAGCGCCTGGCTCCGCACCCCCATCGCGCTCGTGGCCGGGCAATCGAGCAGTGCGCACGCGTCCTTCATCACCCTGGTCGACACGGCCAACGGGATCGCCGTTCGTCAGTCCCCGACCGATTGGATGTATCCGAACCTCGACCTCACCATCCACCTGCACCGCCAACCGACCGGTGACTGGGTCGGGCTCGACACCACCGTCACCTTCGGGCCGGCCGGGCACGGTCTCACCAGCAGCGTGATCCATGACGAAGCCGGAGCAATCGGCCGCGCGGAGCAGATTCTCACCGTGCGGCCGATCAGCTGACCCGCGTGGGGCCGGAACGGACCTAGTAGGTGTCGTCGTTGAGCCCGAGGAGTTCGGCCAAGTCCGCGATGCTGTCGATCACGGCATCGGCGCCGGCGTCCTCGAGGGTTTCGCTGTCGTGCGCGCCGGTGAGCACGCCCACCACCAGGCCAGCCCCGGCGTTCACGCCGGAGATCATGTCGCTCGCGGTGTCGCCGACCACGACCATGGCGCCCACATTCGTGGCGCCGGTTCGCAGCAGCGCTGTCAACGGCAGGTCGGGATACGGCCGGCCGCGCCCGGCATCCGTCGGCGACAGCGCGGCATCGATCAGGTCGTTCCAGCCGAGGGACTCGATGATAGATTGCTGGGTTGCGCTG
>Ga0209023_10003746_pt1 | contig 17840 bp, 10 predicted proteins | sample LakOneMetagenome_FD_187468 | JGI IMG/M metagenome (GOLD analysis project Ga0209023, IMG submission 187468) | Freshwater and sediment microbial communities from Lake Erie, Canada (SPAdes) (version 2) | ecosystem: Environmental > Aquatic > Freshwater > Lentic | place: Lake Erie, Canada... | reverse complement strand
ATGGATGTAATATCCTTTCTGCATGGGATCACCCTTTCTGGATAGAAAATGGCGTATTAATGGCTGCAAATGGCTATGGCAATACAGCAGTAACAACTGTGCAGGATGCAGGCCAAATACAAAAGAACACATGGATACACGTAGCGGTTACTTACGATGCAGCCACCACTACAATGAAGTTGTATAAGAATGGCTCGCTGATCGCAACTAATACGTCTGCTCCGTCATATATTACTTCGATGCTGCAAATAGGTGCGCAGGAGTATGGCGATTTCTTTGACGGCGGAGATATAGACGAAGTTCGTTTATGGAACGTAGCGCGCACGCAGGCTCAGATACAGGCGGCAATGACCTGCGATGTACCACAGCAGTCTGGCCTTGTAGCTTACTATCGCTTCAACCAGGGATCTATCGGCGGCGATAATACTCAGTTGACAAGTGCATATGACTATAGTGGCAATGCAAATTGTGGTACGATGGTGAATTTTAATCTTACCGGCACAACGCAGAACTACATTGCAGGAGCTATAAGCACTTGCAATGCAATTACAATCGTAAATACAGCCCCGGCTGCTATTGCAGGTGCTTCTGCGGTATGCGAAGGTAGTTCTATCGCGTTAAGCAATTCAGTTGCAGGTGGTGTGTGGGGTATTGATGAGATCGATACTGCCAACATTTCTGAAACAGGTGTACTGACCGGTAACTATGCCGGTAGTGTAAATGTTACTTACAAAACTTGTGGTGGTTCAGTGAACAAGTTGATCACTGTTGATCCGTCTCCTGTTGTTTCTGCTACTGCGGCTAATGGAAGCATAACTGCGTCTGCCACTGAAGGCACTGCACCTTATTCTTACAAATGGAGCAATAATGCAACCACTGCAATGGTGTCAAATCTTGCTACAGGTACTTATTCAGTAACGGTAACAGATGCAAGGGGTTGTAAAGATACTGGCTCGTATTATGTTACAGGCTCAGTTATTCTCACAAATGCCATATCTGTAAAGGCCTGCAATACTGTTTACACAGGCGGCGATGCGCATGTCATTTACCTGGGCTACGGTTCTCAGAGTGTTACGCTTACCGCGAACCCTACCGGCGCCAGCAGTTTTAGCTACTCCTGGACTCCGGCCACCTACCTTAATAACACGTATAGCAAGAGTGTAACGTTCACACCGACAAAGGCGGGTGTTTATACAATTACAAACACGGCTACAAACAACGGGCATGCAGTATCTGCAACTGTTACGATCACCGTGATCGATGTGGTTGACCATAACCATTACGGCTGTATTCTTACAACCCATTGTTCTCCATGTAATAAAGGCCGCAAGGATACAAAATCGGTTAAGTGCTCAGATGTAAACAAGCAATTACGTAACAATCATTCTGACCGTCTGGGCGCATGTGGTAGCCAAAAATCTGCGACAGTTGCAGATACAAAAGGTATGTTGATCCTGGGTAATGAGTTGAATGTAACGACTTATCCTAATCCTTTTACAGAAGGCATCAATGTAAAAGTTGAAGGGCCTGCCGAATTTGCTGATGTAGTTGTTTATGATCTTTCAGGTCGTATGGTGGAAAGTAGAGTAAATCAGTCAGTTAGTGCACCGGTTGCTATAGGCAATACACTTACCAATGGTATTTATATACTGGAAGTGAAAAGTGGTGAACAAACAAAGAGAATGAGAATTGTTAGGTCGAACTAGATAGTTTTATTGATGATAAGTGAAGGCGGCTCCGGTTTCGGAGCCGTCTTTTTTTAACAGTATTATCGGCTATTGATAAAAGTATATGTATTGAATATTGACTTGTTACCAGTTAGTGGCACAGTTTTGCAATACGATGTGAAAGAATGTTAATTAAGTCATCAAAAAAAAACCACATGAAGAAACGTTACTTATTATTAATGGCAGGAAGCATTTTGTCGTTGTCTGCGCAGGCGCAGCGGCTCATTGGTGTTTCCACGAGCAACTGGAGCAGTACAAATAGTCTTTATCTTAACCCGGCGAGCATCGCTGACTCCCGGCATAAGTTTACAATAGATCTGTTTTCCGTTAACGGCCTTGCAGAGAATGACCTCGGTACCTTCAGCAAGGACAATTTGTTTACCAAAGTAAATAACCGCGAGGTATTGGGCGTAAATGACGTATTTAAGTTCGATAATAAGGCAAAGGTAAACCTGATGGCACCATATGCTGAGGTAAAAGGTCCCGGCTTTATGTGGAACATTGACCACAAGAATAGCATCGCACTGACCACAAGGTTACGCGGTTCAAATCAATTTACGGACGTAAGTCAGACCATTTACCGCACTGTATTAGATCCTAATTATGCAACAAACGGCAATGGCAATTATACGCTGGGTTCCGGCAATTTCAAATGGGATGCCGCTACATGGAGCGAGATAGGTTTTACATATGGCAGAGTATTGGTTGACAAGGGTAGAAATTTCTTAAGTGCAGGTATTACCGCGCGCTACCTCGGTGGCATCGGTTATGTCAGCTTAACCGGCAGTACTGGTGGAGCTGATTATACCGCTGCATCAGATTCATTACACCTTACTAACACCAGTCTTGCATTTTCAAGCAATCTGGTGGGTAGCAATACTACGATCAGCAACAACTCTTCAAATTCAGAGTTGTTCAATCGTTTCTTTGGTAAGAAGGGTGGATCCGGCATTGGTGGCGATCTTGGCCTTTCTTACGAGTTCCGTCCTGATTATGAAAAATACAGGTATGATATGGATGGCAAAGAGAAAATTGTTGACCATAGTCGCCCCAGATACAAGCTGCGTTTATCTGCTGCTGTAACTGATATAGGAGCTATTAATTTTAAAGGTGCCGACAACCGTCAGGCAACGCTATCCGGTAGCGGCTATGTAAAAGGTGACCAGATCGCCAATAATGTGACCAACTACCAGGACTTTAGAAATTATACACGCTCCCATGGTTTTGCTGTAGACACATCTTCCCGCAGCACAATGTATCATATGCCAACCGCTTTAGTGATTGGTGCTGACTACAAGTTGAGTGGTGATTTTTATGTAAACGCAACTTATATCAATAACATTGCCGATCGCAAACAACCAGGCAGCTATTATTACAACCAGCTTACTGTTACGCCTCGTTACGACACTCGTATTTTTAGTATAGGTGTTCCTATTACATATGCCATGCAGTCCCAGTCAATGAAGATGGGTGTTGGTGCACGTGTAGCTGGTTTCTTTATGGGTAGTGATGATATGCTGGCATTGTTTAGTAATAATCAATACGGTTTTAATTTCTATTTCGGTGCATTTGTTCCTGTTAACTTCCGCAAACCAAAGGATAGTGATGGTGACCATGTGTCCAACAAGAAAGATCTTTGTCCTGGTGTAGTAGGTACCTGGGAATTCAAGGGTTGTCCTAATCCTGATACGGATAAAGACGGTATATTTGACTCTGTTGATAAATGTCCGACTATCGCAGGTGTACCAACAGGCCGTGGTTGTCCCGATAAAGATCTTGATAGTGTAGCAGATGCCTCTGACCGTTGCCCTGATGTGGCAGGTAAGGTAGCCTTGCAGGGGTGTCCTGATCGTGATGGTGATGCCATTGCAGACATAAATGATCTTTGTCCTGACCAGGCTGGTACAGCGTTGTTCAAAGGCTGCCCTGATACCGATGGTGATGGTATACCTGATAATTTAGATAAATGCCCTACAAAGGCAGGTCCTCAGGCATTCGCCGGTTGCCCTGATACAGATGGTGATGGTGTTCCTGATAACATCGACAGGTGTCCATTGAAAGCTGGCCCTGCATCAAATAATGGCTGCCCTGAAATAAGTGTTCAGGTGAAGAAACGCCTGGCATTTGCTGCAACAGCATTGGAATTTGAAACCGGTAAAGCCGTGATCAAGAAAAAATCTTATCCTTTGCTGAATGAAATTGTTGGTATCCTCAATGAATACAAGGATTACTTCATGACCATACAGGGACATACAGATGATGTGGGTTCTGATGTAAAGAACCTGGTGCTGTCAAGAGAGCGTGCCGCATCTGTTAAGACTTACTTCGTAGGCAAGGGTATAGCTACAGATAGACTGGAAACTGATGGTTTCGGAGAGTCTCAACCGGTTGCATCAAACAAAACCGCTGCGGGCAAGGCTAAGAACCGTCGCGTGGAAATGGATCTGAAACTAAGAAAATAATAATTTGATCACTTTTGAAACAATGAGATCCTCGCATTTGCGGGGATTTCGTCGTTTTACAAAGGTTTGCTTTTAAATGTTGGAATAAATAATACTTTTGCAGCAAATTTAAGGAATAATACATGAGGAATATTTATCTGCTATCGATGCTGTGCTTTTTTTCGCTGGGTGCTAAGGCTCAGCGTTTACTTGGTGTATCAACCGGTAACTGGAATACTACCAGCAGCCTTTATCTTAATCCGGCAAGTATTGCAGACTCCCGTAGCCGGCTTACCATAGATATTGCTACGTTCAACGGATTTGTTGACAATGACCTGGGCACCATCAACAAGACAAAGTTTACCGACAAGCTGGGTAAAGGAAAATACGTGGGCATGAACAGCATACTGGATATGGGCTCCAAAACAACGGGTAATGTTATGGCTCCTTATGGTGAATTCAGAGGGCCTGGTGTTACGTGGAACATAGACCATAAGAATAGCCTGGCATTTACAACAAGGGTGCGTGGTGTGAGCCAGTTTACCAATATCGATAAAGATATTTACCGGTCAGTTCTGGATGCTGATTACGGCAAGACCAATGGTAATTTTACACGTACGGTAACTGATTTTCGCTGGAGCACTGCTGCATGGGGAGAAATAGGGGCTACTTACGGCCGCGTACTTATTGATGAAGGCCGCAGGTTCTTGAGTTTCGGCATTACAGCCCGCTATCTTGGCGGAATCAGCTATGCCAGCCTTAATGGTAGTAGCATCACTGCCGATTATCGCGCTGCTTCAGATTCTACACGTTTTACAAATACACACCTTAGTTATTCAGGTAGTTTGTTGAACGATTCGAAGGCAATTAAAGAAAACAGCTCAGTAGGCCAGATGCTGGGTGCATTCTTCGGAAAGAACGGAGGTTCGGGTATTGGCGCTGATATAGGTATGTCTTATGAATTTCGCCCCGACTATGAACAGTACTTGTATGATATGGATAGCATGAAAAGGATAGTTGACCATAGCCGTCCCAGGTACAAGTTGCGTTTGTCAGCGGCAATAACTGATATAGGTGCTATAAACTTTTCCGGTGCAGGCAACAAGCAGATATATGCGACACGTAGCGGATATAACAGGGGTAATGCACTGAATAAGAATGTCTTTAATTTCAAAGACTTCAGGAATTTTTCAAAAATTCATGGTTTCTCCATAGATACAGGAAAGAGGAGAACTTTCTATTACTTACCTACGGCATTAGTGCTGGGTGCAGATTATAAGCTGGGCCGCGGGTTTTATATGAATGCTACTTACATTGGCAATCTTGCGAAGCATGATGCTATAGGTACTTACTACTACAGCCAGCTTACAGTAACACCGCGTTTCGATAGCCGCACATTTAGTATAGGAATGCCTCTTACCTATAGTGCACTGTCACATTCGTTCAAAATGGGTATGGGTGTTTGCATGGCGGGTTTCTTTATCGGTAGCGATGATATGCTGGTGCTGTTCAGTAATAAGGCTTATGGAGCTAACTTCTACGCGGGTGCATTTGTACCGGTCAATTATAAAAGGCCAACGGACCGCGATGGTGACCATGTGTCTGACAAAAAAGACTTGTGTCCTGATGTGCCCGGTGTATGGGCTTTCAAAGGCTGTCCTGATCCTGACAAGGATAGAGATGGAATACCTGACTCAGTTGATAAATGTCCCAACGTTCCCGGAGTCAAGTCAGCTAACGGCTGCCCTGATAAAGATGGCGATGGTATAGCTGATGCATCAGATCGCTGCCCTGCAGAGGCTGGCACTCTGGCGCTCAAAGGCTGCCCTGACCGTGACGGAGATGGGGTAGTGGATATAGACGATGCCTGCCCTGACCAGAAAGGGGAAGCTAAGTACAAAGGCTGCCCGGACACGGACGGTGATGGTGTGGCAGACAACTTAGATAAGTGCCCTACTGTAGCTGGCCCTGCAACAAATAATGGTTGCCCGGTAGAAAAAGCCAGAGTGGAGGAGCCGGATGCCGAAAGCCCGGATGGCGATCTGAAATTCGAAACAGGAAAGGCGACTTTAAGCAGAAATGCTTATCCGTTATTACTAAAAACAGCAGTACTGCTTAATGAACAGGCAGATGTTGATCTTATTATTCGCGGTTACACCGATAACGTAGGTTCGGATAAACAAAACCTTATTCTTTCAAAAGTGCGTGCTAACACGGTGAAAAAATGGTTTACTAATAATGGTATATCTCCCGGCAGGCTGGAAATTCATGGCATGGGCAGCGCAAACCCAGTAGGGGATAATAAAACAGCCGCAGGCAGGGCCAGGAACCGTAGGGTAACTATTGTGCAACGCCGCAAGTAGTTTAGCTGATTATATTGAAAACAATAAATACTGTTATCAGGAACAGTACAAGCAGTCCTGACAGGAAGGTGTAGTCTGCTATCTGTTCAAAACGTGTCGCCTGATTGTTGTTGTTTCTGATGGACAGGAAAGAACAAAGACAGCTGGTCATAAACAGGAGCATAGCTATTGCGGTGAATTCATCAATATAGGTTGTGCTGCTGATCTTCAGGGTTTTCAGAGATGTAAAAACCACAAAGCACAATCCGAACAGGGTAGAGGACGTGTTCAGTATATGGGGCGATTTGTCGTTGCTGCTGTTCATATTCTTGTGTGCTTTACAAAGTTAATATTAATCAGGCTCGCCGGAGCTGAGCGGTATTGGTTTCTTCTTGTTGATGATGTACACCGCTAAAATACCAAGTGTACCGCCTACGATCGTATGGGGAAGTATATGCTCACCCAGTATCAGCCACGAAGATACGGCCGCAGCCAGCGGTACCATGAAGATATAACTGCTTGCCTTTTCTGCACCCACCTGTGTGGTAGCATAGAAGAACATGGTAGTGGCCAGTGCTGTAACTATGGATGCCCCGAAGAATAGATTTCCCCAAAACTTAAAGTCCGTTATGTGTATGGCCGCCTGTGCCTCAGAGAAATTCATCAATGGTATCATGCACACCAGTGTTATCACGTACTGCCAGAAACTGAAGCTCATGGAGGAACCATACTTGGCACCCTTTGAGGTGAACACACTCATTGTTGCCCATGTGCATGCTGCCAGCAGGAAGAAGATATTACCGCTGTCCATTAGGGTAGAACTGTCCCAAAGCTTCAGCAATACACATCCGGCTATGGCGCCTATGGTCAGGCCCAGTGTGTCGTTCCTGGAGGGGAGCTTTCTTTTTATCATTATGCCCAACGCATAAGACACCAGCGGATTGAGCGTTGTCACCAGCACACCACCTGCGCCTGCTGTGCCCTTTGTTAGCCCCAGCACAAAGAAGAAGCTGTAGATGGCAAGCAGTGCACCTGATGCAAATATAAAAGGGATACCTTGCTTCTTCACCTTTATGGGCACTTTGGCTACCAGCAGTATAAGCAGCAATGTAACGACGACAAATACATACCTGTAAACGCCGAAGTTGATTGGCGTGCAATAGTGGGTAAGCGCTTTCCCCGATGGCCAGCTAAGCCCCCATAGGAACATGCTGACTACTATGGAGCCCAGTAGTACTTTATCTGTAGTGGTTTCTTTGTGGTGTGTGTGTTTAGGGTGCATTTGCGGGCAAAGTTCATTTTATTGTTTCAGTTTACAAAACTCTTTCACTTCTATTAACGTGTGTTGGCATGGTTCTTACTACTATTGTTGTGTGTGTGTTTGGTAAAGTGTGATAGTGCGTTTTCTTTATGGGAACGCACTATCTTTTTTTGTTGTAAACCGCTCATATTCATGCACTACCCACTGCTCCGCCCTTTACAAACAATTGGGAAATAGCCCACGTGGCACGGAATTACTTACATAGGGTTACAGCGCTGTTCAATATAATGAATCTCAGCTTTTTAATTCCCACTATGAATATCGAGGCATTTGAACAAATAGCAATCACCAACGGAGACATAATTGGCTATACCACTAACGATAACGAAAGCCACAGGTGCTACTACTATGGTGGCTACAACCAGGCCAGGGGCATATTTGCCTGTTACAACTTCAAGCTGGGAAGGATAGTGGAAGTAATTATTGCAAACATAAAGACCATCACACGTGGCTAGATATTGGCATGATCCACATTGGCCAGCTGGCCGCAGGCTGCATCTATATCCTTACCACGGCTGCGGCGCAGGTGCACATTCACGCGGTGCTGGCCAAGGTACTTCATAAATGCATCTACCTTTTCTTCTTCCGGTTTTTCATACTTGGCCGCATCAATAGGGTTGTACTCTATTATATTGATGAGGTCTGCAGGTACGCGGCGATATATCTTTATCAGGTCGTCGGCATCCTTTATGCTGTCGTTGAAGTCTTTGAAGAGTATGTATTCGAACGTGATCTCGTTGCCTGTAGCCTGGTAAAAGTAGTTGAGTGCATCTATAAGCGCTTCCAGGTTGTTGGTCTCGTTGATGGGCATTATCTCGTTGCGCTTCACATCAGTAGGGGCGTGCAGCGATAGCGCCAGCTTGAAGCGTACTTTATCATCGCCCAGCTGCCTGATCATTTTGGCCACACCTGCTGTAGATACCGTTATGCGTCTCGGGCTCATACCCAGCCCTTCGGGTGACGTGATGCGCTCCACTGCCTTCATCATATTCTTATAGTTCAGCAGGGGCTCACCCATACCCATGAATACGATATTAGACAGGTTCTTGTTATAGTGCTTGTTCGACAGTTCATTCAGCAGTGTCACTTCATCTACTATCTCGTCAAAATCAAGGTTTCTTTTACGCGTCATATAGCCCGTAGCACAGAATTTGCAGGAGAGCGAGCAGCCCACCTGGCTGGATACGCAGGCAGTCATACGCTTGTCGGTAGGTATTAGTACGCTTTCTACATAGAAGCCGTCATGCAGCTGCAGGCGGTTCTTTATGGTGCCGTCACTGCTGTACTGGCTGTGATGCATTCTTACTTTTGGTATGAAATACTGCTCCGCGAGCCTGGCACGCAGGTCTTTAGACAGATTGGTCATATCCTGTATATCAGCAGCAAATTTCTGCCATACCCATTCATGTATCTGTTTGGCCCTGAATTTAGGTTCGCCCAGTTCTGCCATCATCGCCTCAAGTTCCGGCAGGGTTATCTCACGGATATTTTTCATCGTGCAAAGGTAAGTTTTTAGATGTATAGGTTATTAGGTTAAAATGTTAATTTGTTAATAGGTTAAAACGTAGCATCGGCGCAAAAAATAGGTATTTATACTTGTTGTAAAAAGGGTATTTATGCGCTGTATTACCTTATTATAGTGGTGTACTTTTACATCATGCTTTTGAACAAAGGCTACTATAAATTCTCTATCAAACCTAACTCTATCAAAGACCCTATCAACACCTTACCCTGGAAAGATATACGACCCCTATCTGTTACAGTGAGCTACTTTTAACCCGCTGTAATAACAAAAACAGAGATTCTAACTTTTTCATAAGAACCGGCCGTCAGGCCGGTTTCTTTTTACCCCTCCGCCCCTAAAGGGGGACCCCAAATATATCCTGAATCTCAACCCGCATCGTCATTGCGCGGAGCAAAGCCAGGCCGTGTGCGCTTGCTGCGACAAAGCAATCTCAGTATGCGATGGCAAAAAATCAAAATGTCATGGTGAGCCGCGTCGAACCATCGTCCTATTATTGTTTTGATTAAATAGGTAAAACGCCCCCATCATGAAAAATAGGTATTTATACTTGTTTAAAATAGGGTATTTGTGCTCTGTATTTGTGCATCAGGCTGATGTACTTTTACATCATGCTTTTGAACAAAGAGCTACTATAAACAAGCTATCGAAACCGGCCCTATCAACCGGACTCTATCAACACCGGACCCTAAAAAATCTACCCCTATTGGTTACAGTGAGCTATACTCCCGCTGTGATAACAAAATTAAATCCTTAGTTATATAAGGGCTGGCCTTCAGGCTGGCCCTTTTTAGTTTTTAGTCCCTTCATCATTGAACTACTGCCTTTCTGCCTGCAATCTTACAAGTCAGCTGTTGATCTTATTTATTCAAAGGCAAAGAGGCGGATATTTTTCTTGTAAAGAAAAATCGCTCATCCCCCGATTGAATAAAACCATTCTCAAACGAGTATTTTGTTGCCAATTCGCGGGATAAATTTCCCTGTTCATATACTCTGCAGCTAACTTCCCGACCCTGGCAATTCCAACTATTCCCTCCCTCATAAACAACATCTACACTTATTACTTTTTCTTTGTTGATTTTCACAGCGTTATTATTAGAAAGCCAATATCCCATCGGATAGCCAAATCCACCTAATTCCGTTTTGTTGTGAACATTTCCGGTAAGCGTTATTAGTTTGCGACCAGGGTAAGATTTTACTGCCGCTATTGCATTCATAGCCATCACACTATCTCTTTTCGGTGAGGAACTTTGCGCGGAGGGCACATCCAGGCACACTATTTTCAGATCGTTTTTTATGCGAAGCATTTGTATCAAATGTGCCATTGCCGCACTGCTTCGCCCGTCCTGAAACGGGCGGTTAAAAAAAGGACTTTTTTTTAGCAATTCAACATCTCCAGATTGTATGAACTTGTCTAAATTCTCCTGTTCATCCTGGTTAATTTCCAGACCAAGTATTACTTTTTCTCCCGAAGCCAACCACAAATTTATCATGCCCTCTACAAACTCGGGTGTTTCATTATTCCCGTGTACTTCACCAATTAATATTGCATCGTAATTTTTGAGTGCCTGGTATACTTCAACAGGCAAGTGCTCCCTGTCTTTTATTTCAACAGAATAATCATCAGTTGAAAAAATGGGGCTCATCGATAAAATGAGCGGAAGAAACAGGAGCAGGAAAGCATTTGTTTTCATATGCCACATGTTTAATGGTCATGCCTCTTAAAGCTGCAAAATAGAAAGTTCTGCTTTGTATTGAATGGGGTTATATGGTCTTCGGTAATGCACCGGATTTTATCAAAGCCGTCTACTAATTGGTCTTGTAATTGCTGTTCGGTATATTGTCTGATCTCTAAACCACTACATTTTTGTGGACCATTATCTGAAAATGTACCAATGGTCAAATAGCCTTGAATTGCTTTTTTGGCAGTAGTTAAATACTTAACGATTTGCTCATGAGTGGTAAGAAAATGAAATGTAGCCCTGTCGTGCCACACATCATAAGTTGTATCGGGCTCGAACTCTGTAATATCAGCAATAACCCATTTTACAACTTTGCTTTTCTCGCCGAGGCGAGCTTTCGCTCTTTCTAATGCCTTTTCAGAAATGTCAAGGACAGTAATGTTCTCATAGCCTTCGTCAAGCAGGAAATCAACAAGTTTGCTGTCTCCTCCGCCAACATCAATGATCCTGGCTGTTTTGGGCAGGTTGTAGCTATGTATAAAATCAAGTGAGGTTGTTGGTATTTCCTGCGTCCAACTTACTTCGTTTGGTTGCTTTGTAGTATACACAACATTCCAATGTTGCTTTTTTTCGTCACCCATGTATCTGCGGTTAGATAACAAATATACCAAATTTCCATATTTTTAGGGTATTGGTTTTTTGCATCCAAATATTTTCTCCGTTGTTGGTGTTCTTCACCAACAACATTCATGATGGCAAAACGCTACTTCCCCACTGGCGCGGGTCTGTAGTCAGGCCTTGTGAATAGCCGACCCGATTCTACACAAGTAAACCGGTTTGCAACCGGAATAATGCACTCCTTGCATTATTAAAATAATGTTATCCACAAATTTTATATCCGCTATGGCCCTTATCAGTCCTGCATTTCAGCCCGGTTCGGCGCACTCTAATTCTGAAAACCCGTTTTTTTCTTAGCGCATCCTGCTTCAATTTTGCATGTAGAATAAAACTATGGCTATATGAAAAACGAACAAATGCAGGAGGCTCAACGCCTCTATTTTCAGACAGAAATGAGTAATACGAAGATTGCGGATACCATCGGGGTAAGCCGCCGCACGCTGTATTACTGGATAGCAGAGAACAATTGGGAACGCCTTAGAGATTCGGCATCAGCTATGCCTGCGCTCCTTACTGAAAAAGTGTATCACATCATGGATATGCTTACAGACCAGATCTTGTTGCCCGACCGATGTGGTGCTCCCATCTCCCGCACAGAGGTCGACAACATTTACAAACTATCACTGGCCATCAACAGGTTGAAGGCGCGCAATTCCCTCAATGAGAACATGGAGATGTTTGCAAACTTCACAGATAACCTGCAGCAAACAGATCCTGCATTGGCGGAGCAACTTGCCCCGCATATAGAGCACTACATCACTACCCGTGCATCCCTCAGCAGCCGTCGCCTCACTGCCGACCGCATTGCGGCCGTAGAGCGCAAAGCTGATGCTAAATGGGAGAACGCCCGCGATGAACGACAGGATGCAGAAGCCATGCACGCCTGGGCTGCACAAAGCGCACCATCAGCAAACACCCAGCCTACTGCTCCTGCAAACAAAAATGCAAGCCCGGTTGCGCAACCGGCCCTGAAAGAAAAGTTCGACCTCCGCAAGCAACTTCGTGGCACCTCCACAAAAGGTCCAGGCAAGTCATTCCATCAACAAAGACAAACTTCAACAGCCGCATAAGTGTGCAAAAAGTGCGCAATTATATTGCGCATTTCCATTGATTATCAATACTAAAGTGTGCAAAAAAATAAAATTGCACAGACAGTTTGGGTCTCTGTAATCAGGATATCTGAGTAGTCCCCCTTTAGGGGCGGAGGGGTTTATTTTATCAATACTAAAGTGTGCAAAAAAATAAAATTGCACAGACAGTTTGGGTCTCTGTAATCAGGATATCTGAGTAGCCCCCCTTTAGGGGCGGAGGGGTTTATTTTATCAATACTAAAGTGTGCAAAAAATAGTATTGCACAGCTAATCAGTTAGAAGATTTTAAACAATAAAACGATGGTCAGGATATAAATGAAGTCCTCCGGAACAAGGTCCCGCTGACAAGCGGGAGGGGCAGAGGGGTTTAGTACCAATGAGCAAAAAAAATATAATTGCACAGACAACTACGTAGTGCTATAATAAAGAATATTTAGCAGGTCCCACGTTACAAGGTCCCGCTGGCTAGCTGGAGGGCAGATAATTTAATATGCAATAAATAAATAAAATATAAAGTTTCCATTAACACTAAGATAACTGTGAGTTATTATAAAACATTGACAAAAGCTATTATGTTTGTTGTCCTCCCTAATTTTCTATACCCCATTTTTTAATCTTTAAAAATCACCAGATATACCCCCCATATTCCGGAAGGACCGGATATAGGCTGCTAATACTTTAGCATGAAATTTAATTTTTATTTAATCTGATCTAATTTTCAAAACATTAAAATCAACCACATGAAACAAATCTCAAATCTATTATCCGCCGCCGCACAAGGCCGAGAGCGGGTCTCTGCAAAGAGCTTTACAAAAACGGCAAAGTCGCTGTTCGTACTTATCGCCATACTGCTTGTCAGTAATATAGCAAGTGCATCGCACTTCAGGTTCGGTGTGATCACCGCAACAAGATTATCAGAAACACCTACAACTGTAACTTACCGAATGAACGTAAGTATGTCGTGGAGGCTTGGAGTAGCGCCAACCATTAACACTTTTACAATGTCAGGAGGCAATTCAGGCAGCTTTAATGTTACCATGACGAATGTTACCGATCCATCGGGCGGCTGGGACAACAGCACGGGGTCAACGGTTATAACATTGAATAAATCTACTACAGCAACCACTATTCGTAATACGAGCTGCTGTAAGATCAGCACAATCGCAAACAACCACGATACAAACTGGGATGTTTATTGCGTAATAAACACTAATGCACCGGGTAGCTCTCCGGTTTCTACTATGCCGGCTATTATTAATATGCCGGTAGGAGCAACTGCTGCTACTTTTACGGTGGCTGCATCAGATCCTGATGCAGGCTCAACCTTGACTTTTGGTATACCTAACCTTACAACAGGAAATCTTGCAGGTGAAACAGAGCCGAATGGTCTCACTTCACAAAATGCAAATTTCAATGTTAACTCATCAACAGGACTGGTAACTTTTAATACTGTAGGTAAAGGAGTTGGACAGCAGTTCAACGCTATGATCACTGTAACCGACAATAATGGTAATCAGATCATGCTGGACTTCCTGATCAATATGGTAGGACCATCTAATCCTCCGGTATTTGATTACACTCCCGGCGTTACTCCATTAAATGGCGCTGTGTTCAACGTAGTAGTTGGCCAGACATTGACTTTCCCTATAAGGGCTACAGACCCGGATGCAGGCCAGACCGTTGGTTTGTCTGTATCAGGTCTTACAGCCTTCCTTACAACGGCTAATTTCAGTTCAGCAGCATTGCCTGCTACCGGTACAGCAGCCCTTACGCACCTCACATACACTCCTGCTGCACCACAGTTGGGTACTACCATCGTATTGAGCTTTATTGCTACTGACAATGTTGGTGTTCAGTCTACTTCATCTGTTACCATTCGTGTGGTAGGTGAGCCTGCACCGGTCTTCGTTTCACCTACACCGGGCCAGGGTACTATAAGGTCTATTCTTGCAGGTGTAACACAGGTTGATGACATCACTGCTACAAGTTCTTTAGGTTCTAATGTATCTATCGCATTTGCTACAACTCCGGCAAGCGTAACGCATTTACCTACCGTGCCTACTACAGGGTCTAATCCTGGCTATACACAGATGAGCTGGACACCGGCATCGTCTGATTTCGGCCAGCATACATTCACTTACCAGGCTACTATCGCTGCTACTCCTACTATCTTCTCTACACGTAGCTATGACCTGATCGTAAATGATGTACCTGTATTCGCATCTACTCCGGTTACAGTAGCTAATGCTTGCAACGGATACAGTTATAGTGTGCAGGCAACCGATGCAAATATCCCTTATGGCGACGTAGTGGATATCGTTTCAGTTGGTGCGCTTCCTTCATGGCTCACTTTGACGTCAACAGGCAACGGTACTGCTACATTATCAGGTACGCCATCATTATCTGATGTGGGTACTTACACAGTGACACTTGGCGCTGAAGATGCATACCATCATAACTATGGTGATGTAGATCAGACATTTACTATTACAGTTACAGCCAATTCTATCACCGCTTCTGCAGGTTCAAATGGTGTGATATCATCTCCTGGTGCAGTGGCAGTATGCCCTGGCAGCACACCTACATATGCTATCACTGCTGATGCAGGATATCATGTTGCTGATGTGTTGGTTGATGGCAGCAGCGTAGGTGCTGTTACCTCTTATACATTTGGTGCAATAGCTGCTGACCATACGATCAGCGCTACTTTCGCTCCTGACTGTACAGCTCCGTCTATAACATCAGCAGCTACAACAACTGACGTGTCTTGTAACGGCGGCAGCAACGGTACTGCAACTACTTATGTAGCAGGCAGCACACCTATGGCTTTCTCATGGAACAATGGCGCTAATACTTCGGGCCTTACCGGTGTTGCAGCAGGTACTTATACATATACTGCTACAAACGGTTGCGGCTCTATAACAGGTACTGCAACAGTGGCTGAGCCAACTGCGGTTGCAGCATCATCTACAACTACTGATGTATTATGTAACGGTGGCAGCACAGGTACTGTGACTGTTTCTGCTACAGGTGGTGTTGGTGGTTATACAGGCAGCCTTGGTACATTCAGCGGCCTGGCAGCAGGTCCTTATTCGTATTCAGTGGCTGATGCAAATGGTTGCGCAGCAACTACATCAGGTAACGTTAATGAGCCAACAGTAGTTGCAGCATCATCTACAACTACTGATGTATTATGTAACGGCGGCAGCACAGGTACTGTGACTGTTTCTGCTACAGGCGGTGTAGGTGGTTATACAGGCACTGGTACATTCAGCGGCTTAGCTGCTGGTCCTTACAGCTACTCAGTTGCTGATGCAAACGGTTGCCCGGCAACTACATCAGGTAACGTTAGTGAGCCGACTGCGGTTGTTGCGTCATCAACATCTACCGCTGTTTTATGTAATGGCGGCACCACAGGTGCTGTAACAGTTTCTGCTACAGGTGGTGTTGGTGGTTATACAGGTACAGGTTCATTTACCGGCAAGAGCGCAGGTACTTATACTTATACAGTAGCTGATGCAAACGGTTGTTCTGCTGCAACAACGGTAACAGTAAGCGAGCCTACAAAGGTTATCGCATCATCAACTTCTACTTCTGTTTTATGTAATGGCGGCACCACTGGTGCTGTAACAGTTTCTGCTACAGGCGGTGTAGGTAGTTATACAGGTACAGGTACATTTACCGGCAAGAGCGCAGGTACTTATACTTATACAGTAACTGACGGCAACAGCTGTTCTGCTTCGACAACTGTAACGGTTGCTCAACCAACAGCTCTTTCAAGCGCTATAGGCGTTAGTCCTGTGTATACAGTGGCAGGCCAGGCGCCATATACTATTTATCTGGTTTATCACGCACAAACTGTAAAACTTGCAGCAGCAGCAGCAGGTGGAACAGCTGGATATAGTTATAGTTGGTCACCGGCTCCGGGAACTACATCTACTTTGAATGTTTCCCCAGTTGTTACTACTACGTATACGGTAACTGTAACAGATGCGAACGGTTGTACGTCAAAATCGACACAGATCATCAATGTGAAAAACATCAGGTGTGATGATGATGGAAATGATGATGACGACTACGGCGATGACGACAGGCATGGTGATGGTAAGGACAGTCGCGGCAAGATGCATAAATACAAAGACCATAACAGAAATAGGAAGGTATGCATTTGTCATAAAGGGCATACGATATCCATTGACACAAGTGCCGTAGCTGCGCATCTGGCACATGGTGATAATCTTGGGGCATGTGTAGATGACGATCATGATGGCGATGACGATCATGGTGAGCATCATGGCGGAAGAAAAGGTATCAGTTCAAATGGCGGCGATGCATCAGCATCAGTATCCGACATAATGAAAGTGTATCCTAACCCTGCTTCAGGCGCATTCAGTGTAGAAATACCGGTTGCGCATAAAGTTGCTGAGATCCAGGTTCTTGATATTGCCGGTAGGGTAATAGAAAAGAAAATGATCACTGACAATGCAGGCCAACCAGTACAGTTCAATATAGCAAATGCTCCTAAGGGCCTTTATATCATAAAAGCTACTTCAGAAGACAAGACCTATATCAGCAAGCTGATCATGGATTAATTTTAGTTATGTTTTATTGAGCGCTGCCGGGTATATGCCCGGCAGCGCTTTTTTATGAGTATCACAAAATCAGATTTGAAACGTACTTTGCGCCCGATATAGTCAAACACCAAACCATGAAGCAGATCACAGATCATTTATATCAAATAAGTATGGGCGGAGTAAACGCGTTCATAATAGACGACAAGGGCGAGTTGACGCTGGTAGATACAGGCTTTAAGGGCAGTACCGGGAAAATATTTGCCGCTATAATGAAGGGTGGTAAGGATCCGCAGAATATTAAGCGCATCATACTCACCCATTCGCACCCTGATCATTCGGGCAGTGCGGCAGAGATATCCGGGCAACTGAAGGTGCCTGTGATCATGCATGGCATTGATGCAGAACTGGTGGAGCAGGGTATAGCGGGCAGGGGTAAGATATTGTCGCCGGGCATACTGAACT
>Ga0209023_10003745_pt1 | contig 17840 bp, 16 predicted proteins | sample LakOneMetagenome_FD_187468 | JGI IMG/M metagenome (GOLD analysis project Ga0209023, IMG submission 187468) | Freshwater and sediment microbial communities from Lake Erie, Canada (SPAdes) (version 2) | ecosystem: Environmental > Aquatic > Freshwater > Lentic | place: Lake Erie, Canada... | reverse complement strand
CAGTCATCAGGATTGTTGACGATGACGCGGAAGGCATAGACGTCCGCCAGATCGGCGAATTCCATGCTCTTGCGCTGCAGCTTGCGCCAAATCGAATAGACCTGCTTCTCACGGCCAAACACGCGCGCATCGATGCCGGCGAACTCGAACACCTCCATGATCGTTTGCAGGATAATGGCGACGTTGGCGCCCTTCTCCGTACGCAACTGTTCGAGGCGCGCATTAATGGCGGTTTCGGCTTCAGGGAACGCTTCGTGGAAAGCGAGGCCCTCCAACTCGCGCGCCATTTTGTCCATGCCGATGCGACGCGCCAGCGGGCCGTAGATTTCGAGCGTCTCAAGCGCGATACGGCGGCGCTTATCCTTCGATGGCACGTGGCTGAGCGTGCGCATGTTGTGGAGGCGGTCGGCGAGCTTCACCAACAGCACGCGCACGTCGCGCGACATGGCTAGGATGAACTTCTGCAGGTTCTGCGCCTGCTTGTTCTCCTCGGATTGGATTTCCAGTTTTGAGAGCTTCGTGACGCCCTCGACCAAATCAGCGATGTCTGGACCGAAGAGTTTTTGAATCTCTTCGCGCGTCGCTTCCGTGTCTTCGATGGTGTCGTGCAGCAGCCCCGCCACGATGGTCGCGGCGTCCAGCTTGTACTCGGTCAGGATACCCGCGACTTGGATCGGGTGTGCAAAGTATGGATCGCCCGAGTGGCGCTTCTGGCTACCGTGCTTTGCAGTTGCGTAAACGTATGCTCGGTTGATCAAGCTTTCATCGACGGACGGGTCGTAGCCTCGCACGCGCTCGACCAGTTCGAACTGGCGCATGTATTTGGCGCGCGGAGGCGCGTCCCCCGCACCAGTCTTGGCCTGACTGGCGGGGACCTGGGCGGCGACTGCGTCACCGCCGGACATGGGCCTAGTACCGTTCGTCGCGCTGGGCTTCGGCTTCCTGTTGGAGCGCGCGGAGCACGTCCTCTTCGCTGGTCTCCACAGGGGCGGCGAGCGCCAAGCGATCCTGTTCGTCCTCGGCCGCGGCAGCCGGCTGCACGTCCTGGTAGATCATGACGAAGCTATCGCGGAGTTCTTCCGGGGTGATCGCGCCGTCGCCGATCTCACGGAGCGAGACCACCGGGTCTTTGTCGCGGTCGCGGTCGATAAGGGGCTCGGCGCCCGACGAAATGTTGCGCGCCCGGTGGGCCGCCAGCAGCACCAGCGAGAACCGGTTTGGAATTTTTTCGACGCAATCTTCGACGGTTACGCGGGCCAAGGCGTGCTTCCTCTTCGCTCGGACGGGATGGAATGGTCGGCCAACCTAGTGGCTTTCCGGGTTTTTCGCAATGCGGCAAGCGCGGCGGCCGCCCTAACCCCTTCCCGAAGCCGATCCGGTCCCACAAGAGCTTGATCTGGGTCATGGCGCGCTGGTGCAGAGAGGCGCGACCCTCTTTAAACGCGTTTGGCCCCCTGTCGCGCTAAGTAGCTCGCCCACATTCGCGCCAAGCGTTGGGTGGCGCCAGTTCGGCGCGATCTCCGCGAGCGGCGCTAACACGAAGGGGCGCTCGTGCATGCGCGGATGCGGGAGGACGACCTCTCCAAAGACACCCACGAAGTTACCCATCGCCACAATGTCGAGATCGAGCGTCCGCGCTGCCCAACGTTCGCGGCGCTCCCGGCCGAATTGAGCCTCGACGCCTCGCAGCGCTTCGTAGAGCCGTTGTGGTTCCACGCTCCCAGGATCGATCTCGACAACGGCGTTGAAATAATCGGCCTGACCGCTGTCCGGCGGCCAAGCTTCCGTTTGCCAAACGCTCGATCGCGCCAAAGTCTGAAAACGCGCAGCTTCCAGTGCCGGCACAGCTTGCAGGAGCAACGCGAGGCCCGATAGGCCATTGAACGGAATGTTCGTGCCGAGAGCAATGTAGGCGGAAGGCATGATCGCCGCTTATCACACGCGCTCAGGCACGAACAAAACGGATTACCTTTTGATGTCCACCAACGAAACCAACGCATGAGCGATACGCCGCCAGAAGCGCCGAAGGACTGCCCGCTGTGCCCGCGTTTGGTCGGGTATCGCGAGACCAATGCGCGCGCCGAGCCAACTTGGTTCAACGGCGCGGCGCCCTCGTTCGGCGATGCAAAGGCGCGCCTGCTTGTTGTGGGTTTGGCGCCCGGCCGTATGGGCGCAAACCGCACGGGGCGTCCGTTCACCGGGGACTACGCTGGCGAGCTACTCTACGGCACGCTGAAGAAGTACGGCTTCGCTGACGGCGTCTACCGAGCCGATCCGAATGACGGCTTCACCCTGAGAGGCGCGATGATCACCAACGCCGTGCGCTGCGCGCCGCCGGAAAACAAACCGACGCCCGCTGAAATCGCAACGTGCCGGCCGTTCCTTAAAGCGCGCATCGCAGCGCTTCCGAATCTGAAGGTTGTGCTCGCGCTAGGGTCTATCGCGCACGAGAGCGTGCTGCGCGCGCATGATCTAAAGCCCGCGGCGGTCAAATTTGGCCACGGCGTGGAGGCGCTTTTGCCGGCCGGGTACACGCTAATTTCCAGCTATCATTGCTCGCGCTACAACACCCAGACGCGGCGGTTGACTGCGGAGATGTTTGAAGCGGTGATGGCGCGGGCCAAGGCGCTGGCTGCTTAGCCTTTATCCCTGAGTAGCCGCGATTGCTGGCGCTTCCACTCACGGTCCTTGGTGGCTTCGCGTTTGTCGTGCGCTTTCTTGCCCTTCGCGAGCGCGATCTCGACCTTGGCGATGCCGCGCGCGTTGAAATAGAGTTTCAAGGGCGCAAGCGTGCGGCCCTCGCGCTCGACTGCGCCTGCTAGCCGCTTCAATTCCCGTCCTCGAACCAGCAGTTTCCGCGCGCGTCGCGGCTCATGGTTGAATTGCCCTGCCGGAGGATATTCGGGAATGGTGGCGTTGATCAGCCACAGTTCGCCGCGTTCCGTCGAGGCATAGCTCTCGGCGATGTTGGCGCGTCCGTTGCGCAGCGACTTCACTTCGGTGCCAAGCAGCTGAATGCCCGCTTCGATCGAATCCTCAATCATATAGTCGAAGCGTGCGCGACGGTTCTCGGCGATCAGTTTGCGGCCAGGATCTTCTTTCTTCGCCATGGCTTAGAGCAGACCTGCTTCCGTCATGGCGCCGCGGATCGCGGCCTTGGCGCCGTCGCTACAAGGAATAATCGGTAGACGGACCTCATCGCTACACAGCCCCAGCAGAGAACACGCGTACTTTGTTGGCGCCGGTGAAGGCTCAACAAACAGCGCCTTGTGCAGCGAGGCCATCTTGGCATCGAGTTGGCGCGCGGCGCCGAACGCGCCTTGCAATGTCGCATCTTGCATTTGGGCGAACAATTTTGGCGCCACATTCGATGTCACGGAGATACAGCCCACGCCGCCGCCGGCGTTGAACCCAAGCGCGCTGCCGTCGTCGCCGGAAATTTGGATGAAGTCTTCGCCGCAGAGCGCGCGGTGCCGGGCTACGCGGCTCATATCGCTAGACGCATCTTTGCAACCGACCACGTGCGGCAATTGCGCGATGCGCCCCATGGTCTCGACGCTGATGTCAACGATGGTGCGCGAGGGCACGTTGTAAACGAAGATCGGGATATCGACTGCGTCATTGATCGCTTTGTAGTGGGCGAACAGACCATCCTGGCTGGGCTTGTTGTAGTACGGCGCCACCACCAGCACCGCGTCGGCGCGCGCGTGCTTGGCATGTCGCGCGAGTTCGATCGCATGTGCCGTGTTGAATGAGCCCGCGCCTGCTATCACGGGCACGCGCCCGCGTGCGATCTCGACACAAAGTTCCACTACCCGAACGTGTTCTTCGGTGCTGAGGGTTGGGCTTTCACCGGTCGTGCCACAGGGCACCAAGGCGCGTGAACCCTCAGCAATTTGCCGCTCAACCAAGCCCTGAAAGGCTCGTTCATCCACGATTCCGTTGCGAAAAGGCGTTATCAGCGCCGGAATCGAGCCTTTGACGGTGGAGGAGAGATCAGAGTGGGCTGGCATTGGCGCGATTCCTGCCACACTGTTGGGCAACGTTAAATAGCGCCCGCGCCGAACCCGCGGGCCGCTGCTGTTTGGAAGACTGGGCGGAGGCGATTTTGGAAAAGACCAAACTGGTCCGCATGGGCGTTATCGGCGGCGTGGCGGTGCTGGCGAGCGTTGTGCTTGTCGCCACCAGCGCCGGCCAACAGGAAGTTGCGCCCGCCAGCGCAACACCAGCGTCCTTCTCCACCCCGGTGATGCCCAGCGAAGCCGAACGCATGCGCCTGCGCGATGGCTTCGCCGCGGCGGAAAACGACGACTGGACCGGCCTCGCTAACCTGCGTGATAGCGCCACCAACCCGTTGGTGCGGCATATGCTGGAGTGGCGCTGGGCATCGGCCACCGACGCGCCACTGCTGTTCGACGATATCCGGACCGCCCTGAACGACCTCCAGGGTTGGCCCGGCCGCGTGACGATGCGCACGCGCGCCGAACAGGCGATCTTCGACTCCCATCTCTCCGCCCAAGAGCGGATCGATTTTTTGCGCGCCGACAATGGCCCGATCACCGGCGATGGTCGCGTCGCACTGGCGCTTGCTCTGCGCGACGCTGGTCAAACTTCCGAAGCGGATCGCATCGCCCACGCCGCTTGGGCAGCGGACACACTGACGGCAAACGCTTCAGCGCGAGCGGACGCCGCGTTCAGTTTCAGCCAAAGCGATTACGCTGACCGCGTGTCGATGCTTTTGTGGCGCGACCAACGCAGCGAGGCGCAGCGGTTGATGTCGCGCCTCGGTCCCGCCGATCGCGCGCTGGCGCAAGCGCGCATCGCGGTGCAGACGCGCCAGCGGAGACACTTGCAGCAAGTGATCGACGCCGTACCGGCATCGCGCGCCGACGATCCGGGGCTCGTGTACGACCGTGCTCAATATCGCCGTCGCACCAATCAGCCCATCGACGCGATGAACTTGGCGGCAACCATCGATCCGACAAGCGCCCCGGCTTATGCGCGCGATGATATTTTCAAAGAACGCCGCCTCTACGTGCCGCGTGCGCTGCGCTCCGGCAATTCGACGCTGGCTTACCGGCTGGTTTCAAACCACGGTCTCACGTCTGGCGAGAGTTTCGCAGACGCTGAGTGGCTCTCCGGTTGGATCAGCTTGCGCTTCCTGCACAATCCGCAACAAGCGGCGGATCACTTTGCGCACTTAAGTGAGCGCGTTTCAGCTCCCGTAAGCCGCTCGCGCGCGCTCTATTGGCGCGCCCAGGCGGCCGCTGCGCTCGGCGACACCGCCGGCGCGGAGCAAATGCTCACGCAAGCGGCGGCCTATCCTTTCACCTATTACGGCCAACTTGCCGCCACGCGCGGCAATCGCAGCGCGATGATGGATCTGCCCGACACCTCGCGCCCCAGCGACGCCGCGCGCAACCGCTTCGAGAGTCGCGAGTTGGTGCAGGCGTTGCACCTGATGGCGGAGGTCGGCGCGCAAAGGGACTTTGAGTCGATCGCTTACTATCTCGACGACACGCTCGATGATCCGCAAGAAATTGAGCTGCTATCGCAAATGGCGCGCGAGCAATCCTACAATCGCACCGCGCTCCGTAGCGCTAAGGCGGGGCTCTTCCGCAACGTCGTCGCCGCGAACGCTGCCTATCCGCTGATTGACCTGCCATCGACGGTGACCGATGGCGGGCGCATCGAGCCGGCGCTGGTGCTCTCGATCATCCGGCAGGAGAGCGAGTTCGACACGGGCGCCGTTTCCGGCGCCAACGCGCACGGCCTCATGCAGCTCATGCCGTCAACGGCGCGTGCGCAGGCGCGCACCGAGGGCATGACCTATCAACGCGGCGCACTCACGACCGACCCGACCTACAACATCACACTCGGCTCATCGCACTTGGCTGGCCTGATCGATCAGTGGGGCGGCTCCTACGTCCTGGCAATCGCCTCCTACAATGCCGGCGCCTTCAATGCGCAATCGTGGGTGAACGATTGGGGCGATCCGCGTTCACCGTCGGTGGATATCGTGGATTGGGTGGAACTGATCCCATTCTCCGAAACGCGCAACTACGTGCAGCGCGTGATGGAGAATTTGCAGGTCTATCGCTATCGCTTGGCGGGTCATCCGGTGGCGATTCAGCTTGAGCAGGATCTGAACCGCGGGCGCTAAACGGCGTTCAGCGCCTCGATCAACGTCTCCGCGTCGACGTTGCCGCCGCTGGCAATGAGCGCGACCGTCTGGCCTTGAGCATCGACACCACCTTCGCGCAGCGCGGCCAGCGACGCCGCGCCTGATGGCTCCAATACGATCTTCAGATGCCGGAACGCGAACGCCATCGCACGTCGCACGGCGGCGTCTGAGACCACGACCACGCGTTCAAAGCGTTCGCGGGCGATGGCGTAAGGAAGTTCGCCCATCTGCTCCGTGAGCAAGCCGTCGCAGATCGAACGGATGCCGGGCGGATTGCGCTGAATCGAACCAGCGGCGAACGTTCTGGCGATATCGTCGTGGCCTTCGGGCTCGACGGCAATGATGCGCGCGTTCGGCAGCGCAAGCGCCGTGCCCGTAGCAAGGCCGCCGCCGCTGGCGGGGACGAAAACCATGTCAGGGCTGATCTCCTGCGCGATCTCCAACCCCGCCGTGCCTTGTCCGGCGATGATGAACGGATCGTCGAAGGGGCGAATGATGCTCAACCCACCGCGTCCTTCCGATAGCTTTGCACCGATTGCTTCGCGGCTTTCGTTGACGCGATCGTAAGTGACGACTTCGGCGCCGAGCGAGCGTGTCGTCTCGAGCTTAATTTTGGGCGCATCGGCCGGCATCACGATTGTCGCATTGATACCGAAGCGCTTTGACGCCGTGGCCACCGCGATTGCGTGATTGCCCGATGAAAACGCGATCACGCCACGCGCACGCACCTCGGGCGCAAGAGCGGCGATGGCGTTTGTGGCGCCGCGGATCTTGAAGGCGCCGCCTCGTTGCAAGCACTCGGCTTTTACGAACACCTTGGCTCCGGTCGCGGCATCCAGCGTGTCGTTGCGGAGCAAGGGCGTGCGCACCGCGACGCCTTCAATGCGCTTGGCGGCGGCTTTCACGTCTTCGATCGTTGGCAGCATCAGGAGCCTCTTGGTTTGGCGCGACGAGTGGGCGGCGCGGTCAGCGGATCGTCCGGCCAAGGATGCTTAGGGTAGCGCCCGCGCATCTCGCTGCGCACTGCGGCATACGACCCGCGCCAAAAGCCCGGCAGGTCTTTCGTCGTTTGCACTGGCCGTTGCGCGGGGGAAAGCAGCCGCAGCGTCAGCGGCGCGCGCCCGCGCGCGACTGTGGGGTGCTGATCAAGGCCGAACAATTCCTGCAGGCGAACGTCCAACGCGGGGCCACCGTGCGCAGTGTAGTCGATGTTTAGCGACGATCCCGCCGGCGTTTCGAACTTCGATGGCGCCTCGGCATCAAGGCGCCGGCGCAGCTCGTAGGGCAAGGCGTTGAGCAACGCGCCGGCGATGTCGGCGTCTTTGAGCCTGGTGACGCCATCCAGCGCTGGCGCGAGCCAGTTACCAAGCGATGCAACGAGCGTCTCGTCGCTCCAATCCGGCCAAGGCCCGCTATCGTGCTCGTACAGGAAGCGCACTCTGGCGCGGACCTGCTCCGCGCTCTCATTCCAGCTCAGGATTTGCAAGCCTTCCTCGCGCACAGCCTCCAGCAATGCGTCGCGCAATTCCTCAGCGCTCAGGCGCTCCACGGGCGCTTCCGACAACGTGATGCGGCCGAGCTTGCGCAAACGGCGCGCGCGCATCGCGCCGGTCGCTGTGTCGACGGTCATCGCGGCGTGCGTTTCGATATCGTCAGCGAACAAACGCTCGACTTCCGCTTCCTCGATCTCCGCTGCGGCAACAATTCGCGCACTGTCGGCTTTGCCGGTCGCATCGACGGCGACAAGAAATTTGGCGCGCGAGAGGCGCTCATCCTCGCCTAGGCGCGCTGCGCGGCCGTTGACCATCAAAAAGGTGGTTTCGCGCCTGCCGTGATTGAGCGCGACTCCCCGCGATTTCGCGACACGGTCAGGAAACCCTACCGCCAGCACGGCGCCAGTGCGATCTGCTACAACATTCAAGGACGCCGCGCCCGCGCTCTTGGCAATGCGTTCGGCCAAGCGCCGCGCTGCGTCGCCGCGTTGGCCGCGCTCGCGGGCAAGGCCATCTAAGCGATCACGAAGGTCGACGGAGCGACCGCCCAAGCCCTGCTCGGTGATCAGCACCGCAAGTTGCGCTGCGAGCAAAGCGTCGCCGGCCTGGGCAGCTTCGAGCACCATGTGCGCCAAGCGCGGCGGCAGAGGCAGGCGTGCAACCTTTTCACCTTGCGCCGTGATTTGGCCGTCATTGCCGATCGCGTTGATGCGTTTCAACAATCCAATGGCTTCCTCCCAAGCTGCCTTCGGCGGTGGATCAAGCCAGGTGAGCGTCTTGGGATCGCGTGCGCCCCAAGAGGCGAGATCGAGCGCGAGACCGGTGAGATCAGCCTCGAGAATTTCGGGACGATCGAACGGCGGTAGCGACCGCGTTTCCGCCTCTGCCCACAAACGCCAACACACGCCCGGTTCAAGACGGCCTGCACGACCAGCGCGTTGGGTGACTGAAGCTTGGCTGGCGCGGACGGTTTCAAGATGCGTGAGGCCAAGCGCTGGTTCGTAGCTTGCGCGACGCGAGAGGCCTGCATCCACGACGATGCGCACCCCTTCAATCGTAAGACTGGTTTCGGCAATGGCCGTGGCGAGCACGACTTTACGCCGACCGAGCGGCGACGGTGCAATGGCCGCGTCCTGATCGGTCGGCGTCATCGCGCCGTAGAGTGGACGAATATCGACGCTCGGATCGCGCACCTGTTCGCGCAGCAGCTCCGCGGTGCGTTCGATCTCGCGCGCACCAGGCAGAAAGACGAGTGCGCTTCCGCTCTCCTGCGCGAGCGCCGCAGTGACGGCGCTCGCTACGTCTGGTTCTAACCAGCCGCGCACATCGCGCGGGCGATAGACGAAGCGAACAGGAAACATGCGCCCTTCGCTGACAACGACCGGCGCGTCGTCCAGCAGCGTTGCGATGCGCGAGGCGTCCAACGTCGCCGACATCACGACGAGCTTGAGGTCAGGCCGCAGAGCAGCTTGCGTTTCACGCGCGAGCGCCAATCCTAGATCGCCTTCAAGGCTGCGCTCGTGAAATTCGTCGAACAAGACGCAGGCGACGCCGGCGAGTTCTGGATCGTCGAGGATCATGCGGGTGAACACACCCTCGGTGACGACTTCAATTCGGGTATTCGCGCTGATTTTGGAATCCAGCCGCACGCGATAGCCGACTGTTTCACCCACGCGCTCGCCATATTCGGTGGCCATGCGCGCGGCGGCGGCGCGAGCCGCGATGCGGCGCGGCGAGAGCAGCATAATCTTGCCAGTTCGCGCCCAAGGTTCGCCGATCAGACCAGGCGGGACGCGAGTGGTCTTGCCCGCGCCCGGCGGCGCCACCAGCACCGCCGCGTTGCGCTCGGCCAGAGCCGCACGCAACTGGGGCAGAACTTCATCGACCGGGAGCATCAATGGGGATTAACCCGGCTTTTGGTCCATGTCTCGCCGCATTGGCGTGGCCTTTGAGCCCGGGTATATGCCGCGTCAAAGCTGGGAGCCGGACATGCGCGCGAAACTTGCGGGACAATTGTTAGCCGTTCTTGCCGTGAGCGTGGGTGTCACCGCTTGCGCCACCGGGCGCACCGCCGATACGCGCCGCGGCGTGACCGATGCCGCGTACATCCCGTTGCGTGATGTGAACTTGATCCGACCGCAAATTCCCCTCTTGCTGCGCAATCTGCAGTACCCGTATTCGACGGCCACCCTAACCGACTGCAACGCCATCACCCACGAGATCGGCCAATTGGACAGCGTGCTAGGCCCCGAGAGCTATCAGCCTGGCCCCAACCGCAACGTCTGGGACCGCAGCGGCGACTTCATGGAAGAACAGACGATCGATGCGGCGCAGAACACAGCGCAGGACGTCATCCCGTTCCGCTCGTGGGTGCGCCGCCTTTCCGGCGCGACAGCCGCAGAACGCGAAGCGCTGCGCGCGGTGGCGAACGGTCAACAGCGGCGGACATTTTTGCGGGGCTACGGCGCGTCGCTCGGTTGCGCAAGCATGATCCCACCGCCACCGCCAGCTGTGGTCACTTCTCGGCGTCCCAACGAACAACCGGTTGGACACGGCAACTAAGCGCGTTCGGCTGCTTGCGAGATCAAGGCGGCGCGCAATTCGCCGAAACGTCCGGCCGCGATCGCGGCGCGCATCCGCTGCATTAGAAACTGGTAGTACGCGACATTGTGCCAGGAGAGCAAAACTTGGCCAAGCAGCTCGCCGGCTTTGAACAAGTGATGCAGGTAGGCTTTGGAATAGCTGCGGCTAGCGGGGCAATCGATGCGCTCATCGAGCGGCGCCAAATCTTCCGCGTAGCGCGCATTGGTGATGTTGAGCGGGCCCGCATCAGTCCAAGCTTGGCCGTGGCGACCCGAACGCGTCGGCAGCACGCAATCAAACATATCAATGCCGCGTGCCACGCTTTCAATGAGATCGCTGGGCTTGCCGACGCCCATCAGATAGCGCGGACGCTCTTCAGGTAGATGCGGCACGGTAACGTCGAGGGTCGCCAGCATGTCGGCTTGGCCTTCACCCACGGCGAGGCCGCCAATCGCGTACCCATCGAACCCTTCGCGCACGAGCGCTTCGGCGGCCGTGCGTCGGAGTTCAGGATCGGTACCGCCTTGGACGATAGCGAAAAGGTTTTGCTTGTCGCGCGCACCAAACGCTTGCTTGCAGCGCTTCGCCCAGGCGAGTGAGAGCTCCATCGCTTTCTGCACGTCGGCGTGCGGCGCGGGAAGCGCGGGGCATTCATCGAGTTGCATGACGATGTCGGCGCCGATTTGATCGGCTTGGATTTCAATGGCGCTTTCGGGCGTGAGGCGATGCTGCGCTCCATCGACGTGGCTGCGGAAGGTGACACCATCGGAGTCTAGTTTGCGCAGCTGCGCGAGCGACATCACTTGGTAGCCGCCGCTGTCGGTGAGAATGGGTTTGTCCCAGCGCATGAATTTGTGCAGCCCGCCGAGGCGCGTCATGCGTTCGCCGCCTGGCCGGAGCATCAAGTGATAGGTGTTGCCAAGAATGATGTCGGCGCCGGTTTGGTCGACCTGATCGACCGTCAGACCTTTCACTGTTCCGGCGGTGCCCACGGGCATGAAGGCGGGCGTGCGGATGTCGCCGCGTGGCGTCCTCAGAACGCCGGTGCGCGCCGCGCCGTCGCGCGCGTGAATTTCGAAGGGAAACGCCGTCATTGCGGCCGCCATAGCAGTGAGGCGTCGCCGTAGGAATAGAAGCGATACTGCTTGGAGATCGCGTGCGCGTAAACGGATTGCATGCGCTCTAAACCTGCAAAGGCAGAGACAAGCATGAAAAGCGTAGATTTTGGCAGATGGAAATTGGTCCAGAGGCCATCAACGACGCGGAAGCGATAGCCGGGGGTGATGAAGATGTCGGTATCGCCGCTTTCGGTGCGTACGCGGCCGCCTTCGTCGGCGCTTGATTCGAGCGTGCGAAGCGCGGTGGTGCCGATGGCGATCACGCGACGGCCCTCCGTCTTGGCGCGATTGATCGTGTCAGCTGTTTCCGCCGAGATCGTGCGCCACTCTGAGTGCATGACGTGTTCAGCGGTGTCCTCCGCCTTCACTGGCAAAAATGTGCCCGCGCCGACATGCAGCGTGACGTGCGCGCGTTCGACACCGACTTCGTCCAAGCGTGCAAATAGGGCGTCGGTGAAATGCAGGCCTGCAGTCGGCGCTGCGACGGCGCCCTCCTTCGCGGCGTACACTGTTTGGTAATCTTCGAAGTCGCGTTCGTCGGGCCCGCGCTTGCCGGCGATGTAGGGCGGCAGCGGCATGGCGCCCGCGGCCGCGATGGCGGCGTCGAGATCGGGCCCGCTGAGATCAAACGCCAGCGTTATCTCACCGTCTTCGCCCTTTCCCGCGACTGCGGCGTCGAGTCCGCCGAGCAAACAGGCGCGATCCGCGGTTTCGCCAAAGCGAATGCGATCGCCCTCCTTCAAGCGCTTGCCCGGCTTGGCGAGCGCGGACCAGTTCGACGCCGACAAACGCCGCAGCAAAGTCGCTTCGACAAAGACGCTATTCCCATCGCGTTCACGGACACCGGACAGACGCGCGGCGATGACGCGCGTGTCGTTGAACACGAGGAGATCGCCAGCCCGAAACAGCGAAGGTGCGTCACGCACGATCCGGTCTTCGAAGGCGCCCGTTTCAGGCACAAGCAGCAGCCGCGCGCTATCGCGCGGTCGCGCGGGGCGCAGCGCGATCAACTCTTCAGGCAGATCAAAATCGAAAAGATCGACGCGCATGGGCCCTTTGCGACGAGCGTTGCATCCAACAGGCCGCCTGCATTGCATCTCCGCTCAAGAGATCAAGCAGGAAAGCCAGGGAGGGCGGCATGGTCATGGATAATCCCGACGCACCGGGACCGCATCGGAAGTCCGGCCTGCACTGGCTGGACCTCACTGTCAGCATATGCGCCCTGATTACCTCGGCGGTCTCGATCTTCATGGCCTACCAGAACAGCAGCGCCATGGAGGATTTGGTGCACGCCAATTCTTGGCCGTTCCTGCAGCTCTCCAGCGGAAACTCTTCCGGCACAGGCGATAATGATCACACGCTTTCGTTCAACCTGAACAATGCGGGCACCGGCCCGGCGCGCATCTACGGATTTGAGTTCACGGTAGACGGCCACCCCGTGAACAGCACAGGCGGCTTCATCAACATGGCGCGCGCGTGTTGCGAACCGGCGTATCAATCCGTGGTCAACGGCGACGCCAATCCGTTCGACGCGATCGGCATGATCCAGACGCGACGGATCAGGACGACAATGCTGGCCGCCAACGAAGATACTGTCGCAATGCGCTGGACCCGCACTGCTCGGAACGCGCCGCTCTGGGATGCGATCGACCGCGCTCGTCAATCCGGGCGCATCGCCATGCATGCGTGTTATTGCTCGGTGTTCGACGAATGCTGGGACGCACTCAGCAGCCAATTGCCGGAACGGCGCGCGCGCGTTTGCGAGACGCCTGCGCCGGACGCCAGCGTCGCCAACTAAGCTTTGACCATGCGCCCTTTGCGCATTTCTTCGAACTCCCAGCGCATATTGGCGCGCGCCGCTTCGCCAAGGTCTGCTTCATAGGGATCAGTGCGGAACGTGCGCGGGTGCGAGAGTTGCTTTTCAAGGAAAGCGCCACGACCAGCCGCGAAGGTCGGATCGGGAATGTGCGGGTACTCGCGTCGAATGCCGGCCGCGTAGGCGCAATAAGCTTCCCACGGCGCGCCGAGGATGGCGACGTCCATATCGAGGAAAAGCGCGGCGTCGCCATCTGCTTCGCCCGCCGCGTGCTCCTTGGTCTGCTTAATCACGTGCGCAACCCGGCCAGCGAGGTCGGCGTCATGCGCCAGAGACGTTCGCGCCCAATCGGCGCTTAGCGTCTCATTGTCGAGGCGGCCCGGCTGATAGACAGCGTCGTGAAACCAGACGGCGTAGCCCACAAACGCGAAATCGCGGATCAGCGCGCGGCGCCGATCCGCTTCATCGAGCAACCAAATGAGGTGGCTCTGATCGTGGTAGCGCCGCTGCGGCTCGGCCCAAGCGCGGATGAGCGCTTCGCCGAGCGGGTCGGCACTCTCTCCCGCGAGCGCACGCCAGCGCCGCAGGAGAGGCACGCTCATTCAGCGCGCGCTGAGACGATCTTCCCAGGACTGCGCGGCGGCTCGCCCTTCGGGAGCGCGTCGACGTTTTCCATGCCTGACGTCACTTCGCCCCAGACCGTATATTGCTTGTCTAGGAAGCGAGCGTCGTCGAACACGATGAAGAACTGGCTGTTGGCCGAGTTCGGATCGTTGGTGCGGGCCATCGAGCAAACGCCGCGCACGTGCGGCGTAGCAGAGAATTCCTGCTTCAGGTTCGGCTTCTTCGAACCACCGGTGCCGTTGCGGTTTCCGCCGTCACCGCCTTGCGCCATGAAGCCGGCGATAACGCGGTGAAACGGCACGCCGTCATAGAACCCTTCGTTCGCCAAATCGCCGATTTGCTTGACGTGGTTCGGCGCTAGGTCCGGCCGGAATTTGATGACGACCGGACCCGTATCGAGTTCGAGGTTCAGGGTATGAAAGGAATTATCGACCACCAGTGTCTCTCTCTCTCGTTGCCGTGCGGTACGCGCGCGGGAATTTGAACATCACACACCGAGAAGTCCGCGCCACGACGACTGCGGGTCTGCTCGATGAGGTCGTGGAACTGCGGACCGTCGGTTCGTAGCACATAGATAGGCGCGCGATCGGTCGGGGGGAGGTCCGCCGCGACGTGGACGGCGAGCATTCGGTCGGGCGTCGGCGGCGGATTGCCTGGCGCGATCTGCGCGACCGCTTCTTGGCCCCACACCACGCGTCCAAAGATTGTGTAGCGCTTATCGAGCGCGGAGTTGGGCGCCAGCATCAGGAAGAACTGACTGTTGGCCGAATTCGGACTGTCCGAGCGCGCCATAGAGACAACGCCTGCGCAGTGACGCGCGTTCGCCGCGACGCGGCCATCGGCCGTCACTGCCATCTGAGCGTCGGGTTGACTCTCGATCGGCAGCGTCTTGTAGAACCCCACGCGCGCGCCGCCCTGGTTGGCGGCCTCGACGAACGGCATGTCCGCACCGCGGCGGAACATGAATTCCTCATGCAGGTCGGGCAGGTTCGATGCGCCCTCGCCGGTGCCGAGCGGATCACCGGTTTGAGCCATGAAGCCGGCGATGACGCGGTGGAAGGTCAGGCCGTCATAGAAGCCGGCGCGTGTCAGCGTCTTGATGCGCTCGACATGAGCGGGCGCCACTTCCGGATAGAGCTCGACGACAATCCGGCCATGGGCCGTGTCGATGTAGAGCGTGTTTTCCGGATCAACCGGGCGCCAGTTGCGCGGGTCCGGCGGCTGCTGCGCAGCCGTGACGTCGAACGCACCGACAAGCCCCACCGCCAGCAGTGCAGCGGCTATGAATCCACCCAAGCGCAGCAGCATTTACGACACCCCGAATTTGGCCTTCAGTCGTCGTTCTACTTCTTGAGGCACGAATTGCGCGACGCTTCCTTGCAGTCGCGCGATTTCTTTGACCAAGCGCGACGCTATGGCCTGATGGGTTGGATCCGCCATCAGGAAAACCGTCTCGATCGCCGGGTTGAGCTTTTGGTTCATCCCGACCATGGCGAATTCGTACTCGAAGTCAGAAACGGCCCGAAGACCCCTGACAATAATTTGCGCCCCTACGCTCTCGGCGAACTTCATCAGCAATGTGTCAAAAGGTTGAACAACGATGAGCGCCGCACCTTTGACCTTGGCGCACTGCTCCTCAACCATTTCAACACGTTCGGGCAACGTAAAAAGCGGCGCCTTGTCGGCATTGATAGCGACGCCAATGACCAACTTATCCACAAGGGTCGATGCCCTACGGATGATATCCACATGTCCGTTGGTCGCGGGATCGAAGGTGCCGGGATAAAGCCCCACTCGGCTCGTCACTTTGCTTCCCCTTGACTGGCATCATCGCCCTCTGCCGCGTCGCCGTCGGCAACCTCGCCGCTCAACGCCTCGAGACGCTCGGCCGCCACGACGTGTTCGTCCTCACCAGTGTTGATGAGGATCACGCCTTGCGTTGCGCGCCCGGCGATGCGGATAGCTGCGATGCCCGTACGGATGAGCTGCCCCTTGTCGGTGACGAGCAGCAACTCTTCTTCCTCTTTCACCGGGAAGGACGCGATGAGCCGTCCGTCACCCGTCAGTTTGTGTGCTTTCAGGCCTTTGCCGCCGCGGTTCGTCACCCGGTACTCGTATGCCGAGGCGCGCTTGCCCAAGCCGTTTGAGGTGACGGTGAGGATGAACTGCTCTTGCGTTTTCAGCCATGCGAGTCGCTCGAACGGAACGTCCGCTTCACCCGCGGGTGCTTCGTCGTCTTCGCTGGCTTCGATGTCACCGCGCGAGGCCACGTCCCACTTGAAGTAGGCGCCAACCTCCTCGGTGGTGACATCAACGTGCTTCAAAACCGCCATGCCGATGACGCTGTCGCCCTCGGCGAGGTTCACGCCGCGATTGCCTGTCGAGGTGCGCCCCGAGAACACGCGCACGTCGGTCGAGCGAAAGCGCACGCACATGCCGTTTGCCGTGGTGAGCAAAATATCGTCATCTTCGGAGCAGATTTGCACATCGACGATGCCATCCCCCTCGTCGGGCTTCATGGCGATCTTGCCGTTGCGGTTTACCTGAACGAAGTCGCTGAGTTTATTGCGGCGGACGTTGCCGGACTTGGTGGCGAACATGACGTCAAGCTTGTCCCAATCGTGCTCGTCTTCCGGTAGCGCCATCACCGACGTGATGGTCTCGCCCTGTTCGAGAGGGAAGAGGTTCACGAGCGCGCGGCCCTTGGTGCGAGGATCGCCGGCGGGCAACCGCCACGTCTTCATTTTGTAAGCCATGCCCGAAGACGAAAAGAACAGGATCGGCGCGTGCGTGGAGGCCACGAAAACGCGCGTGACGAAATCCTCGTCCTTCATTTGCATGCCGGCGCGGCCGCGGCCGCCACGGCGCTGCGTGCGGTAAGCGGCGAGCGGCGTGCGTTTCACGTATCCGCCGTGCGTGACGGTAACGACCATTTCCTCGCGCGGAATCAACGCTTCGTCGTCGATCTCGCCTTCGGATTCGGAGAAAGTCGTGCGGCGCGGCACGCCAAACGCTTCCTTCACCTCAACCAATTCGCCGCGAATGATGCCCTGAATGCGCTCACGCGAGCCGAGAATGTCGAGCAGCTCTTTGATTTCCTGCGCGATCTCGTTAGCCGCTTTGGCGATATCGTCGCGGCCGAGACCGGTGAGGCGCGCCAGCTGCAGCGCAAGGATCGCCCGCGCTTGCTCATCGGAGAGCCGCACTTTGTCACCTTCAGTGATGACGGTGCGTGGATCCGCAATTAGCGCGATCAACGGCATCATGTCGCCCGACGGCCAATCACGCGCCAACATACGCTCGCGCGCCGTGGTCGGATCGGGGCTTTCACGGATGAGCTTGATGATCTCATCGATGTTCGCGACGGCGATGGCGAGTCCCACGGTCTCGTGACCGCGCTTGCGCGCCTTCGCCAAGCGGAACTTGGTGCGTCGCGTGACTACCTGCTCGCGGAACGATAGGAAGATATCGAGAATCTTCCGCAAGCCCATTTGTTCGGGCTTGCCCTGGTTCAACGCCAGCATGTTCACGCCGAACGACGTCTGCAACGACGAAAAACGATAGAGCTGGTTAAGCACCACATCGCCAACGGCGTCGCGCTTCAGCTCGACAACCAAACGTACGCCCAGCCGGTTTGACTCGTCGCGTACTTCGGCGATGCCCTCGATGCGCTTCTCACGCACCTGCTCGCCGATCTTCTCCACCATCTCGGATTTGTTCACCTGATATGGAATTTCAGTGAACACGAGCGCCTCGCGCCCGCGAATGGTTTCGGTGTGATGCTTTGCGCGGATGACGACGGAGCCGCGGCCGGTCGCCAGCGCGAGACGCGCGCCCGCGCGGCCCAGAATCTCACCGCCCGTTGGAAAATCTGGGCCCGGCACCATGTCCAGCAGATCGAGATCTGCGATCGTGGGATTGTCGATCAGCGCAACGCACGCGTCGATAACTTCCGAAAGGTTGTGCGGTGGAATGTTGGTCGCCATGCCAACAGCGATGCCGCCGCCGCCGTTGACGAGAAG
>Ga0209023_10003744_pt1 | contig 17849 bp, 17 predicted proteins | sample LakOneMetagenome_FD_187468 | JGI IMG/M metagenome (GOLD analysis project Ga0209023, IMG submission 187468) | Freshwater and sediment microbial communities from Lake Erie, Canada (SPAdes) (version 2) | ecosystem: Environmental > Aquatic > Freshwater > Lentic | place: Lake Erie, Canada... | reverse complement strand
TTTTCTACCAAACAAAAGCCCCCGTACTTACCTCTATACATCCTTTACCAACGACCTTGATTTTGGCCAGAACTATTATGGTGAAGTTTCATCCGACAATATTTTTGCGTTAGCCATCCGCAAAAAAAATATACCGGTTAAGAATATAAAAGTGAATGAAAAAAGATTTGAATTCTTTAATGAGACATTGCCCTGGATGTCTAATCTTATTACGGTAACACATAAAACAACTTTACCGCTTCGTAATCTTTTACCCGTAGATTCATTTCCGACAAACGGTGGTGGAAAGCCCTTTACAGATTTCCAGGTATCACTTCGTCTGCGGTTTGCCTATTTAGAACGTTTCCTCGAAAGTCAGTTTTATCGTACCAGCCTGGGCAGTGGTTATCCTATTGGGGAAATAAATATCAGTCATGGTTTTGCCGGAGTGTTTAACAGCAGTTATAATTATACCAAACTTTCGGCAAGTATTTCAGACTACGTCAATGTACCGCCCTTCGGAAACATCACCTGGCTGGTCTATGCAGGAAAAACATTTGGTACTGTCCCATACATATTGCTCGATATCGCACCGGGTAATGAATTATATTATTATAACAAATATGCTTTTAACATGATGAACAAGTGGGAGTTCATTCATGATAAATATGCGGGAATAAATTTTGAACATAATATTGGGAATGGCATCTTCCGGTTATTTCCAAAACTTCGCTTCCGGCAATTCTGGACCGCTAAAACCTTATGGGGCAGTCTTTCGCCGGCTAACAAAGCACTCAATTTTAAACAAGGGCATAATTTTCAATCGCTGGACGGAAAGACATATCTCGAACTCGGCACCGGCATTGACAATATCTTCCATGTTTTCCGGCTCGATTTTGTATGGCGGGTACTCCCCTCAAGTGTACCAAGAACAAACGATAAAAATTTTGGTGTTTTCGGAAGCTTCCGGGTAACGTTCTAGGAATGGCAGAGGGATAATTATCGACCTATCGGATAACTATAGATTGTCTTTAAAATAATTCCTGTAAATCCATTCAATCTGTGTCACCAGTGTTCCATTTTCACTAACTTCCTTTCACAAAATAAAATTACATGTCATCTCACTACATTCTTGCCCTCGATCAGGGTACCACCAGCAGTCGTAGCATGTTGTTTGATAAACAGGGAAATATCATAAGTGTTGCACAAAAAGAATTTAAACAAATATTTCCACAGCCCGGTTGGGTAGAACATGATGCGAATGAAATATGGAGTACGCAATTTGGCACCATGGCTGAGGCAGTTGCCAAAGCACATATCAACATGAAACAGGTAGCTGGCATCGGCATTACCAACCAGCGGGAAACTACCGTGGTATGGGATAGAAAGACCAGTCAGCCGATCTATCATGCAATTGTGTGGCAAGACAGACGAACTGCTTCTTATTGTGATGAACTAAAAGCAGCTAAGTATGCACAATCAATCCAGCAAAAAACAGGGTTAATTATTGATGCTTATTTTTCTGCTACCAAGTTGAAATGGATTTTAGATAATGTTACTGGTGCAAGATCAAAAGCAGAGAATGGCGAACTCGCTTTTGGCACTATTGATACATGGCTTACATGGAAACTCACCAACGGCGAAGTACATGTAACGGATGTTTCGAATGCATCAAGAACGATGCTATATAATATCCATTCGCTACAGTGGGATGAAGAGTTGCTGAAACTATTTAATATTCCTGCCTCCATTTTACCAGAAGTAAAACCCAGCAGTAAAATTTACGGAGTAACAGGGAACATCATTCCGGACTCCCGGATTCCCATTGCAGGTATTGCAGGTGATCAGCAAGCAGCACTGTTCGGCCAGCTATGCACCCAACCCGGCATGGTTAAGAATACATATGGTACCGGCTGTTTTATGCTAATGAATACCGGCGAAAAAGCAATTGCATCAAAAAACAATCTATTGACGACCATTGCCTGGCAGATCGATGGAAAAACTGACTATGCATTGGAAGGAAGTGTTTTTATTGCCGGTGCAGTTGTACAATGGTTGAGAGATGAATTAAAGATCATCCGCACATCTGCAGAAGTGGAAAAATTAGCCGGCCAGGTACAGGATACCGATGGAGTTTACCTCGTTCCGGCTTTTGCAGGATTAGGCGCCCCTTACTGGAACCAGTATGCAAGAGGAACCATTTTTGGCTTAACAAGAGGGAGTAGTAATGCGCATATCGCCAAAGCTGCATTGGATAGTATTGCTTATCAAACCTATGATGTATTAAAAGCGATGGAAGCTGACGCCGGAATTCACATAAAAGAATTAAGGGTAGATGGGGGCGCCACCGTCAATAATCAGCTAATGCAATTTCAGAGTGATATATTAAATACTAAAGTGGTAAGGCCGAGGATTACAGAAACAACTGCGCTTGGCGCTGCTTACTTAGCAGGCCTTGCTGTTGGCTATTGGAAAAATGTGGAGAATATACAAGACCAATGGCAAATTGATAAATCATTTTCACCGGCGATGGAGGGTGAAAAAAGAAATGAGTTGGTGAATGGGTGGCAGCGGGCAGTAAAGGCAAGTATTGCCTGGGCTTCAAACAATAATTAATTAATATTAATTAATTATTTCTACTAACATGAATCGTTCAAATTTTATACGCCAACTTGAAAGCAATGAAGAATTTGACGTTTGTATCATTGGCGGCGGCGCCACTGGCCTGGGCATTGCTCTTGATGCAGCTGCCAGAGGATTAAAAACAATTTTATTTGAACAATATGATTTTGCCAAAGGCACCTCCTCAAAAAGTACCAAACTAGTACATGGCGGCGTCCGTTACCTGCAACAAGGAAATATTAAATTGGTAATGGAAGCCTTACGGGAAAGAGGTTTGTTACTAAAAAATGCGCCCCATCTTGTACACAACCAAAAGTTTGTCGTTCCCAATTACAAATGGTGGGAAAAAACATTTTATGGCATTGGCCTGAAAATTTATGATAAGATGGCAGGGAAACTTGGATTAGGCCCCTCTCAGTTTTTATCAAAGGAAGAAGCACTGCAGTATGCCCCCACCCTTGACCCGGAAGATTTGAAAGGCGGTGTGTTATATCATGACGGACAATTTGATGATGCAAGACTAGCTATCAGTATTGCACAAACAGCAGCGCAACATGGTGCAGTATTACTCAATTATTTTACGGTAGCTGCTTTGCTAAAAATAAATAATACGGTTTGTGGTGTGTGGGTAAAAGATGCATTGACTGGAAAAGACTATGAAATAAAAAGTAAAGTCGTTATCAACGCCACGGGTGTTTTCACCGATGCCATTATGAGGATGGATGATATTAAACATGAAAGCATCATCAGCCTCAGCCAGGGAATACACTTAGTGGTTGATAAGGAGTTTCTTCCCGGCGATACAGCTATTATGATTCCAAGAACAGACGATGGCAGAGTTCTATTTGCTGTGCCCTGGCATAATAAAATTGTATTGGGTACAACTGACACACCGGTAAAAGACATTTCCCCGGAACCAATTCCGCAGCAGGAGGAAATAGAATTTATACTAAAACATATTGGCCGTTACCTTACTAAAGATCCCCAATTGAGCGACGTACGAAGTATGTTCGCCGGGCTACGACCATTAGTAAAAGGAAAAAGCAAAAAAACTGCTGCTTTGTCAAGGGATCATTTAATTAGCATTGGTAATTCAGGTTTAATAACCATTACCGGCGGCAAATGGACAACCTACCGGAAGATGGCAGAAGATGTATTGGACATTGCCGTTGAAAATTATAGTTTGACAGCCAGGCCTTGCCAAACAAAAGAATTGTTATTAAACGGGCATAATCAGGAAGTGATATTTTTCGAAATAAGTTCTTTAACTACTGAAGAACTGAAAACACTTATTAAAAAATCCATCGCTGAAGAAATGTGTATAATGGTAGAAGATTTTTTAGCAAGAAGAACAAGGCAATTATTATTGGATGCACGGGTAGCTATTGACAAAGCACCAGAAGTAGCAATAATAATGGCAGCAGAAATGAATAAAGATGAAATTTGGATAACCCAACAAATCAATAACTTTAATGCAATTGCAATAAACTACCTCCCAACTACAAACAATAAACTACAAACCAAAAACTAACAAACATGTCTCCATTCCTCGGTGAATTTGCTGGCACAGCTTTACTCATTATTATGGGTTGTGGTGTAGTAGCTAATGTACTTCTTACTAATACAAAAGGTCAGAACAGCGGGTGGATAGTTATCACATTCGGATGGGCGATGGCTGTGTTTATAGGAGTGTATGCCTCTACCAAATTAGGCGGCAGCGGGCATTTGAACCCGGCTGTTACCATAGCACTCACTACGTTTGGCAATTTTGATTCTTCTTTATTGCCCACTTATATTGCTGCGCAGTTTGGTGGTGCTATGGTTGGGGCAATCATTGCATGGCTGGCCTACAAGCAACATTTTGACGCAACAACTGATGCTGATTTAAAGATGGCTGTATTTTGTAACTCCCCAGCTATCCGCAATGTTGGCTATAATCTTATTACCGAAGCCATCGGCACATTTGTATTAATGTTTGGTGCATTAGCTATGTCTGCACCAAATGCCTCACTGGGCACATTAGATGCTTTGCCAGTTGGGTTATTAGTTTTAGCCATTGGTTTATCTCTCGGCGGCCCGACAGGTTATGCTATTAACCCTGCAAGGGATTTAGGACCAAGAATTGTTCATTTCTTTTTACCGATACCGGGAAAAAGAGATAGTGATTGGGGCTATAGCTGGATACCGGTGGTGGGGCCAATTGTTGGAGCGTTGGTGGCGGCATTTCTGTTTTATAATGTGTTGTAAGAAAAAAATATCTTTTGGGAGAAGCCTGCATCTTTTGTTGCAGGCTTTTTACTTACAGGCATCAAGAATTACTTTACCTGCTTTTTTAATCTGCTCTTCCGAAATAATCAACGGTGGAGAAATACGAAGACAACCCGGAGCAAATAAAAACCAATCGGTTAGTACGCCATTGGTAATGCAGGCATCAATTACTTTCTTGTTTGTTTTAAACGAATCAAACTCCACCGCCATCCACAACCCAAAAGAACAGACTGTTTTTATTGCTGGATGAATAAGTAACGATTTAAATAGTTCTTCTTTTGCTTCTACAGTGTTGATCCAACCTTCTTCCAGCAATGCTTTCATGGCTGCCATACCCGCTGCACAGCAAACAGGGTGGCCACCAAATGTGGTGATATGCCCCAGCACAGGATTCTCTGTAAAAACGTCCATCAATTTTTTATCTGCAATAAAAGCCCCAAGAGGCATTCCACCACCTAATGCTTTTCCAAGCAACAGAACGTCAGGTGTAATATCAAAATGTTCAAAGCCCCAGAATTTACCGGTACGGCCAAAGCCGGTTTGTATTTCATCCAGTATTAATAATGTTCCGGTATCGGTACATTTTTTCCGCAAGGCTTGCATCCATTCTTTTACAGGAGCAATAATTCCCGCTTCAGCCTGTACTGTTTCTGCAATTACACAGGCGGTTAGTTCTGTAATTTCTTCCAGCGATTCAAAAGAATTATAGATAAGATGCAGCGTATCCGGCAGCAAGGGACGGAAAGCATTTCTCCAGTATTCATCTCCCATTATACTTAATGACCCTTGCGTAGAGCCATGGTAAGAATTATTAAAGGCGGCAATTTGTGTTCTGCCTGTTACCCGCTTCGCCAGTTTCATAGCTCCTTCCACTGCTTCTGCACCCGAGTTGGTAAAATAAACAGCATTCAAGGTGATGGGTAGATAGTCCGTCAGTAGTTTAGCATATTGTACCTGCGGAGCTTCTACAAATTCACCATACACCATAATGTGCAGGTAGGCATCTAATTGTTTTTGTATAGCTTCAATTACTTTGGGATGGCGATGCCCTGTATTGGCTACGCTGATACCACCGATAAGGTCAATATATTCCTTGCCCGCTGCATCATACAATGTACAGCACTCTGCTTTCACTATTTCTAATGCAAGCGGTGCCGGAGAAGTCTGGGCTACATGGCGAAGAAAAAGTTCCCGTTGAGTCATGAAGCAAATGTCGGAAAGAATGAAGGATATTTGTGATTCACCGCAGAGAAGCAGAGAACGGAGAGTTAACGCAGAGACAACAGCAATAACTCTGCGAAACCTCTTTTCCTTCCTGTTCTCTGCGGTAAAAAAATAAAAATATGCCTGTTATTTTACCTGTAGAAGATAACCATCCGCAATTCGGTAACAATTGTTTTATTGCTCCTAATGCCACCATCGTTGGTAATGTAATTGCCGGCGATTATTGTAGTTTCTGGTTTAATACCGTTGTGCGGGGAGATGTGAATTTTATTAAAATCGGCAACAAGGTAAATGTGCAGGATGGTGCCTGTATCCATTGTACGTATAAAAAATGCGGGACAACTATTGGTAATAATGTTTCGATTGGACATAATGCCATTGTGCATGGCTGTACCGTGCATGATAATGTACTGATAGGCATGGGTGCTATTGTAATGGACAATGCAGTGGTCCACAGTAACACCATTATTGCCGCCGGAGCAGTGGTATTGGAAAATACCATTTGTGAAGCCGGTAGTATTTATGCCGGAGTGCCCGCTAAAAAAGTAAAAGACATTTCACAGGAGCTGGTAAACGGCCAAATAAACCGGATTGCGGATAATTATATTGGATATGCAGATTGGTTTAGAGAAAAGCAATGATCTGTTAGCTACTAGTTGGTTGTTGACAATCACAACGTTGCCTCGCAACCCGAAACTCACAACTCGTAACTTTCCTATAGAACAAACAATTAATATTTATTAAATTCGTTATCCACTTAAGCTATAAACAATGAAAAACCTTCGATTCTTTGCCGTCGCCATGACTTTCACCATGTTGCTTTCCTCTTGTGGTAAGCTAAACAATCTTTTTAAGCGTAAAACAGGTTGCCCTAGTAATGGTAAAAATGTGGGTGCTGAAAAAATAATCAGCGGTGATCCTAAAGCCATGAAGGATGTAAAAAAAGCCAAAAAATTCAAGAGTTAATAAATTGTTTCGTGCAGCTAACCACCATTCAATCCAGTCCTATGAACATACTTAAACACCTTAGCTATGAGCCTCACCCTACGAACCACACTTGGCTGCACCGAAGCAGTACTCACCGATGATGGCGGATTAAAAGAATTCTACCACATCGCTAATATCCTCAGCCAAGATTTTGATGTAAACTTCTCTCACAAAGAAGATGATTTCGACACCATTGACTGGGAGTTCCGTTTCAAAGGTCATAACATCACTCTGCACTACAGTATTTACAATGGCATTTCCATTTTTCCTACCAAAACCCGTGATGCACTGAGCAAAGACAACAAAGCCGTAGTGGAACTGGCCAATGATATTGAATCGAAATTATTCAATGAAGGAAACCGGAATATTGCCTGAGAGAATTATTAGCCGCACTTTAGTACTACTGTCAGCTTCGTTCCGCCAACTGGCGGACACTGCATCGTTCTGTAATTCTATTCAACATATATTGAACCCCTACAGGGTAGTCAACACTTAACAGAGAAAAATCAGGTGAAGTTTAAGGAATAGGGAAGCTTCAAGTCTCGCAGCTCAAAGCTGGTAGGTCGCAGCTAATAGCTTTTCTCCTCAATACTTTCCATTATTGCACAATAGCTCAGATACCTGTCTTCATATATTTCGCCATTATTAACCGCTTCTTTAATAGCGCAGCCGGGCTCATTAAAATGCAGGCAATTATTAAACTGGCAATCATTTAATCTATCTCTCATCTCCGGAAAATAGTGAGATACTTCCTGTTTGGTAATGTCGACTAATCCAAATTCCCGCATACCGGGTGTGTCAATAATGCTACCGCCAAAAGGAAGGTCAAACATTTCAGCAAACGTAGTAGTATGCTGACCCTTACCGCTCCAACCACTTACATCCTGGGTTTTCAATTTTATATCCGGGAAAACTACATTTAGAAATGATGATTTACCTACTCCGCTATGGCCACTGATTAAAGTAATTTTATTTTTTAATAGTTTCAATACTTCTTCTACTCCTTCTTTTTTTTCAGCACTTATTAAAAATACGTTGTACCCCACCGCTTCGTACATTGCTTTCCATTGTTCATACTTATCCATTTCTTTTTGCCGGTACAAATCTGACTTATTGAAAACAATAAACGGAGTGACATGGTACATCTCCGATGCCACGAGAAACCGATCAATAAAACCCTGCGAAGTTTTAGGCTCTTTTAGTGTAGCCACCAGCATGGACTGGTCAAGATTTGCCGCTACTATATGATGTTGATGCTTATGCCGGGGAGATTGCCGGTTAATGTAATTATTCCGTTGAAAAATTTCGTCGATAACAGCAGTGCCATCCGCCTCGCTTTCTATAACTGCCTCTACCCAATCGCCTACAGCCACAGGGTTAGTACTGGTAATATCATCCATCTTCATTACCCCTTTCATCCGTGCATTCCAGAATTTACCGTTATCCTCTTTTATGATATACCAGCTCCCGGTTGATTTGTAAATAGTCGCTTTCATGTAAGCCACGAATTTCAACAATTACCGCAACAAAGCAAGCTAATATCAGGGAAACTTTCTGAACACTGTAAACTTCAGCAGCATCTCCAAAAAAAGAAAAACCAGTGCGGCCAATACAAGTGGAAAAAACCTTTCTTCCACTCTTTTAAAAGAAGTAATATCAATTTTTGATTTCTCTAATTTATCAATCTGACTATAGGTGTCTTTTAAAGCATCCTTATCTCTGGCCCGGAAATACTTGCCGCCCGTTTCCGTTGCAATCTTTCCCAATAACTGCTCATCAATAAAATCAATATTTGGATTGCGCTGGCCGGGTTTACCATTTACATTTTCAACAATCGTAGTCGGCATAGCCCCCATGCCAATGGTATAAACTTTTACTCCTTCGGATTTTGCAATATCTAACGCCGTAAGCGGATCAATTAACCTTGTATCTGGTGCATCTTCCTTTCCATCTGTAATTAATATAATAACCTTGCTTTTAGAAGGGCTTTTTTTCAATCTGTCAACGGCAGTAGCCAGCCCTTCGCCAATTACGGTTCCATCTTTCAATAAAGTTCTGCTCTCGAGGTTCTCAATCTGGCTTATTAATGTGTTTCTGTCGTTCGTTATCGGGCACTGCGTAAAACTTTCGCCTGAAAAAATTACCAGGCCAATTCTATCTACCGGGCGACTGCGGACAAATTCTTCTGCTACTTCTTTCGCCACATCCATTCTGGATGGCGGAATATCAGTAGAGCCCATACTGCCGCTGACATCCATACATAATACAATATCAATGCCCTCGCCTTCTGTTCGTTGTTCATTATTCTTTTTCTGTGGCCGGGCCAGTGCAACAATTATACAACTTAGTGCAAGCAGGCGAAATATAAAAGGAAGATGACGGAAACGATTTTTCCATGATGTAACCTTAAACGCATAAACTGATGATACTTTTATTGTAGCCAGCTGCTTGTTATTTTTTTTTAAATACCACCATAACAATATCGGCAACAGGGCAAACAGGCTGAATACCGTAGGGTAAGCAAAATCAATATTTTTAATATAGTTGTACAGCATATAAGGCCTCCCTAACCCCTCCTTCAAAGGGGCTTAAGACTCCGATTGCTCAAGAGTCGTTATTGATTTTTTAATCTCTTCAAAGCTGGTTTTGTCATCGTCACTTGTCGGAATGTATTTCGCAAACTTTACAAAATCAGCCAGTCGCAATGATTGAGCAAGTTTATCAAGTTGTCCTTTACTCAAATTCAACGTTTGCATCTGTAATATCAAATCATCCGTTGTTTTTTGCAGCGAGAGTATTCCTCTTTTTCTGAATATATAGAGCCTGAAAATATCAGTCAGCCGTGGATAATATTGTTTTGCCTCCGGCTTTTCTTTTTGTAGCTTTTCTAATTCCTTTATCGCTTCTTCATAAGGATTACTTACTACTTCTGGCACCGGCACTCTCGCCGGCTTTTTCTTTCGCAATACATATAGTAATAATAAGGCAAGCAGTAACACCCCTCCTCCAACATACCACCACCAATTTTCTTTTTTTCTGGCAGGATGTACGTCGAGAATATCTTTTATATCATGATAATCCTGGCTGGGATCAAAATCTGAAAAAACTACATCTACCGGAATAGTGTCCGTCCTCACCCCCTTGGAAATAGTGAAAGAAGGAATTACCCAATGACCCGAGTCGAAACTGGTAATTTTATATACCCCCCTAATTGCAATACCGCCATTTTTCTTAATAGTATCAATTGCCGGCTTCTCCACAAACTCAAAATGAGCTATTGTATCTATGCTGACAAAACCAATAACTGCACTTGGGGGTAAGAACGCCTCCAGCGTTAATTCAACAGGTTCACCAATAAGAATTTTATTCTTGTCAACTGAGGCTTTAATAGATGCACTTCCCTGTGCAAATCCATTTTGCACAAAGAGTAGAAAGGCAAATCGAAATATTGTTTTGTGAAATTTCATTTTACCGGTTCCTGCTAAGGAAGAATCGCTGTAATACCCTCACATAATCTTCTCCTGTTTTTACATGCAGCAGGTCACAACCTGCTTTTTTAAAAGTTTGTGTACTATATTCTGTTACCCTGAAAAATTCTTGCTCATAGCTATACCGGACAAATGCATTACTGCTATCCACCCATTTTGTATTTCCATTTTCAGCATCCTGCACCTGTAATAGTCCGGCATCAGGCAGGTGCTGATCCATTTTATCATATATTTTAATACCAACAACATCATGCTTTTTTCCGGCTATGCGTAACGCATCTTCATAATTGGCATCAATAAAATCGCTTAGTATAAATGCAATACTTTTTTGTTTGGTAGAGTTATTAAAATAACGAAGTGCTCTACTGACAGCTGTTCCTTTTCCTTTAGGTTCTTTGCTTAGTAATTCTCTTACAATGTACAATGCATGTTGCTTACCTTTTTTGGGTGGAATATATGCTTCCACCACATCGCTATAAAATATCACACCGATTTTATCTGCATTATTTACTGCAGAGAAACTTAATACGGCTGCTATTTCTGTAATAATATCTTTCTTTCTTGCATGGGTAGTGCCAAACAAAGAACTGTTGCTTATATCCACCAGCAACATTACAGTTAGTTCTCTTTCTTCTTCAAAAATTTTACTGAACGGATGGCCAAATCTTGCTGATACATTCCAGTCTATAAAACGAATATCATCCCCCGCTGCATATTCCCTCACTTCTTTAAAAGACATGCCCTTCCCTTTAAACGCACTATGGTATTCCCCGGTAAATAAATCACTGGTGAGTTTTTTGCTTTTAATTTCAAGCTCCCTTACTTTTTTTATTATTTCCGTTGTCGTTAGCATTATGGCACATTAATTTGCCGCAAAATATCTTCAATTATATCTTCCACTTTTATATTCTCTGCTTCTGCCTCATAGGTTAACCCGATACGGTGACGCAGCACATCTTTACAGATGCTCCGTACATCTTCCGGAATTACAAAACCTCTTTTATTCAAAAATGCCTGCGCTTTTGATGCCAGCCCAAGGTTTATGCTTCCCCTGGGAGATGCACCATAGGAAATAAGTGGTTTTAGTTTTTCCAGTTTATATTGATCAGGATTTCTCGTGGCAAATACAATATCCAGAATATATTGTTCAATCTTTTCGTCCATATATATCTGCTTTGTCAGCTCTTTCGCATTTATTACTTCCTGAATAGATACTACCTGGTTAACTGTAGCATAAACGCCCTGTACATTCTGGCGAAGAATCAGTTGCTCTTCATTCATTTTTGGATAATCTACTATTACTTTCATAATGAACCGATCAACCTGTGCTTCAGGCAATGGATATGTTCCTTCCTGCTCTAAAGGATTTTGCGTAGCCAGTACGAGGAATGGTTCATCCAATTTATAGGTACTGTCACCAATGGTTACCTGTCTTTCCTGCATAGCTTCCAGCAATGCACTCTGCACTTTAGCCGGAGCCCTGTTTATTTCATCGGCCAGAATAAAATTGGCAAATATGGGGCCTTTGCGAACTACAAATTCATTCTTTTGCTGGTTATAAATTAATGTACCAATGACATCAGCGGGTAATAAGTCGGGAGTAAACTGTATACGACTGAATTTTGCATGAACCGCTTGCGCCAGTGATTTAATGGCCAACGTTTTTGCCAGGCCTGGCACACCCTCGAGCAGCACATGCCCATTACTTAACAGGCCAATCAATAGCCTGTCGAGCATATGTGTTTGCCCGACTATAACATGGCCTATTTCAGTTTTTAATTTATCCGTAAACTGGCCAGCTTGACTGATACGTTCATTTAGCAGCCGTATATCTTCTGCGGTTTTTAGCATGGGGAATATTTATATAAGTCACAAAATACGAACTTGCTGTATGCAAAATATTTGCCGTTATTATGAACGGCAGAAAATACGGCAATATTTCAGGGTATTTTACGCCTTAATTCTTGGAAAAGATTGATTATTTTGTGCTTTCAATCCATTAAGTATGAAAAAACAGTTTTTCTTTCTGTTGATGGGCCTTGGCCTTCTCAGTCTTTCAGGTTGTCAAAAAAACGACGACCCCGTTCCTAAAACAAGAACAGAACTGATTACCGCTACTACCTGGAGATTTGGTGCGGCCACCGTTGGTGGCACAGATGTTTCCTCCCAGTTACAGACTTGTCAAAAAGATAATGTGATGACGTTTATTTCAACCGGGTCTGGTTCGGTAGATGAAGGACTTACCAAATGCAATGGTGGAGATCCACAGAACAATCCGTTTACCTGGAATTTTGCCAGCAACGAAACAGTATTACATATTTCCACTGTTCTTTTTACAGGCGGCAGTAATGATTTTACGATTGTTGCATTAAATGAATCACAGTTAGTGCTCTCACAAACAATAACTGTTGGTGGAACAGCGCAAAATGCTGTGGTTACTTTTCTGCATTAAAAGAAAAATCAGCTAAGGTATTTTCCGACAATAGGAACTCTTCTTCCGACACCAAATGCTTTGGGTGAAATACGGATAATGGGACAAAACTGGTTGCGTTTGTATTCATTAACGTTTACCATTTTCAACACACGGTCGACTAACGCTGCATCAAAGCCTTGTGCTTTTATTTCTTTAGGTCCCTGCCTTCTTTCAATGTATTGATATAAAATTTGATCCAGTATTGCATAGTCAGGTAAGGAGTCTGAATCTTTTTGATCGGGTCTTAATTCTGCTGAAGGTGGTTTTACAATAATATGGTTGGGAATAACCGCTTTCTCCCGGTTTATATATTTTGCAAGAGCATACACCTGCATTTTATAACAATCACCCAGCACAGCTAAGCCACCAGCCATATCCCCATATAAAGTTCCATAGCCGGTTGCCAATTCGCTTTTGTTAGAAGTGTTCAATAAAATATAACCAAATTTGTTTGCAATAGCCATCAACAAATTTCCTCTTGTTCTCGCCTGTATATTTTCTTCTGCAACATTAAAAGGTAATTCTTTAAAAATAGGTTTCAATTCTGCCAGGAAACTTTCATAAATATTTTTAATGGGAATAATATCATAAGGATTTCCCAGGTTTTTACTCAGTTGCTCCGCATCACTTACAGAATGACCGGTTGAATATTGTGAGGGCATCAGGATAGCTCTTACATTTTCTTTACCCAACGCTTCGCAGGCCAATGCCAATGTAACAGCGCTGTCAATACCGCCGCTGCTACCCAAAATAGCTTTGGTAAAACCCATTTTGCTGAAATAATCTCTGATGGCCATTACAATAGCATTATGTATTTCGGGAGTACATAAATTATAATCCAGCTCTGCCGGGCTTAGCTCTGCATCAGGCAAATCTTTTGCTGCTGAAAGTATTGGTAAATCAAAAGTGCCGTCATCTTTTAATTCAAAAATTTCCATGGCCTCTTCAAACAAAGGAAGTTGCTTAATGAGATTGGCGTCTTTATCAAAAACCAGTGAAGCACCATCAAAAACAATCTCTGTCTGGCTGCCCACACAATTACAATACAGCATGGGCAATTTGTATTTTTTTACATTGAGTTTAATGATGGCCTTCCTGTCTTCCACATGTGTATAATCAAACGGCGAGGCGGATAAATTTAGCATTATATCCGGCTGCTGTTTCAGCAGTTCATCCATCGGGCAGTTGCGGTACAAAGGGTTGTCGCCAAGGTTCCAGATGTCTTCACAAATAGTAATCGCCAGTTTTTTTCCTTTAAACTCAATTACATTCCAATTATAGGCTGGTTCAAAATAGCGGTATTCGTCAAACACATCATAATTGGGCAAAAAGGTTTTATGAGCAATTCCCTTTATCTTTTTCTCATATAAAAAGTAGGCAGCATTGAACAAATCTTTCCCTTCTTTTACAGGGTTAATATCAGGGGCACCAATCAATACGGCAATCGTGTCGGCATGTTCCTTAATAATATTGATAGCATCGTAACACTTATTGATAAAATCATCGAACTCCACAAAATCTCTAGGAGGGTAACCGCAAACGCATAATTCTGAAAATAACACTAGGTCTGCGCCTTGTTGTTTTGCCCATTCAATTCCTTCAATGATTTTACGGGTATTTTCTTCAAAATTCCCAATGTGGTAGTTCTGCTGTGCCAGGGCAATTTTCATAAAGCAAATTTACTCCCAATCCCCTAAAGGGGAACAAAAACCTAAAATTCCTTCCTGTAGAAGTTTGTTATAACTTCGTAAGCAACATTTCATTCCCTACAACGTTTACAATAGCTATGAAAAAAACCGTCAGCATTATTTTACTTTGTGTTGCTCTATTCGCCTGTAAAAACAAGAAAGGTATCCCCGATGTTTCGAATATAAAAGTGGACATCAAACTGGAACGGTTCGACCGTGATTTTTTTGCTATTGACACTAATAATGTGTGGCCATCTGTTACCGCACTGAATAAAAAATATCCTTCCATTACTGGTATTTTCCTTCAAAATATATTAGGGCTTGACAGTGCTTCTGCTCCTACTGGTATAAAAAATTTTATACGTCTTAGCGGTAAATTATACGATACGGTGAATACTGTTTTCAAAAACACAGATGATGTTGAAAAAGATTTTAAAAAAGCATTTCAATTTGTAAAATATTATTTCCCCGACTATAAAGTACCAGAGATTGTAACCATTGCCGGGCCGGTAGATGCGATGGCGCAGGCTGACAGTGGCCCTACACCTGATTTTCTCGGCCCAGATTTTTTAGGCATCAGCCTTCAGTTTTACCTAGGTAAAAAATTTTCAGTTTATAATGACCCTTTCTTTATTGAAAATGTAGCTCCTTCGTACCGAAGCCGGCGCTTTAGTAAAGAATATATTACTGCGGATGCTATGCAATTGGTAATTAATGATATATTTCCTGATAAGAGTGGCAGCAAATCATTAATAGAGCAAATGGTTGAAAAAGGAAAACGATGGTACCTGCTTGATAAATTTTTACCTGTTACGGCCGATTCTGTTAAAACAGGCTATACACAAGAACAATTAGACTGGTGTACCGAAAATGAAGGTTTAATATGGAGTTATATTGTAAAAAATGAAGACCTTAATTCATTAACTCCTTCAATCATTCAAACATATATCGGGGAAGCTCCTTTTACACAAGGTTTTTCCCAGGAATATTCTCCGGGTAATATCGGACAATGGATTGGCTGGCAAATCATAAAAAAGTTTGTGAGTAAAAATCCGGGGCTGAACCCTGAAGACATTATGAAAATGGATGCAGCTAAGATAGTAGCAGAAGCTAAATACAAGCCTAAATAATAACGAAAGTAAATTTTACTATTTCTCTACCCGAATTATGACAAAATATTGTCATAATTAAAATTCATCTTTTACAACTGTTTCCAGGTGCAACTATTTTTTAAAATTAACCTGCACTGTAGCCGGTTACGGGTGATTAATTGATTACTTTTACCAGAATAATGAAATTACTCTCTGCCACACTTACCGATCCGGTATACATCCAGAAAGATTCCTTTAGCATTTATGATAGGTTCTGGTTGAAGATTATGAATGATAAGAGAGACTTGCCTTTTATTTACCTGCTTACAAAAATTCATTTACTTGTTTTGCCGGTTGCAATAGTATTATTCACCCCCTTATTATCCGGATGGTGGTGGTGGGCATTAGCCGTTCCCTACTTCTATGTATCACAACTTTATTTTAAAGGGCGGTTTGGATTAATGTTTCATTGCCTGTGTCATAGAAAAATTTTCAAAGCACCTTACCAGAAACCACTTCATGCCTATATTACCTGGATACTTTGTCCATTGTTTGGTCATGCCCCGGAAGGGTATTTCAGTCATCACATGGGCATGCATCATATAGAAAACAATATGCCCGATGATACCAGCAGTACTATGGCGTATCAACGAGATAGCCTAAGAGGTTTTTTAAAATATTTTTTTAAATTCATCTCCGTAGGCGTTATCAATACAATCCGTTATCTATTCAGTCGCAAAAGAAAAAAATTGGGTAATCGCCTTACTGCAGGAGAATATATTTACCTGGCTTTTTGCTTTGCTATGTGCTTTGTAAATTTCAAAGCAACTATGTTAGTCTTTATTGTTCCGCTGCTATTTGCCCGGTTAGTAATGATGCTGGGCAACTGGGCACAACATTCTTTTATTGATGCCAAAGACCCGGAAAATCTTTATACCAGTTCTATCAATTGCATCAACACTGTTTATAATAAAACCTGCTGGAATGATGGTTATCATATCGTCCATCACCTTCGCCCCGGTATGCACTATACAGAAATGCCCGGTGAGTTTTTAAAAAGAAAGGATGAATTTGCGGCCAACAAAGCCATTGTGTTTGATGGTATTCATTACCTCCACATTTTTACCTGGCTATTGACAAAACGTTACGATAAACTGGCCGATAACCTTGTCAACATTAATGGCAATATGTTTCAGTCGAAAGAAGAGGCTATTGAGTTGATGAAAGAAAGGACGAGGAAGATTCCTGCTTAATTATTCTTCATCGGTACTACCATTTCAAAAGAAGGGATGTTTACATCAAACATTTTCTTACTGTGCAGGTTTTCCATCTGGTAAGTGCCATGCATTTTTCCCATTTCTGTGCGAAGATTGCATCCACTCATATATTGATAATTTTCGCCAGCCTTTAAAGTGGGCTGAATGCCAACTACACCTTCGCCTTCTACTTCCCGGTGGCTCCCATTACTGTCGAAAATATACCAATGCCTGCGATGTAATTTGACAGGGAACGAATTGTGATTTTCGAGAGTGATACGATAAGCAAACATAAACTCAGATTGCACCGGATTGCTGTACTCAGCCTGGTAAAATGTTTCTACCGTTACTTTAACCCCTTCTGATATCATGCTGGTCATGCCATAAAAATAAACAAAATACCCGGACTAAACCTGATGTTTATTTAATGCATAAATAGTTTGGCAGAGCTTAATTTTGTCGTACAAAAAAATGACATGAAAATAGCTGTTGCAAAAGGTGATGGAATTGGTCCGGAAATAATGGAAGCAGTCCTTACAATTTTTAAAGCTAACAATGTTCCGTTGGAATATGATTTTGTAGACATGGGGAAATGGGTGTTTGACAAAGGTTTTAATAATGGAATGACCCCGGAAGCGAAAGTCACCATTGAAGCACTCGGTTTACTCTTTAAAGGCCCGATGGAAACGCCAAAAGGGAAAGGTGTAAAAAGTATTAATGTAACGGCGAGAAAAACATGGAACACTTTTGCCAATAAAAGAGATTTCAGAACA
>Ga0209023_10003743_pt1 | contig 17852 bp, 25 predicted proteins | sample LakOneMetagenome_FD_187468 | JGI IMG/M metagenome (GOLD analysis project Ga0209023, IMG submission 187468) | Freshwater and sediment microbial communities from Lake Erie, Canada (SPAdes) (version 2) | ecosystem: Environmental > Aquatic > Freshwater > Lentic | place: Lake Erie, Canada... | reverse complement strand
CGTTGGGCAGAGCTTCGACTACCGCGCCCTCGATTTCGATGACACCGTCTTTTTTGGCCATAGCCTCACTGTCGCTCTTTGTATTGATTGCTGGTCATGCGTGGATGTGGTGTTCGGACACGCCGCAAGGGCGATGCCGCACACCAAGGGTCAATCTTATGGTATTAAATTGCCTTTTGGCAATTCAGTCCTATAATCCCTGAGCGCGTCGTACTTCACGCAGCACGTGGGCGAACAACGGATGCCCCGCGTCGAGTCCGCAGACCTGCTCCACAACGTGTTCGGCGCTTTCGGCCCGCAGCATGCGCTGCAGCTCAACACTCTGCTCATCGGCCGCAACACTGAAGTTCAGCGCCGCTCCGATCGCGGCCAGCAGGGCCACGGGCGTGGTGCCCGACTCGGCCAGTTGGGCCGCCGGACCGATGAACCGCTCATTCCGGCTGAGCTTGCGCAGGGGCTGGCGTCCCACCCGTTCGACGGTGTCGAGCAGGGCGGGATTTCTGAACCGAACCAGGATCTTCTCCCGGTAGGCCCGCTGGGCGGCCTCGTCGAGTCCGTGCTTGGCCACGAGCAGGGCCGATGTCTCTTCGAGCACCGCGCGGGCGGCGGCAACGACCGCGGGAACCTCGAGCGCCTCGGCGATCGTGGTCACGCCGGCCCGGCTGCCGAGGTAGGCGATGGTGGCGTGCCCGGTGTTCACCGTGAAGAGCTTGCGCTCAATGTAGGGCCCAAGGTCGTCAACGAAGGTGGCGCCGGGAATGGCCGGAACCGCGTCGCCGAACGGACCGCGCTCGATGACCCACTCGTAGAAAGCCTCCACCGTGACCGTCAGCCCGGCATCCGCTGCCTGGTTGGGCACGATGCGGTCGACGGCGGTGTTGGCGAAGGCGGCGCGAGCCGACACGGCGGGCCAGTCGGCGCCGGTCACGTGGCTGTGCACGTGCTCGGCGAGGATATCGGTGGCGTTGATGGCGTTTTCGCATGCCATCACAGCCAGCGGCGGCAGCGACGCCGACCGGCGGGCCAGGCCGGCCGCAATGACCGGGGCCACGAACTTCAGGATGTTCGGACCCACGGCGGTGGTCACCACGTCGGCCGTGGCGATCTCCTCGATCAGCGCCTCGGAGTCGGTAGCGCTGTTGATGGCGCGGAAGCCCTGCACGGTGTGTCGGCGGGCGCCCTCCCCCATTTCGTGCACCTCGTAGCTGGGGGCGGCGTGCAGCGCGTCGATGAGGGCGGAATTCACATCGGCGAAGACAACCTCGTACCCGGCTTCATTGAGCAGGAGTCCGACGAAGCCGCGCCCGATGTTGCCCGCGCCGAAGTGAATAGCCTTCATTCTGCGTTGACCTCCTCGAGGAGGGCGAAGATCTCGTCGGCGGAACCGGCGTCGATGAGCTTCGCCACCTCGTCTTCGTCCGAGAACACGATGGCGATCTTCGAAAGGATCTCGAGGTGCTCGTTGTTGAGGCCGGCGATACCCACGGCGAAGCGCACCGGCTGGCCGTTCCAGTCGATCGGTTCGGCGTAGCGCACCAGTGACAGAGCTGAGCGCAGAATCGAGTCCTTCGCGTCGTTCGTGCCGTGCGGGATGGCCAGGAAATTGCCCATGTACGTTGAAACCGATGCTTCGCGCTCGAACATGGAGGCCACGTAGTCTTCGGTCACCGCGCCCGTCGCCACGAGCAGCGCGCCGGCCTCGCGGATGGCGTCGTCCCGGGTGCGCGCGGTTCCGTCGATGATGAGGTTGCGGGGTTCGAGAATCTGGGTCATACGGTGGCTCCTTCGTTCGCCTGGTTTTCGAGCAGTCCTACGACCTCGTCGTATTTCGGGCTGTTCATGAAATTGTCGACCGAGACATGCACGGAGTCGGGCGACTTGGCCCGGGCCCGGTCAGTCAGGTCCTGGTGCGTGATCACCAGGTCGGCGCTGCCGTCGAGGTTGGCGATGGCCTGGTTGGTCACCGTGATGCCCTCGATTCCGGCCTTCTTGATCTTGTTGCGCAGCACCGAGGCGCCCATGGCGCTGGAACCCATGCCCGCGTCGCAGGCAAAGACGATGTTGGCCAGCGGGCGAACGGGCGCCGCGGCATCCGCTTCGGAGGAACCGAGGAGGCCGCCGAGAACCGAGCTGGACTTACCCTTGTTGGCTTCGGTCTTGGCCACGGCTGCGGCGAGGTCAAGGTCGGCCCCGGCGGCGAGGTCACGCTTGCGACTGGCCCGCAAAATAACGGCAGTGATGAGGAATGAAACACCGGCGGCGCCGATGACCGAGAGAATCACGCCCACGTAGCTGCCGGGTGCCGTCTGGAAGAGCACTGCGAAGATGCTGCCCGGCGAGGCGGGGGCACGGAGGCCGGTGTTGAAGGCCACGTTGATGGCCACACCGGTCATACCGCCACCGATGGCAGCAAGAACGAGGATCGGCTTCATAAGAACGTAGGGGAAGTAGATCTCGTGAATACCACCGAGGAACTGAATAACAATGGCGCCGGGGGCGCTGGCACGGGCGATGCCCACACCGAAGAAGGTGTACGCGAGGAGGATGCCAAGTCCGGGGCCGGGGTTGGCCTCGAGCAGGAAGAGAATCGACTTGCCGGTGGATTCGGCCTGGCCGATGCCCAGCGGGGTCAAGACGCCGAAGTTGATGGCGTTGTTCAGGAAGAGGATCTTGCCGGGCTCGATCAGGATGCTCGCGAGGGGCAGCAGTCCGTTGCTGATGAGAAAGTCCACACCGACTTCGAGGGCGTTACTGAGGGCGGTCACGAGCGGCGCGATGCCGAGGAATGCCCCCAAGGCGAGGATGGCACCAAGAATACCGGCCGTGAAGTTGTTCACGAGCATCTCGAAGCCGGCCTTGATCTTGCCGTCCCAGATGCTGTCGACCTTCTTCAGCAGGTAGGCGGCCAGCGGGCCCACGATCATGGCGCCGATGAACATGGGGATGCTGCTGCCCACGATCACACCCATGGTGGCGATCGTTCCGATCACACCACCGCGGGCGCCGTAGACCATGCGGCCACCGGTGTTGGCGATCAGCAGCGGCAGCAGATAGGTGATCATCGGGCCGACGAGCGTTTCGAAGGTGGCGTTCGGAGTCCACCCGGTGGGGATGAACAGGGCCGTTATCAGCCCCCAGGCGATGAAGGCGGGGATGTTGGGCATGACCATGCCGCTGAGGAATGTTCCAAAGCGTTGAACGTGCACACGGGTGCCCGTTCGCTTGGTGTCGGCTGACGTCGTCGTCATTTGAGTACCTTTCTGAGGTGGGCTGGAACGGAGGGTTCGGGCAGTGACGGTTCAGACAGTGAGGGTTCGGGCAGTGACGGTTCGGGCAGTGACGCTGGTTCGGGGAAATCAGTGAAGTCGGCGGCAGCGGCAGCCACCAGCCGGCGGGCGGATGCCGCATCGTCGGCGTCGAGTGCGAGCTCGGCGAGTCGCCGCGCCTGCTCCCGGGTGACCTGCGCCAGGGTCTCGCGCACGTCAGCGATCGCCGAGGCGGACATCGACAGGCTCGTGACACCGAGGCCCACGAGCACCACTGCCAGCAGCGGGTCCGCGGCGGCCTCGCCGCAGACACCCACCGGCTTGCCGAGGGCGTCGCCGGCCGCGCCGACCTCGGCCACCAAGCGAAGCACGGCCGGGTGCCAGGGGTCCTGGAACGCGGCGACGGAACCGAGCATCCGATCCGCGGCGAGCGTGTACTGGGTGAGGTCGTTCGTGCCGATCGAGGCGAAGTCCGCGTGCTGGAGGATACGGTCGGCCAAGAGCGCGGCGGACGGGACTTCAACCATGACCCCGGCCGTTCTCAAGCCCAGTTCGCGGCAGAGGCCCACGAAATAGCGGGTCTCTTCGACGGTGGCGACCATCGGCGCCATCACCCACAGGTCCGCCTCGGTCGCAGCGTCCGCCTGGGCGAGCGCTTCGAGCTGGTCGCGCAGGATCGGCTCGGCGGCGCGCAAGGCGCGCAATCCCCGCAGGCCGAGGGCCGGGTTTTCTTCGTGGGCGTCGTTGAGGAAGGCCAGCGGCTTGTCCGCCCCGGCGTCCAGTGCCCGAACGACGACCTTCCGGCCGGGGAAGGCGCGCAGCATCCGCTCGTATTCCGCGCGCTGCTGCGCCACGGTCGGGGCGGTGACGGCGTCGAGGAAGAGGAATTCGGTGCGGAACAAGCCGACGCCTTCGGCACCGAGGGCCACGGCATCGGCCGCGCCGTCAGCCGAACCGAGGTTGGCCAGCAGGGGGATGGGGGTTCCGTCCGACAGCCGCCCGGGTGACGACGGCGCGGTGGCACGGGCGGCACGGGCGGCTTCGCGGGCGCGGGCGTCGGAGAGCTGATCGGCGCTCGGCGAGCTGATGACCATATTGTTCGCAGCATCGAGGATCACCTCGTCGCCGTCGGAGAGGCTCGCCGCAGCGACGGCACCCACCAGCGCCACGATGGATTTCTCCCGCGCCAGGATCGCGGTGTGCGAGGTGGGACCGCCGTCGAGGGTGATCAGGCCGAGTACCTGCGCCAGGTCGAGGGTCGCCGTATCGGCCGGCGCCAGGTCGCGGGCCATCAGGATGAACGGATATCCCGGGTCGGGCACGCCGGGTGCCGAAACGCCGGACAGGCGTGCGATGACCCGCTGCGAAACGTCGTCGAGGTCAGTGGCGCGTTCGGCCATGTAGCCGCCGAGCTGGGTCAGCAGGTCGCGGAAGGCGGCGAAGGCTTCGAACACACCGCGTTCAGCGGTCGTCCCGGAGGCGAGTCGGAGCGTGACGTCGTCGATGAGGCTGGGATCCGCGGCCATCATGGATTGCGCCTCGAGAACGTCCGCGGCCGCCCCGCCCGCCCGCTTCGCGCGGGCCAGCAGGTCGGCGGCGACGTCGCCGAGGGCGGCAGTGACGCGCGTCCCCTCCTCCCCCGGTGTCAGCGCGCTGGGCGCGGTGCCGGGTTCGGGCAGCGGCTCGGGCATACGCAGGATGCGTCCCACGGCGACGCCGCGGCCGATTCCGATTCCCTGCAGTTCCATCAAGTGTCCTTAGGCGTCGTGGTCGGCGAGTAGTAGCTGGGCAAGTTCCTCGAGAACGCTTTCGGCGCTTTCGCCCTCGACGGCGAGGGTGACCTCGTCGCCGTGGCCGATGCCGAGGGAGATGACGCCGAGGATGCTGGCCGCATTCACCGTCTTCCCACCGGTCTTGGTGAGGGTGACCGGCAGCCCGGCGGCAGCCGCGGCCTGGCTGAAGATATTCGCCGGACGGGCATGCAGGCCATGGGTCGAACCGATGACAACCGTGCGTTCAAGCATTGTGAAGCCTTTCATTACGTACTGGATATGAGGAATGTCTCAGGGGTGCCGGCGACTACACGCGGTCGTCCGCTGCATCGAGCGCCAGGTCAAGGGCTGCTTCGCCGTCGCGAGCGGTGAACACCGTCGAGGGCAGCAGGCGGGCTCGCGCACCGACGCGGAGTGCCTGCTCCTGGATCCCGGTGAAGGCTCCAGCCAAGTGCGGGCCGACAAGAAGCACATCGACGGCGGGCAGCACGTTCACCAGGTCTGTTTCGCTTCCGGCGGTCACCTGAACCTGCAAGCCGCGGGCCGTCGCACTTCGCCGCAGGCGCACTGCCACGAAGGTGCTGGACGCACCGGCACCGCACACGATATGAATCCTCATCGATTCGCCCTTTCTCCGTCGAATTCAACTCCTTGTACAGTCTGCGACGACCTTCCCAGTGGGGCCATCAGACTCCTTTCCGCTCCCCCGGAAACCCCACCGGCGCGAGATAGAATCGGGAGCACGAAACCGCGCACGGCGAACAACAGGGCAAAATGAGCGACAAGCACGAAAGGATGCTCGACTACCTGTTCCGCTCCTCGTCTTGGGTCACCGCCGCTGAGCTGGCCGGGCACCTCGGCGTCACTTCGCGCAGCGTGCGCAGCTACGTCACCGGCGTGAAATCGGCGGCAGATCCGCTGGATGTCATCGAGTCCGGTTCGGCCGGCTACCGGCTCAACCGGGAGGCCTATGCGGCATTCCGCACCGCCCAGCCCGGCCGCCCACCGGAGACGGACACCCCGCAGAGCCGCACGTACCAGCTGGTGCGACGCCTGACCGACTCCGCGGAGGGCCTCGATGTCTATCAGCTGGCGGCCGAGGTGTTCGTCAGTGACTCAACGGTGGAGGCGGACCTGGGCCGCGTTCGCGCGCTGCTGCCGGGCACGGGTTTGTCCCTCGCCCGCCGCGGCAGCGTGGTCACGCTCATCGGCTCCGAAACCGACCGGCGCCGCCTGCTCAGCCGCATGTTCCGGGCGGAAAGCACCCGCGGCTTCCTCGAGCTCGCCGCGATCCAGCAGGAGTTCGCATCGAACAGCCTCAGTGCGTTCAAGACCGACCTGATCGCCATGCTGTACGACCAGGGCTACTCCGTCAACGAATACGGCACCGATAACGTGCTGCTGCACGTGGCGATTGCGGTCGACCGGGTCGGCAAGCGCGCCGGGACGACTGCCGGCGGCGTGCCGCAGATCGGCGGCGAACACCTCGTTGATGCCCTGGCCGTGCTGATTGAGGCGCATTTCGGCGTCATCCTGCAATCAGATGACCTCGGCTACCTGGTTTCGCTGTTGCAGTCCCGGGTGCTCACGCCCGGGGACGGCCCGTCGACGGTCGCGCGCGCCGCGGACATGCCCCGTGCCAGCGACGTCGAGGTGGTGCGCCGCATCGTGGCCCGCGCCGGCGAGGAGTACCTGGTCGACCTGGGCGATGACGACTTCATCATCCGGCTCACCCTGCACGTGCGCAACCTCATCGACCGGGCCCAGCAGCGGGAGTATTCGCGCAACCCGCTGACCCGGTCCATCAAGACCTCGTACCCGATGACGTACGAGCTGGCGGTCTACATCTCCAGCGAACTGCAGCGTCAGGAACAGATCGTGATCAACGATGACGAGATCGCGTACATCGCCATGCACATCGGATCCCACCTGGACCAGCAGTCCCGCAACGAGGACCGGGTCACCTGCATCATCGTCTGCCCGGACTACCACTTGATGAGCGCCCAGTTGCGGCAGCGCATCGAGCGCGTCCTCGGCGATGACCTCCGCGTCACCGCCCAGATCACCCGCAGCGACGTCGACTGGCCCGGGCTCGACGCCGACCTGGTGCTCACCACGATCGAGCCGCCGGTTCCCGCGGACGGCATCATCGTCATCCAGCCGTTCCTGACCGAACGTGATGTGGACCGCATCCGGCAGGCCGCCATCCGGGTGCGCCGCCTGCGCCGCCGCGCGCATATCAAGGGCGATCTGCTGCAGTTCTTCGACGAGTCACTGTTCCTACGCAACTTCGCCGCGGCCGACGAGGAGAGCATGATCCGTGAACTCGGCGGCCGGATGGTTGCGCGCGGACTGATCGAGCCCGGCTACATCGAGGGCGCCCTCGAACGCGAGCGGATGTCGTCGACAGCCTTCACCGACCACCTCGCGGTTCCGCACGCCATGGCGATGACGGCGCAGCAGACCTCGATCGCCATTGCCGTGAACGATACGGCCATGGCGTGGGGAGACAGCCGGGTCAGCGTCGTGGCCCTGATCGCGTTCAGCGCGGCCGGCCGGGCATCGTTCCAGACGGTGTTCGACCAGTTCGTCGAGGTCTTCACCGAACGCGCCGATGTTGCACGTCTGATCAAGCGATCAGTGGACTTTCCGTCCTTCATCGACGAGCTTGTGCACCTGATCGACACCTGACGCGCCCCGCCGAGCTGGGCTCAGGCGACGGGAACGGGCACGATGCCGAACTGCGCCAGTCCGGCGGCGCCGCCGTCTTCAGCCGTCAGCACCCAGATACCGTCCTTGTGCACAGCGATGCTGTGCTCCCAGTGCGCCGCCGCCAGGCCGTCGCTGGTGGCCACGGTCCAGTCATCGGGACGCACGTCGGTCGCGATCGATCCGAGCACGACCATGGGCTCGATCGCCACGACCAGGCCGGGCTTGATTTCGGGGCCCTTGCCGCGGACCCGGTAGTTGAACACCGGCGGCGCCTCGTGCATGGACCGGCCGATACCGTGACCGACGTAGTCGGTCAGGATCCCGTAGGTGCCCTGACTCTCCACGTAGTCTTCGATGGCTTCCCCCACCTCGTTGAGGTGGCGGCCGGTTGCCAGCCGCGCGATGCCGTGCCAGAGCGACTGCTCCGTCACGTCGGAGAGTGTCTGCCGTTCAGAAACGACGTCGGGGCGGGAGGGGTCGGGAATCACGATGGTGAAAGCGGCATCGCCGTTCCAGCCCTCGATGATCGCTCCGCTGTCGATGGACACGATGTCCCCGGGCAGCAGCACGCGCGTGGTCGGTATGCCGTGCACGACTTCGTCGTTCACCGACGCGCACACGGTGTGGTGGTAGCCCTCTTCGAGCTTGAAGTTCGGCTTGCCGCCGAGGGCGATGATGGCCGCTTCGGCGGCGGCGTCAAGGTCGAGGGTTGTCGCGCCGGCAACCGCGGCCGCCCTGGCTGCGGCGAGTGACGCCGCTGTGGCCAGGCCGGGGGCGACCATCAAGCGAAGCTGGGCAGGGTTTTTATAAATTGAGCGTCGAAAGCTCATGGATATTGCCTACAAACTAGCTGCGAAACGGTCGCAGCATTCAAATGGTGTTGGTGGCGTTCAATCCGCGTTCGGCAAGAGCCGCGAGGATACGGTCGGTCACGACATCCACGGCACCGAGGCCGTCGATGGTGAGCACCAGGCCGCGTGAGCTGTACACGTCGATGAGCGGAGCGGTCTGCTCTGCATATACGTCGAGACGGTGACGGATGACCTCGGCCGTGTCATCGGCGCGTCCCTGCTCCTCGGCGCGCTTGAGCAGTCGGGAGACGACCTCGTCGGTGTCGGCCGTGATCAGCACAACGGCGTCGAGCTTGGTGCCGTCGGCGCCGAGCAGGCGATCCAGTTCAGCCACCTGATCGGTAGTGCGCGGATAACCGTCGAGCAAAAACCCGGCGGCGGCATCGGGTTCGCCGAGGCGATCCTTCACAATGGCGTTCGTCAGCGAGTCGGGTACATAGGCTCCGGCGTCGATGAACGCCTTGACCTCCAGTCCGAGGGCCGTTTCGTTCTTCACGTTGAACCTGAAGATATCTCCAGTGGACACGGCCGGAATGCCGAAGGCTTCGGCCAGGCGAGCCGCCTGCGTGCCCTTTCCCGCGCCGGGCGGGCCGATCAGAAGCAGTCGGGTCATTTAAGAAGTCCCTCATAGTGTCGCTGTTGCAGTTGCGAGTCGATCTGCTTGACCGTCTCGAGCCCCACACCGACGACGATCAGGATGCTCGCCCCGCCGAACGGGAAGTTCTGGTCTGCGCCGATCACCGAGAAGGCGATCAGTGGCAGCAGTGCGATCAGGCCCAGGTAGATGGATCCCGGCAGCGTGATGCGGGTCAGCACGAAGTCGAGGTATTCGGCCGTCGGTCGGCCGGCACGGATACCCGGGATGAACCCGCCGTACTTCTTCATGTTGTCGGCGACTTCTTCAGGGTTGAACGTGATCGCCACGTAGAAGTACGTGAAGCCGATGATCAACAGGAAGTACATGGCCATGTACAAGGGGTGCTCACCGCTGGTGAGGTTGTTGGAGATCCACACCACCCACGGGATCGGTTCCTTGCCGGCGGCCGGCTGGTTGAACTGGGCGATCAGGGCGGGCAGGTACAGCAGCGACGAGGCGAAGATCACCGGGATCACGCCGGCCATGTTCACCTTGATCGGGATATAGGTGTTGTTGCCGCCGTAGGTGCGTCGACCGACCATGCGCTTGGCGTATTGAACCGGGATGCGCCGTTGGGATTGCTCGACGAAGACCACAGCAGCCACCACCAGCAGCCCGACCGCGATCACGATGATCAGCACGTCCGCCCCCTGGGCACGGCCGATGGCGGCCAGGGAAACCGGGAACAGCGCGGCGATCGACGTGAAGATGAGCAGCGACATTCCGTTGCCCACGCCGCGTTCGGTGACGAGCTCGCCCATCCACATGATCACGCCGGTGCCAGCGGTCATGGTGATGACCATCAACATGATGGCGTACCAAGCGTCATTGGTGATCAGTTGCGAGCACTCGGTGCTCGCGGAGGTGCCGAAGAGCGCGCCGCTGCGGGCCACGGTGATCAACGTCGTGGACTGCAGAACGCCGAGGGCGATGGTGAGGTAACGCGTGTACTGGGTCAGGGTGCTCTGGCCCGAAGCACCCTCCTTGTAGAGGGTGTCGAAGTGCGGGATGACCACGCGCAGCAGCTGCACGATGATCGATGCCGTGATGTAGGGCATGATGCCCAGCGCAAACACGGAGAGTTTCAGCAGCGCGCCACCGCTGAAGAGGTTCACCAGCTCGTAGAGGCCACTGGTGCCCTGGTTGGCGGCAAGACATGCCTGCACGTTGCCGAAGTCCACGAAGGGGGCAGGGATGAACGAGCCCAGACGGAACAAGGCAATAATGCCCAGAGTGAAGCCGATCTTCTTACGAAGGTCAGGCGTGCGGAAAATCCGCGCAATGGCGCTAAACAAAGAGGGCCTCCAGTTTGATACGTAAATCGAGCTTAACGCAGATCGAGCCTGCCGAGAGCCACCAATGAATCATTCCATTGGTGAGTCCCGACAAGCTCGACTGGTGCTTCTCGGTGAATTACTTGACAGATCCGCCCGCGGCGACAATCTTCGCCAGCGCTGAGCTGGAGACCTTGTCGACCGAAACGGTCAGCTTGACAGTAATTTCGCCGGTTCCAAGAACCTTGACCTTCTCGTTGTCCCGCACTGCGCCCTTGGCGACCAGTCCGGCGATGGTGACATCGCCGCCGGTCGGGTACAGCTCTTCGAGGCGTTCCAAGTTTACAACCTGGTACTCCACGCGGAACGGGTTCTTGAATCCGCGCAGTTTCGGGGTGCGCATGTGCAGAGGCATCTGCCCACCCTCGAAGCCGATACGAACGTTGTAACGTGCCTTCGTGCCCTTGGTTCCACGACCCGCGGTCTTACCCTTGGATCCTTCACCACGGCCCACGCGCTGGCGGGCCTTTTTGGCTCCGGGAGCCGGGCGAAGGTGGTGTACCTTCAGCACGTGCTCGCGGGGCTCAGTCGGCTCTGCCGTGACTGCAGCTGCAGCCTTGACGGTCGGCTTTTTGGCGGCGGCAGCCTTGGGAGCTGCAGCCTTCTTAGCGGCGGGCTTCTCGGCTACCGTTTTGGTAGCTTCCTTCTCGTCAGCCATTAGTCAATCTCCTCGACCTTTACGAGGTGAGCGACGGTGTTGACGTAGCCACGGTTCTGCGAGTTGTCCTCGCGGATCGTGACGGCGCCAATGCGTCGAAGACCCAGGCTGCGAAGCGTGTCGCGCTGGTTCTGCTTCTCACTAATTTTGGACTTGATCTGCGTGATCTTCAGCTGAGCCATCAGGCACCTGCCTTCACGTTGGCTGCAGCTGCTGCTGCCGCTGCGGCATCGGCGCGAAGGAAACGGGCCGGAGCCACGTCTTCATACGCAAGGCCACGGCGAGCCGCAACCGCACGCGGCTCTTCGAGCTGGTGCAGTGCTGCCACCGTTGCGTGCACGATGTTGATGGTGTTCGACGAGCCGAGCGACTTGCTCAGCACGTCGTGGATGCCTGCACACTCGAGTACGGCGCGCACCGGGCCACCGGCGATAACGCCGGTACCTGCTGCTGCCGGACGGAGCAGGACAACGCCGGCTGCGGCCTCACCCTGGACGGGGTGCGGGATCGTCAGGCCGACGCGGGGAACGCGGAAGAAGTTCTTCTTCGCTTCCTCGACGCCCTTGGAGATAGCGGTGGGCACCTCGCGGGCCTTGCCGTATCCAACGCCGACGAGTCCGTTACCGTCTCCGACAACGACCAGAGCGGTGAAGCTGAAGCGACGACCACCCTTGACCACCTTGGATACGCGGTTAATGGTTACGACGCGCTCCAGGAACTGGCTCTTGTCAGCATCGCGGCTGCCACGATCCTTGTTCGGGTTGCGCTCACGGCCACCACGACGAGCCTCGCGGGGCTCGTTCTGTGCAGGCGCGGTCGAGGCGGCGGTTTCAACCGGCGTCTCAGCGACTGCAGCGGGGGCAGTGGTTTCGGTCTTGCTGGTTTCAGTGCTCACAGGTTCAATCCACCCTCTCGAGCTCCCTCGGCGATGGCAGCGACGCGACCCGCGTACTTGCTGCCACCACGGTCAAATACAACGGATTCGATCCCGGCGGCTTTCGCGCGCTCTGCAACAAGTTCGCCGACCTTGCGGGCCTTGGCGGTCTTGTCACCATCGAAGGTGCGCATGTCAGTTTCGAGCGTGGATGCCGACGCAAGGGTGAAGCCCTTGCTGTCGTCGACGACCTGCACGAATACGTGACGTGCCGAACGCGTGACGACGAGGCGGGGGCGAAGCTCCGTACCTACGACCTTTTTGCGAAGACGGGTGTGCCTGCGTCCGCGGGCAGCCGACTTGCTCTTGCCTCTAGTTCCGAGTCCCATGGCTACTTACCACTCTTTCCGGCCTTGCGGCGAACAATCTCGCCGGCGTAACGCACACCCTTGCCCTTGTAAGGCTCAGGCTTGCGAATCTTACGAATGTTGGCGGCGACCTCGCCGACAGCCTGCTTGTCGATACCGCTGACCGTGAGCTTGTTGACGCTCTCCACGGTCAAAACGATTCCAACGGGCGGCTCGACGACGACCGGGTGCGAGAAGCCGAGGGCGAACTCAACAGAGGTGCCCTTCTGCGCTGCGCGGTAACCGGTACCAACGATTTCGAGGCCCTTGGAGTAACCAACGGTGACACCGATGATCTGGTTGTTGATCAGGGTGCGGGTCAGCCCGTGCAGCGAACGCGAAACGCGCTCGTCGTTGGGGCGGGTGACGAGAACGTGACCGTCCTCGATCTTGACCTCAATGGGCTTCGAAACGACGAGAGCGAGCTCGCCCTTCGGGCCCTTGACGGAGATGGCCTGGCCATCGGCCACAACCGTAACCCCAGCGGGGATCGGGATGGGCAGTCTTCCAATACGTGACATTGTCGGTTACCACACGTAGGCGAGAACTTCTCCGCCTACGCCCTTCTTCTCAGCCTGGCGGTCTGTAAGCAGTCCGCTGGAGGTGGACAGGATGGCAACGCCGAGGCCACCGAGAACGGTGGGGATCTCAGTTGACTTCGCGTACACGCGCAGTCCGGGCTTGGAAACCCGCTTGATGCCTACGATGGAACGCTCACGGTTCGGACCGAACTTCAGGTCGAGGGTGAGGGTCTGGCCAACGCGGGCATCCGTGACGGTCCAGGCTGAAATGTAGCCCTGTGCCTTGAGGATGTCGGCGATGTGCGCTTTCAATTTGCTGTTCGGCATCGACACTGTGTCGTGGTACGCCGAGTTAGCGTTGCGCAGTCTGGTCAGCATGTCTGCGACCGGATCTGTCATTGTCATTTTGTGGTGCCTTTCTCGCCTGGTTTCGCACACCCGTTACACGGATGACGACCTGTGGTGGTGAGGGGGCCGGTCGGATGACCGGCCCCCGGGGTGAAAATCTAAAGAACCTCTTGTACTACTTTACTTCCGCCGTCTTGAACGGAAAACCAAGGGCCTTGAGCAGTGCGCGACCTTCGTCGTTGTTCTGGGCGGTCGTCACAACGGTGATGTCCATGCCGCGAACGCGGTCGATACGGTCCTGGTCGATCTCGTGGAACATAACCTGCTCCGTGAGACCGAACGTGTAGTTGCCCGCGCCGTCGAACTGCTTGTCCGACAGGCCGCGGAAGTCGCGGATACGGGGAAGCGCCAGGCTGAGCAGACGGTCGAGGAACTCCCACATGCGGTCGCCACGAAGGGTGACGTGCGCGCCGATGGGCTGTCCTTCACGCAGTTTGAACTGCGCAATCGACTTGCGAGCCTTGGTGACCTGCGGCTTCTGGCCGGTGATCTTGGTGAGGTCGGAAACCGCACCATCCATCACCTTGCCGTCACGAGCTGCTTCTCCGACACCCATGTTGACGACGATCTTCGTCAGGTTGGGGATACGGTGCACGTTCGTGAAGCCCAGTTCAGCCGAGAGCTTCGCGCGAATCTCGTCCTGGTACTTCTGCTTGAGCCGCGGCTGGATTTTGCCAGCCGGAGCCGCAGCTTCTGTTGCTACTGCGGAGTCAGTCATTAGAGGTCCTTACCCGACTTCTTGGCGTAACGAATGCGGACAGTCTTGGCGACGCCGTTCTTCGTTACCTCTTCGGTGCGGAAACCGACGCGTGTCGGCTTCTTGGTCTCCGGGTCAACGATCGCAACGTTGGACACGTGAATCGGTGCCTCGAAGGTCTCGATGCCGCCGGTCTTGGTGCCGCGCTGGGTCTGGCCGACGCGAACGTGCTTGGTCACGAAGTTGATGCCCTCAACGAGGACACGGTTCTTCTCGACGTCAACAGAGATGATCTTGCCCTGCTTGCCACGGTCTCCGCCGCGAGCCTGGCTACGGCCGGTGATGACCTGGACGAGGTCGCCCTTTTTGATTCTGGCCATGATTAAATAACCTCCGGTGCCAGCGAGATGATCTTCATGAACTTCTTGTCGCGAAGCTCGCGACCGACCGGTCCGAAGATTCGGGTGCCGCGGGGGTCACCGTCTGCCTTCAAGATCACTGCAGCGTTCTCATCGAACTTGATGTAGGAGCCGTCTGGACGACGGGTCTCCTTCTTGGTGCGAACGATGACAGCTTTGACGATGTCACCCTTCTTGACGTTGCCGCCCGGGATTGCGTCCTTGACCGTGGCGACGATGACGTCACCGAGTCCGGCGTAACGACGGCCGGAGCCACCGAGAACACGGATGGTCAGGAGTTCCTTGGCACCGGTGTTGTCGGCAACCTTGACTCGTGATTCTTGCTGAAGCACTTCTTATCTCCTTTGCGTCAAGTAAGCGCGAGGCTTACTTGGCCTTCTCGAGAATTTCGACCAGGCGCCAGCGCTTGGAAGCGCTGAGCGGACGGGTCTCACTGATCAGGACCAGGTCACCGATGCCGGCGGAATTCGCCTCATCGTGCGCCTTCAGCTTGGATGTACGGCGGATGACCTTGCCGTACAGCGGGTGCTTCACGCGGTCTTCAACCACGACAATGATGGTTTTGTTCATCTTGTCGCTGGTCACGTAGCCACGCAGTGTCTTGCGGTAACCGCGAACGAGCTCAGTGGCCTCGCCTGCGACGACCGTTTCGTCAGTCTTCGCCATGACTAGGCCTCCTTCGTCTCGACGGCCTCGGCTGCAGCGTCATCCGTAGTGGACTCCGTGGCGGCCTTGGCCTTCTTGGTCTTCTTCTCTGCCTTGTCAGCCTTGGCCGGGGCCTCGACTGCAACGGGAGTGGCACGAATGCCCAGCTCGCGTTCACGCAGAACGGTGTAGATGCGAGCGATGTCGCGCTTCACGGCGCGCAGGCGGCCGTGGCTTTCGAGCTGTCCGGTAGCCGACTGGAAGCGCAGGTTGAACAGCTCTTCCTTGGCCTTCTTCAGCTCTTCGAACAGTCGCTCATTTTCAAAAGTATCGAGCTCGACTGGGGCGAGCTCCTTGGTGCCGATCGACATTATGCGTCGCCCTCCTCGCGCTTGATGATGCGTGCCTTGAGGGGCAGCTTGTGAATAGCGCGGGTCAGCGCTTCGCGAGCGACGGCGTCAGTGACACCGCTGAGCTCGAAGAGAACGCGACCCGGCTTGACGTTGGCAACCCACCACTCGACAGAACCCTTACCGGAACCCATGCGGGTTTCGGCCGGCTTCTTGGTGAGCGGACGGTCGGGGTAGATGTTGATCCACACCTTTCCGCCACGCTTGATGTGACGCGTCATGGCGATACGAGCGGACTCGATCTGACGGTTGGTCACATACGCGGGGGTCATCGCCTGAATACCGTACTCACCGAACGACACCGTGGTGCCACCGGTTGCGTGGCCGGTACGGCCGGGGTGGTGCTGCTTGCGGTGCTTGACTTTACGTGGAATCAACATGGTTATGCCTCAACTCCTGCTGCGACCGGGGCCGCTGCCGCCGGCGCCTCAGCGCGAGGGGCACGACGCGGTCGGTCGTCACGACGCTCGGGGCGGGACGACTTAGCGTTGGCCTGCTCGCGAGCGAGTTCCTTGTTAGTGATGTCGCCCTTGTAGATCCAGACCTTCACGCCGATACGGCCGAAGGTGGTCTTGGCCTCGTAGAAGCCGTAGTCGATGTTCGCACGAAGCGTGTGCAGTGGCACACGGCCTTCGCGGTAGAACTCGGAACGGCTCATCTCGGCGCCACCCAGACGACCGGAAACCTGGATGCGAACACCCTTGGCTCCGGCGCGCTGTGCGCCCTGCAGGCCCTTACGCATCGCGCGGCGGAAAGCCACACGAGCGGAGAGCTGCTCGGCGATGCCCTGGGCAACAAGCTGTGCATCCTGCTCGGGGTTCTTGACCTCGAGGATGTTCAGCTGGATCTGCTTGGCGGTGAGCTTCTCGAGGTCAGAGCGGATGCGCTCGGCCTCCGCGCCGCGGCGACCGATCACAATGCCCGGACGGGCGGTGTGAATGTCAACGCGGACACGATCGCGAGTGCGCTCGATCTCGATGCGGGAAACGCCGGCGCGGTCGAGGCTGGTGCTCAACAGGCTGCGGATCTTCACGTCTTCGGCAACAAAGTCAGCGTAACGCTGACCCGGCTTCGTTGAGTCAGAGAACCAACGCGACACGTGGTCGGTGGTGATTCCCAGACGGAAGCCATAGGGATTTACTTTCTGACCCATTACTTCGTACCCTCCTCAGGAGTGGTGAGCACAACCGTGATGTGGCTGGTGCGCTTCTTGATTTCGAAAGCGCGACCCTGTGCACGAGCCTGGAAACGCTTGAGGGTCGTACCCTCGTCAACGAATGCCCGGCTGATGAACAGGTCCTGCTCGTCCAGATACGTGTTCGCAGCATCTGCCTTGACCCGGGCGTTGGCGATGGCCGAGGCCACCAGCTTGTACACCGGATCGCTCGCACCCTGGGGTGCGAACTTCAGAATGCCCAGCGCTTCATGCGCCTGCTTGCCGCGAATCAAGTTGACGACGCGACGAGCCTTCTGGGGGGTAACGCGGATGTGACGCACGCGTGCGATCGACTCCACCATTTCTTCTCCTCCTTCACGTCACCGCGCTAGCGGCGACGACCCTTCTTGTCGTCCTTCACGTGTCCACGGAAGGTGCGCGTGGGGGCGAACTCACCGAGTTTGTGCCCAACCATGCTCTCGGTGACGAACACCGGGATGTGCTTGCGACCGTCGTGCACTGCGATGGTGTGCCCGAGCATGTCGGGGATGATCATCGAGCGGCGCGACCAGGTCTTGATTACGTTCTTGCTCTTGGCTTCGTTCGCCGTGAACACCTTGCGAAGCAGGTGGTCGTCAACGAAGGGGCCTTTCTTAAGACTGCGTGGCATCGTCTACTCCTACTTACGCTTCTTGCCGACGGTGCGGCGACGAACGATGAGCTTGTCGCTTTCCTTGTTCGGGTGGCGGGTGCGCCCTTCCTTCTGGCCCCACGGGGTAACCGGGTGACGTCCACCGGACGTCTTACCCTCACCACCACCGTGCGGGTGGTCGACCGGGTTCATGGCTACACCACGAACAGTCGGGCGAACGCCTTTCCAGCGCATACGGCCGGCCTTGCCCCAGTTGATGTTCGACTGCTCGGCGTTGCCGACCTCGCCGATCGTTGCACGGCAGCGAGCATCCACGTTGCGGATTTCACCGGAGGGCAGACGCAGCTGGGCGTAGACACCTTCCTTGGCCACAAGACGAACCGACGCACCGGCGGAGCGGGCCATCTTGGCGCCACCACCCGGACGCAGCTCG
>Ga0209023_10003742_pt1 | contig 17852 bp, 8 predicted proteins | sample LakOneMetagenome_FD_187468 | JGI IMG/M metagenome (GOLD analysis project Ga0209023, IMG submission 187468) | Freshwater and sediment microbial communities from Lake Erie, Canada (SPAdes) (version 2) | ecosystem: Environmental > Aquatic > Freshwater > Lentic | place: Lake Erie, Canada | collected... | reverse complement strand
GTGCCGAAGGCACGGTCGACGAACGTGATCGGGATCTCCACCAAGGTGAGTCCGCTGGCCACCATCCGGTGCGCCAGCTCGCTCATGAACGCGTACCCGTTCGATCGGGTGGTCTCCACGTGGATGACGCGCAGGGTGTCGGCCCGGTAGGCGCGGAAGCCACCTGTGGCGTCGTTGATGCCCAACTGCAACATGGCGGCGGTGTACTTGTTTCCCCACCTCGACAGCAGACGCCGGTAGACCGGCCAGTTGGGGGTGGATCCCCCCGGCACGTACCGGCTGCCGATGGCACAGTCGGCCCCGTCGTCGAGCGCCGCCATCAGCACGGGGATCACCGCCGGGTCGTGGGAGAAGTCGCAGTCCATCTGCACCACGACGTCGAAGCCCTCGCTCAGCGCCCAGGCGAAGCCGTGGCGGTAGGCGACACCGAGGCCTTCCTTGCCCGGTCGGTGCAGCACGGTGACCCGGCCCAGCTCGGCGCCGGCCTTCTCGGCCAGTTCACCGGTGCCGTCGGGACTGTTGTCGTCGACGACCAGGATCTCGGTGTCGGGAACGCTGGCGCGCACCGCAGCGAGGAAGCGAGCGACGTTGGGGGCCTCCTGGTAGGTGGGGACCACGACCACGCTTCGCACCGGTCCAGCGTAGTCTCGGCCCTACGAGCCCTCCGAGCGATGACCGACCGGCCCGCTCCCAGATTCGGGTGACACCAGGCCCGACGAGCGGTCAGACGTAGGCTCGCCGACCATGTCCACGCCTGCGCCGCCCCCCGCCGCGGACGACGATCGGACGGAGTTCCGACCAGAGGTGCAGGACCCCGCCGGGAGTGCCACCTACACCGTGCCGACCCGACCCCGAGCTCAGCGCGGGCCGTGGTGGTGGTGGCTCCTGCTCGCCATCGCCGTGCTGCCGATCCTCTCGGCCGGGTGGAGCCGACAGCACCGTCACTGGTACCCCGAGGGCGACGACGCCACCATCGTGATGCTCAGCCACGACACCTTCTCCACCCACCCACCCCAGCTCGGGATGGTGTCCACCGGTGGCGCCCAGCTGGCCGACCCGGAGCTCCACCACCCCGGGGCCATCGAGCTCTACCTCCTCGCTCCCTTCGGGCTGCGATCGAGCACCGTCCCCGGGGTGGTGGTGGGTTCGGTGCTGGTGAGCGTTGCTGCGGTGCTCGGCTTGGCTCTTGCCTTGCGCGCCCTCGGCGGCATCGGCCTGAGCACCGCCGGGATCGTCACCGCCGCGCTGGTGCTCTGGGGCCTTGGCGGTGACGTGCCGGCATCGGTCTGGAACCCCTTCATCGTGGCCTTGCCCTTCGCCACCTTCCTCGCCCTGGCCGTGGCCACCGTGGCGCGCCGCCGCACCCTGCTGCCCTGGGTGCTCGGCGTCGGCAGCTTCGTCATGCAGACCCATCTCAGCTACGTCGGCATGGTCGGTCTCATCTCGGCCTGGACCGTTGGGGCGGTCGCCTGGGGGTGGTTTCGCCACGCCGGCCAGCGCGACGGGGGGTCGCGCCTGGCCCTGGAGTCCGTCGGGGTCCTCGCCGTGCTCTGGGCGGTGCCGGTCTGGCAACAGCTGACCGGCCACCCGGGCAACCTGAGCCAGATCGTCCGCTCGGCGTGGGGTGGGGGCGGGCCCACCGCCCGGGGCTCGGGCCTCGGTGAGCTGGGCCGGGTCGTCGGACTGCCCCTCATCGGGCTCCGCCCCCGACCCGACATCGTGCGGGTGTTCCCTCCCCTATCGGCCGCGTCGCTCCTGGCCTACGCCCTGCCGTGGATCGCCGTGGCCGTGCTCGGAGCGATCGGTTGGCGGCATCGGGACACGGTGGTCACCCGTACCGTTGCCACCATCGCCGTGATCCTGGTCAGCGCCTCGCTCACCGCCATGCGGATCCCGCTGAGCGACGGCGTGCTCTACCAGTACTACGCCCTGTGGATGTGGCCGCTCGGCGCGCTGGTGTGGCTCCTGCTCGGCTGGTGCACCTACCGGCTCTGGGCCCCGGCCGCCCTGGCCAAGCCGCTGGCACCTCGGGTGGCTCTCGCCGGCGTCGGCGGTCTCCTGGGGCTGGTGGCGGTCATCTCCGTGCTCCCCCGGCCGGGCGCCTGGGCTCCCTGGGCCGCCTACCGCCGAGTGGCCGGTGCAACCGTGCCCGACGCCGTGGCCGACCTGGCCCCCGGCGCCTACGTCGTGCGGTTCCAGGGAGGAACGGCCTACCTGTCCACCGGATCAGCCGTGGCCGAAGCCCTCGAGCAGCACGGGCACACCGCCTACATCGACCCGGGGGTGCCCACCCGGGTGTTCCCCTGGACCGAGCGCCGGCGCTACGCCAACCAACCGGTGGCCGGCGAGCTCTGGGTGGTGAGCGGCGCCAGCCCGGCCAACCTGCCCGCCGACGCCAAGCTCCTCACCACCGTGCCCACCCTCACCCCCGCGGAACGAGCACAGCACCAGCGCGACCAGGCGGTCCTGGCCGCCGCCGTGGCCGACCACGGCTTGGTCGCCGGGCCCCGACAGCCCGCCAGCGCCGCCGACCGAACGCTCCTTGCCAAGGCCCAGGCCGATCCTGACGCGGCGCTCGCCGATGGCACCGTCGCCCTGCTTGCGGCCAAGGGCCTGATCGAACCACCCGGCGGTGACCTGCACCGGGTGTTCACCGCGGCGCGGATGGCGGCGTTGGCCGACGAGAAGACGGTGCGGGTCTACCTGGTCAGGTGACGGGCTCGCCGCCGAGGCTCAGGACTTGGCACAACGGCGGTAGAGCTGGAACCACGGCTGGCCGCCGCCCTTGTCGCCGTAGTCCTTCACCAGGCAGAAGTCCTTGGCCACGGCCTGGTTGGGCTCGTCTGAGCCGACGTCTCGGGATGCGTTCGGTTCGGTCCATCCGGTCCACACGTTGGACAGGATCAGCCAGTCGGCCGACTCCACGTCGGCGGTGAGGCGAGAACCCGGCGCATTGGCGATGCCGGGATCCATCTCGATGAAGTACGTGGCCGGCACCAGGTGCGGGAACAGGTAGTAGTAGAACGCGTCGCTGTAGGGCGTCTGGCGCAGATCCATGGGACCCACGAACAACCGCTGGCCCGGTACCGACTTCTGACCCAGGTCAGCCACCAGCTCGTTGGCCGCCGCCGCCGCCTCGGGCGACCCGTAGTAGAAGTTCCGGCCGTCGTGGTTGACCGGGAAGCCGAACACGTTGCGGCCGAACGACTGGCCCGTGAGGTCGACGTAGGTTCGCACCGTGTAGTGCGGGATGAGCAGGACGATGACGATGGCCACGGGCGAGGCCGTGGCCACGGTGCGACTCCACGAGGGCCAGGGTCGACCGCGGACCAACTCGGCGATGGCCGCCGGGACCAGGGCCATGGGCACGCAGCTCACCCACGCGAAGTGGGCGGTATCGGGCCGCTGCATGGCCTGGGTGAGCATGCCGACCCCGAAGAAGCCGATGGCGCGGAGCGTGCGGGTGCGAACGCTGTCGGGCTCGCGACGCACCGCCCACACGCCCACGGCAGCCACGAAGAACGCGCTGGCCGGCACGAGGAAGAACCAGATGAACACCTGTTGGGCGGAGGATGGGGCCGGCAGCGGCCAGCCCAGGGTGCGGAGCCCCGCCGCCTTCTGGAGCCAGCCATCGAGGGTGTTGAACGATGGGGGCACGGGAAGGGACCGACCGGGCCGGAGACGGAAGACCGGGTCGACGAACATGCCGCGGATCATGTTGCGCGGACCGGCACGGAACAGCTGCAGCAGGATCGGCGCCAGGCCTGCGGCGGCGCCCAGGGCGAGCGGGCGGAGGCGTGCCAGCGTCGGCCGCCACAGGGCGGCGGTGAGCCCGAAGGTGAGCGCAAGGATCAGGTCGGGGCGATAGAGGAGGGTGAGGCCGGCCAGGAAGCCGGCCAGGACCAAGGTGCGGTCCGACGGGTGGATGGATCGGGTGATGGTCCACATCGTCCACACGCCGAGGGCCACGCCGCCGTTCCAGGCCAGCGCGGTCAATCCGATGGGGGGCAGGACGATGACCAGCGACGCCAGCCCGCACACCACCGCCACCTTGCGGCCCCACCGCCGACCGATGGCGAACACGCCGAAGACGATCCCAGCGTGTTGCAACAGACCGAAGAACCGCTCGGTGGCGAGCGAGGTTCCGAACACCTTGAACACCCCGGCCAGCACCCAGAGGCTTCCCGGGCCGTACAGGTGCAAGAAGTCCTTGTTGGGTACCGCGCCGCGGAGCACCTCCTGCGGGAAGGTGAGCATGAAGCCCTCCTCCATCGGAGGGCCCTGGTAGCGGAGCAGTCCTCGGAGCGGGAGCGCGAACCCGAAGGCGATGATCCCGACCGCGAGGGCATCGAGGCGGTCGATCCGTGGCCAACGCAACAGGTCGGGCGCCCACCGTTGGAGCGCGGCGCCGATGGTGACCGATGCCAACACGATGGCGGCCAGGTCCAGCGGGGTGCGGAACCGGTTGGCGCCGTAGGCGTAGAGCGCGGTGAGCGTGACGGTGGCCGCCAAGGCGACGAACGGGATGATGGGCACCCGGCGCCTTCGGAGGATCACCAAGCCGGGGATGCTGAGCGCGAGGGCCAGCCACCACGCCCACACCCCCGCCTGGCTGACCCGGAGGTTCTTCCCGTCGATCAGGTCGAACCGAGCGTTCTGGAACGGGGCGTAGAGGTTCCAGGCACGGCCCACTCGAGCAGCCAGCACCTTGGGCAGCAGGCGCTTGTGGGTCTTGGCGTAGTGGACACCCTGCTCGCGCCAGTACCGGGCCCGCACCGACGCGTCGCCAGGATGCTCGCCGCCCTCCCAGGTGGGGTGGTCGATCTGGTTCTGGGCCCGCAGTTCGTCCTGCCAGGGGTAGTTCCAGAAGCCGAGGAAGGTGTTGCCGTCCTTCTCGCCGTAGGTGTACGGGTTGTTGGCGTAGACCAGCACCTCGTCGCTGTTGGTGGACAACGGGACGAAGTGGGTGAACGTGGTGGCGTTGCGGATCATCCACGGCGCCAGCAGCACCAGGCAGGCACCGGTGGCCACCGCCAGGTCGCGCAGGTTGATCTTCCATGACACCGTTCGCCGCAGCAGCAACATGGGGGCCACCAGCAACACGCCCAGGGCGATGGCCTCACCGCGGGTGAGCGCCGCCAGCGCCAGCATGGCCCCCAGGGCCGCGGCCCACCGCCAGCCTGGCTTGCGCCACGCCCGATAGGCGCAGATGCACAGGCCGGCCACGATGGCCGTGAACAGGCCCTCGGGCCACAGCTGACCGTCGATCGACCACAACGGCGGGTACACCGAGGCCACCACGGCGGCGATGAGCCCCACCCGTCGCCCGCCCACCTCTCGGCCCAAGATGCCGATCAGCAAAACGGCCAGCGCCCCGGCGATGCACGACATCACCTTGTGGGCCAGGTACCCCTTGAAGCCGAAGAACGATGGGATCGCCAACCACAGGCTGAACAGCGGCGGGTGGATCGCCGAGGGCACCATCCGGTGGAACTTGGCCCAGATGAACGGGTCGGAGAACCCGTGGCCCTCCACCAAGAAGTTGGCCTGAGCGTGGTAGTAGAACGGATCGCCGCCCGTCGGATCCCGTCGAGCGATGTTGGTGAGCAGGAACAGCCGCAGGGCGAACGCCCCCAGCGTGACCGCCGCCAACCCGATGGCGAAGCGCTTGTTGCGCAGGTCGGCCGGCATCACCGACCCGTCGTCCCGAGCCGGGCCAGTGTCCACCATCGACGCTCATGGTAGGCGGCGAGGCACCGTCCCCCCGATCGCTGGGGCGCCCCTGGCTCGGTCGGTGGCCGAGAGGGAACGGGGGGCGCCGGTAGTGTGCCGCCGTGGTCTCGCCATCTGGAAGCACGCTGGTGGAGCCGGACGATTCGGCCGGGTCCCACGACGCCTCTGCGTCCGGCCCGGGACCCGCCGACTCCCGGAGGCTCACCCCGCTCTGGGTGGCCATCGGCGCCCTGCCGCTGGTGATCGCGGTCATCGCCTTGTCGCGTGCCACCTGGTTCCCCATCGGCGACCTCGCGCAGGCCGCGCTGCGCCAGCAGAGCTTCTGGACCCATCCCCCGCTGGTGGGCCCCGCTGGCCGGATCGGCACCTTCGGCCAACAGGGCAACCACCCGGGCCCGGCCATGTTCTGGATGACCTGGCCACTGTGGAGGCTGCTCGGGGGCAGCGGCTGGGCGTATCAGGCCAGCGTGGCTGCCCTGGCCATCGGCGCCTATGCCCTCGTGGTGGTCACCGGCCTGCGCCATCACGGCCCGCGGGTGGCCCTGGCCTTGGCCACGGTGGGAGCGATCCTGCTTCGGGCCTTCGGCGCCAGTGCACTCACCCAGCCGTGGAACCCCTACATGCCGCTGGTGCCCTACCTGCTCTTCGTGGTCCTGTGCTGGGTGGCGCTGTGCGGACGGGTCTGGGCCCTACCCCTCGCAGTGGCCACCGGCGCCTACTGCGTGCAGTGCCACGTCGGCTACGCCCCCGCGGTGGCCGCTGGCCTGGGGGTGGCCGTCATCGGTGCCGCGGTCGACATCTGGCGGGGCCGACCTCGAGGCGCCGAACCCTCCTCCGACGTCGGCCTCGCCGCGCCCGGTCACCCCTGGCGACGGCTGGTGCTGGCCACCTCGGTCGCGGTGGTGGTCGGCGTGGTGGTGTGGATCCCGCCGGTGATCGACCAGATCATCCACGACCCGGGCAACCTCAAGATCCTGCTCGACACCTACCGGGCCCAGACGGCCCACGTGATCGGGCTGGGCAGCGGGGCGCACATCATGCTCACCCAGCTGAACCCGTTCGGGAACTGGCTGCTCGGAACCCGCACCATCCAGGGGTCGGTCCTGCCCGGCGTGCTCCTCGTGGTGGCCTGGCTGGGCGCGGTGGCCATCGCCTGGCGGGCCAAGCATCGCGAGCTGCTCCGCCTCAACCTCACCTTGGCCGCCCAGATGGTGTTCGCCCTCTACTGGGCGCTGCGGCTCGACTCCACCCGCTACCTCTACCTGGTGGAATGGTTCTGGGTGCTCACGGGGCTGCTGGTGCTGTCGGTCGGCTGGAGCCTGCTGCTGGTGGCTCGCGAGCTCCGACCGGACTGGCCGGTGGACCGGATCTGGCCCGCCGCCGCGGTGGGCGTGCTGGTGATCAGCACCGTGGCCTTCGGGTACAGCGCGGCCCGGGTGGACCCCCCCGACCTGCGCTACTCCAAGACGGTGGGCGCCCTGGTGAAGCCCACCGAGGCCTCGCTCGACCACGGTGACACCTACTTCGTGAACTGGGTCGACCCCGACGCGCTGGGCGGCAACGGCTTCGGCCTCTTCCTGCAGCTGGACCGGGCCGGCTACCACGTGATCGCCAGCAAGGGCTTCTCCGCCGCGGTCGAGCCCCACCGGGTGGGAGACCCCGCGCAGGCCGATGCGGTGCTCACCGTGGTCAGCGGCGACGACAACATCGCCAAGGCCCGGGCCCTCCCCGGGGTGAAGGAGCTGGCCCACACCGATCACCGCACCGCGGCGCAGCGGGCCGAGTACAAGCGCCTCCAGGCCCAGGCCATGGCCCAGCTCCGGGCCGCCGGCCTGGACAAGACCGCCGCTTCGGTCCCCAGCTCGATCTGGGTGGCGTTGATCGACCCGGCCACCCCCGACGACGCCTTCCAGACGCTCTCGAAGATGCTGGCCATCGGCCAGGGCACCGCGGTCTTCCGCAGCAACGCCCCGCTCACCCTCTAGCGCCCACCAGTTCTGCTCGCAGCTTCACCCCCGTTCGGGGTGTCTGGTGCAAGGAAGCCTCCTCAGGCCTGGGCAGGGGACGGGTCGATCTCCGGTTCGGCGGCGGGGAGGCGGCGACGGTGGCGGAAGGGCTTCTCCACGAACTGGTACGAGAGCTCGGCCAGGCCGAAGGCCACCGCCAGGCCGACCCCGGTCTTGAGCCACACCGGCCGGCCGCCCATGTTCGAAGCCACCATCAAGAACACCGGGACGTGCCAGAGGTAGAGGCTGTAGCTGCGCAGGCCCAACCACCGCAGCGGGCCGAGGCTCCAGATCTTGTTGAACGACCAGTCGGGGTCGGTGATCACCGAGGCCACCAGCGCCGTGGCGCCGAGCGTGACCGCCACCAGCCCGTAGTCGCGGTAGAGGTGCACATCTCCGGTCTCCGACGACGTGCTGACCACGATCAGCACCGCCACGCCCAACAATGCCGGGACCCGCAGCCACCTGCCGTGGCCCACCTTCAGGTCTCCCCATGCGGCCAGCAGTCCCAGGACCGAGCCGGCGATGATGACGTCGACCCGGGTGTCGGTGCGGACGTAGAGCGGCAGGTAGTGGGCCTGGTCGGTCCACATCTGGGCTCGGTGGACCCACACCACCACCATCGCCGTGACCATCACGCCCACCTGGCTCCACCGAGGGAGCCGGAGGCGCCACATGGCCAACAGCACGAACGGCCACACCAGGTAGTACTGGGCCTCGATGGCCAGTGACCAGGTGTGCGACAGCTCGGGCACGAACGCCCTCCCCCACGCCTGCTGGTAGTTGCTGACGTAGAGCGCGCTCCCGATGGCCGACCACACGCCGGTGGCGGTGGTGATGGCCTGGCCCGACAGCGAGCGGGCGGCGATCGAGGGCCGCAGCCAGCGCAGGACCTCGAGGGCGAGCACCGCCGCCACCAGGGCAGGCACCAGACGACGGACGCGGCGCAGGCCGAAGCCTCCGAGGTCGATGCGGTCGTGGCGCCGGAGCTCGGTGACCAGCATCCGGGTGATCAAGAAGCCGCTGAGCACGAAGAACAGGTCGACCCCGACGAACCCACCGGGCAGGATCCGGGGCCCCCAGCCGGCGGTGAGGTAGGAGGCGTGGTACGCCATCACGAGCAGCACGGCCGCGCCGCGCAGTCCGTCGAGCGGTCGCAGGTAGCTCTCCGTCGCCGGAGCGGCCTGCGCCATGGTCACTTCCCCCGCAGGCGGATCCTGGCCAGGATCCAGAGGGCGGCCACGCCGTCGGTCCACTGGATCTTCTTGCCCTCCTCGCGGCCACGAGCACGGTAGGAGATCGGCACCTCGAAGATGCGCTCGTTCATGGCGAGGAGCTTGCCGGTGAGCTCGGCTTCGATGCCGAAGCCGTTGGACCGCAGGTCGATCTTGCGCCACATGCCCGTGGGGGCGACCTTCAGGCAGGTCTCGATGTCGGTGAGCCAGGCGTCGAACAGGAACGACGCCCACAGCGCCAGCATCTTGTTCCCCAGCACGAACCAGAAGGAGTAGGCGGCGTGCCCGCCATAGGACCGGGCGCCGTAGACGACCTTGGCATCGCCGTCGAGGATCGGCTGGAGCAGGGCGGGGAAGTCGGCCGGATCGTACTCGAGGTCGGCGTCGAGCACGGTGAGCAGGTCGCCGGTGGCCTCGGTGATGCCGCGGCGCAGCGCGGCGCCCTTGCCCTGGTTCGGGTCTTGCACGATGAGTCGGACCGAGCCGGCGTCGACCAGGTCGGCGATGGTCTCGGTGCACCCGTCGGTGGAGCCATCGTCGACCACCAGGACCTCGGTGGGGACGGGCATGGTGACGGCCAGCAGCCGGTCCAGCGCGGTGCGAAGCGTCTCGCGCTCGTTGTAGACCGGCATGACGATCGTGAGCGACGTCAAGGGGGCTCGCTTTCCTGCGGCGGTGGTCAAGATCCGACCGGGGTCAATGGGGCCAGGTGGCGGGGTCGTGGCCGAACAACGGCTGGGTGAGGCGGCCCATCTTGGCCAAGATCAGGGCCTTGATGACGACGTTGCGCACGAACCACGGGAGCTGGGCCACCTGGCGAGCGGCGTTGCGCACCCGGTCGGCCGGGCTGAGGTGCTCGCGGCGGTAGTGGGTCATGGACTCCGACCGGCCGAGGTAGCGCATCTCGGAGCCGAAGAACAGCGACACGATCAGCGCACCGGTGACCCCGATGGACGAGAAGGAGTCGTGGATCAGCAGATCGCCGCCGGGCTTGATCTTGGCGCTCCAGCGCCGGATGTCGTCGAGCGCGGGGCCGAAGCGATGCGCACCGTCGATGTAGAGCAGATCGATGGGGTCGGCCACGTCAGCCAACGCCTCACCGGAGAACTTGCGGACGTGACGGACCTTGTGGCGGACGCCGGCCGCCTCCAGGTTGGCGTTGAACACATCGTGGTCCTCCGAGGCCGCATCCTGGAAGCCCTCGAACTCCTGGGGTCCCCGGTCGTTGCCGGCGTGCGGATCGATCGCCACGATGGCCACGTCGTCGGACGCAGCAGATGCCAACACGACCATCGAGCGTCCGCGAAACGACCCGATCTCCACGATCTGGCCCCCCGGCCGGACCACACGTGCACAGCTCCACAGCCGACGAGCCTGCGCCGGGGTCATCCAGCCCTCGACGTCGGCCACGGCCAGCTGAACCTCGTCGAACGAGGTGGCGGGCGGGGGGTTCATACAGGCGGACCTCCGAGGTCACAGAGCCGGGTCGGTGCCAGTGCCCCGACGCGGCCGGGCACTAGGGTGGTTCGGTCGGGTGAGCGCATCAACCGGTCGTGCAGCGTACCGCACGGGCCTTCGTCCCCCCGCCATCCGCCAAGGCCGGTCCCACCGTGAACGACACCCCAGATCATCTTCAGAAGCTCGGCGACATCGCGGCCACGGCTGGCATTCGGCGCATCCACATGTTGGCCTGGCGCGACCTGGAAGACGTCGAGGCCGGCGGCTCCGAGGTGCACGCCGGCGAGGTGGCCCGGCTCTGGGCCGAGGCCGGTCTCGAGGTCGTGATGCGCACCTCCTACGCCCAGGGCCACACCGCCCGCGCTACCCGGGACGGCTACCAGGTCATCCGCAAGGCCGGCCGCTACATGGTGTTCCCCCGCGCTGCCGGCAGCGAGGCCCTCCACCGCTATGGAAAGCGCGATGCACTGGTGGAGATCTGGAATGGCATGCCGTTCTTCTCCCCCCTCTGGGCCACCGGGCCGCGCGTCGTCTTCTTGCACCACGTCCACGCCGACATGTGGAAGATGGTCCTTCCGCCCAACCTGGCCCGCATGGGCGACGTGTTGGAGCGCCGGGTGGCGCCGCAGATCTACCGGCGGTCGCGCATGATCACGCTGTCTCCGTCGTCCAAGCAAGAGATGCTCGACATCGGATTCAAGGCCGATCGCATCGAGGTGATCCCGCCCGGCGTGGACCGTCGCTTCACGCCGGGGGGCACCCGCTCGTCCACCCCTCTCGTGGTGGGCGTCGGACGCCTGGTGCCGGTCAAGCGGTTCGATCGACTGATCCGCGCCGTCACCTCCGCCCGCGCCTCGGCCCCGGACCTGGAGCTGTTGCTGGTCGGCACCGGGCCCGACAAGCCGGCGCTGGAGGAGCTGGTGGAGTCCCTCGACGCCACCTCGTTCGTGCGCTTCGCCGGCCGGGTGTCCGACGATCAGCTCGTCGACATCTACCGCTCGGCATGGGCCGTGGCCTCCAGCTCGGTCCGAGAGGGCTGGGGCATGACCCTCACCGAGGCCGCCGCCTGCGGCACCCCGTCGGTCGCCACTCGCATCCCCGGCCACACCGATGCCGTCGCCGAGGGACAGAGCGGCCTGCTGGTGGACGACGACGCCGACCTGGCCCGCCAGCTGGCCCGCATCGCCACCGACCCCCAGCTCCGAGCCACGTTGCACCGCGGCGCCCTCGAGCACGCCGCCGGCTTCACGTGGTCGGTCACCGCCACGCGCATCCTCGAAGCACTTGCCCAGGAGGCCCGCCCGCGGTCCAGGGGTGCTGCAGGCCGACTCGGTTGAGCCCGGTCACCAGACGGCTTCGCGAAGCCGTTCCCTCAGCGATCCTCGCGGTCACGATCTACGTGCCGCTGCTGCTCACCCGGCCCGGCCGGGTGGGCGCCGACACCAAGTCGTACCTGTACCTCGACCCCGGCCGCATGCTGAGCCGGGCTCCGTCGATGTGGGACCCCAACATCGGCATGGGCACCGTCACCCACCAGAACATCGGGTACCTGTGGCCCATCGGGCCCTTCTACTGGGTGGCCGACGCCATCGGCATGCCCGACTGGGTGGCCCAGCGACTCTGGCTCGGGACGATCCTGTTCCTGGCCGGCCTGGGCGTGCGCTACATGCTCAAGGCCATGGGCCAAGAGGGCCCGCACGTCACGGCCGCCACGTTCGTCTACGCCCTCACCCCCTACGTGCTCACCCTGGCCGCACGCCTCTCGGTGATCCTCCTCCCCTACGCCGGGCTGCCGTGGATGATCGGGCTGACCGTGTTGTCGCTGCGCCGCAAGCGGTGGCGAGAACCGGCGCTGTTCGCCCTGGTGGTGGCAACCATCGGGAGCGTCAACGCCACCGCCTTGATCCTGTGCGGCATCGGGCCGCTGCTGTGGATCGTCCACGAGGTCCTCGTCACCCGAGAGGTGCGGTTCCGCGATGCCCTTGCCGCGGTGGGCCGCATCGGGGTGCTCACCGTCGGCTGCTCGCTGTGGTGGCTCTCGGGACTGTGGGCCCAGGGTGGCTACGGCATCGACATCCTGCGCTACACCGAGACGGCCGAGACCGTGGCCACCGCGTCGCTGTCGCTCGAGGTGCTGCGCGGCCTCGGCTACTGGTTCTTCTACGGCGAGGATCGCTTCGGACCGTGGATCGCTCCGTCTCGCTCGTACATGAACCGGCCCGACCTGCTCACCGTCAGCTACCTGCTGCCCGGACTCGGGCTGATCGGCGCCGCCGCCACCCGGTTCCGCGAACGCCTCTTCTTCCTGGTGCTGATGGCCACCGGTCTCTTCCTCGCCGTCGGCGCCCACCCGTGGGACGACCCGGCACCGGCCGGCACCGCGGTGAAGGCCTTCCTGGAGTCCGACATCGGCCTCTCCATGCGGAGCCTGCCGCGGGCTGCGCCGCTGGTCGTGCTGGCCATGGCCGTGTTCATCGGCGCCTTGATCGCGGCGCTCGCCGCCGAGGCGCCCCGCCTCGCCCGCCCCCTCACGGCGGCGGTCATGGTGCTGGCCGTGCTGGCCCTGCCGCCGCTGTGGCGGGCTCAGATGGTGGACGCCAACCTCGATCGAGCCGAAGCCATACCGTCGTACTGGACCGACGCGGCCCACGCCCTCGACGCCCGCGACGACGGCACCCGGGTGCTCGAGGTGCCCGGCAGCGACTTCGCCTCGTATCGCTGGGGCAACACGGTCGACCCCGTCCTGCCCGGCCTGATGGATCGCCCCTACGTCGCCCGCGAGCTCATCCCCTACGGTTCGCCCCCGTCGGCCCAGCTCCTCAACGCGGTGGACCACCGCCTGCAGGAGCAGACCTTCGACCCGGAATCGCTGGCGCCCATGGCCCGCTTCATGGCCGCCGGCGACGTCTCGGTCCGGTCCGACCTCAGCTACGAGCGCTACAACACCCCGCGGCCCCGTCCGCTCTGGCACCTGCTGAGCACGGCACCCGACATCTTGGAGAAGCTCGGCTTCGGGCCCACCACCGCCAACGTCGCACGGTCCAACCTCCCGCTGCGCGACGAGCAGGAGCTGGAGATCCCGGACTCGCTGCCGAACCCGCCGGCGGTCGGTGTGCTCACCATCGCCCACCCGGAGAAGATCATCCGCACCGCGCCCGCCGATCATCCGGTGGTGCTGGCCGGTGACGCCGATGGCATCGTCGACGCGGCCTCGGCCGGCCTGTTGAAGGGCCACGAGGTGGTCCTGTACTCCGGGTCCTACGCCGACGACCCTGCCGGCCTCCGTCGCCAGATCGGGCGCGGTGCAGCGCTGGTCCTCACCGACACGAATCGCCGTTCGGCCGAGCGGTGGGGCACGGTCCGCGACAACACCGGCATCACCGAGCGACCGGGTCAGAAGGCCATGGTCACCGACTGGAAGGACCAGCGCCTCGAGGTGTTCCCCACGGCCGGAGATCGGGAGGCCACGGTCACCTTGTCCCGTGGCGGGGTGTGGGCCGACGCCACCAGCTATGGCAACTCCGTGTCGCTCACCCCCGAGGACAACCCCACCAACGCGGTCGACGGCGATGTCCACACCGCGTGGCGCACGGGCGGGTTCTCCAGTGCCGACGGCGAAGCGCTGCGCATCACCTACCGCAAGCCGGTGACCACCGATCACCTCCGGTTGCTCCAAGCGCTCGGAGGGGTGCGGAACCGCACCATCGCCAAGGTCGACATCTCCTTCGATGGCGGGGAGCCGATCCCGTTCGATCTCGACGCCGCCTCGCGGCCCGACGACGCCACCAACGACCAGGACGCGGGTCAGACGCTCACCTTCCCGAAGCGCACCTTCTCCCGGGTCGAGATCACCATCACCGGCACCAACCCCGACCACCTGCGGCGCATGGACGGCATCAGCGCGGTCGGCTTCGCCGAGGTGGTGGCCGTCGACGACGACGGAACCCAGCCGGTGGCCGACGACGTCGTGCGGCTGCCGGCCGACCTGCTGGGGGTGGCGGGCGCCAGCTCGCTGCGCCACGACCTCGCCATCGTCCTCACCCGCCAGCGGGTGGCCGGCAACGTGGCGGTCCGCACCGACCCCGAGCGGTCCATCGTCCGCACCTTCACCTTGCCCGGGGCTCGGGCGTTCGCGGTGTCCGGCCAGGTCCGGCTCTCCAACCGGTCAGCGGCCGACAACGTCATCGACAAGGCCCTGGGCATCGCATCGGCCGACCAGGGCGGGGTCACCGCCACCTCCAGTCGCCGCCTGCCCGGAGGCTTGGCCAACCGTTCCATGGCGGCCATCGACCAGGATCCCAAGACCTGGTGGAGCCCCGGCTTCCTGGATCAACACGGCGAGTACCTCGACTACGTGACGGCCAAGCCGGTGCGGGTCCAGGACCTCGACCTCACCGTGCTCAACGACGGTCGCCACTCCGTGCCGCGCGCCCTCGAGGTCACCGTCGGCGACGGCAAGGGGGCCGAGGCCACCCAGCGGGTGACCGTCCCGGAGATCGCAGACCAGCGGAAGGTCGACGGCCACCACACGGTGCACCTGCGGCTGCCCAAGGCGGTTGCCGGCACCCACGTGCGGGTGGCCATCCCCCGCGACATCCCGGCCGTGCGCGACGTGAACACGCTCGACTGGTTCACGTCGAAGCCCGTCGTCATGCCGGTGGGCATCGTCGAGCTCGGCATCAAGGGGCTCCAGGCTCCCCCCAGCCCCAAGGTCCTGCCCACCACCTGCCGGTCCGACCTGATCACCATCAACGGCAAACAGGTGCCGGTGACCGTCCGGGGCACCACCGCAGACCTGCTCGCCGGCAAGACCGTCGCGCTTCGCTCCTGCTCGCCGACCGGCGTCGCCCTGCCCAAGGGGTCGACCACCCTGCGGACCACCCGGGCCGACTTCACCGGCTTCGACCTCGACCGCGTCGTGCTGCGCTCGGCCGCGGGCGGGAAGGCCGATCGCTCCACCGGGACCCTGGTCCCGGCCACCTCGGCGGGCCACGGCCGCCCGGTGGTCCACGTCGATCACCAGAGCCGGGTCAGCGCCGACCTCACCGTTCCCTCCGCGTCCAAGCCGTTCTGGCTGATCCTCGGCCAGAGCCACAACGCCGGCTGGCACGCCACCGTGAACGGCAAGGACCTGGGCCCGTCCACTCTGGTGAACGGCTATGCCAACGGGTGGCAGGTACCGGCGGGCAGGAACCTGCAGATCCATGTGGAGTGGACCCCGCAGAAGGTGGTGTGGGGTGCCATCGGCCTCTCCGTGCTCTCCGTGCTCGCCGCCCTGGTGCTCATCGCCTGGCCGCGCCGCTCGGTGGCAGGTGCCCTGGTCGACGATGACTCGTGGATCCCGCTCGACGCACGGCCGAGCATGCCCCGAGCGTTCCGCTGGGAACGGGTCTTCCGCTATGCCGGACCCGTTCCCTCGAAGTTCGCCCTGATCGGCACCGTGGCCGCCTCGTTGGTGGTCGGCGGCGCCCTGACGGGCCTCGTCGGCGGCGTGTTGCTCGCCGTGGTGGCCGCCGTGGCCCTGCGGGTGCCCCGGTCTCGGCCGGTGCTCACCCTCGGCGGACCGGTCATCTTCGCCGCCAGCGTCGGCGTCCTCGGCGGCCACCAGGTCCTGTCATCGCTCCCGCCGGGGTTCGACTGGCCCACCTACTTCGACGTGGTGCAGAACCCGGCATGGATCGCCGTGCTGCTGTTGGTCCTCGACGCTGTGGTGGATCGATGCTGGCTGCGCCGCTGGTGGCCCTCCGAGGATGCCTCCAACTGACTCGGCGCCGCCCACCGGTGGGGGACGAGGCGCGTGACCTGGGCGTTCAAACGTGGCATCGGTCACCCCAAGAAGGATCTGGCGTCCACCTCTCAACCCGTCGGTGCATCGGCCGATAGGACGTCCGTCACTGCCCGCGGGATCCCTGCCGGAGTGACCGCGCAGGAGAGGGGGACGACCCATCAAGACCAAGGGACACCCGCCTCGATCCTCCGCGGAGACGTCCGGGCGCCGCGGCCGCATCGACCTCGGCGTGCTGGCGATCCTCTGCACCCTGCTGGTCCTGCTGGCCATCCACTACCGGGTGGTCGACGTGTTGGCCGATCGAGCCTCCTCGAACTCCAGCGGCACCCTCGACGGTGGCGTCGCACTGCTCCTGCTCGTCCCGCTGGCCACAACGATCTACGCCCGACGTCGCTACCGAGAGGCGGTTGCCGTCCGGCGTGAGCTGGTCCACCTGTCGCTCCACGACGCCCTGACCGGCCTTCCGAACCGCCGGCTGCTCATCGACTGGCTGGCCACCGACATCGCTCAGGCCCAGCAGCTGAGCGCCCAGACCGGCGTCTTGTTCGTGGACCTCGACCGCTTCAAGTTCGTCAACGACACCCACGGCCACGAGGTCGGCGATCGCCTCATGCGGGCCGTGGCCGATCGCCTTCGTCACATGCTCGAGCCCGGTGACCGCCTGGTTCGCTTCGGCGGCGACGAGTTCGTGATCGTCTGCCCCACGCTGCAGAGCGCCGCCGCGGCCGAGAAGGTCGCACGCCGCGCCATCGGCCTCATCGAGGCGCCGTTCACCATCGGCGACGAGTCCATCCGCATCTCGGCCAGCGTGGGCGTGGCCCTTGCCGAGCACCGCGGGGTCAAGCCCGAAGACGTGCTCCGTGACGCCGACGTGGCCATGTTCCAGGCCAAGGCCCAGGGTCCCGGCCACGTCGTCACCTTCGATCGGAGCCTGTCGGGCAGCCTCACCCCCGCCACGGCGGAGGAACAGATCCGCTCCGCGCTCGAAGCCGGCGACTTCCACCTCCACTACCAACCGGTGGTCGACCTGACCAACGGCCAGATCGTGGGGGCCGAAGCGCTGCTGCGCTGGATGTCCCCCTCACGGGGCACCATGTCGCCCGCGGAGTTCATCCCGATCCTCGAGGAGACCGGGCTCATCGTGCCGGTCGGCACCTGGGTGCTGGAGGAGGCCTGTCGCCAGGCCGTCCGCCTGCGCCAGCAGTTCCCCGATCGTCCGCCGCTCAAGGTCACCGTCAACGTGTCGGCCCGCCAGATCGCCCAGGTCGGCTTCGGCGAGGTGGTGGCCCACGCCCTGCAATCCACCGGCGTGTCGCACGGCCAGATCCACCTGGAGATCACCGAAGGTGCGTTGATGCACGACGTGAGCTCGGCATGGGCCGTGCTCCGCCAGGCCAAGGCGCTCGGCGTAAAGCTGGCCCTCGACGACTTCGGCACCGGCTACTCGTCGCTGTCCTACATCCGACGGTTCAGCCTCGACATGTTGAAGATCGACAAGAGCTTCATCGACGGCATCGATTCCAGCCCCGAGGACCGGGCCATCGTGGAGCACGTGGTGGGCATGGCCGATGCCCTGGGCATGGCCACCGTGGCCGAGGGCGTGGAACGACCCGAGCAGCTGGCCTGGTTGCG
>Ga0209023_10003741_pt1 | contig 17853 bp, 14 predicted proteins | sample LakOneMetagenome_FD_187468 | JGI IMG/M metagenome (GOLD analysis project Ga0209023, IMG submission 187468) | Freshwater and sediment microbial communities from Lake Erie, Canada (SPAdes) (version 2) | ecosystem: Environmental > Aquatic > Freshwater > Lentic | place: Lake Erie, Canada... | reverse complement strand
TGATGTGTTCGGGAAAATATACGAGTACTTCCTCAACGCATTTGCCATTAAGGGAGCACAGGAGGGTGGCGAATTCTTTACGCCCATATCGCTTGTATCCACTATCGTAAATTTCATTGAGCCTACACATGGCATTGTACTTGACCCTGCCTGCGGAAGCTTTGGAATGGCGGTGCAAACCGGTCACTTTATTGAGGCCATGCACGAGGATCCTAACAAACAGGTTACGTTTTATGGGCAAGAAAAAACCAGTACCAACGCCAATATCGCAAAGATGAACATGGCCGTCCATGGCCTGGAGGGTAATGTGCTGGAAGGAAATACCTTTTATGAAGACAAACATGAACTGGTAGGCAAATGCGATTACGTGATGGCGAATCCTCCGTTTAATGTTGACAAAGTGGATAAGGAAAGGGAAGTAGTGAAGAACGATCCCCGCATACATTTTGGCTTACCCAAGAACGATAACGGCAACTACTTGTGGATACAATACTTCTACGGCTACCTGAATGAAACCGGAAGAGCGGGGTTTGTAATGGCCAGTAGTGCCAGTGATGCCGGCCACAGCGAAAAACTCATCCGTGAGCAGTTGGTGAAAACCGGTGCCGTGGATATTATGGTATCCATCAGCAACAACTTCTTTTATACAAGAAGCCTGCCTTGTACGTTATGGTTTTACGACCGTGCAAAAGAGAACGACAAGAAACGAAGGGATAAAATACTGATGCTGGATGCCCGTAAAACATTCCGCAAAGTGTCAACCACTATCAACGATTTTAGTCCGGAGCAGTTGGAGAATCTAACTGCTATTGTGAAACTGTACAGGGGTGATAAGGATTACTTCGCCAAAGTACTGGAAAAAAGATTGAGGCTTGCATTGGAGGAACTCAGTGCCTATGTTGCATCAGTAAAGACTGAAATGGTACAGGTACATAAAATTGCGGCCAACATTAAGAGTCTCATAGAAATAGAATTTGAAGACCCCAAAGATACTGCGGCGTATATAGCTGACATTAATGGTTTGTGGGATATTGCTAATGAGTTATCAACCTGCCAGCTTAAGCTGCTTGCCGGTATAGAAAAATACGATGAGGGCTTAGGCGTTTGGGAGGATATGCTGAAGGACAAACTGAATGCACACAATGCATTAAACAACCAATGGATACTGTTGCAAGGTCTGCACCATCGTTTACAAACAGAGGTAAAACATATAGGTCATCTGTACAAGCAATGGCTAACAGGTTGGGAAACTATGGAGAAGGAATACGATATACAACGTGACAAGGAAGTACTTGAACTGAAGGTTAAAACCAGCTTAAGAATAGCTATAGACGTACATGACAGGAATACTGGGGCCTGGCGACAGATGAAATACCTAGTCGATGAATGCGGCTGGTTGCTCAAAAGATTTGCAGATGGAGAATATACCGATGTACCAGGGTTATGTAAACTGGTAACCATTGAAGAGGTAGCAAGCAAAGATTACAGCCTTAGTCCTGGTCGTTATGTAGGTGTAGATACAAGTGCAGATGTTGACGAAGACTGGGAAGAGAAACTACAGGCAATACATACGGAGTTGGATATTTTGAACTCGGAAGCAGTGCAATTGGCAGAAACCATTTCATCTAACTATAAAGCTATACAATAGATGAAGTGGGACAAAATGACAATCGAAGAGATTTGCAGAGATATTACATCGGGAGGAACTCCTTCTCGAAAAGTTCCAGAGTATTTTGGTGGAAGCATACCATGGGTCAAAACGACAGAGATAAAATATAGCAGAATATACGATACTTCCGAGCATATTACTGAATTGGGATTGCAGAAATCATCAGCAAAATTGATACCTGCAAACTCTGTCTTGATAGCTATGTATGGAGATGGCGGGACGGCAGGGAGATGTTCGATAAACAAGGTTCCTGTTACTACAAATCAAGCGTGTTGCAACCTTATCATAGATAAGGAAGTTGCGGATTATGAGTTTGTCTACTACTATATGCAAAATCAATATGCTACGCTTGTAAGTTTGAAATCTGGAGGTGGACAACAAAATCTGAATGGGAAGACTATCAGAGAGATGGAAATAATACTTCCACCACTTCCTCTTCAACACCGCATTGCTTCTATCCTCAGCGGCTACGATGATTTAATAGAGAACAACCTACGCCGGATAAAGCTGTTGGAAGATGCTGCAATGTGTGAGTATAAGATGCTAATAGATAAAGATGGTAAAGAGTACGAAATAGGGGAACTGGTAAAGTGGGTAAAAGGTAAGAAACCAAAAGACATCTCACAAGAACAATTAGATGGCTATTTACCTTATCTCGTGTTTGATACCATTGAAGGTAATGCTGTAACTTATGCGCACACTGAAAAAGTGCCATTTTCTTCCATTCACGATGTTTTAATGTGCATGGATGGGGCAAGAAGTGGAGTTGTGTTTAGAGGCATGGAAGGCGTTTTGGGATCAACCTTTGCAACCTTGAAACTGGAAGAATCTGCTCTTACAGAATATGTTTACCAGTTCCTTCATACCAATCTTGAGTACATTGTTCAGGGTAATGTAGGTGCTGCTATCCCTCATGCTAATAAAGAGTACATCAACAGCATGAAAATTTCTGTCCCTGCTGATGAGGAATTGGAAGAATACAACCTCAAAGTTAGGCCGCTGGTGATTCTTACAGCAAATCTCAAAGCACAAAACGCTCAACTCAGAAAGGCAAGAGATATACTCTTACCAAAACTTATGAGTGGTGAGATAGATGTTGAGGTCGATATTAGTACAAGTACAATTATAAAGATACCCAGCAGCGAAACAATGGCGGCAGAAGAGGAAGCAATGTATTCCAAATCGCCAAAAGCCGGTATAGCAAACAGGTAACCAGCATACATGAAGTACATCATTACCATACTATCAATAACACTACTCTTTGCTTGTAAGAGCAGGAAACCAAGTGTGGAAAGTGTCAGTACTGCTACTTCAAGTGAAGCATCAGCATATAGTTCTTCATCATCATCGGGTTCAATATCTCCAACGTCGTATTCGTCATCGTCAAGTTCAGATGGGGAATATGAAGACGGTACTTACTGTGCTGATGTGGAATATTACAACCCTAACACCGGAACGCAAAGCAGCTATGAGTTAGAAGTGGAAGTAGAAGGCGGAGAAGTTACACAGATTAACTTCCCCAGTGGATACCTGGATCAATCAAATTTCAGTTCGGGTGGAGAACTTGACGGTGCTGATACTGAGATTGAAAGTGATAAGGGATATACGTATACTGTTCACTTAACCGGTACATCACCTTGCAGGTACAGAACGACAGCAGTAAGGTGCATAGGAATAACGAAATCAGGTAACCGGTGCAGGAAATTGACTGATAACCCTGATGGGTATTGCTCACAACACGAATTCCAAAATGATGAGAGCGAGGATGCAGAAAAGGAGAAGGTCGATAATGAAGAAGAGAACGATAACATACCCCAATAGCAACCACTAAAACAAGCAAATGAAAATTACAGCAGATGTAAAGAGCATCGTCAAACTTAAGGACTACTTTTTTGTGGTTCCCGATTACCAGCGTGAATATATATGGCAGGCAGATGTGCATGTCGCAAGGTTCCTGCAGGATATAAGCGATGAGTTCAAACCGGGTGCATCAGTACAGTCAAACTACTTTATCGGATCAACGATTGTTGTGGAGCGAGAGGGGAATTCTTATGATGTGGTTGATGGTCAGCAACGGTTGACCACCATTATCCTTTCTCTATGTGCCATACGAAAAGCAATGTCCGATTTAAAGACTGATGATAAAGACTTGTCTGATCTCAGGGATGAATTGTTGAAAGAGGTGAAGGAGCTTTTGTACAAATTCGATATTGGTACCAAGAAACAAACTCCCCGTCTTACCCTGCAATATGCTGAGAGCAAAGACTACCTGAATAATCTGATAGCAGAAAGAACATTTACGGACAAAGAAACACCCTCCATTAAAAGAATGAGAGAAGCTTATGAATCAGTACTGGACTTTTTGTGGGAAGAAGATGAGGAAGCTGCTGCTGACCTACTGGATTTTGTCAGGTACTTTCTCACCAATGTGGAGATGGTTATCATCAAGCCTGATGACTTGGGCAGTGCTCTAAAGATATTTGAAACCATCAACGAAAGAGGGGTAGGGCTTAATGCAATGGATCTGTTAAAGAACCTGCTATTTAGTAACGCAAGAGAAGATGAGTTTCAGATCATAAAGGATACGTGGAAAGAGATGATGAGATACCTGGACAAAAGTAAGGAGGGGGATAAACCGCTTCGCTTTCTCCGGTATTTTTTGATGGCTCGCTATCACAATGGAATTATTCGTGAGGATGAGATTTATAAGTGGATGATCTCTGAAGAAGGTAAGAGTAAGATAGGATATAGAGCAAACCCCGTTCGCTTCGTCAAAGAATTGAAATCAGCTGCTGAAAAGTATGCAAGGTTTATCATTGCAACCATGTCAGATAAAGCTGATGTTGACTATCCTAACATCACAGGTATTGGCTACTTGAGCAAAAAGACCTCCCGTCAACACCTTGTACTATTGAGTGCACTACCTGATAATGCTACAGATGAGGTTGTTAATTTACTGGCAAAGAACATTGAGAGCCTGGTATTTTACTATGCCGTTAACCGGACACTCACTAAGTCATACGAACCAAAGTTTGCGAACTGGGCTCAGACTTTACGTGCAGTGAAATCAAAAACTGAACTGGTTGCATTCCTGAATGACGAGTTCAGTAAAGAGCTTTCAGAGCAGCAGTCTAAGTGCATGGCGAATTTTTCCACAAAGAACCAAAGCGAACTCAACCCACAATACAGGATCAAGTACATTTTGGGTAAAGTGGAAGAGTACATCAGGGAAAAGGTTCATCTTCCATCTGCCGATTTTTCGTTTTACCAGGGCCAACAACTTGAGCATATTTTACCACAAACAGGACAAAATATTCCGAATGCATTATATCCAGAGCCTTATGATTATGCAGTCACCGTGTACCGGTTCGGGAATCTCACATTACTTGAGGCTCCAATCAATCAGAGCCTCAACAATACCAATGATCTGAGTTCTGATGAATGGTTTGAGACGAAGAAGAAGGCCTATTTAAACTCAGGTATTATTCTCACACGTACTTTCTCAGAGATCAAGATAGGTGAGCAAACAGCTTTTAATGGGTTTGCAACAAAGTACCTGAAGACATTTACAAGTTGGACAATGAAAGAAGTTGCTGAACGCCAGGATATCATCAAGAACATGATAACAGATATATGGAAGATCTATAACTAACTGAGTGAGACAGAATATCCACCATATTGAATCCGTGGTTAGCCGGTTTAAATCATTCCAGGCAGGTACCTATAATCGACACTCCTATGCTGAAGTGGGGAAGTTCAATACTGTTTTAGAGAGGTACAAGCAACTGGAGCCTAAACTGCAGGAGCTTAATCTATATGAAGCAGGTCATTTCAACCTGTTCGAGATAATGAAGATCAACTACTACGAGGTATTGGTACATACACCGGTGCTGTGTAATCTGCTTGATCCAAGGGGTTCACATGCACAGGGTGATTTATTTTACAGGAGGTTTATTGAAACCGTGTTTGACAGTGAGGATATTGCCCACTTTGACAACTACGATAAAAGTAGAGTCAAGGTACAAGATGAAATGTTCACCCGGTACGGCCAGATAGACATCTTTGTACATCATAATAGTACTACTAACCCGTACTTATGGATAATAGAGAACAAGATATTTGCCGGGGATCAGGAGAAGCAATTAGCCAGGTATTATGAATATGCAAAGTCAATACCGGGGTTTGATGAAAGTAATATCCGGGTACTGTACTTGAAGCCATTTGAAGGGAATCCATCAGAGATATCATTAGATCGCACTTTATTGAATACGCTTTCTAAGAAAGGGGTCTTTAAGATTATCTCTTACGACAAACATATATTGCACTGGTTGCAAACTTGCCTGGAGGAAATCAAAGCTCCTGTTGTCAGGTATACTGTAACACAATATATCGATACACTTAAAACGATTTGCCGATGACAAAGTACGAGCAAGAGTTCTACAAGTTCGCCATTGCTACAGAAAACTTTGAAGCGATATGTGACATTGTTGACAACTTCCATGAGTTTAGAGACAGGATCATTTATGACTTTTGGCTACATGTAAAAGGGAGATGTGAAGAGCATTTAAAGAATTCTAAGGGATGGAAAGTTTACTTGGCCCCATTTGAGGAGGAAGTATCTGAATTCACTATATATAGGGCGGAATATTCTGCTAATAACTCGGAAGAGGTCGACATCGGGATATCAGCATTCAACCTTTATAGCCAAGTTACTTATGGCTTATATGTTACTGAGAAGCCAGCTCTATTCAACCGTGAAAAATTCATGAAGAATGCAAAGGAGAATAGAATTGCTGGGTGGAGATATGGAACTGGGTTCCCGTATTTCAAATTACTACCAGAGAATTTTTCAGACATCTCAGATTTAAAGAAGATTCATCCAGCTAACCGCGCTTCGTTTGTTCAACAATATGCAAGGGCGTTAATAGATGCAGTTAGGGAGTTTGAGCCAATCATTAAGAAGCACATCCTAAAGAAGAAGTAATGGCCTACCAGTACGGAGAAGATAAACTCATAGAGCAAACAGCTATCGACCTATTTGAGCAATTGGGTTGGGATACTGTATTGGCCTATGATGCAGAAGACTTCGGCCCGGACAGTATGCTCGGCAGGGAGAATAAGAAGGAGACTATCCTGTACAGCTATGTGCTCCAGGCATTGCGCAAGTACAATCCAAATGTACCAGAAGAAGCCTACCAGCAAGCGATAGAGAGATTAGCTGAATACTCATCCTCCAAAACATTAGGCGACATCAACTTCGAGAAATACGATTTGCTCAGAGATGGCATAAAGGTAGATTACAGGAATGCGAAGGGCGAGTACTTGAAAGATCAGCGCTTACGTCTGTTCGATTTTGAGAACCCAAAGAACAACAAGTACATTGCCGTAAGGCAGCTATGGGTGATGGGGAATTTCGGTTACCTGCGCCGCCCGGATATAATCGGCTTTGTCAATGGTATTCCTCTTCTATTCATTGAGCTAAAAGCAGTACACAAGAATCTTGAGACTGCCTATGCCAACAACCTCAAAGATTACAAAGCTACCATACCACACCTGTTTCATTGCAATGCCTTTGTTATTCTGAGCAACGGGCTGGATAGTAAAGTAGGGTCCATCACCGGCAAGTACCAGCACTTCAACGACTGGAAGAGGATACAGGAAGATGAAGTGGGTATTGTGAGCATGGAAACCATCATCAAAGGCATCTGCGATAAGAGCAGGTTTTTAGACCTCTTCGAGAACTTCATACTCTTCGATACAAAGACGATGGGATCTGTTGTAAAGCTCATTGCACGAAACCATCAGTTCATCGGGGTGAATAAGGCGATCAACAATTTTGTACATAAGCAGGAGCAATATAAGCAGGGCTTGATCAGAAAGGAAGAACGGCAGAAGCTGGGGGTCGTGTGGCACACACAAGGTAGTGGGAAGAGTTACAGCATGGTATTTTTCTGTCAGAAGATACACCGCAAGTTTACGGGCAACTACTCGTTCCTGATAGTGACTGACCGAAATGAATTGGACACTCAGATATACGGTACATTCAGCGGAGTAGGAGTTGTACCACAACACGAACCCGGCAAGAAAAACCCTTTCAGTGCTAAAGCCGGGAGCGGAGATAACTTACGGCAATTACTGAAAGAGGATAAGCGTTACATCTTCACTCTTATCCACAAATTCAACTTTGACGATTTATGCACAGATAGAGATGATCTGATTGTTATATCAGATGAAGCGCATAGAACCCAAGCCGGCAGCCTTGCTATCAATATGCGGAAAGCCTTACCCAATGCGGCATTTATCGGATTCACTGGTACGCCACTTTTTAAGAACGATGAAATCACGAAGAGAATTTTCGGCGATTACGTTTCCATTTATGATTTCAAACGCAGTGTCGACGATGGTGCTACGGTGCCCTTGTACTATGAGAATAGAGGAGAATTGTTACAACTGGACAATGTGCAGATCACTCAACAAATGAGGGATGCTATTGAACAGGCAGACCAGGATGTAGATCAAAAGGCAAAGCTCGAACAACTTTTTGCAACAGAATATCCTGTACTAACTGCTAAGCGTAGACTGCAAGCCATAGCTAAAGATGTTGTACAGCACTTTTGTAACCGAGGATATAAAGGTAAGGCTATGCTCGTATGCATAGATAAGGTTACTGCGGTGAAGATGTACAACTTCATTACTGCTGCATTGGAGGAATACATTGTACAAGCAGAAAGGCAACTTCCAAAGGAAGAAGATGACCAGGAACTATTAAGCAAAGCTCAGAATCTCCAATGGATAAAAGAATCAGAGGTGGCTGTTGTGGTGAGCGGGGAGCAGAACGAGATAGACAAGTTCAAAGCCTGGGATTTAGATATAACCATCCATAGGGAAAAGATGAACACCCGGGATTTGGAGACAGAGTTCAAAGATGAAGACAACCCATTCAGGTTTGCGATAGTCTGTGCGATGTGGATAACAGGATTTGATGTGCCTACACTATCTACCATGTACATCGACAAACCATTGAAGGCTCATACGCTGATGCAAACTATTGCAAGAGCAAACAGGGTTAGTGAAGGGAAAAACAACGGGTTGATTGTAGACTACATTGATACGTACCAAAGCCTGCTGGACGCACTTGCTGTTTATGCGTTTGGTGATGATGGTATGGGAGACGGTAAGGCGAAGGACATCGTTAAGCCAACTGAGGAGCTTATTGAAGAGTTAAAGGACACCATTGACGCTACAGAAGCGTACCTACATGATGAATTGAACTTTGAACTCAACAGGATAGTTGATACCGAGGGCTTACAACGATTGCGAGCTATACAAGATGGAGAGGATGCCGTATACAGCAATGAAGAAACCAAGAAGCGCTTTGAAGTTCTGGCACGGATGGTATTTAAGAAGTACATGGCCGTGGGAATGGATACCAGGGCATATCATCTTGTACCAAGGAAAGAGGCAGTACAAGCCCTGTATGACAGGATACAGAAGAACACTAAGGAGGCTGACCTAACAGAGCTAATGAAGCAGTTGCAGGACATTGTAGATGACTCTATCACTAAAACTGCTGATACCGGAGGAGTTGATAAACCATACAGCGAAGGAACAATTATTGACATCAGCCATTTGGATTTCGACCTCATCAAGAAACTTTATGAGAAATCCTCGCATAAAAACACTACTGTTGCATCGCTTAAAGAACAGGTTGAACAACGGCTGCACAGAATGATACAGCAAAATCCGACGAGGATAGACTTTTATACCAGATACTCGGAGATCATTCAGGAATATAATGATGGCAAGGACAGGGAGCGGTTAGAGCATGTCTTCCAAGAGTTAGTGAAGCTCGTGCAGACAATGAATGCAGATGAACAGCGTGTGGCTAAAGAGGGGCTTACAGAGGAACAGGCCGCTATATTCGATCTGCTGCTGAAACCACAGCTTACTACTAAGGATAGGAATGAGGTAAAGGAAGTAGCAGTAGAACTCTTGGACCAGTTAAAGAATCGGCCTTTACAGGTCGAGAACTGGAGCGAGAAAAACTCGACAGCTGCCGATGTGAGAAAGGTGATCAGCATGTACTTGTTTGAGAGGCTGCCGGAGCCGTACACGCAATCGGATGTGGAAGAAAAAACCATATCGCTTTTCAATCATCTTAAAGGCACTTATTGGGGTGGTGGGAGGAGTGCTTATGCCTAACAAGTACAAGATAGGAGTGGCGCCCGTATTATCCTCTATGTGATTCGGCTATTAAGAAGATAGACTGGTAGTGCTTTTCCTGTGAATGAAGATATACGAAAATGTACATTTTCAGCCTTGTGGAGTAACCCAAAAATGTACAAAAACGTACAACTAACCCTATGGTGAAAAGTAAAACGCACAAGACAAGTTTGAAGTTGACGGAATTGTGGCAATTTGCCGCTACCGCCGCAATTAGAGGATATAATTCGAGTGAGGACTTTGACTCCTCCAGTTATAAAACAGGGGCATCCATTGAAAGAAGGACATTGGTTCCAAGCGACTTTGTTATGATAGAGCCTTCATTTTTGCCGACACTAACTGCAGGAGAGCTAAAATGGGCCGTCACAATCATGGCTGAGTTGAAGAGGAATAATGCCCTGTGGCACTTCAGCTACAGAAAAAAAGGACGAGTCGAAGGGTTGATATCTAAATTGCGAGATAGAAATCTCCTCTTCAAGACAGATAATATCTCTATGCACATTGTAAATCCATGGCTGATGAGACGAGGAACTATACCTGCGACAGTTGCTGCTACTTCTATTTTAGTGGATGGAGTTAGCGATTTACGTGAAGAAATGGTCAGGGATCTAAAAAAGCCCGCAGCTGCTATCATAAATGGGTATTACTCGAACTTGGTTTAAAGTGTTTGCCTAAGAGTGGCTTATTCAGTGGACCTACTGCCTTGACTCATTAAATGAGGGATTTGAAGACAAAAGTAGATAAGGATTTCTTCCACCTATTACCTATAAAGCTATTGGGCTTTGCGAACGTTAAAATCAAGGTGCAGGAACGTATCTCTTTCTCATTTTCTTGCAGGTACCCAACAAAGAAAGTACCCCGTTCCTGCACAAAAGCCCCGTAAGGCGTTATTTTTTGATACCCCACCCATTTCCGAACAGAGAATATACCCCCACCCATTACACTGTACAGCTTTTGGAAGTGTGTCCCTCTTTCCGGGTACCACCTCCGTCGACCGCCCCGTACGAAATCTTGCCCTGGAATAACCCGGTGGCGTCAAATCTAAAACTCAAAATCATGGTCAAAGTAATTGAGGTAAAACAATCTCAGAACAGCGATGGCAAGCCATTCGTTAGTCTCAAAATTCAGGGCGGTGTTGAAGCCGTCCAGTCTCAGCAAACAGGAAGGATGTATCTCACAACACGTACCTGCTTTCTTGCTACTACATTCGATGAAGCCACTGCACAATCACTAATCGGCAGTGAATTGCCTGGTACGGTTAAGAGGGTGGAATCACAGCCCTATGAGTACACGATCAAGGAAACAGGTGAAGTTATCACGCTGCAACACAGCTATGACTACACACCTGAAGAAATGCCTGTGATACGCAAGGCAAGTTCCGGCGTATTGGTACATGCAGAGGTATAGAACGTCTGTTTCTTCTGCAACATTTAATTATGGCAGTGCTGCTCTTGCGGTGCTGCCTTTTTCTTTCACCTAAAATCATGTAGCATCATGGAAATACGTAAAGCGTCCCGGCAACGGGCAAAAATCAAATTGGCGCTTCAGGGCCCAAGCGGATCAGGTAAAACATTCAGTGCATTATTCCTGGCCTTTGGTCTTTGCGGAGACTGGACAAAGATCGCTGTGGTGGATACAGAAAACCACTCAGCAGAATTGTACTCCAATCTTGGCACATTCAACACGGTTAGTTTATCTGCACCCTTTACACCGGAAAAGTACATACAGGCAATTACCTTATGTGAAACAGCAGGTATAGAAGTTATCATACTCGACTCTTGCAGTCATGAGTGGGATGGCGCAGGTGGTATCTTGGATATTCACGGTAACATGGCCGGGAACAGTTTCACGAACTGGTCTAAATTAACGCCGAGACATAACGCCTTTATCCAGGCAATCTTGCAATCACCTTCTCATATCATTGGTACCATTCGCAGTAAGCAGGATTATGTTCTGCAAGAAAAGAATGGAAAGATGGTGCCCGAGAAAGTAGGAATGAAGGGTGTTACAAGGGACGGTATGGATTACGAGTTCAGCTTAGTGTTTGAGCTCGACGTTAAGCACAACGCAACGGCCAGCAAAGACCGCACGGGACTTTTCGATAGCAAACCGGAGTGTAGAATCTCCATTGAAACCGGTAAACAGATCCGTGACTGGTGTAACACCGGGGAAGCTGTTCATGATATTAATCGGGATACTCAGTTGCAACAAAGCATCAAGGCGTGTAAGACTGTAGACGAGCTATTAACATTGTACAAGGCCCAATCTGCAAGCGTACAGGAAGAACAAACAGCAGCATTCACCGAACAACGTCTGCAACTATTGGCAGCTGCACCGAATGAATCAAGCCACATTTCTAATCACCTAAAACCATCATCAAATGGACACTACATTAAACCTGGTACCGGTACAGCATAGGGGTAGTACTAACGAGAATCAGTTCTCAAGAGATACAGAAAGGGTATCAACAGACAAACCCTTTATTCAGGCTAACACCATTGAGTGTAGTCTGGAGGAAATAAAATCTCAGCATCTCATTCCGGTTTATACAAAGGATAATGAGCGATTGATATCCTGTGCAGAGTTTATAGAAACAACGCACGCTATTGTCTCTGAAATTTACCCTGCAGAAACCATTCTAAAGCCTTCTATCAGGCTTTCACATCCAATAAAGGGCAGAGTGCCGGATGCAAAGGATAAGCCAGCTAATCAACTGGAAGAGTGGGAGCGTACCATTTTCTATGAGCGCATGGCTTTTGTCATTGAGATACCTACAATTAACGATGAAGTAGATGGCAATCATTTATCCCTGACTATCGGAGGCGTCAAAGCATACAACCAGGATAACCTTTCGAACCGGAAAGGAAGTGATGAACACTTTAAGATCTTCATTGGGTTTCATAATAAGGTATGTCTCAATCTTTGCGTCTGGTCAGATGGAGCCATGATGGATCTGAAAGTTAGCAGCATCGGACAGTTGCAAGCCTGTATCCGCAGTCTTATACAAAACTACAACCAGCAACACCACCTGTTTCATTTGAAGCAACTATGTGAGTATAGCTTAACGGAACAACAGTTTGCTCAGTTGGTTGGCAGAACAAGAATGTACCAGTTCCTTCCTCATGCCATGAAGCGGGAAATTCCGCAGCTGCTTTTCGGAGATAATCAGATGAGAAGCATTGTACGTGATTTCTATAACGACGATTCCTTCTGCAAGATGGAGGACGGCACATTGAATCTTTGGCGGCTGTACAACCTCTTCACCAATGCAAACAAGTCAACGTACATTGATCAGTTTGTAGAAAGAGGGGTGAACGCTTTCAGCTTTGCCTACAACATCAAGTCTGCATTACAACACCAGACATTCAACTGGTACTTAAGTTAGTGACCATGAGTGTAAGGTTAGCCTGGTGCCGGTAAGGCCAGGCTTTTAATTTCTCCACGTATGCCAAAACAAAACGATACTCCAGTGAGTGATTACATTTTACTGGTGGTAAACCCTAATGGCCACTTGAGGGTACTATTCTGTCCAATTAGAGTGATCTGCATCGAGTCTGTCGGTACAGTAAAGGTCGGTACAATGGTATGGGTAGAAAGTGTGGCTCACACACCCGGCCCCAGAGGGCAACTCTTTTACCAGATTTACGGGACTATGTACTTGTTCGAGCGCTTTGTAATACAGATCAACTTCTAAGAGGACAAGTGGCTGCAGGTCATGCCGTATTTTGTTCCCACTGCTTTTGATATGGTTGTATCCTGCATAACCGAAGAACCATTGAAAACGAAGTGGAGTCTATTTCCTGCTCTTAGTGGGAAGTTTGAAGTCGAAGAATTCTTTCACCGGTATATCCAATGTCTCAGATAGCGCATATACGGTACTGATAGTCGTGTTGATAACACCCCTTTCAATCTTTGAGAGTTGTGAGTATTCCATATCAGCCTGTAGCGCCAATTTGCGCATGGATATACCTTTTGTTTGCCGGAGCTTTCTCAACTGACTGCCGAATGCTTTGCAGTATGCTTCGCTGTGCTTATAGTTCACATTGCAACTTCCAAATATATAGTTGCAATAATGGCGTCATGTATAACGCCTATACCATACATTTACATCACCTTAAACCACGCACATGTACAAAATGAAACCGCTTTTAGCTTGCACAATAACCGCAGGCATTCTTCTTATTTCCTGTAAGTCGCGTTCTCTCATACCCGGATTCACGATGGGTATGAGTGAGCAGGAAATGAAATCACAGAGCAAAGAAAAGCTTGCTTCCGGAGAGTTTATCGAATCGGATTATACGCATGACTCTACTCATTTCATCCACTACTGGAAACTATTAGATACGTCTATTTACACGAGGGTTGGTTTCAACAACGATGGTGTGCCAAATGGCAGTATTAGAATTACGGTTGTAGACCTAAAAGAACCGAGATCGGGGCACGTCGTAGGGGAATCAATTGAAGCTGTCAAAGCAAAGGAAGTAGCTTGTGATCAGATAGAGAATTTTAGCACAGCACCAGACTCAACGAGAATTTGGAATACTACGTGTCCACAAAGCAAGGTTACTAAGGTGCTATCATACCTGAGAAAACTATATGGCAGCGAGGATTCGATCACAGTAGGGAGGTATAAAAACCCGTGGGATGTTGCCGATGATACTCTATCCATCTATCACCATTTCCATGATGGCAACTCTGAAATTATTGTTCGGACATCTTCAATGCTTCCTGCTTCGTTCTATATTCCTTTTCCGCATTTCCAGCGAGCAATAGTCTATCAGTTTTCTAAGACTTATGCTGCTCAGTTTGAAGCTGTGAGGGAAGAATTGAGGAAAAGAATGACGCCAAGAGATGTTGTTTCGATCCCTGTTAGTTACAAAGTGGATAAGCATAAAGACGACAATGGCAATGCACAAGTGTACTTAGATCTGACAATTCTTATAGCTATAGACAGCAGAAAATCTCTCATTGAGTCCAGGCCAATTCATTCGATACGCGGCAAGATAATTACATCTGATCTTTATGGAGAGGTGTTAAACGTTTCCGGCAGCTTGGAAATTATGACACCGATACTTACTTCCTTACAGCCAGGGCTGCCATACGCATTGGGCGATATATCAAAGGGTGGATTGAAGTGGGATGAAAATCAGGTAACTCTTATGGTGACTCATGAATTGTGTTCACAGCGTTTCAAAGATGCTGTAAGAGATGGCAACGAGCTAAAAATTGAATTTGTACCGGATGCACTTATTTTTTCGGATGGTAGCATCCTAAAATAGATTACCCGTGTTGCTATTGAATCACCAATGGACACAAGTCGAGTTTGCTTTGTACTCCACCAGTGTACGTTCATACTCCCACAGTGTACGAATGTACTCCCACAGTGTACGAATGTACTCCACCCGTGTACTTTGTACATGAATCCGTAATTTCACAATGACAATAGGTGCCGCAAAAGGTGCCAGGAAGTTTTAGAAAAGGTGCTTCTGTACATAAAGGGATTAGGGATCCACTGACGCTCAGTTGGTTAGAGCATCAGATTGTGATTCTGAGGGTCGTGGGTTCGAGCCCCATTGGTTACCCGAAAAGCCCGGATATTTTCCGGGTTTTTTTATGCCCAACCAGTAGGATTAAGACAGTAACCGGGAAATAAAACTACCGCTCATCCGTTCTCATTTCCGAAAAACTCCTTTAACAAAACATTATTCAAAATCATGCGTTTATGAGAAAGGGAGACTGTTGTTTTTCCGTTATTTTTACAACATGCAAAAAATTGCAGCATTTATGATGAGTAAAAAATTTATTCCGGTACTACTGGTACTTACCGCCGCAAGCCTGTTCCTTGCTTTTCAAACACAGGGAAGAGCCGACCATGATAACCCCAAATCGAAGTACACAAGGATTCTCCGCAATGTGGGATTATTACTTGAGCAGGGACATTATAGTCCAAAAAAGATCGATGATAGCTTCTCTAAAGAAGTGCTTAAGAAGTTCATCGGTGATATGGACAATGACCGTAATATTCTGCTGCAGGGCGACCTGGAAGATTTCAAAAAGTATGATAACAAAATTGATGACGAGATACATGGCGCCGAGCTGGTATCATTTTACGCCATCAACGAGGTTTACCTGAAACGCCTCAATGAAACTTCGGCTTTGTATAAAGACATCCTGGCAAAACCGTTTGATTTTTCAAAAGAAGAAAACGTTCAGCTTGATCGTGAAAAACTGGCAAACCCAAAGACCGAATCTGAAAGAAAAGAAATATGGAGAAAGCGTTTAAAATATATGACGCTCACCCGTTATTCTGATCTGCTGGATGACCGGGAGAAGACTAAGACGAAAGAAGGGTTTAAATATAAAGCAGACTCTACGCTGGAAAGAGAAGCCAGGGATGCAGTAAGAAAACAGATCGAGCGGTATTTCACTACAAAAAAAACAAGGGAGACCAGCGACGAGAACTTCAGCACTTTTGTGAATGCAATTACCGGCGTGATGGATCCGCATACAAATTATTTTGCCCCCATTGATAAGCGTTCATTTGATGAAGGTATGAAAGGAAGCTTCTTTGGCATTGGTGCCCAGTTGAAAGAAGATGATGGAAAGATCAAGATTGCCACACTTATTTCCGGCGGCCCCGCATGGAAGGGTGGTGAATTGAAAGTAGAGGACGAGATCATAAAAATTGCTCAGGGCAGTACAGAACCCATTGATGTTACCGGCTACTCTGTAACGGATGCGGTTAAGTTGATACGTGGTGCCGAAAAGGGATCAGAAGTAAAACTGACCGTACGGAAAATAGATGGTTCAATAAAAGTGATTTCTTTGTTAAGAGATGAAATAAAATTAGACGACACGTTTGCAAAGAGTGCCATCATTAACGGCGATCATAAAGTAGGCTATATCTACCTGCCGGAATTTTATGTTGATTTTGCAGACCCCAATGGTGCCAAATGTTCAGAAGACGTGGCGAAAGAGGTAAAGAAACTTAAGGACGAAAACGTAGAAGGAATTATCATTGACCTGCGTGGCAATGGAGGCGGCTCCTTACCCGAAGTGGTTAAAATGGCCGGTCTGTTCATTGAAGACGGCCCCGTTTGTGTGGTTAAAGGACGGGAAGAAAAGCCATATCAATGGAAGGACAAAGATAAAAGCGTTCTGTACACAGGACCCTTGACTGTAATGGTTGATGAATTCAGTGCAAGTGCGTCGGAAATATTTGCTGCAGCCATACAGGATTATAAAAGAGGCATTGTGATCGGCAGTACTTCCACATTCGGAAAAGGAACCGTTCAGCGTACCATTCCACTGAACCCGGAAAGTGAAAACCCGGCTTTTGCCAGTAAGAATACAGAAGACCTAGGATCGGTTAAACTGACGCTGCAGAAATTCTATCGTATTAACGGCGGCTCTACCCAGCGAAAAGGCGTTACCCCGGATATTGTTATTCCCGACAGGTATGAAACACTGAAATTCCGGGAAAGAGATGATAACTATGCGTTGCAATGGGATGAGATAGGCAAAGCAGATTATAAGCCATGGACAAGTACCGTGAGTGAGGATGCCGTGGTAAAATACAGCACTGACCAGGTAGCCAAAAGCCCCGTATTCAATAAAATAAAAGAGAACCTAGCCTGGATGGAAAAGTATAATGATAAGGAATATTCATTGAACCTGGCTAAATATAGAGAAGAACAAAAACTGATGAAGGCAAAGGGGAAAGAACTGGATGACCTTTACAAACTTGCCAAAGAACTGAATGTAAAAAATACAGCTGTAGATGCCGAAACGTTGAAGACAGAAACGGACAAGGTTGAAAAAAACAACCAGTGGCTAAAACGGGTTGGCAATGATATTTATATTGATGAAACCGTAAAGGTGATGAACAATATGATCAGTCAGAGTTCCACAGCAAAAAGTAACTAATTGATCGCTGATATAAAAAAGCGGTCCAGCCAAAG
>Ga0209023_10003740_pt1 | contig 17853 bp, 10 predicted proteins | sample LakOneMetagenome_FD_187468 | JGI IMG/M metagenome (GOLD analysis project Ga0209023, IMG submission 187468) | Freshwater and sediment microbial communities from Lake Erie, Canada (SPAdes) (version 2) | ecosystem: Environmental > Aquatic > Freshwater > Lentic | place: Lake Erie, Canada... | reverse complement strand
CCGCCAGCTCACCCGCATACTCACTGTCGACAGCGCCCTCCGCGCCGCCCGACGGTCCCGCCCCATCGCGCTTGAGGACCCCTTCGGTCGGAACAATCAGGACCCGCTCACCCTGCACCTCGACCGTTCAGGCGAGGTCATCTTGGCTGGCTATATCGACAGGGTCGACCGGACCGACGACGGCACGTTAATCGTGACCGACTACAAGACCGGCAAGGGCAGCGGCTACGACAGGATCCCGCAGATCGGCGCCAAGTCTCTCGACGACGCAGACCTGGTCGACCGCGGCCGCAAGCTTCAACTGGTGATGTACGCGCTTGCCGCGCGCCAGCGGCATGGCACCCCCCGGACACCCGTTGAGTCCTACTACTGGTTCGTCGAGCTGGGATCGCTGCACCGTGGCGCTCCGATCGGCACCGACGCCGAGCGCCAACTGCTGGATGTGGTCGACGTGAGCGTCGACGGCATCCGATCCGGGGTCTTCCCGGCCCACCCCGGCACAGAGGGCTACTTCGGTTGGGAGAGCTGCGGCTTCTGCGCCTACCAACGCGTCTGCCCGGCCGCCCGCGGCGAACAATGGGCACAGTTCCGCAATGCCCCAGAGGTGCAGCCCTATGTGGCCATGGCCTACCCCGCGCCGCCGAGCGTCGAGGAGGGAGCCGAATGATCGACGTCAGACACAGCCCACTCGACCAGGCGGCCCGCGACGCCATCCGTGACAACCACGGGCGAACCCTCTTCGTGGAGGCCGGTGCGGGGACGGGGAAGACGACCGCGCTGGTTGCTCGGGTAGTCGAAATGGTCGCCCTCGGTCGTCTGCCCCAGATGCAGGGTCTCGCGGCGATAACGTTCACTGAGAATGCAGCCGCAGAGTTGCGCAACCGGATCCGTGAGGCGCTCGAACTGGCGGCTCGAGGGCATTTCCGAGGACGGACGTACGACGTCGGACAGGCCGCCCGATGCGAGTCTGCACTCCGGCAGCTAGACGACGCGTCGATCACCACGCTGCACGGCTTCGCAGCACGCATCCTGTCCGACGTGCCACTCGAGGCCGGCTTGCCGCCAGGCTTCGCGGTCAGTGACGCCATCACCTCACAGCTCGACGCAGCCCGCGCGTGGCGCGGGTTCCTCGATGACCTGCTCGCGGACTCATCGGTCACTCCTCATGTCCTCGCGGCATTGACCCTCGAACTCAATCTCGACCGGCTCCGCGCTATCGCCGCGGCGTTCGCAGCGAACTGGGACCAGCTGCTGGTCAAGCCGTTCGCCGATCAGCCACTTCCCACGATCAACGCGGCGCCCGTGCTCGAGGCGTTGCGGCGAGCAGCGTCAGTGGCTGATGCCGGACCTGACAATGACAAGCTGACCGAGCATCTGCGCAACACTGTGCGGCCAGCGGTCGACGAGCTCGCCTCGCTGACGGACCCGCACGACGTGCTCGAGGCGCTGCACCGACTTGATCTCAAGACCAGCTCCGGCAACGCGGCAGCATGGACCGCCGTCGGGATGTCCAAGGCGGCGGTAGTGGATGACCTTAAGGAAGCGGACAGCGCGCGCGCCGAGCTGATCTCTGCAGTCGGCACGGCCGTCACCGAGACCCTCAGCGCTAGAGTGCAAGAATTCACCCTCTCCGAGGCCAACCGACGCCGGCACGAGGGCCGCCTCGACTTCCACGACCTGCTGGTCTTCACCCGAGACGTGCTACGCGAGGACACCGGAGTACGACGTCGGCTACACGAACGTTTCCACACGATCCTCGTCGACGAGTTCCAGGACACGGACCCACTGCAGGTCGAGATCGCCTGCCTCATTGCCGGGACCTGCGGAGATGACGCGCCGACCGGGTGGTCGGCTATCGAGATTGCGCAAGGCCGGCTGTTCTTCGTCGGCGACCCCAAACAGTCCATTTACCGGTTCCGCCGCGCTGACGTCGGCCTGTTCGCCCAGGTGGGGTCTCAGCACCAAAGCGGCCATATACGCCTCGACGTGAACTTCCGGTCAGTCCCCGAGCTCCTCAAGGCCGTCAACGCGGTATTCACCGACCTCATCGGTGGAGCCAGCACAGGCCAAGTGTCCTATGCCGATCTCCTGGCCAGCCGTGAGTCAGCAGGAGGGCCGGCCCCAGTGACTGTGCTCGGTGGTCCAGAGGACCTGAGTTCTGTCGAGCTGCGCGAAAGCGAAGCGCAGCACATCGCCGCTGCGATTACCCGAGTCAAGACAGAACGCTGGCAGGTGATGCGAGAGAAGACAGACCACCGGCCACCGGACGCGTCGTACGCCGACGTGGCGATCCTGCTTCCGACCCGGACGTCCCTTCCGGCCATCGAGAGTGCACTCCAACAGAGCGACATTCCCTACCGCGTGGAGAGCCGCTCGCTGGTGTGGGCGACCGATGCTGTCCGTGACGTCGTCACATTGCTTCAAGCCGTCTCTAACCCAGCCGACGAGGTCGCGACGCTGGCGGCACTGCGCCACCACGGGCTGGCGTGCTCCGACGTCGACTTGCTCGCCTGGGCCGCAGTTGGCGGCCGGTGGAGCTACGTCTCCCCGCGGCTTCCCGACGGCCTCACGAGCGATCACCCCGTCGCAGCGGGGATGGCCGCCCTTAAGCGCTGGCATGACCTCCGCTGGTGGCTGCCGGTCAACCAGTTGGTCGACCGGATCGTGCGTGAGCTGCGGCTGGTCGAGCTGACGGCCGAGCTTCGCCGGCCGCGAGACCACTGGCGAAGGCTGCGGTTCCTGGTCGACCAGGCTCGTGCCTTCTGCGACGCGGGCGGGTCGGGGCTCAGCGACTTCGTGGCCTGGGCGGTCGACCAGATCGATTCGGAGGCTGACGTCCTCGAAACGGTCGTGCCCGAGCCCGACGACGATGCGGTGCGCATCCTGACCGTGCACGGCTCGAAGGGTTTGGAGTTCCCGGTGACGATCGTCGCCGGACTCGGCGTGGGCCCGCGCTCGGGCGCCGACGTGCTGTGGGGTGGGAAGCAGCTGGAGGTCCGGTTGAAGGCACACGTCCTCGAGACGACCTCGTACGCCGCGCAACAAGCCGCCGAAAAGGCGTTGGACCAGGCCGAGGCCATCCGACTGCTCTACGTCGCGATGACCAGGGCCAAGGACTATCTGCTGCTCGGCTGCTATCACAAGCCAACGAGGGCCGGGTATGGCTCACACGCCCAGCAACTGTGGCGGCTCCTCGCCGAGTCGCCACTCGCGACCGTCGAGCCAGCGCCGCTGAAAGTCGACAGAGTCGACGCTGAGCTCACCGAACCGATCGCAATCGGTGATCGCGACACGGCAACGAGCGCACGGGACGCGCTGCTTGCTGCCGTGAAGGCGCGCGTCGCAGCCAGCGCAACCTCGCTCGTGGCTGCATCGGAGGAGTCCCTACATGACTCCAAGGAACGAGATCCGCAGCTCGGCGAGCCGCCGGGAACCGACCACGACTGGGCAGTGACCTCCACGGGACGCAGGCCGGCGCGAACAGGTGCCTCGATAGGTACCGCGGTTCACCGCGTGCTCGAACTTGTGTCGTTCACGGACCCTGCTTCCACTCAGGAGATCCAACGACTGGCCGAAGCCGCGTGCGATGAGCTAGCCATCCCCGCGCTCGTTTCAGATGTCGTCACACGCGTGGGCAACGCTGTAGAGGCTGAAATCGTCGTCGATGCTCGGGAGACTGGGCGTTTCTGGCGCGAGGTCTACGTGGTCTCACTCAACGATGAGCGCTACGTCGAGGGCTACATTGACCTGCTGATCGAATCCGAGGGAAGGCTTGTCGTCGTGGACTACAAGACCGACCGAGCTGTGACGGAAAGAGATCGCGCAGTGAAGGGTCAGCACTACCGCCCGCAGTTGCGCGCATACGCCGCGGCAGTACGGCAGGTACCGGGCCTCACAGTGGAGTCTGGAGCCCTGCTGTTTCTCTCCCCGGATGCGGCCAAGACGATTCACCTCGACATACGGTAGATCGTTGTCTGCCCGATGGCGTCGTATGACTGCTGAGCCAACTCCGGGCAATGCACCAAGGGTCTTTGGTGCTGAGCCCAAAGGATGCCTTCAACGTGCGACTTCCAGCCAGTGCCTTGAATATTCGGGAGTAGCGGTCTTTCCGGTGCCGTTCTCGCCGAAGAGGATCGTCACGCTGGCGTGAGGCTCGATGTCCGAGCCCGGGACAAACGCGTTGACGCCTGCCACCTCAGACAGTTTGGTGACGGCAAGCGGAAGCTCGGCGTCCTCCTCGGCTGAACTCGTCGAACGATGGACCGCACCCACTCGTCCGGTTCGTTCGCCCAAGCCGCGAGAACCTCGCGTGGGCCCGGGACGGCAGACCCCTGCGCGTCATCCTCTGCTGGGCTCGTCTCCTCGATCACCGATTGCCTCCTACGACGTCACGAGTTCCATGAGCTTGGAGTAGCTGTCCGCGACGTCGTACTTCACCTGGCCGTCGAACTTCTTGTTGACCTCGCCGAAGAACTTGCGGGCGCACTCGATTTTCGCGTCCTCGACACCCTTGAGCTGGAGGGTCGACAGAGAGCCCTTGGTCTCAGCGACGAAGTACACGTGCTTGACCGAACCCTCCGTGAATGCGATCGCCCAGTCGGGGTTGTAGTTGCCCACGGGGGTCGGGATGAAGAAGCCGCGGGGCAACTTGGCGTAAACCGCGACCTCGGTGCTCGTGTCCAGTTCCGTGACGAAGTCACGCTCGACCTTTGAGTCCGTGACGACATAGTCGTACACGTGCTTTTTGAGCTTCTCACCTGCCTTGGCGAAGTCCTGGGCACTCTGGTTCTCCGTGAAGATCGCCGAGTCGAAGCGGTCCTCAAGCGTGTCATACGTGAGGTGCTCAACGATGACCGTGGCCTTCTGCTCGTTGATCAGGCGTGCGGCTTCGGTGATGAACTGCTCCGGGTTGAGGCGGAACTTGGCGAAGGTGTTCGGGTTGATCCGGCCAAGGATCGCAGCGGCGGTGCGCCGGGTGAGCTGGGTCTTCTCCGTGATCTCCCCGAGCAGGTCGTACTCGACCTGAGACCCGGCAGACACTGTCTCGGTCTGGGTTGAAGTCGTGGAGATATCGAATCCGGCACCACTGGCCAGGTCATCAGCGTCAAGCGACTCTCGCTGCTGGCCGGCCTGAATGACGTACTGCATGGCTGCGACGTTCAATTGGGTGTCGAGAGATGCCACGCACTTGCCAATCAGCTCAGCCGAGTCGAACTCGACCTGGTAGACGGCCCTGTGGTTGATCCGGCTCCAGAGCTCCTGGAACTCCTTCTTCTTGAAGTTCGCCTCGTTGAGCGGGATCTTCTTAGGCTTTCGAGCGTCTGGAGGAACGGGCAGATCGATGTATAGCGCGTCGACCAACGGCCAGACGAAATCAATGACGGGCTTCAGGACATCGGACGTCGGCGCGGCGAGGGTCCCGTTCTCCTTGGCCTCGATGTAGGCGTCGGAGACCGTGTCGTCATCGTTGATGTAATCGTTCTTGACTAGGTACTTGTAGAGCGCCTGGGCAAGAGCTTCCTCGACAACCGACTCGCCGTCAGCGGTGTGGATCGTCTTGCCGGCGAAGAACTTGACGCTGGCCTTCCGCGGGCGCGCCGCCAGCGACTCGGCAATCTCCTTCTGCAGCCCGGCCACGAAGTCGGTGTAGGACTCGTCGGTCACAACAGTGAGCTCGTTGATGTCGTGGACGGTGACCGGGTTGTCCATGCGCTCACCGTGCTGGTCCACCGCCAGCCGCAGTCCGCGCCCGATCTCCTGACGGCGCGAAATCGTGTTGTCGCTCTTCTTGAGCATTCCCATGACGAAGACGTTGGGGTTGTCCCATCCCTCACGCAGGGCCGAGTGCGAGAACAAGAACCGCACCGGCTCCTCGAAGGACAAGAGACGTTCCTTGTTCTTGAGGATCAAGTCGTAAGCCGCAACGTCCTTGGACTGACCCTTCTCATCGCCCGTCGTGTGCACATCCCCGTCGACGAGGCGCTTGCTCTTCCTGTCGATCGAGAAGTAGCCCTGGTGCACATCCCGGACTCCGTCGCGGCCTAGGTACTTCTTGTAGGCCGCGGTCGCCGCGTCGAGCTCGAGTTCGCTGAGAACCTCCTCGACGAGCGCTTCGTACACCTCCTCGAACAGTCGCGCGTAGTCGCCGAGGGTGTCCTCTTGGTCATAGTCGCGGTACTTGGCAACCTCGTCGATGAAGAAGAGCGAGAGGACCTTGATGTCCTGGCTGAAAAGTTCCCGCTCTTTGTCGATGTGCGCCCGGATGACCTCGCGGATCTGGATGCGCCGCTTGGTCTCCTCGGTGACGTCGCGGTCGGCGAGCTGCCCGGCGACCACGACGTCCCCATTGCTCAGCGTGACGGTGTCATCGATGGCACTGACGTCGGTGACAACGAGGTCCTTGTAGGCCTCGATGCCGTTCGCGAGGTCGTGCAGTCGGGTGCCCTTGGTGACACGCTTGAGCTGGCGCTTGATCGGACCGCCCTTGGTCTGGACCTCGAGCTCGACCCGGGCGGTGGGCGGCTGGCCCTTCTTCACCTCGATCGCGTCGAGGTAGAGGTACGCCGTAGACCCGGCGAGCCCCTTCACCGTGATCCCACGCACCGCGATCTTCTTCACGAGCTTCTGGTTGTACGCATCGAGCGCGTCGAGTCGGTGGACCTTGGTGTGCTCGACCTTGTGGGTCGCGGAGTAACGCAGAACCATCAGGGCGTTGAACCGCGACAGCGCTTCGAGCGACTTCGGAGCGCCGATCTTCTGCGGCTCGTCGATGATGACGATCGGCCTGTTCGCGCTGATCACGTCGATCGGCTTGCGGGACTGGAAGTCGTCCAGCACGTCGTAGATGCGCCGGTTGTCCTTGCCCGTGGCGTTGAAGGCCTGGATGTTGATGATCATGACCTGAACGCCAGCGTCCGAGCTGAAACGCTCGAGCTCGTGGAGCTGCGAGGAGTTGTAGATGAACGACCGCGGCTTGGTGCCGTAGGTCTGCTGAAAGTGCTCGGCCGTGACATCGAACGACTTCTTGACACCCTCGCGGATCGCTACGGACGGCACGACGATGATGAATTTCGACCAGCCGTAGCGCTTGTTCAGCTCCATGATCGTCTTGATGTAGACGTAGGTCTTGCCCGTGCCGGTCTCCATCTCGATGTCGAGATTCGGCGCACCGGGCGCGGCCTTGCTGTCAACGAGTTTCGATGCGAGCGGGAGGTTCCGCGACTTCTGCACCTGGTGAAGGTTGGCGAGCAGCTGAGCCGCGGAGAGCTCGATCTCGGCATTCCGCAGACCAGAGTCGGGGGTTGTACTGGTCTCGAACAGGGCCGGCGCGGCACTGGGCGTCACCTTGCCGGGGTCGATCTTGTACGACATGCCGGTACGTCGGGGCTGGCCCGCAAACACCTCGACTACTGAGTCGACTGCATCGGTCTGAAACGGCTGGATCTTGAACTGAAGCTTCATCTCCGTCAGATGACCTTCACGTCGGTCGCCGGAGAGAGCTCCGCGAACACTTGCTCGGCGTTAATACGCGCGTCATCTGAAGCGAAGCTGGAGTCGCGGAAAACCGCTCCTGCCGGCTCGCGCTTCGCGATCGCACGCACGACCTCGGTGCCGATCGCGCTTCCGAAGCACGCGACGAGCGCACCGTTCCCGACGACGAAAACCTCATGTCCCTCCAGCGTCTCCGCCTCGATGTGCCGCGTCACATCAAGGCCCCATCCAAGGAGGACCTCGAACAGCAAGTCTTCTCCCGTGCGGTCAGGCTTCACGCTGTCTTCAAGCCCCTCGAGCGTCTGCTGGTCGCTGTCATCCGGCGTCCGGACAACGTCTGCCATGTTCGTTGTGTCGAGGCGAAGGGTCCGGAAGCCAAGGTCAAGATCCGCCGCAGCCACCCCGCCAGAGGCTGCGACAACCTTTGCTGCGCGACGAATCCGGTCCCTCGAGAGCTCGGCGATCGACGCATAGCCGGCCTTGGCAGCGTCGGACTTGGGATCGGGCACCTCGTCGAGCTGAACCATGATGAACGACCGGTTGCCACCGTCGAGGGCGTTCTGCGCCATGACGGCGTGCGCCATCGTTCCTGAGCCGGCAAAGAAGTCAAGCACAATCTCGTTGCGGTCGGCGTTCGTCGCCAGTTGCACAATCCGCTGCATTAGGCGAACTGGCTTCGGAAAGTCAAAAAAGGTCGGGCCATCCTTGTCGAAGAGGGCACGAACCTCTCGGGTTCCCTCTTGGGTGTGTCCGACCTCGGAGTTCGGCCACCAAGTCCACGCAGACTTTCCGTCCCGTTCCGCCAGGTAGGTCTTTCGCCGCGGAATGCCCTTGCCATCGGGACCGAACCAGAATCGTCCGGCCGCAACCTGCGCCTTGTACTCGGACTCGACGTTCATCCAGCATCGACCTGGCGGCGGGCCAACAGTGAGTCCTGATGGAGTCACGATCTCGTACATCTGGTTCGGCCTGTACCCAGGCGCGGTGAAATCCGACGATACCCACGGCCCTCGCGGGTCATTGTCCGGGTTGCTGAATGCCGAGCGGTCCTTCTCATCCAGGGGCAGCGGAAGGAGCGCGCCCTCGAGGTTGCGGGCATCGCGGGCATACAGGACGACGTACTCGTGACCGGCACCGATTCTCTTCCGGGCTTCCGGAGACGTGCGCTTCTGCCAAACGACTTGGGCTACGAAGTTCGCCTCACCAAAGACTTCATCCGCAATCCTTCGCAATTGCCCGACCTCGTTGTCATCAATGGAGATGAAGATGGCCCCGGTATCGGCGAGGAGGTTTCGAGCAAGTTTGAGCCGCGGATACATCATGCTCAGCCAGTCCGAGTGGAACCGTCCATTCGCTTCAGTGTTGGCCACCAGGCGCGCCCCAACCGCATCCGCCTGCCCGGATCGGGCAAGATACTCTGCCGTGCTCTCGGCAAAGTCGTCGTTGTAGACGAAGTCGTTGCCGGTGTTGTACGGAGGATCGATGTAGATCAGCTTGACTTTGCCGAGATACGACTCCTGCAGCAGTTTCAGCGCGTCGAGATTGTCCCCCTCGATGAAGAGATTGTTCGTGGAATCGAAGTCAACCGACTCGTCGCGGACGGGCCGAAGCGTCTTCGCAATCGGCGCATTGGCGGCGAACGCCGCGGCCCGTTTGCCAGGCCAGTCGAGCTGGTATCGCTCCTGCGGGCCCTCCACGAGGTGATCGGACAGCTCCTGCCGAAGCAGATCGAAGTCGACGGCGCTCACCCGGCTTCCATCCGCGTCGACGCTCTCGGTGATGACGCCCGGGAACAACTCGGCGATCTTGGCGACGTTGCTCGCCGTCAGATCCGGTGACGTCATTCGAAGCTTTTCCACGGTGGTCCTCAGTTCGTGTTGCCCGGGGCCGGGCTGGGGGTTGAGCTCGCAAGGTCCACGAGCATTGCTTGCTTGGTCTTCAGGGCTTGGCGCAGCTCGACCTTCCGATTGAGCTGAGGTTCGTTCCGAATCTTCCGCTCCAAGGCAGCGACCTCGCGCTCGAGCGACCGAACGGTAGTTAGTCTGCCAACCACGTCCGACACTTTCTCGCCAGCACGCGCCGCCACAGGCGTCAGCGGCTGTAGCAGCGAGGTGTACATGCCTGTCAAGTCGATGGCTGTGGGAAGCGGAACTCGGTCGCCGGATGCGAGTTGCCAATCGGTGCTGAAGTAGGGGCCCAACTTCGGTGCACCGGTGCCCAGCTGCTTGTGTGCAGCGACCATGCGGACGGTTCGGTCAGCGCGCTCCCCCCGGCTGATCTCAAAGATGATCGGCGTTCGGACGGTCTTATCGATCGCGGCGAGCACGCCCTCCGCGACGTCGTCGTCCTTGACTTCGATCTCGAAGACCTGGATCTCCGGAACCTCAACGCTGCCGGTGAGGTTGATCGTGGACTCGGCGAGCTTGTAGGCCCAGGTGACTCGTCGTACGTCGGAAATGAAGCGGTCCTTGACCGTTGATCCGAGACTGGCGTGCTCGTAGAACTTGGTCTTGGGCACGACCCTTCCGAACTGAGCCGCTTTCGGCCACCGGTAGAGAGGCGCTGTCATGTGCTCCCCTGCTCTGGATCAACGACGGCTAGGAAAGCGATCAGCTCGAAGTCCTCGACGCCCCCGATTGCTTGGCTGAGGGCTGTCGTTGGACCGTCGGTGAAGAGGCTATCCAGGTCGCGTTCGTCGGTGACCTCGATCATCGAACGGATGGCCGCCGTGAGAAGTTCGGAGTACTTGCCCATCTCGGCGCCTTCGCCGGTCACCGCGTTGAAGACACGTGTGACGGCGCCCACCGGTTCGTCGTGCGGGCGGCAGCCGGCACGGATCAGGTCAAGCAGGTGCTTCACCTCGGTGTGGTCCGCAATCACGTTGCCACCTTCGTCCAGGTAGACGAGATAGTGCGGGTGGAGGCGGTTGCCGCGGTCGATGTTCTCGTCAGCGTCCACGTTGCGTAGCGCGAAGATGACGCCTGGCTTGAGCCCCTTGGCCCGGTCCGCCGGGACGACGGCATGTAGACCCTTCGGGAGGGTGTCGAGCGCGCCGTGCTCGTTGATGTACCCGAGCAGGTCCATCCGGAAGTCGTTGAGGCCGAGGTCTGTGATGGAGACGCCTGCGCGGACGTCCTCGAGCTCGATGACCTCGTCCTGGAGCTTGCGGAGCTGTTCCTTGCGGTAGGCGGCGTCAGCGCTCGATGGGTCGAGGATGTTGTCATCGCCCACGGCGGCGAGGTCTGCGATGACCATGCGGTTCTCGACGCGTTCTTTGAGGTTGATGTACTCGTCGAGCGAGATGTCGGGCCAGAAGTTGACCAGCTGGATCTGGGCGTTGGTCGAGCCGATGCGGTCGACGCGGCCGAAGCGCTGGATGATCCGCACCGGGTTCCAGTGGATGTCGTAGTTAACGACGTAGTCGCAGTCCTGGAGGTTCTGACCTTCACTGATGACATCGGTTCCGATGAGAACGTCGAGTTCGGCGGTCTCCTTCGGCATGGTGAGGTGGCGCTGCTTCGAGCGAGGCGAGAACAGCGTCAGGACCTGCTGAAAGTCGTGGCCGGGGCCAAGGGTTGTCTTGGCTGCGTGGGCGCCTCCGGTGATGATCGCGCTCTCCAGGCCCGCCTTGCTGAGAGAGGGCGCGAGCTCTCGGAAGAGGTAATTGGCCGTGTCGGCGAAGGCGGAGAAGATCAGCGCCTTGCGGTTGTCAGGGTTGATCGGGTTGGCGGCCTTGTCCTCGATCAGCTGCTTGAGTCGCTGGAGCTTGACGTCGCGGGCGGGCGTGACCTTCTCCATCTCCTCCAATAGCTCGCGGAGGGTTTCGCGGTCATTCCACAGGTCGCGCTGCCACGATTCGACGTCTATGTCCTCCAGGTCGATCTTGATCTTCTCGCCGAAAGACAGAGCTTCGACGTTGGCGTCATTCTCGTCATCGACGTCGAGGTCCAGGTTGGCGAAGTCCACATCTAGGTCTGACATCACGCCCGTGCGGGTTTCGAGTCGGCCGACCGTCCTGTCGACGGCGCCCTCGATTTTCCCGACGGTGAGCCTGAACGCTTCGACCGAGCTCTCCAGCCGCTTGAGCAGGTTGACGGTCATGAGCTTCTTCAGGCCTTGCTCGCGGCCGAGCTGGCCGAGGTTGGACCGCGCGGTGCCGCCCTTGACGTTGTAGAGGTCTTCGTACTTGCTGATCCTGCTGGGAAATACGTAGGCGAGAGGGGTGTAGACCGCGAGCGTCAGTGCCTGGATCTGTTCGAAAATCTCGTTGAAGCTAGCGACGCCTGGCAGATCGGTGAGCGGTGCTCGAATCGAGACGGGTGGAAGCCGCTCCGGGAACGCTCCGATCTCGGTGGTGTCGTAGAAGGCTTGGATGTGTTTCCGCGATCGGGCGATGGTCACGGAATCCAAGAGCTCGAAGAAGTCGAAGTCGAGCATCTTGAGGATCTGGTCGGTGGTTCGGGCCTCGGGTGGCAGTTTCGACCAGTCGTTGAAGACCCGCTGGGCGTCGCTGAATACCTTCTCGACCGTGGTCGACAGGTTGAGGTGCTGGGCGAGGTTCTCCGACTCCCCCTCGTAGGCGAGCTGGAGCTGGTTCTTCAAGTCGTTGAACCGATTGTTGACCGGTGTGGCCGAGAGCATCAGGACCTTGGTCTTGACGCCTTCGCGGATGACCTGGCGCATGAGGCGCTGATAGCGGGATTCCTTCTCTTCCGCGTAGTCGGCGTTGCGGAAGTTGTGCGACTCGTCGATCACCACGACGTCATAGTTGCCCCAGTTGATCCGGTCGAGCCGGAGCCCCATCGACTCCCCTCGGGTGCGCGAGAGATCGGTGTGTGCGAGCACGTCGTAGTTGAACCGGTCGCTGGCGAAGATGTTGGTCGTCAGGTTGGCGTTGTAGTTGGTCCAGTTCTCCGACAGCTTCTTCGGAGCGAGAACGAGGACGGACTTGTTGCGCAGCTCGTAGTACTTGATGACGGCCAGCGCCGTGAAGGTCTTACCGAGGCCAACGCTGTCGGCGAGGATGCAGCCGTTGTAGGTCTCCAGCTTGTTAATGATGCCGGTGGCCGCGTCACGCTGGAAGTTGTAGAGGCTCTGCCACACCTGGGTCTCTTGGTAGCCAGTGCGGTCGTTCGGGAGCACGTCCTCATTGATGTCGTCGAGGAACTCAGCGAAGAGGTTGTAGAGGATCAAGAAGTAGATCCGGGCTGGGGAGTTCTCCGCGTACACGCTGGCGATGTGCTCGACGACCGCGTCCGTCACGTCATCGAGCTGCGCTGGATTGTTCCAGATCTGGTCGAACAGCGCGATGTACTGCGACGTCATCGGTGTGTCATCGATGCGGTGCACCATGTTCGAGACCGCGTTGCCCCGTTCGTATCCGAGGTCCGCGGTCGTGAAGCCCTGGAGCGGCATGTACGCGGCCTTGTCGTCGACGACGGCGAACTGTTGCATCGGGTTGCCGGTGGAATTTGACCGAAAGCGAACCTTGCGTCGGACCCAGTCCGCGCACTCCTTCGCGATCGCACGTTGGGTGAGCTTGTTGCGCAGACGAATCTCGAACTCGGAGCCGTAGAGGCTCGACTCGCCGCTGCCGGCCGTCGGGATGAAGAACTCTCTGCGTTCCTTACGAAGCTTGTCAGTGACCTTGTCTGTGACGAATGACGGCGAGGTGAAGATGAACTCCAACTCACCCACCTGCTCGAGTTCCTTGCGGAGGGACTCGAAGGCGAAGATCGAGAACGTTGACGCTGCGATGCGAACCTTGGAGCCCGGCGTGATCTCGCTCTTAAGATCGTCTCCGAGCAGCGAGTTGAGGTTGTCGATGATCTTCACTGGTCGACCGCCGTGCCCGCGGTCTCGTCGGCGCCCGACCGGCGAACCCATGCGTCGACCTCGGTCACCTGGAACTTCCAGAGCCGGCCGACCCGATGGGCGGGCATGTCCTTCTTGGCGATCCAGGTGTAGATGCTGTCCTTCGTGACGCCGAGGTGTTCGGCGATCACGTCAGCGGACACCCACGGCTCAGTCACACGCAGCAGGCTAGCCCGATGCAACCCGGTCTTTGCCTGTTTCGCAGGATCACGTGGGATCGAGTTGCTGGCTACGCATCGGAGTCACCGAGTCCCGCCGGTCGGCGATCAGTCCGTGGCTCGTGCGATGAACCTTGCTCTCGATCGACATCGTCTCCCTGGCCTTCATCCAGTCGAGAGCTGAATCCACGACTTCAGGTGAGATATTGACGCTGATGTTCGCGAGCCGTGCGTTCCTCGTCGCTTGAACGATGACCGTTCCGGCTTGGGTCTCGGGGTCCCGGTGCACCCCCACGATCGGTCCCGTCAGGTATTCAGTACGCCGAGACGCGGCCTCGGCTTTGAGCTTCAACGCAACCATCCTCACCCGTTCGGAAGCGGCACTCGGCACGCTCACGGTCGCAGGCGCCGACGGTGGGGCGGGCACACCTGCCGCCCAGACAAAGGTCGCACTGAACTCAGAGATCGCCTCCTCGGCGAGCACACGCTGAAGTGCCGCACCGAACTCATGGCTGACGCCTGCCCGAATCAGCTCGCGTCGCCGCTCGGCTCACGTTCCGGCTGGACTGCGAGCTCGTCCACAGCCGCGAGGGCTTGTGCGAACGTCCTCATCACCCGTCGTTCCTCAGACTCCGGCGCAACCCAGAACTCATCGCCAGGCAAGGTGTCGGAAACGGGCGCTGGTTCCGGGATCGGAATATGGATCGGGATGATGAAGGACCCACGCTTCGTGTGCGCCATCCGGGCACGTTCCGCGATCTCGTCAGCGTGGCGGCGATAGCGGCCTCGGATGTGTGCGCGAGGTCCAAGGGATGTCGTCGCGACTGCCCGAAGCATGCCGTAGGACTCTCGAACCATCGTGACGCCCGCGTGATACGGAATCGTGTCTCGGATGACGATGTCGTTCGCAGCGCGAAGGTTGGCTACATCGACCAAGCGCGCATCGATCCGCGCGACCACCTCGACGGGCGATGCGTCCTCAACTTGGGCCACGCGTTCCACTAGACGGTCCCAGTCGAGCCCACCGTCGACCAGTCTCGTGGGAACCGGAAGCAGCAGGTCAGATTGCGGGTGCCGCCAGAGCCCTCCTGCGTTGCCGGGCTGTTCGGGGGCCAGCCACCCTGTCGCGGCAAGGTAGCGAGTCAGGCGGTCGTGAGCTGATGTCACGCGCTGGCCGCCTTTCCGAACTGAGCCACGAACTCCCCGACCCACGCGTCGAACGTCTCAGCAGTCAGGCGATTCGACAGTGGCACTCTTACACTCGCCGCCGACACTGCGTTGACGCGGGCCCACTGTGCGCGCGCATGGATCGTCGTGTGAGCGATACCGTGCTCGGCCCAATCAGCTGGCGGTGCCTTTTCGAGACGCACGTAGACGAGATACACAGGCGTCAGCGCATCCGCCCACTTCTTCTTCCACTCTGCCGTGACGGGGACTGTGATGCTTCCATCCTTGTTGGGAGGCTTCGTTCCACACTTGACCTGCACAGTGACAGGCCCTTGCGGAAAGAGCAGCGCGAGATCAACTGCCAGGTGGTCCTCCCCGCCCGGAACCTCGTTGTGCGCCACAGCCGCCTGGGCAAGCAGCGAGCGCACGTACATCACTCCCCAGCGCCCGGTGCGGTCCTCAGGTGCGACCGATCCAGCCATGCCCATGAGGGCGAGAGTAAAGGGGTCATCGGCGCGCCCGCAGGACTTCACCTGGATCAGCTGGTGCCACGCCGACCGGGCGAAGCCTAAGGGCGGCACCAAGGACGTTGGGCAGGCTCAGAACCGCCATCCACAGGAACTTCATCGAGTTCCAGGCGAACAACAAGACCAGCACGTTGAGGTAGCCGAGCCCAGGGTGCTCAGCAACGACCGCGCAGACGCTCATCGCAAACAGATATGCCGGCGTCACTACGAGCGCGACGGGGAGGGCCCACTTGAGGCCGCACGGCGTCCGCAGCCAGTCAAGGGCGCGGTTGGTCGGCATGTAGAAGCGCAGGTAGCCGCGGATCGCGGCGCTGATGTTCCAAAGCAGGGCAAGCATTGGGTTCTCCCTTCGGTTCGTGTAACCGAACGTGGCACTGCTCGACGCGGCCGGGACTGGCTGTGGACGGAGTGGTGGACAACCGCGACCAACGCCGACCTGTGGACCTACGCGATCGAAGCGCCGTGTCGGAGCACCCCCCTGTGATCGATCTCGGCGGCCTGGGCCTTCGAGGTGGACCGTGCCCGGCGAATGGCTTGTTCGGCTCGACCGGCGTCGCGGCGTTGGGCCACCGTCGCGGGTTCTTCGCCGAGCGCGCTTCGAGCAGAGATCCCGTAGCGGTCGCGGTAAGCGGCGACAGTCGCGACCTCACGCATCCACTGGCAACGCTCAGCGTCGCCCTCGGGTGCCGGGCCGAGCCGCTTCAGCCATCCTGCATCGGTCTCGACCGCAGATCCGGCGAGCTCAAGCGCACGATCCTCGATGAGGTGGGCTCGCTCTCGCAGAGCATCCGCCATGTCCCGAGCCATCGGACCGTCGGCCGCCGGGAGCAGCCCCGCGATGAGGTTGGGCTCTGCCCTGCGCTTCCCGCGGCGGACACGCCCAGTCTCGTGGCTGATGCGACTCATGAGGACGGCCCCGATGTCGACGGCATCGCCGAAGCCCCGCCTTCCAACGACCTGCGGCAGGACGAGGTCCAGGTCGTAGCGATTCGCCTCGGCTCGACGAAGCTCGGCCGTCAGTGGACCGAAGGAGTCCGACTGCACGACGTCGTCAACCTGCTCTCGCGAAAGTCCCGATCTATCGAGCAGCTCAACCCAACGGTCCCGTTGAGCAGCAGCCGCGATGGTCTCGTACTCCGCGGCCAGCTGGGCGATCGAGCCCCAGGAATCCCGTTCGGCATGGATCGTCTGATGGGCGGAGAGTTCAACGCCCGAGTGCTTGAGGGCGCCGAAGAGAACCGTTCGGGCAGTCACCTCGTCGGGCTCCGGAGCGGCGTGGCTGTCGTCCGGTTGGTCGAGCGCGACGTACGCGGTGTTGCACTCGCGCCCCCGGGTCATCGAGACGTAGAGGTTCTCTCGAGTGGTGGTGCCGGAAACGACGACATGTGACGTGTCGACCGTGATGCCCTGGGCGCGATGAGCGGTGACGGCGTACCCGAGGTCGACGTGTTCGGCGACGTACGACGCTGGCAGCCTGACGGTGCCGTGCCCGGTGGCGGAGACCCGGCGCACCTCGGCGGAGCCGTCCCTACCGACACTCAGGATCTGCCACCGGTCGCCGTTGCGGACCCAGCCGCCTCGCAGCGGCTTGAGCCGCCGGTCGTTGCGTCGGGTGATGATGAGGTCGCCTTCCGACGCGTGGCTGCCGTCGACGAGGCGCACCTCGATGCTGGCCCGAGTGTCGCCGTCGAGAATCCGTTCGGCTCGGGCCCGCTTGTTGAGCTCGAAGACGGACCGCGTCGCCTCCGTGACGAGCACGCTGGATCGCCCGGACCTGGTGTCGGCGCGCCAGGCGGCGTACGCGGCGTCCGTCATCTCATACGTCGTTCCCTCCTTCAGACGGTCATGTTCGGCGTACACGCCGATGACCTCGCTGCGTCCGAAGCGGAGATCCAGCGACGCCTCGCGCTCCCACCCGCTGACAAACCGATGCACGTCGGTCAGTTCGGCGACATCCGGCCGTTCGCTGACGAGCAGTGAGAAGGCACCGCCGGCGTCGACCGACTGGAGCTGGGCCCAGTCGCCGACCAGCAGCACCTTCGCACCAGCCTCGGCCGCGATTCGGCTGATCCGGTCAAGCGTCAGGGTGCCGGCGAGGGTCGCCTCGTCGATGATCACGAGCTGGCCGGCGTGCAATCCGACTCGCCCGCGGTCGTACTCATGCAGCCACTTGGCGGTGTTCTCGCATTCGATGCCGAGGTCCTCAGCCAGGACCTGGGCCGCCACCGCGCTCGGCGCGAGACCGACCACGCTGTCGCGCCCGTGCTCGGCGCGCCAGGCCCGTTGCAGAGCGTGCATGGCCGTGGTCTTCCCCGCACCGGCCGGGCCAACGAGCAGGTCGAGCTGGCGCCCAGAGGTGCTGACCTTTGCGAGAGCGTCGGCCTGGCTCTCACTGAGAAGGTGTTGACCGTCCTCCGTGGAAGCGGCTCGGACGACTCGATCGGCGCCGACAATGGGAGCGGCTTTGAGGCGGCTCAGGTCGAGGAGCCTGTCCTCGGCGGCAAGCAGATCCGCCGACGAGTACGCGGTCGAGTGGTGCGGCCGAAATCGCGAGGTGCCGTCCGTGCGGCGAAACATCTCCGGGACCTGCGCGAGGTCGGGTGGGGTCAGCATGACCGACCGATCCTTGGCCTCGG
>Ga0209023_10003739_pt1 | contig 17855 bp, 16 predicted proteins | sample LakOneMetagenome_FD_187468 | JGI IMG/M metagenome (GOLD analysis project Ga0209023, IMG submission 187468) | Freshwater and sediment microbial communities from Lake Erie, Canada (SPAdes) (version 2) | ecosystem: Environmental > Aquatic > Freshwater > Lentic | place: Lake Erie, Canada... | reverse complement strand
ATTATTTCGACATCCACCTCGATCATGCGCCGCGCGTCGGCGCGGAGCTGCCGCTCGACTCCATCGTGCTAGTCGCCCGCAATATCGGCGGAACGCGCGTGAATGTCGTCGGTCTGCGGCTGCCGGAAGACGAAGAGCCTCCAGCTCCGCCACGCGGCCGCCGCGCGGTTGCGAAAAACAAACTGTCGCGAGTCTGGACCTGGCTGCTCGGCGCGTAAAAACTACAGCGCGCGCGACGGCAACAGCAGCGGTCCGTCCGGTGTTTCGACACGATTGACGGAAATGCCAAAAATCTCGCCGATGCGGTCGGGCGTCAGCGCCAGCGCAGGCGTGTCGTTGGCGACGATGCGGCCCTCGTTCATCACCACCACCCGGTCGGCGAACCGCATCGCCAGTGCTAGATCGTGGATGATCGCAAGCACCGCCGTGCCCTGGCGCGCGATGCGTTGCAGAAGGTCCATCACGATCAACTGATGGCGCTCGTCCAGCGACGTGGTCGGTTCGTCCGCGATCAGCACGGACGCCTCGGTGGCCAATGCGCGCGCAATGGCGACGCGCGCGCGTTCGCCGCCGGAGAGGGTCGTGATCAGCCGCCATGCGAATTCACCGATGGCGGTCGCTTCCATCGCACGCTCGATGGCGATGCGGTCCTTCACCGAAGTCTGCGAGAACGGATCGGCATGCGGTTCGCGCCCCAGCGCGACAATGCTGTCCACGCGCATCGGCCAGTGAAATTCATGACCTTGTGGCAGATAGGAGATCGCGCGTGCGCGTGCGCGAGGCTGCATGTCGCGCAGGTTCGCGCCGTCGAATGTGACGGTACCCTGCGCCGGAATGACATTCGCCATCGCGCGCGCCAGCGTGGTTTTGCCCGCACCATTGGGTCCGGCGAGTATCGTGAATTCGCCTGCGTTCAAGGTGAGGTTGGCCGCGTCGACGATGCGGCGCGATCCGCGCGTGACGGTGATGCCGGTGCCGACAAGGCGCGGTGCGGAGTCCGGCTTCATTGCGTGGAATCCTCCAACGCACGCCGCTCGTGGAAGATCATTGCAAGGAAGAACGGCACGCCGATGATCGCCGTCACCACGCCGATCTTGATTTCCACCGCGCCGGGCACCAAGCGCACGGCGATGTCAGCAGCCGTCAGCAGCGCGGCACCTGCGAGGGCCGAGGGCAGCATTACGCGCGCGGGGTCCGAGCCGTAGAACCGCCGCACCAGATGCGGCGCGACCAAACCGACGAACGAGATTGCGCCTGCGACGGAAACCGCTGCACCCACGCCGAGCGCAACGCCGATCACCACCAGCACGCGCGTGCGCTCCACATTGACGCCAAGCGAAGCCGCCGCGTCTTCGCCGAGCGTCAGCGCGCGGAATGCGCTGGCGTTGAATGCAAGAATGAACCAGCTCACGATCATAAACGGTGCAGCGAGCCAGACATGCTCCATGCTGCGATCGCGCAGCGAGCCGAGCAGCCAGAATGCGATTTCCAGCGCGATATACGGATTCGGCGCGAGGTTGAGGATCAATGCAATGGCGGCGCCCGCGAGGCTCGCAAGCGCAAGTCCTGCGAGCAGCGTCACGGTCAGCGATGCGCGGCGTCCCGCAATGGCGACGAGTGCGCCGACCGACAGCAGCGCGCCCGCGATGCCGCCCAGCGGCACGGCCAGCGACAGCGCATCGGCGATGCCGAACGCCATGATCGCCGCTGCCAATGCCGCCGCAGCCTGCGGGGCGCCGAACAGAGATGGTTCCGCGAGTGGATTGCGCAGCAGGCCTTGCAAAGAAGCGCCTGCCAGACCGAACGTCGCGCCGATCAGCGTGGCGAGAATCGTCCGTGGCAGGCGGATGTCGCGCACGATGATCGATGCGACCCCCTGATCGGAAAACAGGGCCGCGACGATGGTCTGCGGCGAGAAATGCGCCGGACCCGTCGTCAGCGACAGCACAAAGAGCACAGCCACCAGAGCAGCCAGCAGGGCTGTCAGCACAGAGCCTTCGATGCGATGCTGCGTTCCGTTCGTCATGCCATTCCAGCGCGTCCTGGCGGCGAGATGCCGCTGGCGTCACGCACTGGGCGTGGCATAACAGGCCCGCATGATCAAGAAAACCATCTTCGCAGGGCTGCGCGTTCTCGCCATGTTCGTGGCCCTTTGCATCGCTGTCCAGGATGCGCGGGCGGAAGGTCCGCCCCGGAGGATCGTGTCCTTCAACCTGTGCGCCGATCAATTGCTGCTGGCGCTGGCTGACCCCGGTCAGATTGCAGGACTCTCGCCTTATGCCGTCAATCCGCTTCTGTCGGTGATGACGGACAAGGCGGCGTCGTTTCCCCGTCTGGATTGGGACGCCGAGTCTGTGGTGAATCTCGCGCCCGATCTCGTGCTTGGCGGGCCGAGCCATCGTCCGATTCATGCAATGCTGAGCGCGATGGGAATTCGCGTCGTGGATGTCGCACTCATCCGCAATCTGTCCGACGCGCGCCGTCAGGCGATCGAGGTTGGGACACTCATTGGCCATCCGGAGCGCGGACAGGCCCTCGCGCGCGAACTTGAGCGGGCCGAAGCCCGGTTGTCGGGTGTTGCGTTGAAGCCGCCGCGCACGGCGATGGTGATTCAGCGTGAGGGTTACAGGGAGGGGCCTGCGAGTCTTGTCTCGGGCATGCTGTCGATTGCAGGTTTGCGGCCGCCGGCGAACACGTCGTCGGGATCGGGCGGGTTCATGTCGGCGGAGCAGGGCGGGTTCGTGTCGCTCGAACATCTCCTGACCGATGGGCCGGATGTGCTGGTGCTGCAGGATCCACCGCGTGAGGCGCAGGATCAGGGCGCGCTGTTCATCACCCATCCGGCTTTGTTGGCGCGTTACGGAGCGAACAAGCGCATCGACCTTCCCGAACGCTATACATTGTGCGGCGGACCGCCTTTGCTGCAGGGATTGGATTATCTGGCGAATGCGATCAAGGTTCTGCGTTAGAGCGACGGCGGCAGCACGTCGGTGCCGCCGGAGGCAACGACCTTGCCGCCTTTGAGCATCACGACATGCGTCGCCAGTTGCCGCATCTCATCGGCGTCATGGCTGACCAGCACCATCGGCACGCTGGCCTCGTCGCGCAGCCGAACGAGGTAGGGCATGATGTCTGCCTTGCGTTCGTCGTCAAGCGAACCGAGCGGCTCATCGAGCAAAAGCAATTTTGGTTTTGACAGCAACGCGCGGCCGAGTGCGACACGCTGGCGCTCGCCGCCGGACAATTGCGCAGGGCGACGGTCGAGCAAATGTCCGATGTCCAGCAGATCGACGGTGTGTGTCTCGGCCAGAGCGTCGCGCGCGAAACCATTCATGCGGCGGCCATAGTCGATATTCTGCCGCACGCTGAGATGCGGAAACAGTCGCGCATCCTGAAACACGTAACCGATCCGGCGGCGATGCGGAGGCACGTGGATCCCGCGTGATGTGTCGTCGAGAACCTCATTGTCCAATGCAATCTCGCCGCGATCCGGCTGGATCAATCCCGCGATGAGATTGACAATGGATGTCTTTCCCGCGCCGGAATTGCCGAACAGCCCGGTGACCAGCCCGTTGCTCTGAAACGAAGCTGCGAGCGTGAAGTCTCCGAGCCGTTTCTCGACATTGACCGACAGCATCTCAATAACCATGCAGCCGTTGCGTCGCGCGCCGCGCAAGAATCTCGGATGCGATCAGTGCGGCCATAGCGATGACGATAGATACGATCACAAGGCGAAGCGCCGCCGTGTCGCCATCCGGCGTCTGGGTCAATGAGTAGATCGCGGCTGAAATGGTTTGGGTCTCGCCGGGAATGTTGGAGACGAACGTAATCGTTGCACCAAACTCGCCGATGGCCTTGGCGAAACCGAGCACCATTCCGGCCACGATACCCGGTAGCGCGAGCGGAAGCGTCACGGTGAGAAACACGCGCCACGGTGTCGCGCCGAGCGTGCTGGCCGCTTGTTCGAGTTTTCGATCCACCGCTTCGATGGACAGTCGGATCGGCCGCACCAGCAGCGGAAACGACATCACGCCGCAGGCCAGCGCAGCACCCGTCCAGCGAAACGCGAAAACGATGCCGAGGTGATCGGCGAGCCAGCCGCCGACCAATCCTTTGCGGCCGAATGTCAGCAGCAGCAGATAGCCGGTCACGACAGGCGGCAGCACCAGCGGCAGATAGATCAGTGCATCGAGCGCTGCCTTGCCCCAGAAATCACGCCGCGCCAGCAGCCACGCCACCGCGACGCCAAGCGGCGTGGCGATCAGTGTGGCGACGGCGGCGACCCGTAACGAGAGCAGGATCGCCGTCCATTCCTCGGCGGAAATTGCGGACACAGGTTTAAGACGTTGGTTTGATCAGAAACGTGAAGCCGTATTTGTCGAAGATCGACTTGGCTGCCGCGGAGCGCAGGAAGGCGAGATAGCCGTCAGTGTCCGGCTTTGCGGTCGCCGTCGCGGCGATCGGATAGATGATCGCAGGATGCGAGTCCGCCGGAAAGGTGCCGACGATCTTCACGCCGGGATCGACCTTTGCATCCGTCTCGTAAACGATTCCGAGAACGGCCTCGCCGCGCGACACCAGCGCGAGTGCTGCGCGCACGCTTTCGGCCATCGCGAATTTCGGCTCAGCCGCTTGCCATGCGCCGAGTTTCTCCAGCGCGGCCTTGGCATATTTGCCGACTGGCACAGCCTTCACGTCGCCGCTCGCGATCCTGCCATCACCTGCAAGTTTCGCGAGATCGAACCCGTTGCCGATGGTGACGGTCTCGATCTTCGAATCCTTCGGCGCGATCAGGACAATCTTGTTGCCGAGCAGGTTCACGCGGGTTGCGTCGTTGACCGTCTTTTTGCCGATGGAATAATCCATCCAGTCGGTATCGGCTGAGATGAAAATGTCAGCCGGTGCGCCTTGCTCGAGTTGCTTTGCGAGCGCGGAACTGGCGGCATAGCTGGCGACAACTTTGACACCCGTCTTGGCCGTGTAAGCCGCGTTGGCTTCGTCGAGCGCGTTCTTCATCGAGGCTGCTGCAAAAGCGGTAAGAGTCTTGTCCTGCACGGTGGCTGCCGGCGCACCTCCCGGTTTCGCATCCTGCGCGACAGCGGTTGCAAACAAGGGCACACAGACCAGCGCGGTGATGGTCAGGCAGCGGGAGATGATATTCATACGGCGCTCCACAGGCGCGCGAACGACCGCGCGCACTTTTCAGAATGGATTTTACGACAAGCGGAAGCGCCGTTCCGGCAACTCCGGCGGCGCGCAGCGCGCCGGAACATCGTTGAAGGCGACCATATCAGCCGGGCCAGCGGCGTAAAGACCCGCCGAGGATTACGCGGTCGCGCAAATCATGGCGCGAGCAGCACCTGGCGGCATTCGGCAGGCAAATTCGCCATGGTCAGCGGCGGCTTCGGCTTCGGCGGCGTGACCGGCGGCTTGGGATGCAGCACGGCATCGCTGAACCAGTAGGCGAGATCGCCAGCACCGCAAGCCTCGCCCTCGCCCGGTGCTGGCTGTGCTTCGCAGTTCGTGCTGCCCGCCGGGCATTTCATGCGGATATGGAAATGATAATCGTGTCCGTACATCGGGCGGACTTTCGACAGCCAGCTTCGGTCGCCTTTCGCCTCGCGGCACAGCGCCTTTTTGATCGCGGCATTAACGAAGATGCGTTCGACCTGCGGCTCCTGTGCGGCGGCGCGGATGACAGACAGATGCGTCGGCGTCCAAGTGTTGGGATCAATGTCGAGGCGATCCTGCCGCACCATCATGACCGCAGAGGTTTCCTCGCGTTCCTCGCGCGAGAATTGCCGGTTCGGCATCGGCGTCAGCCAGATGTCGGCGTCGAGGCCGACCTGATGGCTGGCGTGACCAGTGAGCATTGGCCCGCCGCGGGGCTGCGACATGTCGCCAACCAGGATGCCCGGCCAGCCGGCCGCCTTCTGGGATTTATCGGCCACTCTCATGACCAGAGCGATCAGATCGGGATGTCCCCAGTAGCGATTGCGCGACAGCCGCATCACCTGCCACGCTGGTCCATTGATCGGCAACGCGGCTGCTCCGGCGATACATCCGTGCGCATAGAAGCCGATCGGCTTTGGCGGCATCGCGGCGGGCAACAGTTTGCGCCCAAACAATTCCTTGGCGGCAACGCTGGGATCGTTCGGGTTTGCCAGTGGCGGCAGCGGCCTAGGATTGACCGTGCCTTTGTCCTGCGCTTGCGCGCCAAACGGAGCGGTTGTGAGCATCAAGGCGGCTGCGAGAATCAGGCGGGATCGCATCATGGGCGTCTTATAGCGCGCGAAGGCGTTGCGGACGAGACGGTGGCCGCGATCTTAAACCTTCGTTAGCCGTAAACCGGATTGACGCAAATTGGTGCGAGATCGCACTGACCGGCATATTTGTTGTGCATGGTGCCGGTATTTCGGCGCTGCTGGATGTGAGGACTGCCTTTGAGCGACTCGCAAGTGACGCTCGCCGTCAAAATTCCGGACGTGCACCGCTATGACGCCTTCCGATTGAGCAAATGGAACCAAAGACGAGCGATATGCGCGAGGCTTCGAGCGCACGCCGCATGTCAAATGAACCAATTTTTCAGACACTTGCACCAAGACTGCAGCCGCAGAATGCGAGGGTTTCGGGGCAATGCCGATCTATCGGCCAAAATCAAAAAACAAAGGCATCAAGACGATCCCTTCGAAAGGGAGGCACTCGGTGAGGCGGCCGAAAGCCGCCCCCAAAGTCATGTCAAAATCCCGCAAGGTGCCCGAGATCGGTGAGATCGTCCGCAAGCGCGCCGAGGCGGAAGCCGCTATCGCCGATGCGCAACGCTCGAACGAACGCCTGCGCGAAGCGATCGACATTTTGCCGCAGGGCATCGTGTTTCTCGATGCGGATGGACGCTACATTCTCTGGAACAAGAAATACGCCGAGATCTACAGCAAGAGCGCTGACCTGTTCGAATCCGGTGCGCGCCTGCGCGACACGTTGAAGGTCGGTGTCGCGCGCGGCGATTATCCCGAGGCCGAGGGCCGCGAGGATGAGTGGATTTCCGAGCGGCTCGAAAAACTCTATCACCCCGGCGCGCGCCACGAGCAGACACTCTCAGATGGCCGCTGCATCCTGATCGAGGAACGCCTCACCAGCGACGGCGGCGTGATCGGTCTTCGCGTCGATATTACAGAACTGAAAGAGCGTGAGGCGTCATTCCGGTTGCTGTTCGACAGCAATCCAGTGCCGATGATTGTGTGCGCGCAGGACAGCGAGCGTATCGTCAGCGTCAATGACGCGGCGGTTGAGCACTACGGCTATGCGCGCGGCGATTTCGTCAAGCTAAAGATTTCCGATCTGCAGGCGTTCGAGCAGGCCGCGCCCTGGACCGGCGACCAGAGTACCGAGGAACGCGCCGCGCGAACGTGGAAGCATGTGCGCGCCGACGGCGCGTTGATCGATGTCGCGATCTATTCGCGCCTGCTGGTATTTGAAGAACAACCCGCGGTTCTGCTGGCCGTGATGGACATCACCGAGCGCAAGCGTGCCGAAGCGCGGTTGGCTTTCATGGCGCAGCACGACGGGCTGACCGGCCTGCCGAACCGCGTTCTCCTGCGTCAGCGGCTTGATGAATTGCTCAGCCAGACCCGCCGCAGCGGCGACAAGGTCGCGGTGCTGTTTCTCGATCTCGATAATTTCAAGGCCATCAACGATACACTCGGGCATGCTATCGGCGATAAGCTGCTGAAAGGCGTGACCAAGCGCCTGCGCTCGTCGCTGCGCGAAGAAGATGCGATTGCGCGCCTCGGCTCCGACGAATTTGCCGTCGTGCAGGCCGGTATCGGCCGGCCTGAGGATGTCGCGATGCTCGCGCGGCGGTTGATCGACGCCATCAGCGAGCCATACCTGTTCGAGGGCCACACCATCATCAGCGGCGCCAGCATAGGCATCGCGATTGCGCCCGGCGACGGTGACGACGCGGAGAAGCTTCTCAAAAATGCTGACATGGCGCTGTCGCGCGCCAAGAGCGAGGGCCACGGCACGTTCAGCTTCTTCGAGGCTGAGATGGACGCGCGCGCGCAGGCGCGACGCCGCATTGAAATTGACCTGCGCGCCGCCATCGACAATGGCGTGCTGCAGCCGTTCTATCAGCCGCTGGTGGACCTGCGCAGCGGGCGCGTCACCGGCTTCGAGGCGCTGGTGCGCTGGCCGCATCGCGAGCGCGGCATGATCCCGCCCGCCGAGTTCATTCCCGTCGCGGAAGAAACCGGCCTGATCACCTCCGTCGGCGGACTCATGTTACGCCGCGCCTGCACCGATGCGGCACAATGGCCGGACGATGTGCGCGTCGCGGTCAACCTGTCGCCGCTGCAATTCCGGACCGGAAATTTGCTATCCGTCGTGATGGATGCGCTGAAAGTGTCCGGCCTGCCGGCAAAGCGGCTGGAACTGGAAATTACCGAGACGCTGTTGCTCGACAAGAGCGATCAGGTGTTGGCGACGCTGCATGCGCTGCGCGCGCTCGGCGTTCGCATTTCGATGGATGATTTCGGCACCGGCTACTCGAGCTTGAGCTATCTGCGCAGCTTTCCGTTCGACAAGATCAAGATCGATCAGTCGTTCGTGCGCGATCTCGGCTCAAACCACGACGCGCAGGCTATTGTCCGCTCGATCATCAGCCTCGCGTTCGGACTTGGTGTGACGGTCACGGCGGAAGGTGTCGAGACTGAAGCTGAGTTGAGTTGTCTGCGCGCCGAAGGCTGCCATGAAGGGCAGGGATTTCTGTTCAGCCGCGCGCGACCGAACATCGAGATCACCGCGCTGCTGCGAGCGCAGCGCAACGCGCAGGATATGCCGCCGCGCAGGCAGGACGCCGGCACGCTGGTGGCGTAGCGCTCAGCTATCGACCTTGAGCGCGGCGATAAAGGCTTCCTGCGGAATGTCGACCTTGCCGAATTGCCGCATTTTCTTTTTGCCTTCCTTCTGCTTCTCCAGAAGTTTGCGCTTGCGGCTGATGTCGCCGCCGTAGCACTTCGCGGTGACGTCCTTGCGCAGCGCGCGGACGGTTTCGCGCGCGATCACCTTACCGCCGATCGCCGCCTGAATCGGAATCACGAACATATGCGGCGGAATCAGCTCTTTCATCTTCTCGACCATGGCGCGGCCGCGGCCTTCGGCGCGGGTGCGATGCACAAGCATCGACAGCGCGTCGACCGGCTCGAGGTTGACGAGGATCTGCATCTTCACAAGGTCGGCGGGCTTGTAGTCGGTGAGGTGATAGTCGAACGAGGCGTAGCCTTTGGAGACCGACTTGAGCCGGTCATAGAAATCGAACACCACTTCGTTGAGCGGCAGTTCGTATTTCACCATGGCGCGCGCGCCGACATAGGTCAGTTCTTTCTGATTGCCGCGCCGTTCCTGGCAGAGCTTCAGCACGCTGCCGAGATATTCGTCCGGCGTCAGAATAGTCGCCTCGATCCACGGCTCCTCGATCTCCTTGATGTAAGTCACTTCAGGCATGTCGATCGGATTGTGAATCTCGATCTCGCTGCCGTTGTTGAGATGCATTTTATAAATGACCGATGGTGCCGTCGCGATCAGGTTGAGATTGAATTCGCGGCTCAATCGCTCCTGAATGATTTCCAGATGCAGCAGGCCGAGGAAGCCGCAGCGGAAGCCGAAGCCGAGCGCGGCGGACGTTTCCATCTCGAACGAGAAACTGGCATCGTTCAGCCGCAGCTTTCCCATCGCCGCGCGCAGCGTCTCGAAATCGTCGGCATCGACCGGAAACAATCCGCAGAACACCACGGGGATGGCGGGCTTGAAGCCCGGCAGCATCTGCGTGACCGGCTTCTTGTCATCGGTGATGGTGTCGCCGACGCGGGTGTCAGCCACTTCCTTGATCGCGGCGGTGATGAAGCCGATTTCGCCAGGGCCGAGTTCGTCCACCTGCGTCATCTTCGGCGTGAAGAAGCCGACGCGCTCGACATCGTAGGCAGCACCGGTGCCCATCATGCGGATGCGCGAATTCTTTTTCATCACGCCGTCGACGACGCGGATCAGAACCACGACGCCGAGATAGACGTCGTACCAGCTATCGACCAGCAGCGCCTTGAGCGTCGCGTCGCGGTCACCTTTCGGTGGCGGCAGGCGCGTGACGATGGCTTCCAGCACATCGGGAATGCCCAGACCGGTTTTCGCGGAGATCATCACCGCGTCGGAGGCATCGATGCCGATCACGTCCTCGATCTGCTGCCGCACCTGTTCAGGTTCGGCGGCGGGCAAATCGACCTTGTTGAGCACCGGCACGATCTCGTGCCCGGCATCGAGCGCGTGATAGACGTTGGCGAGCGTCTGCGCTTCGACGCCCTGTGAGGCATCCACGACCAACAGCGAACCTTCGCACGCGGCCAGCGAGCGCGAGACTTCATAGGCGAAGTCGACATGGCCCGGCGTGTCCATCAGATTGAAGATGTATGTCTTGCCGTCCTTGGCTTTGTAGTTCAGCCGGACAGTCTGCGCTTTGATGGTGATGCCGCGCTCGCGCTCGATGTCCATCGAATCGAGCACCTGCTCCTTCATCTCGCGCGCTTCCAGTCCGCCTGTGGTCTGGATCAGGCGGTCGGCCAGCGTCGATTTGCCATGGTCGATATGGGCGACGATGGAGAAATTGCGGATATTGGAAATCGGAGAAGTCGTCATGGGCGCGGGATAGCACCCGCGCTGCAAAGCGGCAACAAAATTGGGCCGTTCCGAGGTTGCTTTCCGCAGAAATGCCAATGATTTGCTGTTGCCGACGGACGCTTTACGCTGCTAGCAACCGGCAGGAATCACAGGGCACATAGGTTGACCGCGATGTCCGATGTTTCATCGACCGAAATCGAGCGCAGGACCGGAAAGAATCCGGGACCGCGCACCGGCTTGCGTTCGCGTGACAAAGCGCGCCTGCGCCATGTGCCGGTCACACGCCGCATGGCTGCATGGATCGCGGCGGTGGCTCATGATCCGAGCACGAGTCTTCGATTTGTTATCGGCTTTGCCGTCGCGCATGCGCTGCTCTGGACCGTGATCCTCACCGCGCTGAAGGGCGCGCAGGACATTCCTGTGGATGTCGCTGAGACCTATGCATGGGGCCAGAAATTCCTGCTCGGCTATGGCCAATCTCCGCCGCTTGCGGGCTGGATCGCGGGGCTGTGGTTTCGCGTTTTCCCCGTCACCGACTGGGCGGCCTATGCGCTGGCGATGACGACGGCTGGTTGTGGCCTCGTGATCTGCTGGTTGGTCGCGGTGCGCGTGGTCGATCATCGCCGCGCTATGTTCACGGTGACGATGCTGGCACTCTATCCGGCCTTCAACTTCAAGGGCTTCAAATTTAATCCCGACTTGCTGCAACTCGTGACGTTGCCGTTGCTGGTGCTGGCGTTTCTCTACGCGTTCGAAAAGCGCACGCTGCGCGCCGGGCTTTGGCTCGGCCTCGCCGCTGCGGCGGCGCTGATGACGAAATACTGGGTGCTGACGATGATCGGTGCCATCGGTCTCGCCGCGCTGATCCATCCGGACCGGATGCGCTTTTTGCTGTCACCTGCGCCATGGGCCGCGATTATCGCATTGTTGATCGCGATGCTGCCGCATCTGTGGTGGCTGAAGCAGGTGAACTTCCTGCCGCTTACTTACGCCGACCAAGTTCACGGCGGAGGCACCTTGGCCGTGCTGCGGCTGGTGTCGATCTATGTGGTGCACAATCTCGGACTGCTGCTCATACCCATTGCATTTGCGGCCATCGCGCTGGCGTGGAAACTGCAATGGTGGAAATCCATCCGCAGCAAAGGCATTGCCGCTGAATTCTCCGAGTCGGTGAAACGGCCATGGGTACGCGGACCGAATTCCGGCGTTTATCTCTCCCAGGCGCGCCACATCTGGATCATCCAGATTATTGTCGGCGTGGTGCCGCCGATCGCCGCACTGGCGCTTGGCATCTCCATCAGGCCTGACTGGGGCCTGCCGCTGTTCTTTCTGGTGCCGCTGGCTTTGCTCGCGCTTCCGTCATTGCGCGTGACGCAGATGGCGCTGATCCGTCTGATGCTGATGTGGCTGGCGTTCACTCTGCTCATGCTGTTGCTCTCGCCAATCATCGCAGTGCAGACCCTGCGGCGCGATGGCGAAGCGGGCACACGGTTTCTGCCGAAGTCGGAATTTGCGCTGCAACTCACCGAGGCGTGGCGCGCGCGGTTCAACACCCGATGGGCTGTGGTTGCGAGTGCTCCGGGAATTGGGGAGCCACTGACGTTCTACAGTCCGGATCATCCAGCGCCGTTCACGCCGCGTGAAATCTCGGCATCGGGCCTGACCTCGCTGGAAGAGGCGACGCGGCTCGGATTCATCGGCATCTGCGATACCAAAGATACTCAGTTGCAGACATGCGAGAAGTGGATGAACGACATCGTGCCGGATGCGGAACGGATCGATCTCACCTCGCGGCGTTATTTCCACGGCAAAGCAGGTCCGGCGGTGAAATGGAAAGTGTGGATTGTCGGTCCAGCCAAGACGGACGAAGACCAGAAGTAGGGCGCTACGTCAGCCCGCTTCTTCTTCGCCGAACTTGTTGCCGACCAGTTCAGCGATGGCGTCCATCGCAGCCTGCGCTTCGCGGCCGGTTGCTTCGACGGTGATTGTGGTGCCGATTCCAGCGGCCAGCATCATCAATCCCATGATGGAGGTGCCGCCGACGCTTTCACCGTTGCGGGTGACGGTGAGTTCGGCGTCGTACTTCTCGGCCATCTGCACGAACTTGGCAGAAGCGCGCGCGTGAAGTCCACGCTTATTGATAATGGGTAGCTCTCGAACGATCGCTCCGGACTGCGTCGGCTGCTTGTCCGGCGATGAGCTCATTTTCCGGCAAGCACGCGGCTTGCGATGGTCACATATTTGCGGCCGGCTTCTTGCGCGGCGGCAATGGCGTCCGGCAGCGGCTTGTCGTCGCGAACCTTGGCGAGTTTCACCAGCATCGGCAGATTGATCCCGGCGAGCACTTCCACCTTCGGGCGGCTCATGCAGGAGATCGCGAGATTGGACGGCGTGCCGCCGAACATGTCGGTCAGAATCGCAACGCCGTCACCGCTGTCTACGCGCTTGACGGCCTCGATGATGTCGCTGCGACACAAATCGGCATCGTCTTCCGCGCCGATGGTGATCGACTCGATTTGTTTTTGCGGACCCATGACATGCTCGAGCGCCGCCTTGAACTCGTCGGCAAGACGCCCGTGGGTCACCAGTACTAGACCAATCATCCAAAACTCCTCGCGGGCGCTATGATGCACCGCACGAAAGGGCCACATTGACCATCCGGAGCCCCGACGCAAGGGGGGATGATGCCGCTCACCCCTTGAAAAATGGTGTCTGTGTGCGGCCGTCTACAGTGGCGGGGTCGACCTTATATGGTCATCGGCTCCGGTTCGGCAATCAGCCGAAGGTTCATGGATCCGGCTTCGAAACCTTAAGTTGTTGTAAGAAATGCCAGAACCAGTGGCAGCGGCGCGTGCTCCGCAGCCACCGGAATACGAGGAATTTCAGCGCCAAGCAGGTTTGTGACGAACGCCTCCGGCGGCGGCAGACGCTCCGCATCGCCTGCGGCAAGATCGACCACCAGCCCGACGTTCCCTTCCGGCACGGAGACGGTCGAACGAATTCCCAATCCCCGAACCTCGATCTTTCCCGCCAATTCCGTAGCGCCCCGAACCCGCACCGCGCCCTGCTGCCTATCGAGATAGACGCGGTCGTCGCCGATCAAAGCGGTCGGAGAAATCACGCCCGCGCGCCCCGCGAGGATCAAGTCGAACGCCAGCCGCGACTTGCCCGAGCCGGACGGACCGCGGATCAGAATGGCGCGGTCACCGGCCAGCACGGCGGTGGCGTGGATGCTCGCGCCGGTGTCTCTTGTCATGTGGCGGGAAGCCGGACAGTGAAGCGCGCACCGGCGATGCGGGCGTCGCCTTCGGCGTTGAGCGGGCCGGGGCGGTTTTCCGCCCAGATGCGTCCGCCATGCGCCTCGACAATCTGCTTGGAGATCGACAGACCGAGGCCGGAATTCTGTCCGAAGCCCTGATGCGGGCGGTCGGTGTAAAACCGCTCGAAGATCTTTTCCAGCGCGCCGGGACGAATGCCCGCGCCGTCATCGTCCACGACGATCTCGATTTCCGATTTGCGGCGGCGGCAGGTGAGGCGCACCTTGCTGCCGGGTTCGGAGAACGACTGCGCGTTGCTCAGGAGATTTGCGATCACCTGCCCGAGCCGCGAGTCGTAGCCGGGCACGGAGAACGTATCGCTGGCCGGGCCCTCGAAGCGCGCTTCGACGGTGACTTCGGTGCCGTGATGGGTTTCGTTGGCGACCGAGACGAGCGTCTCCAACAAGCTGCGCAGATTGACCGGCTCCATGTCCTGCCGCTGCAATTCCGCATCCAGGCGGCTGGCGTCTGAAATGTCGGAGATCAGCCGATCAAGCCTGCGCACGTCATGTTCTATCACGGCCAGCAGCCGCGCGCGGCTATCGTCGGAACGCGCCAGCGGCAGCGTCTCGACGGCGGAGCGCATCGAGGTCAGCGGATTTTTCAATTCGTGCGCCACGTCGGCGGCAAAGCGCTCGATGCCTTCGATGCGATTGTAAAGTGCGGCGGTCATGTCGCGCAGTGCGCGCGACAAATGGCCGATCTCGTCGCCGCGCGACGAGAAGTCCGGAATCTCCACGCGGGTCTTGGTGCGGCGGCGGACGCGCTCGGCGCTGTCGGCGAGACGGCGCATCGGACCTGCGATGGTGCTTGCAAGTAGCAGCGACAGCGCGATCATCACCATGGCGGCGATGCCGAACACTTTCAGGATCGCGAGCCGTTCGGCAGTGACCATCTGGTCGATGTCATCGCCCTGCGTCGACAGCATCAGCCCGCCGTAAACAGCGCGGAAACGCTGCACCGGCACGGCCACCGAGACGATGACCTCGCCGCGGTCGTTGATCCGCACCATGCTGGCTTTCTTGCCGTCGAGTGCCTGCTGGACTTCCTGATATCCGTTGCCGTTTTCCGGCCCCAGCTCGCGATAGCGTGGCAGGTCGCCGCGATTGAGCCAGGTGCGGACCGCGATCATGGTTTTTTCCGCGAAACCCTGCTTCTCGTCGCTGGGTGGCGGCAGTTCAAAACGCAACACGTCGCCGCGGCCATAGAGATTGCGGCTGTCCAGCATCAGCACGCCGTCGCGGTCGTAAATGCGCGCGCGTGTCTTGGTCGGCGAGATCAGCCGCCGCAACACCGGCGCGACCCGCTCCGGATTGATCGGAAATTCGATGCTGGTGAGGGATTCGTCGTTGGGGCCGTAGGTCTCGCCGGGCTTCAGATCGAGCAAGCGATCTGGATCGACCGTAATGGCATTGGTTTCCACCGTAGCTGACGCCGCAATCGCGCCCGAGATGATTTCCGCTTGCACCAGCAAGCTCTGCGCGCGCGCATCGATCAGACCAGCGCGGAATTGCGACAGATAGAGAATGCCCGCGAGCATCGCGAACAGGCCGATCAGGTTCAGCGAGACGATGCGGCGCGTGAGGCTGGAAAACGTGAGCGTAAAAACGTAGTGCCCGGCGCGCTTGGCGAGGTTGAATGGGCTGCGCCAGCCAAGGCTTGCCTTGCGCTCGGTTGCTGCATCCGCAGCATCCGCCACCGGGGCAAGAGGCGGCGCGCCAAGCCCGGCGTCATCGTTTTCGCGATCAGGCTGCGTTCGATCAAGCAATGGCTAAACCGCCCGATTGTTTTGTCTGAGGCAACTTATACCACACACAGGCCTGAGAGCGACCGCCATGCGCCTGCCATTGGCGGGTTCGCTCGGCCGGTCAGGTTTCCTTGAAACGATAGCCGACGCCGTAAAGCGTCTCGATCATCTCGAAGTCATCGTCAGCGGCTTTGAACTTCTTGCGCAGGCGCTTGATGTGGCTGTCGATGGTGCGGTCATCGACATAGACCTGATCGTCATAGGCAGCGTCCATCAGGGCGTTGCGGCTTTTGACCACGCCGGGGCGGGTGGCCAGCGCCTGAAGGATGAGAAACTCGGTGACCGTCAATGTGACCGGCTCGTTCTTCCAGGTGCAGGTGTGGCGCTCGGGGTCCATGCGCAGCAGGCCGCGCTCCAGCGCCTTGGCGTCCATCTCTTTCTGTACAACGGTCGGATCTTTCGGCACCGCGCGGCGCAGCACGGCCTTGACGCGCTCGACCAGCAAACGCTGCGAAAACGGTTTGCGGATGAAGTCGTCGGCGCCCATTTTCAGGCCGAAGAGTTCGTCGATCTCTTCGTCCTTGGAGGTGAGAAAGATCACTGGCAGATCGGACTTCTGGCGCAGGCGGCGCAGCGTTTCCATGCCATCCATGCGCGGCATCTTGATGTCGAGGATCGCCATATCCGGCGGGCTGGTCTTGAAACCTTCCAGCGCCGACGCGCCGTCCGTATAGGTCATGATACGGTAGCCTTCGGCTTCCAGCGCGATCGAGACCGACGTGAGAATGTTGCGGTCGTCATCGACCAAAGCGATTGTGGGCATGAGCCTGCTTTCCAAATCGTAGGTGTGGACGTCATGAGTAGTGACGTGTCGTAAGTACAGACTTGGCGACGGTCTGCTGACTGACGAGCCGAGTGCCGAATGAAATGAGGCGCGTGTCGGGAGCCAACGAGCAATGCAAGCTGGGCTGAAATGTGACCGAGTTCCCGCACCCGGCGAACCTTCAGACCTATATAACCCTGGAACTTGTCGAAAAAACCCCTTTGCGGCGAAAAAGTGCCGTTAACCAATTGAATTTGGCCCGATTATGGATCCGAAAGTCTCCGTCAAACCCGCCCATCTGACACGCGCGCTGCTTGGTCGCAGTCGCCATGGAGCATTGGCGACGCTGATGCCGCAGACCGGCGATCCTTATTGCTCGCTGGTCAATGTCGCCTCGCTGCCGGACGGGTCGCCGATCCTGCTCATCTCGCAATTGGCGCTTCACACCAAAAACATTCTCAATGACGCGCGCGTCTCGCTGATGCTGGACGAACGCGCGCCCGGCGATCCGCTGGAAGGCGCGCGCATCATGCTCGCAGGCACTGCGGACGAAGTGAAGGGCGACGATGTTGTGCTTGCAAGACGCCGTTATCTTGCCGCTCATCCAACCGCCGAGGAGTTCGTGGATTTCAAGGATTTCTCGTTCTTCCGCATCAGACCTGCAGGCGTGCATCTGGTGGCGGGCTTTGGACGCATCGTCGATCTCAAGCCGGACGAATTCCTGACGGACCTCAATGGTGCGGACGAGTTGCTCGCCGCTGAACCCGACATCGTCGAACACATGAACGCAGATCATACCGACACGATGAACCTCTACGCGACACGGCTTCTCGGCAGTACCGACGGCCGATGGCGCTGCACCGGTTGCGACCCCGAGGGCCTGGACATGCAGGACGATTCTCGCACGCTGCGGCTCGACTTCCCGCAGCGGATCGCCGCACCTGCTGCATTGCGGCTGGCTTTAAAGACCTTGGCCGACCGGGCAAGGGCCCTTCCAAGTCTGTGAGAATTAACCTCTTTTTGCCGGACCCGCGGTTCTTTACGGCTTTATGACGGTTCGACTTGGCAAGCCGGGCGTTGACCACTAATAAGTCGCCGGATTGGGGCCCGGGAGGTATGATCCCTGGCATCCGCGACGGGTGGGCGTTTTAGCGATCGAAACCGCAAACAGCCCGCGAAACGATACGCGGTTTTTAGGGAGAATTTTCGGTGCAAGAGACGGGTGTGCGCAACGGTGCCTTCGGCGCCGATAAATTCGGTTTCAAAAATCTCGCCGGGGTGAACTGGAATTTCGATACGGCCC
>Ga0209023_10003738_pt1 | contig 17858 bp, 14 predicted proteins | sample LakOneMetagenome_FD_187468 | JGI IMG/M metagenome (GOLD analysis project Ga0209023, IMG submission 187468) | Freshwater and sediment microbial communities from Lake Erie, Canada (SPAdes) (version 2) | ecosystem: Environmental > Aquatic > Freshwater > Lentic | place: Lake Erie, Canada... | reverse complement strand
TCGGCCAGCTCCAGCGCCCCGACCGTGCGCGCCGCGCCCTTGAGCTTGTGCGCCTGGCGGGTGAGGGTCGGCAGGTCGCCGGCCGCGCGCGCGGCCTCCAGCCCGACCAGGTCTTCGCGGGTGCTGGCGAGATAGTCGTCGAGCAGCGCGCGCAGTTCGGCGGCATTGCCTCCGGTGAGCGACTGCAGCACCTGTTCGTCGAACGGCGGCGGGCGCTGCAACTGCGGCAACCCTTCCGCGTTCGCCGGTTCCGCCCCGGCCGCGATTCCGGCGACCGTCGATGCGCCCTCGGCCGAGGTATGCGGCAGCCAGCGGCGCAGCGCCGCGGCGAGGACCGGGATCGCGACCGGCTTCGCGAGGTAGTCGTCCATGCCGGCATCCAGGCAACGTTCGGCCTCGCCCTTCAACGTCGCCGCGGTCAGCGCGATGATCGGGGTGTGGCCGCCGCGGCCTTCCTTCGCTTCGAGGGTGCGGATCGCGCGCGCCATCTGGTAGCCGTCCATGTGCGGCATGTGCACGTCCGAGAGCACCAGCGCATAGCGGCCGCTGCGCCATGCCGCGAGGCCCTCGGCGCCGTCCTCGACCGCCTCGCAGGCATAGCCCGCAAGCGCGAGCTGGCGCGCGACCACCATGCGGTTGGTCGGATGGTCGTCGACGATCAGGACCAGGCTGCCTTCGCTTTCGGCTTCGGCCACGTTCGGCAGGCGTCGCGGCGCGAGTTCGACCATCGCCGCGGCGGCCGGGTCCGAGGCCTCGTCGCGGACCTCTTCCGCCGGCGCCGGCTGCAGCGGCACGACCAGGCGCATGCTGGTGCCGCGCCCCGGTTCCGATTCCATCGACACCTCGCCGCCCATCAGTTCGGCGAGGCGGCGGCAGATCGCGAGGCCGAGCCCGGTGCCGCCGAAGCGCCGCGTGGTGTCTCCCTCGGCCTGCACGAAGGGCTGGAACAGGCGCGCCTGCGCCTCCTTGCTCACGCCGATGCCGGTATCGGTGACCCGGAAGCAGATCGTGTCGCGCTCGGCGCCGGCGCGCGTGCGTTCGACCGCCACGTCGATGCGCCCGCGCTCGGTGAACTTGATCGCGTTCGAAACGAAATTCCCGAGCACCTGCCGCAGGCGCAATGCGTCGACCCGGTACGCCGGTCGCAGTTCGTGGTCGACCAGGCAGGACAGCGCCAGTCCCTTGCTCGAAGCCGAACCGCTGAAGTTCGCGACCACGCCGCGCGCGATCCTGCCGAGGTCGGCGGCGCCGAGCGAGAGCTCGAGCCGGCCGGCCTCGATCTTCGAGAAATCGAGGATGTCGCCGATGATCTGCAGCAGCGATTGCGCCGACGACTGGATCACGTTCAGCGCGCGGCGCTGCTCGGCGTCGAGCCGGGTGTGGGCGAGGATCTCGACCATGCCGGTGACGCCGATCATCGGCGTGCGGATCTCGTGGCTCATCGCGGCCAGGAACGCGCTCTTGGCCTCGTTGGCCTCGCGCGCGCGGCTTTCGCTGGCGCGCAGGTCTTCCTCCAGCTGCTTGATCCGGGTCAGGTCGGCGGCGACCGCGAGCAGGCCGGTGCCGCCGTGGCGCTCGTCCGGCAGCGGCGCCAGCGCGAGCAGCGCATGCACCGCTTGGCCGTCGCGGTGGAGCATGGGGACTTCCGCCGGCGCTACCCCCTGCTCGGCCAGCGCGCGCAGCAGGCGCCAGTCCGGCTGCATTGCCTGGCCGCCGCGCCCGGCCAGCAGCGCGCCCATCTGCGCGAATCCCTTCGGCAGCATCAGCGCGGGGGCGAAATCGCCGACCTGGTCGATGGTGGGCGCGTCGCGGCCGATGAAGTCGTGCGCGCGGTATCCGAACAGGCGTTCGGCGCCCTGGTTGAAGAGGAAATAGCGGCCTTCGCTGTTCAGCGCCACGATCGCCACCGGCGCGGCGTCCAGCAGCGAACGCTGCAGCGACTCGCGCAACAGCAGCTCGTCCCGGGTGCGCTCGTTGCGCGCGAGCTGCTCGGTGAGTTCGCTCTCGGTGCGGCTCACGTCGTCGCGCATGGCGAGGAAGGCATCCAACACCTCGCCAAGTTCGCCGCTGGGACGGTAGCGCGGTTCGGCGGTGTAGTCGTGCTCGCGCATGCGCAGCGCGAGCCGGGTCAGGCTTTCCACCCCGCGATAGGCGTTGCGCAGGATCCGCTGCCCGGCCAACGCCGCGACCAGCAGCGCGAACAGCGACAAGCCGATGCGCAGGGCGCTGGCCATGCGCCCGCGCGCGAGATCCCGCCGGACCAGCGATTCGGCCTGTGCCATCGCCGCGTCCGAGAGTCGCTGCAGGCGGGTGGTGACCGGATCCACCGCCGGGTAAAGCTCGGTGTCGGCGAAGCGGCCGAGCGCGCGGATGTCCTCGCGCACGAGGATGCCGCGCAGGGTCGTGGCGGCGGCATCGGCGCGGACGCGCGCGGCTCCGGCCTGCGCGAACAGCGCACCCTGTTCCGGCGTGCGCCGCAGGGCCTGCAGCCGCTTCCAGTTGCTGTCGATCGCGCCACGCGCGGCATCGACGCGGGCCACGCCCTCGTGCCAGGTGATGAGGTTGTTGCGGGCCTTGAAGGTGGTGTCGACCACGCCGCTCGCGTAGCCCTCGGACACCGCGTTCAGCAGCCGCATGCGCTGCAGCGACTGGTCCTTCATCTGCTCCAGCGAAGCGCGCGAGCGCTGTTGCGCGAACTCGTCGATCGCCAGCACCGTGGCGCCGGTCAGCAGGAACAGCCCGAACAGGGCCCAGAGCTGGTGGCGGATCCCGAGGGTCGGCCTGCCCATGCCCATCCGTCAGTTCGGGTGGCGCCAGCGGCCGATGGTCGCGATCAGTTCGTCGCCCGGGACCGCGGGCGAGACCAGGAAGCCCTGCGCGGCATCGCAGCCCAGCGCGGCGAGCATCTGCCAGTCGTCGGTGGTTTCCACTCCCTCGGCGACGGTTTCCAGCCCCAGTTTCCGCGCCAGGTCGAGGCTGGCTTCGACCACCGCGCGCTTGCGCGGCTGCGCGTGCGCCCCGGTGACGAAGCCCTGGTCGATCTTGAGTTCGGTGAAGGGCACCTGCGAGAGCTGCGCGAGCGAGGAATACCCGGTGCCGAAGTCGTCGATCGACAGGCCGAAGCCCTTCAGCCGCAACCGCGCCAGCACGCCGAGCGAGCGCGCGGCGTCGGCCATGACCAGGCTTTCGGTGATTTCCAGCACCACTTCGGCCGGATCCACGCCCAGGTCCTGCACCAGGCGCTGGTAATGGTCGGCCGCGGCCGGGTCGTGCAGCGTCGCCGGCGACACGTTCACCGACAGGCGCAGGCGCATCCCGGCTTCGTCCCACTTGCGCTTCCAGCGGCAGGACTGCACCAGCATCGCTTCGGTCAGCGCCTCGGCCAGTCCTTCGCGTTCGATCACCGGGATGAAATGCCGCGGCATCACTACTTGGCCGTCGGCGCGGCGCCAGCGGGCCAGCGCCTCGATGCCGATCGCCTTGCCGTTGCCGAACTCGACCTGCGGCTGGAACCACGGCTCGATTTCGCCGGCGGCGAGGGCGGCGCGCATGTCCTCGCCGCTGACCTCGACCGATTCGACTTCGCCGACCACGGCCTGGCGTTCCTCGTATTTCTCCAGCACCGCGCGCAGCTTGTCGCCGGTCAGCGGCTTTTCGACGCTGCCGAGCACGAACAGGCCGTAGGCGCGGGCCATGGTCTGCACGGTGTTCAGCAACGCGGGGTCGAGCGCACTCACCAGCGCGACCGCGCGCGCGAGCCTGCGCTGGGCGACGTGGCCGATGAATTCGATGCCGTCCATGCCCGGCATGTCGAGATCGACGAGGACCACGTCCGGTGGCTGCGCCTGGCCTTCCAGCAACGCCAGCGCGGACGACCCATCGGCGGCCTCGAGCGCGCCTTCGATGCCGCATTCGACGAGCAGGCGCAGGGCCACGCGGCGCTGGAAGCCGTGGTCCTCCACCACCAACACACGCAGTGCCGACAGGGCCATTGCCTCCCCCGAGGAGTTCGCAGGCGCGAAGCGCAAGCCTACCCCGCGCGACCGGATGCGGGAAGCGGCGCGCGCGTCGGTCGCTTCAGCCGCGCTCCCAACCGGTGCCGTGCACGTAACGGAACGCGGCTTCCGCTTCGGGGCCGTACGCGCCCCGCTGCGCCGACCAGCGCCACGTCTCGACCCGCAGATCGCGCTCGCCGATGCGCAGCACGTTGAACGCATTCGCCTCGTTGCGCTCGCGGGTGGAGGTCGCGGTGCCCGCCTGCACGACGAGCGCGGCGAAGCCGGCGATGTGGTAGCGCCGCGCGGTGGTGCCGATGTCGCTGCGATGCAGGTGCCCGGACAGGAACACGTCGACTTCGGCGCGCGCGAACGCGGCCATCGCCATCGGCGCGCGTCCGAGCAGGTCGCCCTCGTCCCCGCCCTCGGGGACATCGAAGGGATGGTGGGTGACCACGATGCGGGTGACCCGTTCCGGCAGGCCTTCGAAGCGGCGCGCGATCTCCTCCACCTGCTCGGCGTTGATCCGCCCGCCCTTGAAGGTGAGGGAACGGGCGGTGTTGACGCCGACCACGGCGATCTCGTCGTCGCCGAACGCGGGCATCGGCTCGGGGTCGATGTAGCGGCGGAAGCGCGCGAGCGGCGCGAGGAAGCGGCGCGCGACGTCGTACAGGGGAATGTCGTGGTTGCCGGGCACCACGATCCGCGGCGACGGCAGCGTGGCGAGGTAGTCGCGCGCCTCGCGGAACTGCGCGCTGCGCGCGCGCTGGGTGAGGTCCCCCGACACGACCAGGAGATCCGGCGCGATTCCCGCGATCGCATCGCGCAAGGGCGCGAGCAATGCGGGATCAACGCGACCGAAGTGCAGGTCGGAGACGTGGACCAGGGTGCGCATCAGGCGGACGCCCCCGGCGCCGGGGCGATCACGCGCAGCGCGCGCGCGCGGATGCGGTAGCGGTACGGCGCGTCGATTTCGTCGACCTCGCCGTCGCGCGCGACCAGGGTGCGGCGCCCGCCGGTGTCCACGACCACCGAAGCGGTGCCCAGGTGCTCGAGGTCGCGGTCGCGTTCGCTGCGTCCGGCGAGCGCGCGCAGCGCCAGCCACGCCAGCCCCCACGCGGTGCGCGGGCGCAGCAGGTAGATCGACAGCACGCCCGCGTCGAGGCGCTCGCGCGTCCCGGGGTGCGCGCCCTCGATCGCGTATTCGTTGTTGCCCACGAACAGGAACGGCGTGCGCCTGCACAGTTCGCGGCCGTCGATGTCGAGTGTGACCGACAGGGTGCGCGGGTGCCGCAGCACCGACCAGCCCGCGCGCGCCATCGCCCGCCATTTGCCGAAGCGCGACTCGCGCTGCAGCCGCTCGCGTTCGACCACCATCCGCGCGTACAGCCCGAGGCTGGAATTGTTGAGGAAGCAGCGGCCGTTGACCTCGCCGACGTCGACCTCGCGCACGTGGCCGGCCGCGATCACCGCGGCGGCGGCGTCGAGGTCGGCCGGCATGCCCAGGTCGCGGGCGAAGTGGTTGAGGGTGCCGGCGGGCAGGACGCCAAGGACCACGTCGCCGCGCTCGAGCAGTTCGCCGGCGACCGCATTCACCGTGCCGTCGCCCCCGGCCGCGACCACCACCCGCGCGCCCGCGGCGAGCGCCTCGCGCACGGTGTCGGCGATCGAGCCGCCATCGAAGCGATACAGCCGGGCCTCGCGCCCATGCGCGGCGAAGGCGCGGACCGCCGCTTCGGCATCGAAGCGACGGCCGGCACCGGCACCGGCGTTGGCGATGATCGCGAGTGGCGCGTTGTCGGTGGGATCGGCCATGGCCGCGCATGCTGCGCACCGGCGCGTGCACGCCGCGTGCAGCGGCCGGGCGGGCGCGGCCGGCTGGTAAAATCCGCGGTCTTCGCTCGAAGCGCCGAACGCGGCGCTCCGCCCGAACGGAGTCCCTCGCCATGACCAGCACCGCGGAACTGTCCTCGCCGGCCTCGGCGAACACCACGCTCACCCACGGCCTGTCCGATCCGGACTACACCCTCGCCGACAAGTACGCGCGCACCTCCGGCCGCATCTACCTCAGCGGCGTGCAGGCGCTGGTGCGGTTGCCGATGGTGCAGAAGCTGCGCGACCAGCGCGCCGGGCTGGATACCGCCGGCTTCGTCAGCGGCTACCGCGGCTCGCCCCTCGGCGGCTTCGACCTGGAGCTGTGGCGCGCGCGCAAGCACCTCGAGGGCGCGAACGTGAAGTTCCAGCCCGGGCTCAACGAGGATCTGGGCGCGACCATGGTCTGGGGCACGCAGCAGACCGGGTTGTTCCCCGGCGCGAAGCACGATGGCGTGTTCGGCATGTGGTACGGCAAGGGCCCCGGCGTGGACCGCTGCGGCGACGTGTTCAAGCACGCGAACGCCGCCGGCACCTCGAAGCATGGCGGCGTGCTCGCGCTCGCCGCCGACGACCACGCCTGCCGCAGCTCGACCCTGCCGCACGGCAGCGAGGACGAATTCGTCAGCGCGATGATGCCGGTGCTCAATCCGGCCGGGGTGCAGGACATCCTCGACATGGGCCTGCTCGGCTGGGCGATGAGCCGTTACACCGGGCGCTGGGTCGGCTTCAAGACGATCGCGGAAACGGTGGAGTCTTCGGCCTCGGTGCAGGTCGATCCGTTCGCGCAGGAGATCGTGCTGCCGGGCGACGAGGATTTCGCGATGCCCGCGGGCGGGCTCAACATCCGCTGGCCGGATCCGCCGCTGGACCAGGAAATGCGCCTGCACCGCTACGCGGTGAAGGCGGCGCAGGCGTTCGCGCGCGCGAACCGCATCGACCGCCTGGTGCTCGATGCGCCGGATGCACGGCTGGGCATCGTCACCACCGGCAAGAGCCACCTCGACGTGCTGCAGGCGCTGGAATACCTCGGCCTGGACGAAGCCGCCTGCCGCGACATCGGCATCCGCGTGTACAAGGTCGGCATGACCTGGCCGCTGGAGCCGGTCGGGATCGCCGCCTTCGCGCGCGGGCTCGAGGACATCCTCGTGGTCGAGGAGAAGCGCGCCTTCATCGAGAGGCAGATGAAGGAACAGTTCTACAACTGGCCCGAGTCCTGGGGCCGGCGCCCGAGCATCGTCGGCAAGTACGACGAATCCGGGGAATGGATCCTGCCCTCGACCGGCGAACTCACGCCCGCCACGATCGCGGGCGTGATCGGCAGGCGCCTGCAACGCTTCCACCGCAGCGAGAGGATCGACGCGGTACTGGCGTGGATGCAGCGCAAGGAAGGCGAGCTCGCGCTGCCGCGCGCCAATTTCCCGCGCGTTCCGCATTACTGCTCGGGCTGCCCGCACAACACCTCGACCGTGGTCCCCGAGGGCTCGCGCGCGCAGGCCGGCATCGGCTGCCACTACATGGTGACGTGGATGAACCGCGACACCGACACCTTCACCCACATGGGCGGCGAAGGCGTGACCTGGGCCGGGCAGGCGGCGTTCACCGAGACCCCGCACGTGTTCCAGAACCTCGGCGACGGCACCTACTTCCACAGCGGTTCGCTGGCGATCCGCCAGGCGATCGCCGCCGGCGTCAACATCACCTACAAGATCCTCTACAACGACGCGGTGGCGATGACCGGCGGCCAGCCGGTGGACGGAACGTTGAGCGTGCCGCAGATCGCCCACCAGATGCGCGCCGAGGGCGTCGAGGTCATCGCACTGCTCAGCGACGACATCGGCAAGTGGGACGATCCTTCGATCTTCCCGCCGGGCACGAGCTTCCACGACCGGCGCGAACTCGATGCGGTGCAGCGCCGCCTGCGCGCGGTCAAGGGCACCAGCATCCTGATCTACGACCAGACCTGCGCCACCGAGAAACGCCGTCGGCGCAAGCGCGGCAAGATGGTCGATCCGCAGAAGCGGGTGTTCGTGAACACGCTCGTCTGCGAAGGCTGCGGCGACTGCGGCAAGAAATCGTTCTGCGTGAGCGTGTTGCCCAAGGACACGGAATTCGGGCGCAAGCGCGAGATCGACCAGTCCAACTGCAACAAGGACTACAGCTGCGTCGAGGGCTTCTGCCCGAGCTTCGTCACCGTGCACGGCGGCAAGCCGCGCAAGGGCAAGCAAGCGAACGCGGCGGAGCGGCTCGCGTCGCTGCCGATGCCGGCGTTCGGCACCGACCTGTCGCAGCCCTGGAACATCCTGATCACCGGCGTCGGCGGCACCGGCGTGGTCACGATCGGCGCGCTGCTCGGCATGGCCGGGCATCTCGAAGGCAAGGGCGCGACCGTGCTCGACCAGACCGGGCTGGCGCAGAAGGGCGGCGCGGTCACGACGCATGTTCGTCTGGCGCAAAGGCCGGAGGACATCCACGCGGTGCGCGTGGCCGCTGGCGAGGCCGACCTCGTGCTCGGCTGCGACATGGTCGTGGTCAACGACTACTGGGCGCTGTCGAAGATCCGCAGCGGCCGCACCCGGGTGGTGGTCAACACCTACGAGGCGATGCCGGGCACGTTCACCACCCGGCCCGACCTCGAATTCCCCGCGGCGGACATCATCGCCGCGGTGCGTTCCGCGCTCGCCGGCGACACCGCGTCCTTGCACGAGGTCGACGCGACCCGGCTGGCGACCGCGCTGATGGGCGATGCGATCGCCGCCAACCTGTTCATGCTCGGCCACGCCTGGCAGCAGGGCCTGGTGCCGGTATCGTTCGAGGCGCTGATGCGCGCGATCGAACTGAACGGCGCCGCGGTCGAGATGAACAAGACCGCGTTCGCCTGGGGCCGGCTCGCCGCGATCGATCCCGATGCCGTCGCCGAAGCCGCCGGCGCGATCCGCAACGCACCGACCAGCGCGGAGCGCATGCCGCACCGGTTGCCGATGCTCGGCGCCACCAACAACGACGCCGGCGAATCCGGCCTGACGCCCTTCGCCGCCGACCTGCGCGACGAGGACGAACTGCGCCACGTGCCCGCATCCAACGCCGGCGAAGTCGCGTTCCTGCCGCTGGACGACGCGCGCCTGTCGCGCTCGCTGGACGAACTGGTCGCGCGTCGCGTCGCATTCCTCGCCGACTACCAGGACGCCGCGTACGCGAAACGCTATTCGGATTTCGTGGCGAAGGTGCGCGCGGGCGAAACGGCGAAGGCACCCGGTTCCACCGACCTGTCCGAAGCCGTGGCCCGTTATCTCTTCAAGCTGATGGCCTACAAGGACGAATACGAAGTCGCGCGCCTGTACGCCAGCGGCGAGTTCCGGCGCCGGCTGGAGCAGCAGTTCGAAGGCGACTACAAGCTGCACTTCCACCTCGCGCCGCCGCTGCTGGCGAAGAAGAACGCGAAGGGCGAGCTGGTGAAGCGCGAATACGGGCCCTGGGTGTTCACCGCGTTCAGGCTGCTGGCGAAACTGCGCGGCCTGCGCGGCGGCCCGCTCGACGTGTTCGGCTACACCGAGGAGCGTCGCGGCGAGCGCGCGCTGATCGGCGAATACGAAAAGACCGTGTCCTCGCTGCTGGACCGGCTCGATCCCGGCAATGCGCGGCTCGCGGCGGAGATCGCCTCGATTCCCGAGCACATCCGCGGCTACGGCCACGTCAAGCACGCGCACCTGCAGAAGGCGAAGGCGCGCGAAGCCGAGTTGCTGGCGGCATGGAACGATGCTGCGCCGGCGGTGCGCGCGGCCTGAACCTCGCCGATGGCGTTACATCCTGCGTTTCATGGACAAACGCCGCGCGAGGCGTTTTGATGGCGGCATGCGCATCCCGCGTCGCCTGCGTCGTTCCGCCGCGATCGCCTTGGCCTGCTGCGCCCTGCAGGCGCAGGCCGCGCCTGCGCCGGGCGTGCGTACCTACGCCAACCCGCTCGACATCGATTACCGCTACAACTTCGAGCAGCGCAACGAAGGCATTTCCTACCGCACCGGCGCCGATCCGGTGTTCGTGCCGTTCGCCGGCGCGTACTACCTGTTCCTGACCCTGGCCGACGGCTACTGGCGTTCGACCGACCTCCTGCACTGGGACTTCGTCGCGCCGCACAAGTGGCCGGTCGACAGCGTGGTCGCGCCCGCGGCCTGGGTCGACGGCGACACGCTGCTGCTGATGCCGTCGACCACGCGCCAGGGGCCGATCTACGCCAGCACCGATCCGGCGCACGGCAGGCTCGACTATTTGTCGCGGGTCACGCCGCCGTTGCCGGGGATGGTGCGCAGCGGATTCGAGGACACGATCCGCGCCGACGAGCGCGAGAGCGGGGCGAAGGTCCCGCCCGGGCCCTGGGATCCGGCGCTGTTCCGCGACGACGACGGTCGCTGGTATTTGTACTGGGATTCGTCGAACGTGTTCCCGCTCTACGGCATCGAACTCGATCCGGCGAAGCGCCTCGCCTATGTCGGCGCGGCGAAGCCCCTGTTCGCGCTCGATCCCGCGCGGCACGGCTGGGAACGCTTCGGCCGCGACCACAGTGGCGGCCAACCCGACGGCACCCCGGTCCAGCCATACATCGAAGGCGCATGGATGACCCGGCACGACGATCGCTACTACCTCCAGTACGGCGCGCCCGGCACCGAATACAACGCCTATGCGAACGGCACGTACGTCGGCGATGCGCCGCTCGGTCCGTTCCGCTACGCGGACTACAACCCGGTCGCGTACAAGCCCGGTGGCTTCGTCACCGGCGCCGGCCACGGTTCGACGTTCCAGGACGCGCACGGCAACTGGTGGAACAGCGGCACCGCGTGGATCGGCGCGAACTGGACCTTCGAACGCCGCGTCGACCTGTTCCCGGCGCGGTTCTACGACGACGGGCAGATGGCCGCGTCGACCCGCTTCGGCGATTTCCCGCACTGGATGCCGGAGCGCAAGGTCGACGATCCGGATGCGCTGTTCACCGGCTGGATGCTGCTCAGCCATCGCAAGCGCGCGATCGCGTCGTCGACGCTCGAACGCTTCGACGCATCGCGCGCGACCGACGAGGACCCGCGCACGTTCTGGGTCGCGGCGCGCAACGCGCCGGGCGAAACCCTGTCCCTCGACCTCGGTGCGGAGGAGACGCTGCGCGCGGTGCAGGTGAACTTTGCCGATTACGAATCCGGGCGCTACGCCGACGCCCCTGACATCTACACCGAATTCGAATTGCAATCCTCGCTCGACGGCGAACGCTGGACGCCGCTGGCCCGGGTCGGCGACGCGGACGACCGGCGCGACCGCCCGAACGCCTACGTGCAGTTGCCCGCGCCGGTGCGCGCGCGCTACGTGCGCTACGTGCACGGCCATGTCGGCGCCGCGCACCTGGCGATCAGCGACCTGCGCGTGTTCGGCAACGCGGATGGCGCGCCTCCGCCTGCGCCGCAAGCCGTCGCCGCGATTCGCCACGACGACCGCCGCGACGCCACGATCCGCTGGAAGCCGGTGCCCGGCGCGGTCGGCTACAACGTGCGCTGGGGCATCCGCCCGGACCGGCTGACGCTCGCCTACCAGGTGTTCGCCGACGATCCGCGCGGCACCTCCCTGGAGCTGCGCGCGCTCAACGTGGCGCCGCGCTATTACGCGAGCGTCGAGGCGTTCGACGAACGCGGGGTTTCGCCCCTCGGCCGAATCGTCGAACTGCCCTGACGCGGCTTCAATCGACGGCGCGCGACCAGCGCCGCCGCAGCGCGCGTTCGCAGGGGATCGAGTACGCGCCGGCCCAGAGCGCACCGAGCGCCCAGCAGGCGAGCACCACCGGCGGGTACCACCAGGCACCCGCACGCACGTCGCCGCCGAGCATGCGGTACAGGCCGACCGCGGCGAACACCACGAACATGTGGCCGAGGTAGACCTCGTAGCTGAGCCTGCCGAGCGAGCGCAGCCAGCCCAGCCCGCGCATGCCGCGCGCGCCCTCGCGCGAATTCCAGTGCAGCCCGAGCACCAGCGACGCGGCGGACAGCGTGAGCACGAGCATGTAGCCGTTGCCGAGGGCGCCCCACAACGCATCGCCGAAGACGAACACGCCCGCCAGTCCCGCGATCCCGGCGACCGCCAGCACGCGCGCCAGGGTTGCCGATGGCGAAACGCGAACGGCGAGCAATGCGGCGAGTACGCCGGTCGCGATCGCGGCCATGCCCGGGAGATAGGCTTTCTCCTGCCAGATCTCGTTGCCGGCCAGCGCCGCGCGCGCGAACGGCAGCGACAGCGCCAGCGCCGCAAGCGCGACGACCAGCGCGCGCACGTCGCGCAGCAGCAGGCAGGCGAGCGGGAAGCCGAGGTAGAACACTTCCTCGATCGAGAGCGACCACAGCACGTCCCAGCCGCCGGGCAGCCAGCCGGTGCGTCCTTCGTACCAGTTGAGGTACAGGCCGAGCGCCGACGCCAGCGCGCCACCGAGCGATTGCCCGGGTTTGTCGATGACGTAATTCGGCACGCCAATGAGATGCAGCAGCGACAACAGCGAGAGCAGCAGCAACAGGCAAGGCAGGATGCGCGCGGCGCGGCGCGCGTAGAACGCGCGCGGGTCGATCGCCGCGAGCGAGCCCCAGCGCCGCAGCGAGTGCCCGGCGATCAGGAAGCCGGAGACCACGAAGAACACGAACACCGCTTCGTAGCCGTTGTAGCCCAGCGCGCCGAGCAGGCGTTGCGGCACGACATCCGCCAGCGCGGTCTGCTTCGGCGGGATCCGCAACGCGAGGTGATGCACGACCACCAGCAGGATCGAGACCCCGCGCAACGCGTCGATCCCCGGGTTGCGCGGCCATGCGCCGGCGGGAATCGTCGCTGCGTCCGACGGCATCGCTTCAGCGCCGCGGCGCGAGGATCGCGGACAGCAGGTCGGGCTTGCCCGCATCGCGCACGAGGTGCGGTGCGCGCAGGCCGTCGCGCCAGTCGATCGTCGCGGTGCGATAGTGCTCACCCTGGCGGACCAGCAGTTCGATCGGCCGCGGGCCCGCCTGCGCCGCGACGATCGCCTGCCGCAGGCGTGCCGCGCTGTAGGCGCTGCCGTCGACCGCGACCACGACCAGGTCGCGCGCGAGCCCGGCGGCATAGGCCGGGCTTTCCCACACGACTTCGGAGATCGTGCCGCCGTCGCGGTCGATGCCGAGCCCGAGCGAATGGCGGAAATCGTCGTAGTCGTCCGCGCCCTCGGCGTCCGCGACCGCAAGGTTGGGGCTCGCGTCGTACCCGAGCGTCCAGCCGCCGCGCGCGATCCCGCCGAGGATCGGCGCGTAGCCGTCGAGGCGCTGGCGCAGCCAGTCGCTCCAGCCGCCGGGCTGCACCGCTTCCAGCGCGGCGACGATGTCGTCGAACACGTAGGTCGAGACCGATCCGGCATCCTTCGCGCCGCCGAAGAACGCGCGCGCGAAATCGTCGAGCGAGCGCCGGCCCTTGGACAGCTCGCGGATGCGGGTGTCGGCGTCGAGCCACAGCAGGGCGCCCTCGCCGTAGAAATCGTAGGCGCGCTGCCAGCTTTCCCAGGCCTGTGGCGCATCGTTGAACTCGACGATGCCCTCGAACATCGTGTCCTGCAGGCTGCGCCAGTCGTGGCCGCGGCGTTGCGCCTGGGTCGCGGCGAGGTCGGCGAGGGTTTCGCGGGCCTGTTCCGGCGCCAGCAGGCCGGCGCGCGCCGCGAGCACGATCGACCAGTATTCGGTCTGGCCCTCGTACAGCCACAGCAATTCGTTGCGCATCGGCAAGTTGTAGTTCGGCGTCCACAACATCGATGGCCGCCGGAACTTGCCGTTCCACGCATGCGCGTACTCGTGCGAGAGCAGGGTGTTCTCGCCGAACGGCGCATCGCCGGCGAGGTATCCGGTCGGGACCGCGTTCTCGCTCGATTGCCGGTGCTCGAGGCCGATGCGGCTGAACGCGCCCGAGGCCGCGAGCAGGAAATCGTAATGCGCGAACGGGCGCGGCCCGAACACGCGGTCCGCCTCGGCGACCAGCGCGCGGTGCGCGTCCAGCACCTTCGGCGCGATCGAGAGCTGGTCCGGGGCGTCCGCGAAGGCATCGAGGAACACCGGCTGCTTCGCTTCCGCATCCAGCGCGATGCGCCTGAAGTTGCGGCCCGCGTACACCGGCGAATCGACCAGTGTCGTGACCGAAACCGGCGCGTAGCGCAGCGTCTCGCCGTCGCGCGCGGCGACCTGCAGCGCGCTCGCCGATTGCCATGCCAGCGGCAGGGTCAACGACGGTTCGACCCGAATCCGGTCCGTGTCGAAACCGGCCGGATAGAGCAGCACGCGATGCCATTGCAGGTCGAGCATGTCCGGCGTCATCGCCACCCGGCCCTGGTCCTTCGCGGTCGGAGACAGGTACTGGAATTCGACGTCGATGGCTTCGACGCCGGTGGGTACATCGAGATGGAACGCGTACATGTCCACGTCGTCGCGCGTCCATGCGATGCGCCGTCCGTTGCCGCGCACGACCAGGCCGGCGAGCTGGTTGATCGGCCCGGTCGGCGAATGGTTGCCGGGAATCCATTTCGGATACCACAGCACCAGGGGGCCCGGCCGGACCGGGATGCGTTCCTGCACGCGCTGGATGCGGCGGTCGATGTCCGAGGCATCGACCTGCAACGCGATCGTGCCCGGCCAGTCCGCATCGGCCACGGTGGTCGGTACCGCGGACTGCGCGCGCGCCGGGCCCGCCGCAAGCAACAGCGCGAACGCCCATGCGAACTTCGGCATCGTCGTCTCCCCCGGGCGATGTCCAATCCTAGCGCGCGGCGCTCATTGCCTCGCGGACAGGATCGGGGTCAGGTCGTCGGGCCGGCGGGACAGCTCGCGCGGATCGTGCCCGGCCGGGTACGGCACGGTCGGGATGGACTGCAGGTCGAGCGCGTGCGTCGTCATCACCACGCGCCCCTGCGAAGCGCCGGTGGGCGTGCGCAGTTCGAATTCGACGGCGAGCGGATCAGGGGGCGGCGGTTGCGATGTTGCCGCCGCCGAGCGCGGTGCTCGCGCGCGCCGCGGCGAGGATCTGCCGCGCGTTGCGGCCGTCGCAGGCGAACGAGCGCGCGTTCTGCAACCAGGCCGCGTCGTCGGCGTAGGCGAACAGCAGCTGGCGATCCTTGAGTTCGTCGATCACCACGCGCGCCACCTGCTGGCGCAAGGCGGGGCAACCATGGCTGCGCCCGATCCGGCCCTGGCTCGCGGCGAGCGCGGGATCCACGTACCACGCGCCGTGCACCACGATCGCGCGGCTGCGCGCGTTGTCGTTGAAGCCCGGGTCGAGCCCGTCCATGCGCAGCGAATAGCCGTTGTCGCCGTCGTAGGTTTCCGCGGTGCGGTACAGGCCCAGGCTGCTCTGGTGGCTGCCGTCGCGATTGGAGAAGCTGCGCGCCATGTTGTCGCCGCTGCCCTGCCCGTGCGCCACGTATTCCTCCTGCAGCAGGCGGTCACCGGCCACGTCGAACACCCACAGGCGGCGCGCGGTGGACGGCCGCGAATAATCGATCACCGCGAGTTTCGACGCGGCGTCGACCTCGCCCGCCTCCACGGCGCAGCCGCGTGCGGCCAGCGCCAGCGCGAGTACGCCCGGATCGGCATCGGGCGCGAGCCGCCGCAATTGCGCGAGCGAGGCGTCCGCGCGATCGACGCGCGGCGCCGCCGGGACCGTGGTGGCGCGCACGATCGAGGGACGCGGTTGCGGGCCGGTGCACCCGCCGACGGCGAGCGCGGTCAGCAGGGTGAAGGCGAGGTGAAAAGGTCGCATGGGCCGCAGGATACGCAGGCTTTCCGCGGTGGTCCTGAATGCGGGCGGCACCGTTCACTTTTCGCGGCTTGGGTCGCGGTTAAAGTGCGACCGACCCCGCAGTCACGGAGACGCCATGAAGCGCCTGCTCCTGCTGTCCCCGCTTCTCGCTGCCAGCACCGCCTGCGCGCCGATGCCGCCGAAGGCGACGCCTTCGACACCGTTCCCGCCGCAGGTCATGCGATGCCAGGCCGAACCCGGCCAGCGTTTTGTCGGCCAGCCCGCGACCGCGGCGGTGGTCGAGCAGGCGCGGCTCGCGACGGGTGCGACGATGGTGCGCGTGTTGAAGCCGGGCATGATGGCGACCATGGACTTCCGCGACGATCGGCTCGACCTGCATCTCGACGACCACGACGTCATCGTCTCGGTTGCCTGCGGATGAACCGGCGCATCGCCCTCGCCCTCGCATTCGCCGCGACCGGCCTCGCGCTCGCCGGCTGCCCGCGCGACGACGCGCAACGCAACGCCGCACCGGCGACCCTTCCCATCGATCCGACCACGCCGGCAAGCATCGCGACCCCGAGCCCGGCTCCGCCCGCGTCGTCGGCCGCGGACTCGGCGCAGCCGGCGCAAAGCGGTCACAGCCGCGCACCCGCACCGGAACCCGAGCCGGCCACGCCGCCTCCACCGGTCGACAAGTAAGCGCGGGCGCGCCGATGACGCGCAACGCCTGGATCTGGATCGGCCTGTTGTTGCTTGCCTTCGTCGCGGGCGACTGGTTCGCTTCGCATCGCGGCGCGTCGAGCGCCGCGATCCCCGCTTCGCCGCCCACCACGGCTTCGACCTCGCCGCCCGCGTTGCCGCGCACGCAGGCCGCGCCGATGGCCGATGCTTCCGGCCTGCCCGCCGAAGCGCGCGACACGCTGGCGCGCATCGTCGCCGGCGGGCCGTTCGAACATCGCCAGGACGGCAGCGTGTTCCAGAACCGGGAACGGCAATTGCCGTCGCGGCCGCGCGGCTGGTACCGCGAATACACCGTGGAAACGCCGGGCAGCGGCGACCGCGGCGCGCGCCGCATCGTCACCGGCGGCACGCCCCCGGCCGAGTACTGGTACAGCGACGACCACTACCGCAGCTTCCGCCGCATCGACCCGCAAGGAGTCCGGCGATGAACGCACCGCTCGACCTGCGCGCGCTGCTGCTCGATCCGGGCAACAACGGCGTCTACTACTTCGACCGCAACGACCGCGAGGACCTGGCCGAAGCCGCGGCCAACGCCGGCCTGCGGGTCGCGCCGGTGGATTTCGCCGATTGCGCGGGCAAGCACGATGCACTCGCGCGGATCGCGGTGGCGCTCGCGTTCCCGGAATGGTTCGGCGGCAACTGGGATGCATTGGCCGATTCGCTCGGCGACCTGTCATGGCTGCCCGAAGGCGGGCAGTTGCTGCTGCTGGACAACGCCTGGGACTGGCGCGGACGCGACGGCGAGGATTTCGCCGTGCTGCTCGACGTCTGCGGCGAAGCGGCGCAGGGCTGGACGCGCGCACGCCGGCCGTTCTGGGCGGTGATCCCGCTGCCGGCGGAACAGCTGGCGCTGGTCGGCCGCGAATCGGAAAGCGACGCTTGAATCACCGCCGGGCGGACCCGGGTCGACCATTGCCTCGCCGTGGGCCCATCGCGAAGCTCAGGCGCGGTCGTCGATGCCCCGTACGCCCGAGGCCTTCGCGCAATGCGCGCAGCAATAGATCGTTCCCGCGTGCTCGACGCCATGGCCGATCACCTTGCACCCGCAGTGCGCGCAATCGGGCGCCAGCATGTGGATCGCGCATTCGAATGAATCGAAGACCTGGCTCATGCCATCCACGCCGGTGACGGTGAAGGCCTTGTCGTAATCGTTGCCGCACATCGCGCAGACGCCCATGGCGCACTCCTCGCATGACGAGGCGGCAGTGTCGCAATGCGCGCGCCTACGCGCGGTGACGTGCGCGTGAGGCCGGCGTCACGACCGTCGCCGCAACGCCCTGGCGCCGGGCGTGGCCCGGCAGGGGTTGGAGTCCCGCAACCGCATCGACGTCGGCCGTGGAGACGCGTTCGCAAGCGGTTACGACGACGGTGCCTGCGAAGCCGCGTCCTCCGGCTTCTGCGCGGCCTCGTGGTAATGCGCGGCGTCGGTGAAGCGCCAGGCCACGATCCACGCGCAGGCGAGCAGCGCGGCCGCGATCAGGAACG
>Ga0209023_10003737_pt1 | contig 17861 bp, 14 predicted proteins | sample LakOneMetagenome_FD_187468 | JGI IMG/M metagenome (GOLD analysis project Ga0209023, IMG submission 187468) | Freshwater and sediment microbial communities from Lake Erie, Canada (SPAdes) (version 2) | ecosystem: Environmental > Aquatic > Freshwater > Lentic | place: Lake Erie, Canada... | reverse complement strand
TCTAAGGTGTAGAACGACTGGAACGAGTCGGTGGATTCCACGCCCATCGGCTGGCCGACGGCGTAGATGCGCTGGCCGGTGGCCTTGCGGATCGCGGGCTGCACCTTGTCACACCAGAACGACCAGTAATCTTCCCACTTGGTCGGGATGTCGCTCTGCTTGAAGCCGGCCTGTTCCAGCATGTCCTGCCAGATCTGGACGTGCATGCTCTGCTGCTTCAGCGGAAAGCCGTAATAGGCCTTCTTCTTGGCGACGTCGTTGTAGAGCAGCGCGGTTTCGAGCGTGTTCGGCGCGAACGCGCCCTTCATCGGCAGCAGGATGTCGGAGAGGTCTTCGAGCTTGCCCTCATAGGCCCACTTGCCCTGGGCCTGGACGTCGTAGCTGTCGGAATAAGCGACGTCGGGCACGGTGCCGGAATCCAGCGCCGCCACGGTCTTCGGGATCATGTCCTGGATCGCGTATTGCGACAGCTCGACCTTGATGCCGGTCTTGGCCTCGAACTTCTTGATGGTTTCGAGCAGCGCGTCGTCCTCGGACTTGTAAAAGCCCTTGCCGAACCAGACGGTGATCGTCTTTTGCTGGGCGAACGCCGGTGCCACGGCATACAACAGCCCGGCTGCGGCAATCGCCGCCGAAATCGCACCAATTCCTTTGAATCTCACGTATTCCTCCCTTGAAGATAGACCCGGGCATTCGGCCGGTTGGCCGGATGATAGCGCAACCAATCGGCGCGATCCAGACGGGGAATGGCCAACTTCTGTAGGGGGCCGTCATTTGGTTCAACCATGTTGGGTTCGGCCGGGTTCCGTACCGGATGACCGGAAGCGGACCGGCCGCACGTCCGCACTCTCGCGGCATCATCTGCCCGAAGATTTGCGTGTCGTTTGCCCGCTGAAATTCAGAGGGCGCAGGGAAGACCGGGCGCTCGCCGCACCCGCGGTCCCGTGTGCAAATGGGTAGATGGATGCGCACACGAGCATACAGGTTTGGCGGAAACACTCGGCCTTCCCTGCGCAATGGCTTTACGGCTTATACGAGTTCACCCCGGTGAACGGGCTCTTTTGCCACCGTCGTCCGAGAGAGGCTTTCACCTGTCGCGAACTTGATGCCAGCGTCGCGGCATCGGGCCTGCTCGACTTCGCCGTACGCGAGAGTTGCGCTCGTCAGTCGCCAATCTCACGTCCACCGCTTCCCTGTCCCTCGTTTGCGACGATGGCCCACGCCCCTCTGGCGGGACAGGATGACGGAATTGTGCCGCTGATTTGGCCTATGATGGAAGCGAAATGTTTTTCGCACGCAGGCTGGACGGCTGGAATCGCATTGATGCGGTTGAGGAAATTAGCCCCGGCGCGCAAGCCGCAAAATTGATCCAGCGCAATTCCGCACGACCGGTTGCAGACCATGCTCCATGCGCGGCAATGGCGCCGCGGCCTGCGACAGCCGGCCGAACGAGCAAGCAAGCAGCGGAGGGACACATGACAACTGCCCAGCAGGCTTTCCTCTTTACCGGCGAACTCTTCGTTCTCTCCTTCGCAGCGATCTATGTGGTCTGGCTCGTCGACCGGGTGCTGCGGAATTTTCGTCGCTAACCGCGCCTCACGCGATTGCGTCAGCGCCAATTCGCAGGCAGGACGACGGCGCTCTCATTGGGTCCCGCGCGCGATGAAGATCTGATAGAAGCTGGTCGCGATTTCGATCGCGATCAGCAGCACGACGATGATCTCGAGCCGCAGCGAGCGCCGGGTGTCGATGATGTCGGCCAGCGTCTCCGCGGTGTCGGCGATGACGTTGAGTTTGCGGTCGAGGGTTTCGACCCGCTCCTTCAGTTCGTATTCGTCTTCGAGCCTGGCATAGAGCCGTTCCAGGTCGGGCCGGTCCCACAGCGCATCCGGCTTCTCGGCAACGGCGACGCGGCCGGATACCCGATGCTGCACCAGCAGGGCGTTGCCGATCAGCTTCAATATCTCGGTGCGATTGCGGCGGGTACGGCCGTGCGCGGCCAGTTCCGCGGCAAAGGGGTCGATCACGCCGAACACCTTGGTGACGTCGCGTTCGTCGCTGGCGAGCGCCACGCTTTTGGCCAAGGCATCGGCGACGATCAGCATGCGCGGCAGCGACATGTCGCCGAGCACTACGGGACCGCCGGCGGAGATCTGGTCTTCGGCGCCTTCGGCGATCTCGACGAACGCGTTCTCTTCCTCGGCAACGCTGAGCCGGCCGACCACGCGGGTCGCGATTTTTTTTAGAAACGCGGCTTCATCTTCCGCCGATAGACCGATCAGGACGGCAACGCCGTAACGGAACAGCACTGCCACGCCGTTCTGGCCATGCCGGATGGCGAGCGGCACCGCGGAGAGAATCTCGCCGTCATAGTTCGTCGTAGTGATGCGATCGCCGAGATGAAGGGCGTGGACGGGAACGCGACGCGCTGGCTGCGGAGATTTTTCCATCACGGCGCCGTCTTGCTGCCGGAGGCAAGCGAGCGCTGCACCATGATCGTATCGGCCCAGCGACCGTGCCGGTAGGCGACGCCGGGCAGCAAGCCTACCCGGGAAAATCCGAATTTTGCGTGGAGCCCAAGCGAAGCGGTATTGTCCGCATCGATATAGCCGATGATCTGGCGAAAGCCGGATGCGGCACAGACGTCGATCAGTTCCTGCAACAGCAACCGACCGATGCCCTGGCCGACCTGCGCGTGATGGACATAGATCGAGTGCTTGACGGTGTAACGATAGGCCGGCCGCTTGCGAAACAGCACCACATAGGCGTAGCCGACGACCTCGCCGCCGCGCGTCGCCACCAGATGCGGGAAGCGGCGGCTGCGCAGGTTCTTGCGGCGGTCCCTGAGGTCGTCGGGCTGCGGCGTCTCGGTGTCGCTGACGCCTTCCTCGACGCCGTCGCGGATATGGCGGCGATAGATCGCCAGCATCGCCTCGACATCGGTATCGCGCGACGGCCGCACGACGATGGGCTGTTCTGCCTGTTTTGCGGTTTGGGCTTCCATGCGGGCTCGGTTACTCGGTGACCACGTAAGTATAGAGCCGGATGCGGCCGGTTTCATCCACCTTGCGGTAGACGCCCTGGATCTCGACGTCGAAGCCCGGGAACAGGTTGAAGCAGGTTTCGAACATCTTGAGATAATCGATCATCGGCTGCGACCGTTCGGTGAGCCGTTCGCCCGGCACGATAGTGGCGATGCCGGGCGGGTAGACCACAAAAGGTGTCGTTGCGATGCGACCGGCGATCTCGTCGATCGGGAGATAGTCGACGTCGTTGCGCACAAGGCAACGCGCCGCGGCGTGGGGCGAGATCGCGATCTCGGGCAGATGCTCGGAAGAAAACTGTTTGGCCTGCAAGGCGCTGACGTCGGCCTGCCGGAAGAAGCGGTGCATCTCGGCGCAGAGGTCGCGCAGCCGCACCCCGGTATAACGCGCCGGCCGGCGCCGGGCGAATTCCGGGATCGCCTCCTCGAGCAGGGCGTTGTCGTCGTGCAATTTCTTGAACGCGACCAGCCCGCTGATCAGCGTGCCGGCCTTGCTGGCCTCGACGCCCGGCGTCAACAGAAACAGCAGCGAGTTGAGGTCGTTCTTTTCCGGCACGATGCGGTTTTCGCGCAGGAACTGCGCCACCACCGGGGCCGGGATGCCGTGCTCGGCGTAGTCGCCGGTGGCGCGGTCGAAGCCCGGCGTCAGCAAGGTCAGCTTGTTCGGATCGGTCATGGCGAAACCGGCCGCCATGCGGGGAAAGCCGTGCCAGGCGACGTCGGGGCCAAGCTGCCAATAGGACGGATTGGTGGCGAGCTGGTCGGTCGAGACGCTCTCCCACGGCACGTTGTGTACGGCGCCATCGCGCGCGACGTCGGGAATTTCGACGCGCTCGGGCACGAACGGCTCGAAGAACCAGCGCCGTTCGGTGCGGGGCTCCTTTTCCTCGAATTCGCGGCGGACGGCGCGGATCTTCTTGCGCAGTTCGATGCCGAGCCTGATGGTGTCGTCCCATAACACTTCGCCCGATCGGCCCTTCATCATCTGGGCGCCGACGTCGAGCGAGGCGAACAGCGGATAGAACGGCGACGTCGAGGCATGCTGCATGAAGCTCTCGTTGAAACGCCGGTGCTCGACCCGCCGCTTCTGGCCTCGGATGTGGCGATCCTTCATGTGGATCTGCGAGGCCTGCGAAAAACTCGCGAGCTGCTTGTGGGTCGACTGGGTGGCGATGATGCCGGGCGAGTCCGGGCCCAATTCGGCGAGCCCCATCGCAAAACGGCCGGCATAGAGCGGATGAAACTTCATGAAGCCGGCCCAGGCCTCGTCGAACAGGATGTAGTCGCAGAGATGGCCGATGCGGTTGATGATCATCTCGGCCGAATAGATGGTGCCGTCATAGGTGCACTGCTCGACCACGGCCACGCGAAAGGGACGCGGCCGTTTCCACGCATCCGGATCTTTCACCAATGGATTGGTGCGGATGCGCTCGCGAAGTGCGTCTTCTTCAAACGCCTCCCAGTTCATCGGGCCGATCAGGCCCCAGGGATTGCGCACCGTCGGAACGTAGACCGGAACGCCGCCGCTGATCATCAGCGCGCCGTGCAGGGCGGCCTTGTGGTTGTTGCGGTCGAACAGTACGAGGTCGCCGTCGGTCACCAGCGCCGACAGCGCCACCTTGTTGGAGGTCGAGGTGCCGTTGAGCACGAAATAGGTTTTTTCCGCGCCGAAAATCTGCGCGGCTTCCTTCTGCGCCTGCAGCGCCGGGCCTTCATGGGTCAGCAGATCGCCGAGATCGAGCACCGAGTTGTCGAGGTCGTCGCGGAACACGGCTTCGCCGAGGTGTTCCATGAACACCCGGCCGATCGGGCTGCGGCTGTAGAATACGCCGCCGTTGTGCCCGGGGCAGGTCCATAGCTGGTTGCCTTCCTCGGCATAATCGACCAGCGCGCCGAAGAACGGCGTTTTCAGGTTCTCGGCGTATTGCTTGAGGCGGCTGACGAGATTCTTGGCGATGAAGGGTGGGGTTTCCTCGGACAGGAACACATAGCCGTCGATGAAGTCGAGCACCTCTACGGGTACGTCCTCAAATCGCTTACGGCGGATCAGCAGGATGATCGGAAAGTCGAGGCCGCGGCGGCGCATCAGGTTGATCAGGGCGGCAGTCTTGCCTTCCAGGCCCTTCTTGCCCCAGTCCACCACCATGCAGCCGATGGCGGCGTCGGTCTGGACCGCGATCTCGGCGTCTTCGAGCTTGCGCGCTTTCACCACCTCGAAGCCGGAGCGCTCGATCTCCTGGATAATCTGGTGGAGGCGGATGCCTTCGAGATCGTCGGCATCGAAGGTCGGCATCGCGAACAGGAACGTGAAGCGTCGGAAATAGTCCATGCATGCACCAGATGTTGTCGGTGCATCTCTGTCGCTGCGTTACATGACAATCAGGTGACGGTACCGTTCCCGGGCATTCCGACCGGGCGTCAGCCCTACTTCCCGCTCTCCGCCGCCGCAGCCGGCGGCGCAGCCGCCGGCGCGGCCGGGCGTCCGCCGCCGGTAAACCGTTCGATCACCGACTTCACCGCATCGCGCGCCTTGCTGTCCTTGATCGAGTCGAGCAGTTGTGCCGCGCCTGGCGAGCGGCGGATCAGGCTTTCGGGATCGGGGAACACCAGCGGATCGTCCCACGGACCCTGCACCACGAACGGCAGGTCGAAGCCGGGCGGGGCGTTCGGGGCCGAGACCAGGCTGGCGACGCCCTTGAGATCGTATTCGCGCGTCGGCACCGAAGCGGTGCCGGTCAGGGTCAGGCGCGTTGTCGCGCTTTCGAGGCGGATGTCGTCGGCGGTGGCGATGCCGTCGTTGAACTTCACCGAGACGGTGAGGTTGTCGTAGGGCGTCGAACCCGAACGGAAATTGCCGCCACCGGACAGCGGCCGGCGTTCCAGCCGCTTCAGCAGTTGCTCGACATTGAAGCCGGCGATGGCGCCGTCATGGCCGGTCAGGGTCGCGGTGCCGTCGATCGAGGAGGCGAGGCCGAACGGGCTCGCGCCCGAGGCCACCAGCGAGACGCCGAGATTGCCGCGGCCGGACAGCTTGGTGATGCCGAACAGTTCGCTGGCGCAGGCCTGCAGGTCGACGTCGGTGAACTGGAACTGGGCCTTGACGTCGGCGACCGCATCCGAGCGCGCGATGCCGAACGAGCCCTTGGCGATACCGCCATAGACCTGCGCCTCGCCGACCGAGAGCGCCAGCGCGCCGCCGCGCAGGTTGACGCCGAACGCGGTGCGCCCGAGCCTGGTCGGGCCGACGGTTACCTTGGCGGCCGACAGCCGCATGTCGAGGTCGGTCGACGACAGCGCGTTGAGGTCGAACAACTGCCGGTTCCAGTCGCGGGCGCCGCTGGCGAGCAGGCGGAAGGTCGAGATGTAGGGCGTGAAGTCGAGCGCGCCGGCGGCGAGCGTCGCCTGCAGCGTCTGGCGGCCGTTATTGGCAACCGTCATCACGCCTTCGGCGACATTGCCGTCGAGTTCGACGTTGACGTTGGTGAGCGCGACCGAGGCGCCGACCACGTTGGCGCGGGCCTTCAGCGCAAAGCGGCCGAACCCGCCGCTGCCGGGCACCGCCTGACCCATCCAGCGCAGCGCATTGCGCAGCGACAGGCTGTCGATGGTGACGATGCCTTCCATCATCATGGAGGTGCGATTGGCAACCGTGCCGTCGAAGGCGAGCTTCAGCGGCGCCGACGCGATCCGCGCCTTCAGGCCGGAGCGCTCGCCCGACAGCATCGCGACGAAGTCGGCGGCCGAGATCGAGCCGTCGACACGTTCGCCGCGCCAGTCGAACTGGCCGGTTGCGGCAAACGAGCGCGAGATCGACGGCCAGGCCAGCGACAGGTCGATGTCGCCGAGCTGCTCGGAGACGTGGTTGGTGTCGTCCTCGTAGTTGAGCACGCCGTCCTGGATCCGGATTTCCGAGAACGACACCTGGTTCTCGGCGCCGGGCTTCATGGTGCGGGCGATGGTTTCGACGAACGGCGTCCAGTTGCTCTCGCCGTTGCCGTCCCTGACGACGTGGATATGCGGCCGCAGCATCATGACGTCGGCGATCTCGAAGCGCCGCAGCAGCAGCGGCAGCAGCCGCAGGTTGGCGGTCAGCACGTCGACGCGCAACGCCGGGTCGGTGGTGCCGCCGCCCTTCAGTCCGACGTCGTGGAACGAGACGTAGCTGCCGGGAAATACCGATACGTCGATCGCGCCCGAGATGACGAGGTCGAGCCCGGTGACGGCGCGGATCTGCGCCTCGACCGCCTCACGCAACGCGTCCCGGTTGAGGAACCACGATGTCCCGAGCAGGCCGATCACGGCCACGCCGAGCAACGCCGCCAGCGGCATCACGAGGCGCTTCATTCGTTGGGCCATCGTCAATGACATATCCGGGTCTGGTGAAACCGAAGCGGGCTTGCGGTATTGCGGTCAGGGTTGATGGGGGCAGGCGGTGCATCTGTGAGCGCCGGTGCCAACCCACGCAACTTGAAGGCTTTTCTTGACGCTTTCAAGGCCATCTTCAAGGCCTTGCCCGCCCCCGGAGCAAGGGCCCTCGGCCGAAATCCCCCGTCATTGACGCACTGCGAAGATTTCGCCTAATAATCGGCGCTCAACGCCGGCCGCAGGCCGCCCCTCCATCAGGTCATATTTCCATGAAAAAGGTTTACCCCGACGCCAAATCGGCACTCGACGGCGTCCTCAAGGACGGCATGATGATCATGTCGGGCGGTTTCGGCCTGTGCGGCATTGCCGAGACCCTGTCGGATGCGATCCGCGAATCCGGCGTCAAGGGCCTGACGGTCGTCTCCAACAATGCCGGCGTCGATGGTATCGGCCTCAGCCGCTTGCTGGAAACGCGGCAGATCAAGAAGATGATCTCGTCCTATGTCGGCGAGAACAAGCTGTTCGCGCAGCAATATCTCGCCGGCGAACTGGAACTCGAGTTCAACCCGCAGGGCACCCTGGCCGAGCGCATCCGCGCCGGCGGCGCCGGCATCCCGGCCTTCTACACCAAGACCGGCGTCGGCACGCTGATCGCCGAAGGCAAGGAAGTGAAGGAATTCGACGGCGAGAAATACATCATGGAGCGCGGCCTGTTCGCCGACCTCGCCATCGTGCATGCCTGGAAGGGCGACACCGCCGGCAACCTGGTCTACCGCAAGACCGCGCGGAACTTTAACCCGATGATGGCGACCGCAGCCAAGGTCACCATCGCCGAGGTCGAGCACCTGGTGCCGGCCGGCGAGATCGATCCCGACCACATCCATACGCCCGGCATTTTCGTCAAGCGCATCATCGAAGTCGGCACCGGCAAGAAGCGTATCGAATTCCGCAACACCCGCCCGCGCCCTGCAAAAGCGCCGGCCGCCGCAACCGGGAGTGAAGTCTAATGGCCTGGACCCGTGAACAGATGGCCGCCCGCGCCGCCAAGGAATTGCGCGACGGCTACTACGTCAATCTCGGCATCGGCATCCCGACGCTGGTCTCGAACTACATCCCCGAAGGCATCGACGTGTCGCTGCAGAGCGAGAACGGCATGCTCGGCATGGGCCCGTTCCCCTACGAGGACGAGGTCGATGCCGACCTGATCAACGCCGGCAAGCAGACCGTCAGCGAACTGCCCGACACCAGCTATTTCTCTTCGGCCGAATCGTTCGGCATGGTGCGCGGCGGCCATATCGATCTGTCGATCCTCGGCGCCATGCAGGTGGCCCAGAACGGCGACCTCGCCAACTGGATGATCCCCGGCAAGATGGTCAAGGGCATGGGCGGCGCGATGGACCTCGTAGCCGGCGTCAAGCGCGTCGTCGTGGTGATGGAGCATTCCGCCAAGGACGGCGCCAAGCTGCTGAAGAAGTGCAACCTGCCGCTGACCGGCGAGAAGGTGGTCGACATGGTGGTGACCGACCTCGCGGTCTTCACCATCGACAAGCACGGCAAGGACGGCATGGCGTTGATCGAGCTCGCCGACGGCGTCACGCTCGACGAGGTCAAGGCCAAGACCGAAGCGGAATTCCGCGTCGCGCTGAAGAACGCCTGAATGGAGACGGGACGGTCGCAGCCTGCGATCCGTCCCGCGCGTCCCGACGACGCACCTTTTATCGCTCGCAACATCCTGTCGTCGCAGCGCGGCCCGAAGCCGCGCGGCTGGTTCGACATCGCGCTCGGCTGGCCCGAGCCGCAATGCCTTGCGTTCGTCGAACGGATCGCGACCGCGCAGCAAAGATCCTGGTGGCATGTTTCGCACTTCATTGTCGCTGAAGTCGACGGCGTGCCGGCTGCCTCTCTCTGCGCGTTGGATGCGGCCGGGATCGGTGTCGCGGTGCGAGCGGCGATCGCGGAAGTGGCCAGAGAGGCCGGACTGACTGAGCCTGAACTCGCGGCGATCTTCCGGCGCGGCGCGTATTCGTCGAATTGCTGGGTGCAGGGCGGCGAGGGCGAGTGGCTGCTCGAGCACGTCGCCACACTGCCTGAGTATCAAGGCCGCGGCCTGATGCAGGCCCTGATCACGCACGCGCTGGACAAAGGCAGGGCGGCGGGCTTTTCGCGCGCGTCGATCTCGTTCGTGATCGGCAACGATGCGGCCGAGCGCAGCTACGCCAAGGCCGGCTTTGTCTTTGCCGAAGAGAAGCGCGATCCGGCATTCGAAGCGCTGACCGGCGCGCCGGGGTTTCGCAGGTTTGCAAGGGCGATCTAGCTTCGTAGGGTGGGCAAAGGCGCATCGCGCCGGGCCCACCAACTTCTAACGAACTCGTGTGTGGTGGGCACGCTTCGCTTTGCCCACCCCACGACTTCACGCCTCGATCGCGCCCTTGATCTTCTTTCGCGTCAGCGGCAGGTCGCGCAGCCGTTTGCCGGTGGCGTTGGCGATGGCATTGGCAATCGACGCCGCCGCCGGGCCCTGACCGGTTTCGCCGCTGCCGAGGAACGGCTGGCCGGGGCGGTTGATGATGTGGACGTCGACGCGCTCGGGCACGGCGTCGAAGCGCAGGATCGGGTAGGTCTGCCAGTCGATGCTGGTGATGCGCGTGTCGTCGAAGGTCACGCTCTCATACAGCGTCCAGCTCATCGATTGCAGGATCGCGCCTTCGATCTGGTTGGTCAGCCCGTCCGGGTTGACGACCTGCCCGCTGTCGACCGCCGCCACCGCGCGCACCAGCCGCGGCCGCCCGCTCTGCCGGTTGACTTCAACCTCGGTCGCAATGGCGCAGTAGGCGGCGTGGTTCTTGTAGCGCGCGAAGGCAAAGCCGTAGCCGCGGTCCGGCGGCGCCTTTTGGCCTTTCTGCCAGCCGAATTCCTTGGCGGCCTTTTCGATCACGTCGCGGCCTCTGGCATCGTCGAGATGTTTCAGCCGGAACTCGACCGGATCGGCGCCGGCGGCAAGCGCCAGCTCATCCATGAAGCTCTCGATCGAGAACACGTTGTGATAGGCGCCAAGCGCCCGCATCGCCGAAATCCGCAGCGGCATCTTCGGGATGAAATGATGCACGACCCTGGCGTTCGGAAATGTGTAGAGCGGGATGGCGTTGCGGTCGCCGCCGCCGTCCGGCAGCGGGAGTGGTTTCGGCTCCGGCAACGCGAACGGTTGCGCGAGGTGTTGGGCCGCCAGCATCGAGCCGGCGCCGCCCGGCCGCATCGAATGGGTGTTGCTCCAGACGTCGAAATTCCAGTCGGCGATCTTGCCGTCGACATCGAGCGAAGCCTTGAGTTTCGTCACCATTGCCGGGCCGAACGGCTCCCAGGCGTGTTCCTGCTCGCGCATCCACTGCACGCGAACCGGCGTGCCGGGCAGGGCGCGCGCGATCACGGCGGCGTCGGCTGCCGCATCGTCGGCGCCGTTATGGCCGTAACAGCCGGAGCCCTCGACATGGATCAGTCGCACACTGGCAGGCGGCACCCGCAGCATTTCCGCAATGCCGGCACGATCGGGATAGACGCCTTGCGTGTGCGTCCACACCGTCAGGGCATCGTCGACCTGATGGGCCACCGCGCAGGATGGTCCGATCGAGCCATGCGCCTGATAGGGGCGGGTATACGTCGCTTCGAATGTCCTTGTGCCTGCGGCGGAAGGATTGCTTCGGGTGTAGATCGTCGTGTCCTGCGACGGCAGGCTCGCGATCATGTTCGGCACGTCATCCTGCTTCGGCAGCCGCGCGGTCTCTTTCCATTTCGCGGCGCTTGCCAGCGCGCGCATCGCCTTGACCGCCTGATATTCCTTTGCGGCGACGACTGCGAGGAAGTTGCCGTCGCGGACGATCTTGATGACGCCGGGCAGTTTCTCGACAGTGGACGTATCCAGCGCGGTCAACTCCGCGCCGTAACTCGGTGGGCGCACCACGCGGCCATGCACCATGCCTGGTAGCCGCATGTCCTGGATAAAGGCCGCGACGCCGGTGACCTTGGCGGGGATATCGACGCGCGGGACGGACTGTCCCACGATCGAATAGCCGGCGGGAGCCTTCAGTTTCGATTTGGGCTGTGCCTGGACATGCAGCATCTCGCCGGCAACGAGCTCGCCGTAGCCGAGCTTGCGGCCATCGGGCGCGATCACGGCGGCATTCTCGGTCTTCAGCGTCTCCGCCGCCAGCTCCAGCCGTCGTGCGGCTTCCGCGATCAGCAGTTCGCGCACCTGTGCGGCTGCGTTCTGAACCGCGGTGCCGCTGTCCTTCATCGAATTGCTGCCGGCGGTGTAACCCTCATTGGCGGTGCGCTTGGTATCTGCGGTGACGATGTTGATCGCCTTGAAGGGAACATCGAGTTCTTCGGCGGCGATCTGCTGAAAGGCGGTCTTGAACCCTTGGCCGAGTTCGGCCTTGCCGGTGAAGGCGGTAATGCTGCCGTCGGCATCGATGCGGATCCAGGAGTCGAGATAGGGGGCCTGCGCTAGGCTGCCGGGCGGCTTCGGCGCGGGCGGCGGGCTCTGGTCCTGCGCGAAGGCATCGCCCAGCGAGAAGCTGACGATAAAGGCGCCGCCGCCGGCGAGCACGCTGCGGCGATTGAGATCGACGGGCCCGTTCATGGTGTGCTCCTTGATGTGCTCTTTGGCGCAGGAGAAGCATCGGCGGTCTGCATCAGTTTGCTGGCGCGGTGCACGGCGCGCAGGATGCGCATATGCGTGCCGCAGCGGCAGAGGTTGAGTTGCAGCTCGGAACGGATCTCGGCGTCGGTCGGCTTGGCATTGCGCGCCAGCAGCGCCTGCGCCCGCATCATCATCCCGGCGATGCAATAGCCGCATTGGGCCGCCTGCTCCTCGATGAAGGCGCGCTGGATCGGCGCCGGTGTCTCGGCCGAGCCGAGACCTTCCAGCGTCGTTACCTTCTTGCCTTCCAGCAGCATCACCGGCGTCACGCAGGACAGAACGGCCTTGCCGTCGACGATGACGGTGCAGGCGCCGCACTGGCCGAGCCCGCAGCCGAACTTGGCGGCGTTGAGCTTGAGATCCTCGCGCAGCACGTAGAGCAGCGGCGTATCCGGGTCGGCATCGATCTGACGGTCCTGACCATTGACCTTCAATGTCATCATGGCTGATCTCGCTGTAGCGATACGGTTTGGGTGCGTCTGGCGTCGCGGACGATATCGGCGGTGTTCGACCAAGGCGTCGCGCCGGCACGCGTGCGGAGATAGTCGAGCACAGCGACGATCTGGCGGTCGCTCATGCTGTCGGCAAATCCCGGCATGATCGGGCTGCGTTCGCCGGCGGTGGGGCGGATGCCCGACAGGATGATGTTGGCGGCGTTGCGCGCGTCGGGGCCGGTGAGAGCCGTGGAGAGCGCCAGGTTGATGCCGCCGAATGGCGGTGCGCGGTCGGTGGCGTGGCAGGTCGCGCAGGCGGCGGCGAAGATTTGCGCGCCGCTATTGCCGTCGTCCTGCGGTGCCGCTCGTTTCGAGCCGGCGAGCGCTTCCTCGCCGGGGCGCTTCTGCTCCGGCGTCGGTACGCCGAAGACAGTGGCCATGTAGGTCGCCATGGCGCGGATGTCGCTCTCGGGCACTTCCGAGAGGTTGGCGACGACTTCGGCCATCGGGCCACGCGCGACGCCGTGATCGGGATGCCAGCCGTGACGGAGATACCCGAACAGCGCGTCTGCGGTCCACGGCACCGGCGCCGACGACTGGCTGTTGATCGCATAGGCGTGCCAGTTGTCGACATCACCGCCGGCAAACGAGGCTTGCGTCTTTTCGGCACCGAGCGCGTTGCGCGGGGTGTGGCAGGCGCCGCAATGCGCGAGGCCCTCGACCAGATAGGCGCCGCGATTCCATTCCGCGCTCCTGGTCCCGTCGGGCTGATAGCTGCCGCGGCGCAGGAACAGCAATTTCCAGCCGGCGACCGCGAAGCGCTGGTTGAAGGGGAATTTGAGATCGTTCTCGCGCGCCGGTGCGTGCACCGGCTGCCGGGTCATCAGATACGCATAGAGCGCGCGATCGTCGTCGTCGGTGACGTGGGTGAAGTGGTCGTAGGGAAAGGTCGGGTAGAGATGCTGGCCGTCGCGGTTGACGCCGGACTGCATAGCGCGGCGGAAGGCTGCCTCCGACCAGCGGCCGATGCCGGTCTCGGCGTCCGGCGTGATGTTGGAGGAATAGATGGTGCCGAACGGCGTCGGCACCGGCAGGCCGCCGGCAAAATCCCTGGCGCCGCGCACGGTGTGGCAATCGTTGCAGTTGCCGATTGCGGCCAGCTCGCGGCCGCGTTTGACCAGCGCGCTGTCGAACGAGGACGCCGCCGGTGGATCGACCGCCGCGATCGCCGGCCGCCACACGATGACGGCGGCTGCAATCGCGCCGGCGGCGGCCGCGATTAGAACGATGCTCCCGATGATCCGCGGCGATGCCATTGTTTGCACCTGTTGTTGGGCCGCTTTGACGTCCGCTCTTATAGCACGGACGTCGCGGTCATTGCGTCCCTAAGTAGTGCCGTCACCCCTGAGCGGTGGCGACTGCCTCCAGACCGCGGTTGCGCGGTTCCACGCCCCAGGCCCACACCACCACGATCTGAATGACCACCAGTCCGATCATCAGCCAGAGCACACCCGGCAACTGGTACGAGGCCATCAGGGAGCCCACGATGAACGGCGAGACCACGGTGGCGCCGCGCCCCAGCGTGTTGCAGATGCCGTTGGCGCGCAACCTGATCTCGGTCGGGAACAGTTCCGGCGTATAGACCCCGAACAGGATCGCGGTCTGGACATAGATCGCGACGATCAGCACGAAGCCGACGCTCAGCACGATGGTTGGATCGGATGCCGCGTTGAAACGGGCATAGATGAAGCCGGAGACGATGGTGACGACCGAGGCACCGATGATGCTCCAGCGTCGGCCGATGGCGTCGGACACGTAGGCGCCGACCGCGCAGCCGACCAGCGAGGCGATCGACAGCACCAGCGTGTAGGCCAGCGAATTGGCGATCGTCAGTCCCTGGCGCAGGAAGAATTGCGGCAAGAACAGCACGAAGCCGAAGATCAGCGTGTTGATCGTGATCAGCACCCAGCAGCCGACGATCATGCGTTGCAGCAGCGGCGGCTTCAGCATGTCCATGGCGGCGACCTGTGGCACCGGGGCCGGTACCACCACCGGCGGCAGCGTGCCGCCACCGGCGGCTTCCTTTTCGATTTGCTGCATCAGGGCTTCGGCCTCTTCCATGCGGCCCTGCGATTCGAGCCAGCGCGGCGATTCCGGGAGGTTCTTGCGCAGATACCAGACAATCAGCGAGCCGATGCCGGCAATGACGAACATCGGCCGCCATCCGAACGCCGGGATGATGAGGTAGCCGAGCAAGGCCGTGATCGGAAAGCCGGCGACCACCAGCAGCACCATCATCGACAGCCAGCGTCCGCGCGTCTTCGGCGGCACGAATTCGGTCAGCGTCGAATAGCCGACGACGATCTCGGCGCCGAGACCGAGGCCCTGCACAAAGCGGCAGGCGGTCAACTGGGTCATATCCTGCGCGAACGCTGCCGCCAGCGACGCCAGCCCGAAGATCAAAAGGTTGATCTGGTAGGTAAAGCGCCGCCCGAGCCTGTCGCCGACAAATCCGGTGATCAATGCGCCGATCGTCATGCCGACGAATGTCAGCGAGATGAATTGCAGATTCTGCGGAATGGTCGAGAACTTGGTCTGGATGGCGGAGGCCAGCACGCCGCCGGCGACGTAGAGATCGTAGCCGTCGAAGAACATGCCGGCGCCGACCAGCCCGAAAATCCGGTAGTGAAACGACGAGACCGGCAACCGGTCGAGACGCGCGCCGGCGTTTACTGCAAGAGCCATTGGAAATTCCCCCCTTTTGTATGCGGCGCCGGTCTTCTCTCGAACCGGTGTGGCCGTTTATTACGCGTTAGTTCAGTCGTTTTTGCGTTGCCGTGTCGCGATACCAGTCGAACGGCGCATCGTGCGTCGCGACCATCACGCTCTTGGTGTTGAAGTGATCGTCAAAGCTCTCGGTGCCGCATTCGCGGCCGATGCCTGAGTCATCGACGCCGCCCCAGGGCGACGCCGGGTCGAGCCGGTGGTGGTCGTTGATCCAGACGATGCCGGCCTTGACCGCGGATGCCACCCGATGGGCGCGGCCGACGTCGCGGGTGCGGATCGCGGCCGCGAGACCGAACGGAGAGTCGTTGGCGAGGCGCAAGGCGTCGGCTTCGTCGGTGAACGGCGTCACCGAGGTGAAAGGACCGAACACTTCCTCCTGGAAGATGCGCATGTTGGATTTCACGTCGGCAAAGACGGTCGGTTCGACGAAGTAGCCGTTGTCATGGCCGGCGACTTTCGCCGCCACGCCGCCGGTCACCAGCCGCGCGCCGTCCTCATGGCCGAAGCGCGAATAGGTCAGCACGCGGTCGCGCTGCCGCGCCGAGATCACCGGACCCAACTGCGTATTCGGATCGAAGGGATCGCCGATGCGGATCGTTCGCGTCTTCGCCTGCAGCTTCTCGACGAACTCGTCATAGATCGAGGCCTGCACGATATGGCGCGAGGCGCAGACGCAGGTCTGCCCGGCGCCGATGAAGGCGCCGAACGCGGCGTAATTCACCGCGCGCTCGACGTCGAAATCGTCGAACACCATCACGGGCGTCTTGCCGCCGAGCTCCATGGTCTGGTGCGCGAACACCTTTGCCGCAGCACCACCGGCGATGCGGCCGGCCTCGGTGCCGCCGGTCAACACCAGCTTGTTGATGTCGCCATGTTCGGCCAGCATCTTGCCGGCCGACTGGCCGAGGCCGAGCACGATGTTGAAGACGCCGGGCGGCAGGCCCGCCTCGGTGAAGATCTGCGCCAGCTTCAGCGTCGTCAGCGGCGTGTATTCCGACGGCTTGACCACGGTGACGCAGCCGGTCGCGAGCACGGCGGCGAGCGACTTGCACAGGATCATCAGCGGATGGTTGAACGGCGTGCAGTTGGCGACGATGCCGATCGGCGTCCGCAGCGTGTAATTGAGATACGAGCCTTCGACCGGGATCACGGAGTCGCGGCGCGCCAGCGCCAGGCCGGCGTAGTAGCGGAAGAAATCCGGCAGCCGCGAGAGCTGCGCGCGGGTCTCGTTGACCGGGCGCCCGTTGTTGAGCGTCTCCAGCCGATAAAGTGTATCGAGGTTGGCCTCGAAGGCATCGGCGAGTTTGTTGACGAGCCTGGCACGCGAGCGCGTGTCCATGCCGCCCCAGGCCTTGCCTTCGAAGGCAGCCCGCGCACTCTTCATGGCGCGGTCGATGTCTTCACGAGTCGAATTCGGAATTTTGGCGATCACATCGCCGGTAGCGGGATTGCGGACGTCGAGCATCTCGCCGTTGCCGGCCTCGACCTCGCGGCCGTCGATGAAATTGCCGTGGACTTCTACCTCGATGGTCGCGGGCCTGGACGGGACGTTCATGCTTCCCTCCCGTCGACGATGACGGCATTGCGCTTCAGCGCCGGCAGCACGCGCTTTTCGGTGGCGCCGATGTGCGCCTTGATGAGGCGGGCGGCGGTGCGTGCCTCGCGACGCTGCATCGCTTCAATCAGCGCGACGTGCTCGGCCACCAGCTTCTTCGGATCGTGACCCTTGAGGTTGGCGACGCTGACGCGCACCAGCCGGTCGGCCTGTCCGATCAGGTCGCACAACGCGGCCGCCATGCGGCGGTTGCCCGAGGCGTGCGCCAGCGCGGTGTGGAAGGCGCGGTTATAGGCGATGAAGTCTTCGTGGTTGCCGGAGAAACGACGAAACTCGTTCAGCGACTTCAACACGCTGTCGCTGGCATGCTCGATCGCTTCATTGACGCAGGCCGGCTCCAGTGCCAGCCGAAACCGCAACAGGTCGCGGGCATCGGCCAGCGAGATCGGATTGACGCGATAGCCCTGGCGCGGCTGCACGGTGACGAGATGCTCGCGCTCCAGCCGCAGCAGGGCCTCCCGCACCGGCTGGCGGCTCACCGCATAGCGCTCGGCGAGATCCTGTTCACGCATATCATCGCCCGGTGCGAAGTGACACGTCAGAATATCAGAACGCAGGCTTTCGTAGACATTGTCGCGTAAAAGCATCAAGATTCCTCATTTCGTATCCACAATCTTGCAGTCGTGAAATATCACGTCAAGCCCTAAAGACTTGAATTGTACGGGTTTTGATTTATCAATCGCCGGATTGGCGCGCCAAATCCGGCATTCCAGGCGATTTGAGACAGCAGTTGAAAGCGAGAAGCGGATGGATCGGCTATTGGCAAACGGCACCGTCAACGCAGCAGAGGTCGGCAAGGGCCCGCCGCTGTTCCTGTTCCACTCGCTGCTGTCGGACCGCGCCAGCTTCGACGCCATTGTTCCCGAGCTGTCGAAATCGTTCCGCGTGATCGTGCCGGAATTGCCGGGTTTCGGCGGCTCG
>Ga0209023_10003736_pt1 | contig 17864 bp, 12 predicted proteins | sample LakOneMetagenome_FD_187468 | JGI IMG/M metagenome (GOLD analysis project Ga0209023, IMG submission 187468) | Freshwater and sediment microbial communities from Lake Erie, Canada (SPAdes) (version 2) | ecosystem: Environmental > Aquatic > Freshwater > Lentic | place: Lake Erie, Canada... | reverse complement strand
CTGACAGGCTTGCAAGCCATACACGCTGTTCGTCAATATCACCAGACTCATGTCCTGCTCAAGCCAGCCAAGTGTGAAGCCGGTAAACCAGGTATTATCGCCCCACTGCCAAAAACTTGTGCCAGCAGCATCCTGATACAATCCCCACCCCAATCCCCATGTCAATGAATCTTGTACGCTGATCTGTGGTGTGAACATCCTACTGATGTATGTTTCTGACAATGAGTCGGCTGTTTGATGACGGGTATCAAGCACCGCACGCATAAAACAGGCAAAGTCTTCTATCGTCGTATGAAGCGAATAGGCGGCATTCGCCGTCTGGGGTTGCCACTTTTCGACCGCACTCTGATCGGTCTCGTGACCCTGTGCGACACGTGCGGCAAAGTCCTCTTGCCAAACAAAGCTGCTCGACAACATCTGAAGCGGCTCAAGCACCGCTGTCTGCATGAAGGCGGCAAAGGGTTGCTGCGTAAGAGATTCAATCACGTGCTGCAGATAGAGGTAACCCTCGCCGGAGTAACCAAAGCGTGTGCCTGGCGCCCAGCGGATCTGCAGCGGTTGCTCACTCGTCCGCCAGTTTGGCAAGCCGGTGGTGTGGCTCAACACATGGCGCAGCGTGAGCTGGGCAAGGGCAGGTTCATTGGAAAGATAGGGTGTCGTCAGATAGGTGGCGAGTGGACGATCCAGATGTAAAATGCCACTATCACATAATCTGAGCGCTGCATAGGCGACCACCGGCTTACTAAGTGAACAGGCTTCAAAGATGGTGGCAGGCGTGACTAGTTGGCGCGTGGCCGTGCTGGATAGCCCAAACCCGCGACGCCATATCGTCTCCCTCTGATGAGTAAGTGCGATAGCAAGCCCAGGCACAGCACGCTGTGTCAGCACGGTTGGCACGAGTTGTTCAAGGGTGGCAATCAGGTCTTTTGGCGGCGGGATGGTGGCGTGTGACAGGTTACTATACATGACAATCTCCTCGGTAGGACGCTGCTCATAAGGAACGCCGGATGATTCAATACACGGGTCACCTCGATCCCTAGTGGCCTGCTGGATCTACGGTAGAGCAACACCGCCGAACCCTATACTTATACGGATACTTTTCATATCATACTCCAATTTAGCCAATTATAGGGAAATGCCTGGGTCTCTTCCTTGCAACAGAATAGTCAATTCTGTTTCACCTTCCTATAGCGTGACAGCCGGGCTTGCCCTGACTTCCTTTTCAAGGTTGGGAGGAATAATAAGCGCCTCGATTTCGGCTTCAGCGGTAGTGGCTTTTTCAATCAATTTGTCCATGAAAACCACGGGGCGGTAAAAATGGGTGAGATTCCAACCGGTTTCATCCATTGCCTGCAAGCGACGCTTGGAGAGTGCTCGCAGGTTAGTGAGGGTGATTTCATCTAGCTCCACTACTGGTTCCCCATTTTTGCGCGTCTGCTCCACTTCAGAACGATGGCCATTGTTATGATAGGTAAGTTCATAGGCGAGGTCGGCGGGGGTCTTTTCCCAGAGGTCAAATTCAATAAAGTGGTCGGTGATGGTTTCCAGAAAGCGGAGTGCTCTGGCGAATGATTCGGCTGTTTCCGGGTCGCCGTCAATATGAATGTCATTCCCAAACTTAAGAAAGCGAGAATTCCGATAATCAGGTATTGGATCAGGCTGATCCGCACTGCGCTGCTTGACTCGTTCAAAGAGCGCATTCAAGACCACCAGGCCTTGTTCGCTTAAATAGTCATGCACTGCTGCTTCCAGCAGAGGTAAATGCGCAGGCAAGAGGTCAGCGTGGTGCAGCGTTGGAAAGAGCGTTTCAACGGCACGGTGCGCTTCCTGTTCGATGAAGGCATACTCGATCAACTCATGAATGTGGATTTGAGCAGAGTCTTGCTCGCCTGCCTTGAGTTTTGCCGTAGAGGCTTGCAATAATTGCAAAAGCGTCACTTCTTCGGCACCTGGGATGTTCTCCGTGGCCCAGTCATTCTGCGCTTCCAGTTCATAGCGGAGATCGTCATGCGTGCGCTCAAAGATAGCTCCATCTCCAATAAAATCAGCGGTGATGGCGTCAAGAATTTGAGCTGGTAGAGTGGTTGACATGAAGTTATTGCATAGCCCACACGCCTCTAAATTTCAATGATTTTTACTATATTTTGGGAAACGTGTAGCCCTCCTATTTCTGTTGGTCTATTTTAGTTTCTAACTCGGTAATTCGCTGTTCAATTTGAGCTCGACTACTTACATCAGGCCGCATTTGCAGATAGTGACGATAATCGGCGATAGCTTCCTTCAGTTCGCCTTGAAACTCGCGAACGACGCCCAGGTTATAGTAAATATCAGCATTATCAGGATTGAGTTCAATGGCCTTGGTAAAGTCGCGGGCAGCCTCAGACCACTTTTTCTGCTTAGCGTAGGCCGTACCTCGGTTGTAATAGCTATCGGCATGGTCAGGATTAAATTCGAGGTACTTGGTAAAGTCAGCGACAGCATTATCCCATTGACTCTTGTTTATGTAGGCCATACCCCGGCCATAATAAGAATTGGGATTGTCAGGGTTGAATTGGATATATTTGGTGAAATCAGCAATGGCGTTATCCCACTGCTTCAGCCCATTGTGCGCTCTGCCTAAGTCGTAATACAAACTAACATTGCCGGGTTTGAGCTGGATATATTTAGTGAGATCATTGATGGCCTCAGGCCACTGTTCTGTCATTGTATAAGCAAAGCCGCGATTATAGTAAACATCGACATAATCGGGCTTTAGTACAAGCGCTTGAGTAAAAGCGGCAATGGCTTCAGGCCACTTTTTCTGCGTCAGGTAGGCCCTACCCTGATTGTAGGATTCATCGGCGTTGGATGTCGGCGCTACAGATGGTTGGGGCGTTACTTGAAAGCGGGTAGGGGTAGACTGCGGCAGTAAATCTTTCAGGCGTTCAACAATCGCTGTACCGTACATTGATGTAAGCGCTACACCGATTACAAGCAGTGCTAGAATAATTAATTTAAGGACTAAACCTTGTTTATCTTTAAAAATGGCGTACCCGCTATGTTCAGGAATATGCTCATTCGGGATAATGAAGGTGCCATCCTGTTGCTTTCTGATCGCAATAATTTCTTCTGATGATGGATCATCCTCCGCTTGTATAACCTCACTAAACAAAAAGTGGCTTTCATCGGGGTATAGCGGGGCTTCTCCAGCCATGACAAGCCATTGATTCGCCTCCTCAAGCTCGATGACCCGCTGGGTTTTAAAGTAATAAATCATGAAAAGGATATAGCTTAAATCCGGGCTCCGTTCGCCACTTTCATAGCGGCTAAGCGTCTCCCCGCCTACGCCCAGGAAGATCACTGCGCCAAGCCTTTGCAAATCGGCGGTTTCTTTGTCGGTAAGCTTGGCGCTCACCTGGGAAAATTCCTGCGCCAATGCGGCCTGAGATAGCTTTACGCCTCTCCTTGTACCGACCTTCTCCCTAAATTCCTTTAGCTTCCGCCCCCAGGCTTGGGGGTTCTTCTGTGGCCTGCTTTGCATATTGTCACAACTGGCAAGAAATTCGCCCCAAAGCTGCCAGCCTGTCAATGATTAGGCGGCAAATTTTTGATAAGATGAATCCAGTTAAGCAAACTTAGTATAACACATGGATTTGCATGATTTGTAAGCGTCAAGGGCACTTACAAGGTGTTTGTAACCCTGGCTATAAGCGTTCCACATTCAAGAATACCTCTGAAAGGAACAGCTAATTGAACATAATTAATTATCTACTAAGAAAATCAACACCATCAGCGTTGGAGCAACGTCAGCCGCCTATCTTCGATGCTTTTAACCTGGATATTCAACTTTTGCACTTATCGCCGGTCGATACCTGGACCATCCGGGATGCCTGCGAGGGCGTGCAGATTTTTGGCGCCATTGGGAGCGGGAAGACTTCGGGTAGTGGGGCTGCGCTGGCCAAAGCCTTTTTGAATGCGGGATTCGGTGGGTTGGTAATGTGCGCAAAACCGGAGGAACGCCAATTGTGGGAGCACTATGCCAAGGAGACCGGACGGGAAAATCATCTGGTCATTTTCTCTCCCGATCATGCCTGGCGCTTCAACTGGTTAAATTATGAACTGCGGCGGGCAGGCAAAGGCAGCGGGCAGACAGAGAACCTTGTCAATTTGTTCTCCCATATTACCGAAATCGTTGAAGGGAGAGTTGAGCCTGGTGGAGGCGACGCCTTCTGGCCCAGGGCCATGCGTGAATTGCTCCGCAATACGATCGATATCCTCTCCCTCGCCAAAGGCGAATTGACCCTGGAGGACATCTGCACGCTGATCGCGGAAGCGCCGCAAAGTGTTGAAGACGTTGGCCCGCTTCTAAACCCAGCCGAAGCGGAGGCGATAGGCTATACGCCAACGGCCAGCGTGATCAAATGGTGGAATACCTCTTTCTGTGCGGCCTGCATCGGCGATGCGGGCCAGAAAGAAAAGACACCCAGGGAAGCCCATGATTTTGAAGTAAGCACCAGATACTTTTTGCGGACCTACCCAAACCTTTCCGACCGTACACGCAGTGGGATTGTAGCATCGTTTACCGGGGTGGCGGACATGTTGTTACATGGTTTCGTCTGGGAATTGTTCTGTACGGAAACGAATCTCGTACCCGAAGTCACCTACCAGGATGGCGCGATTATCGTGCTGGATATTCCGATTCAGGAATACCACGATGTAGGCCGAATCGCACAAGGCATCTTCAAATTTCTGTTTCAACGGGCGATTCTGCGCCGCGATGCAAACCAGTACCCAAGGCCGGTTTTTCTCTGGGCAGATGAGGCGCAGAATTTTGTCTCAAGCTTCGATTATCAATACCAGGCGGTGGCTCGTTCTGCGCGAGCTTGTACGGCTTACCTTACCCAGAATATCAATAATTACTATAGTGTCTTAGGTTCAAAAAGCGAAAGTGACGTCAATGCACTATTAGGTAATTTTCAGACCAAGATTTTTCATGCCAATTCTGATCGGGCCACAAACCAATTTGCCGCCGACATGATTTCCCAGGAAGAAACGACGACGTACAGCTATAACAGTAGCGCGAGCTTTGACGGCAGTCGTGGTGGTTCACAAAGCGCCGGCGGCAGCGATACCATCCGCTATAAGGTACTGCCCGCCGTCTTTACCACACTCCGCAAAGGCGGACCTGCGAATGGTTTGCAGGTAGACTCGATAATTTTTCAAGGGGGGCGGGTATGGAATGCCACTGGGGACACCTATTTGAAAGCGGTGTTCAAACAAGCCTAAAACTTCCCTGTACAGCGTGGCTTTTTTATGGCAGCACGCTACGGATGGAAAAGGATTTGGCAGGCTGGCACACCTTAAAGGCTGAGATAAATGATCTGCATAATTCACCGACCTTTCAGCAGAGAGAAGTGTGGTGGTGCAGCATCGGCGTAAATATAGGGCATGAAGAAGATGGGAAAGGCCAATATTACCGCCGGCCTGTACTAATTGTCCGCAAATTCAATCAGCATGTCTTTCTGGGAGTTCCACTGACAACGCAGATTAAGAATAATCCTTATTATCACCGCATTAACTTCAAAGGACGTGAGCAATGTGTAATGCTTTCACAGCTTAGGCTATGGGAAAGCAAGCGCCTGACCGCAAGTATGGGGAAGCTTGCTCAAAGCCAGTTTGAGGAAATAAGACAAGCGATAAGGAAGATGATTTAGTCAGCCCCCTTGCGGGAGCTTCATGTGCCTAGTGGCAATTTGTGCCTTAAGTATAACAAAGATTTTTGGAAAGGGAAGTAAAAAATGTCGTTCCTCCGAAAATGTGGTTTTTGCCTAACTCCAAATTTTTCACTGAATGGTACAAATGACACGTTTCATGGCGGCTTGGCAAGGAACAATTCAACGAAATTTTAGCAGGCTATCGGCCAGATCATTGAAGTCAAGCTGGGTCATGGTGTGGTTTAGAGGTTGATGAATAAGGATAATCTGTTTTCGTCCAAACGGACTTGTGTACAGTCGCTAAAAAGGAGGCGATATGAACAAGGATTTACAAGAGGTTGAATATCTGTCATCGTTATTTATGCCGGACACCATCAAGGCGCTGCATGTCATCCAGCAAGTGACCGTAATTGTGCTGGGCTGGATTTCCGTAACCCTGGAGGTGCCTATCCGCCGCGAATTTGGGGAGCGCTATTTAAGCTGGACACGCGTGTTTTTAGCCTGGTTTGCGATGGGCTTCTTTGACTTTGCGCGTGAGATACCAGGGCTGGTGCGGGGCATGATTCCCTTCAGCCAGCGCACGTTTGTCGATCATCTGCACCCCTGGTTCTGGCAAGGGTTCATCGTGCTTTATCTCATTCACCGCTTGCGGATCTGGCATCGTAAGCGGCAAGGCATTCAATGGCACAGTCAGAGTTTTGGGATCTCCTGGCTGGAATTTCTGCCCTGGGAATTACTCGCCCATATTCCCCTGGTTGGCCGCTATATTGTGATTGATGACTGGACGCTTTACCGCTGGATTGAACCCGGTGTATGTTTTCTGGCGGGGTTGGCCATCCGGCAGTTCTCGCCGGCCACCAGCAGTTGGATTTTGCTGGCCAGCGTCGCTTTATTTATCAAGAACCAGCTGGTTTATTTTGCCACCCTGGGGCGGTTCCTTGATGTCATCGACGCCCGCATCGAAGCAGCCAACCTGACGGGCGCGTTATCGGGAAGATCCAAGCGGGATACAGCCGGTTTCAGTGTGGTTGCAGTGCCGCAGGGTGATGGACTTGTTAAATCTACCCCGGATATTGCCGCTACCATCAAGGCAACACTGCGGTAGCTTTTCCATTCTTCTCAATTTGCTGAACACCGATTTACCTAGTGGTTGGAATATCCATCAATCCAAACATTGAGATTGCTGGATGTTCCAGATTTGAAAGGAGCAAAATTATGTACAACGTTTCCCCAGGCTCAAGGCGGCAGAACCATCTAGCTCAAACCATCGTCAGTGCCGTTGTTGCGCTGGTGGTGGTGGGCGCCTTGGCGAATCAGCTAGGTCTGGTGGCCGGCATCGGGCAGCTCTGGGTGAAGCTTTTCTCAAGCCCGGAAGCCGAAGCCTATAAAAAGGGCATGGCCGAGTTGCAAACGATGGATCGGGCGAATATGGAACCGGCTTTGGCCGATTTCACCCAGGCGATTACGCTGAATCCCAATTATGTCCCGGCCTATCGCCAACGGAGCATCGTCTATTTCCTGTTGCACATGCCGGAACGCGGGATGGCGGATATCAATAAAGCCGTCGAACTGGAGCCGAACAATCCAGAACTTTATTACCAGCGGAGTGCCTCCCTGTTTGCGCAAGACAACCAAGAGAGCGATGCATTTATGGCCGACCTCGATAAAGCTATCGAACTTAAAGCCGACTATTTCGATGCACTCACGGTGCGCGGGATCGGGTACACCCATTTGCAACAATGGGATAAGGCCCTGGCTGACTTGAATCGAGCCGTTGCCCTCAAGCCCTGGCGCATTGATCCACAGCAGGAATATTACCTGTATCTCAATCGGGGCGTGGTCTTCTTTGCAACCAATCAGATGGATGCAGCGTTGGCCGACTTTAACCGGACGGTGAAACTCTTGCCGAACGAGGCGCCGTCTTATCGCAACCGGGGCAAGGTCTATGTTCAACAAGGCCAGTTCAAGGCCGCTGCTGCCGATTATCTGAAAAGTTTAGAGTTGGCACCAGATTTTGATCTGAGCGATGTATTGCCGGATTTTCAAAGCCGGCTGGCCACGGAAACCGAGGCTGATACCAAAGCGGCCATCGAACAGTTGATAGCAAAGGCCGCCAAGCAATAATGTCCACCATCAGCGTTGCTTTTTTTGGTCTGGATAAGGAAGGTAAAGGATGCCGGAACAGGAAAGGGATCAAGAACAGCCACTAGGCCCAACAGAAGAATTACTGGCCAGGGAACAGGCAGAAGCCATCACCAGAAGCCAGCAACCGGCCCCTGAAAGCCTAAATGCCGAGACGCCAGTGCATAATAACTCTACCCTTGCACCTGCACCCCAAACGGAGGCAGAGCAAGCCGAGGAGCGTGAGCGTCACGAGCGGGAGGCCCAGCGGGATGGCCAAGGCCAGGAACAAGCCCCTGGCTGGTTACAAGCCCCGCAAAATGAGGGCATAACCTCACATCCAACGCCCGACACCAGCCCAGCATCACCAGGAAAGGAGCAACATCAGCAGGCCCTGGCCGAGGAAGCCGGCGAGCGCGGTGGCATGAAAAGGACAATCTCGACCAAGACAACCCTGGGCGCAGTCATTACGCTGGATGGCGCTTATGTTGTGCCCCGTTATCAAACCGTAATCAAAGAAACCCCGATGCAGGATAAAGTCAGCTACATGCGGCAGCTTGCCAAGGAACAGGGGAATGGACGCCAGCAGGGGCAGCAACCAGAACAGGAAAAAGGTAGGGACAGGGATAGAGATCGGGAACGGTAAGGCCAACCACTTAAGCGAATTCCAAAAGTTGGCTGCAAGGGAAGAGATTAAAGCCGAGTAATAAACTACACTAACTTGTATACACATCAAGCCCAATTAACCATTCGTAACAACTGATCCCGGCTTCATGCCGGGTCTGCTTTTTTGCTTGAGCGCCACAGCCAATCGACGAGCCTTCCGGGTTTGGTGGCGCAGCAAGCAACTTACGTTGCGAAGCAACGTGTAGTTGCGCCCTTAACCACTTGGCATGCCCCTTCCACTTAGTTTGTTAACTTTATGCCAACAGGCGCAATTTTATTTGCTGATATCCAGCAACGTTTTCGTTAAAAGGAAGTGAATGGTTGAAGCGCCACCAACACCCGGAAATTGGGGAAAATCCTAGCCCACAGAGCCGTACTATTTCGGAGCGCTGCATTCTTAGCCATTGATTTTTACGACCAATCGCAGGGAGAAAAATGCCTAACCCGCATTTCGATGTTCAGGTGATTTCAAGGAACCAAGGACAATCTGTGGTTGCAGCGGCCGCCTATCGTTCGGGTGAAGTGCTTTATGACGAAAAAGCCGGAAAGACCTTCGATTACTCGCGTAAGGAAGACGTAATTCATGCGGAGATAATAGCCCCGGCTGATGTACCAGCCTGGGCGACCAACCGCAGCCAACTTTGGAACCAGGTGGAAAAATTTGAGAAGCGCAAGGACGCTAGACTCGCTCGGAGCATTATCGCGGGCCTGCCCCGTGAGTTGAGTCAGGAACAAAATATGGCGCTGCTGCGCGGGTTTATTCAGGCCAGTTTTATCAAAGAAGGGCTGATTGCTGATTTTGCGATCCACGAATCGGACGCCGGGGACGGGCTAAAAAACCCTCATGCGCATATCTTGCTCACCGACAGGGTTATCAGCCGGGATGGGTTTGGGCAAAAAAAACGAGCGCTGAATAGTAAAGACGCCTTGCTGGGCTGGCGTAATTTATGGGAGGTGCATACCAACCAGCAGCTCGAGCTGGCTGGGTATGAGGCCAGGGTCAGCCTGAAAACGTACAAGGAACAGGGGGTCAATAAACATCCCCAGCTTCATTTAGGGGAGGAGGTAGGCAACCTCGAAAAACGCGGGGTTGAGACGAAAAAAGGCGATTACAACCGTAAAGTCCAGCATGAAAACGCGCTGATTGAAATCCTTGAACCGGCCTATGCAGCGCTTAATCCAGAAAATGAAGGTTTTGGACAGGGGCCTGCAATCCAAGATTTGAAGCCGGAAAAAGGCCAGGAGCAAAATGCTTCAGCATTACTGACGGCTGATCCGACCATCCGCCTTGAAGCAATGACCCTGGAGCTGAAAGAGGATAGGGAGGAAGCCAGTGACGCCAAAAGCGATTCATCAGGCAAAGAGGCCAGCCTGGGGGCTTTCAAAAACGATCAGGCTGACCCTGAAAAGCTCGCCCAGGCCAGCCTGGACGCCTCACGTGCGATTCATGAAGCCGCATTACGAGAATATCTGCAATCTCCGGCCTATCGTACTGCCAGGGAGCAGGTCATCCGTAAGGTAAGCATGAAGGAATATGCCCGCCGCAGTGCCGAAAAAATCAAAGCGTTTGGTGAAAAGGTATACCGGCAGTTTTCTAATCTCATGAAAGAAACGGGGCGGCTCAAAGAAAGGGATAGGGATGACTATGACCGATAATCAGACAAAAGTTGTGAGCATGCTCGATCAATACCGAACGAGTCCAAAGGCCTCGGAAAAGCCTGCTGAACTACCGGAGAGAGCCTACAAAGCTTATGGCGTGGATGCGCCGCAAAGAAGGCCCACGCTGGTTGCTATCCACTATGGTGATGGGCAGATCGGCCTCATGCAGAAAAGTTTTCTGACCGAAGCCCTGTTCACTTCCCATCAGCATGTTTCGCTTATCTATACGAACTGTATAATTACCTTAGAAGGCCGCCACCTTGATCTCCTGGTTGATTTACTTCAGGATGAAAAAATTCTTTCTCTGCACTGTTTTAACGACAAGCTACATGATAAACCACAGGAAGGGGAAATTCTTATTACCAAAGTCGAGCGCAGAAGTTCAGGGGAAATTCTTATGAAGAAGGAAAAAACGGGATAAAAGGCATAGCAGAATGGGAAAAACCTTTGCTAATGAACGCCTACCCCGACTGCGGTCGCCCAGGCGAAGTTAGGATCAAACTCAATCGCCTTGCGAGAGTTAGCAATTGCTTGGCTTAAATTATTTGGTAATCCGGTGTCCGCGACGAGCTTGACCGCTCAATGTCCACCAGGGGAAGATGGCGCTGGGCTACCACCCCCCGATCCGGTCGGCGTTGTGGCTGCCGGCGCTGTCGGCAGTGGAAAGCGCCGCGAGAAGAAGGCGAACAGGTTCGGTCGGATGAGGGCAAAGAGCCGTGGGTCGTTAATGTACAGAGAGAACGACTCTGCGAAGAGCTCCTGCCAGTCGGTATTGGAATAGCTCGTTGGGCCGCCGGTTAACGGGTCGGTAGCCGCTTGTCCAGGCCTGACCCTATCTCTCATCGCAGCCTTCCGGAAGTCATCCCCCGTAGTCCGCCGGACATCGATTTGCTCGAAGTTACCCCCTTGCCCCACAGACCATCGCGAGCCAGAAAGCGACCGTTCCGCTAGCAGAGTTCTCTGGCCAGCGGCGGTCTGCCCGCCGGTATTGAAGGTCCGCCAAGCTCGCTCCAGCCGCCGCAGATCGAGCAGGTGCCCGATTTCGTGTGTAATGGCGCGCATGCCCGAATCGGCGCCACCGTAGGTGGTGGCGGACACGGGGAACGCGTTCTGGTGCATCTCGATCGTATCGTGCGTGGCATCGTAGTGGCCGGCCTCGTCCGGCGTCCCCTGCCCCCTAAGGCTGAACGTCGTCCCGGCGGCCTCCGCCAACACCACGTCAGGGAGCCGACCCAGAACGGCCTGCAGGCCGCCGAATTGCTGATCGTTCCAACCGGCACCGGCGATGAAGGATTGCCCGCGAACGGTGAAGGAGCCAGCCGGGACTGGCACCGCTGCGATGGCGGCGGGTGCCGCACCGACGTTTTCGATCAGCAGGATGGCCGTCGTGACGCGGTTTTCGGTGTGATTCAGGTGTGTGAAGCGGAACATTGCATTCGGGCCCTGGTACGGCGTCAGATCCAGCACCACTGTCTGCGTGGTGCCGAGCGGCAGGACGTTGGTCGTACCCGCCAGGTAAGCACCGGTACTGCCTAGACCACGCCGGAGTGCGGCGGGGATTGCAGGATCGAAGACTGTCGTTCCTCCGAAGGTATACTGGGTCGTTGCACCTCCGTTCTGCGCCGCTGTGCCGAACACAGTCAGGAGGAACGCCGCGTCGAGCATGGTCGCCGGAATGGTGCTCTGCTGGACCGTGCGCCGTTCCGCCTCGGGGTAGCCGCCCAAGTTGGTGGCCGGCACACGCTGCAACGTCGCCGCCGGACTCCCAGAACTGTATCGCTGCTGGATGGTGTGCGCCAGCATGGCAGGGAACGGTCTTGCCTTTTGCCCTGCGACTTGGGCTATAATATCGGTCGTGCGCCCTTGTGTCGAAATAGGGGGCTGCCCACGTTTTTCATCGGCATGAATTCTATCCGCGCTTGACTGTGGCACCACATGATCCAGCTCACACACTGGCATGTGTTTGCCGCGGGCGCGTGCGGGTTGGTAATCGACCCCTTGCGCGTATTTGGCCTCGGTCAGCCCACCGGTCAACTTGGCATGGCTTGGCAATGCTGGATGGCTTTGGGACGTGTTGGCCGCAAGCGCCTTTTGTATCCAATTCATCTCCCCGTTTTGGGCTGAGCTGAGCACCGGCTGTAGAGATTGCGGAGAAATATTGGCTCTATATGGCTGAATCGTAAGCTGAGACTGAACCGATGCTGAGCCCAGTTTACCAGGCGCATAAACGGGCATATTGGCAAAGTTGTGCCCAAACTGTGCGGCCCTTTCCAGACGCTGCGCCCAGAAATCAGCCTTTTTGGTTGGCGACACGCTCAATCTTTCCTGCACTAAAGGCGCAACGGAGCCATTTTTTTCCTTAAACTGGCGTGCAAGTGCTTCAAATTTAGGCGGGTCGAAAGCTTCGTTCTCGATTGCATCTTGGGTGGGAGTTGTCTGGGAGTCCTGTGACGCTTGGACGGCACAGGGGCGCGGAGCAAACTGAGCGCTTTTTGCCTGGTTTGGAGGATTCCAGGCGGCTTGATAGATTCTTTGATGCCCCATAATTACGCCTCGCTTAATTAGTCACTTGTCCTGTGTGCGCCTATCCCGTCAACCGCTCACTATCGTCTAACTACGAGTCTTCTCCCCGACTATTTTAATCTTGGTTTATTGATTCAACAAACCCCATAATCATTCATCGTTTGCCTGGTCGGGATATGGAGCTCCGTGGCCAGGATTGGCTGGCCACGGATAATGACTCCCATTCCCTGGCGGATTTACCCACCTCTTTACTGGTCACCGGAAAGCCGATGGGCATCGGGCGCCTCTTCGCTTGAACCAAGCACAGGCCATATCAGTGAGCGACGGCTGCATAAACGAATGAACGCAAATTGTGTCACTTTTCTAAGACCAAGACACGGCGGGGCCAAAGTAGATTTCGCAAGCCCTAGATAAAAACATGGAAATACCGCCAATCAATGGTTAATGATGGTGTATGAAGTCTCAAAAATTCCTTAGTGCATTTTTTCCAGGGGTTATACAAAATCCCCCATTATAGAAATGCCTCTTTTTTATCTTTTTTAAAAATAAATTATGATATATGATAAAATCTAAATCGCCATCAATTTAGCTGAGTATGCGCTGCCCAACCTAAGGCAAAATGAGCAACGAAGATAACGAGAGCCAAACCAATTCCGAGGACAAAACAGAACAGAAAGCCTCTCCTCCTGGCGCCGTAAATACCAGGGGTGGGTCTTCCATTGCTGTAGACATATTTCTCAGTTATAGTCGCATTGATGCTGAGCCCATGCAACATCTGTATAATGACCTCCGCACCGCAGGATTCACGGTCTGGACTGATGATATTGGGCTAGAACCAGGTACACCGAGTTGGCAACGTGCGATTGAAGAGGCGATTCAAGCCGCACGCTGTATGGTGGTACTTTTGTCGCCAGAAGCCAAACAATCGCAGTGGGTAGAAATTGAAGTAAGTTTTGCTATGGATCTGAGGCTCCGCGTTTTCCCTTTACTGGTCAGAGGAGACAACAGGAACTCGATTCTCTTTCGATTGAGAACCACTCAACTCATTGATGCACGGCAAGATTATCAGAAAGCCGTAATCAAGCAGTTAATACCAGCATTACAGCGGTACTTGCGAGGAACTAAGACACCCGAAAGAATTGAACCAAAACCCACTGAAGTACGCCCCTCGTGGAGTGAACAGGTAATCATATCGGGGTCAAATTTCCTTCAGCATTGGCGAGAAAAGGCAAATCGCTCATGGATGAAGCCGACCCTATTCGGTGGTGTATTCCTTCTCGGAGTGCTGCTAATCAGTAGTTTCGTATATTCGCAATATTTTAGAGGCATCAGCGCTGTGGCTACCTCTCCGCAGACTGGATTAGTAACTGGTTCAGCACCTCTTAAAAAAACTTTAACGGGAAACACTGTCGTGCCAACCAAGCAAGCGACAGTGATGTCTACAACCCCGACGCCGGTGCCAACACATACACTTGTACCACTAACTGCCACATCTATGCCAACGCCGTTACTTGTTCCAACGGCGACGTCGTCACTTGCAACAATTACGCCTGCGTCAACCATTATCCCTGTGTTACAACCTATGGCAACTCGGCTCACTTCAAAAGATAGCGCTGTTTATGTCTGGATTCCGCCTGGCGCATTCATGATGGGAGGAGTCATTACTGATACACTGGCGCATGTGGATGAGGTGCCGGCACATAAAGTTTTTGTAAATGGCTTCTGGATTATGCAGTTTGAAGTCACGAATGCACAGTATAAGCTATGTGTGGAAGAAAACATTTGTACACAGCCATATAACCAGCGTTGGAATGATAGTGCATATGCGAATCATCCTGTCACTAATGTCAACTGGGAGCAAGCTCAAACCTATGCTAAATGGGTCAATGGTCGCCTGCCTACTGAGGCAGAGTGGGAAAAAGCTTGTCGCGGGACGGATGGTCGTTTGTATCCTTGGGGTAATCAGTTACCTAATCCTGAATTGCTCAACTATGTAGGAACTAATAAGTCGGATACCATGCCTGTAGGTAGCTATCCGCCAGGGATCAATACGCTATATGACATGGCGGGTAACGTGTGGGAGTGGACTGCAGATTGGTATGAGAAGACATACTATGATAACTCGCCGCCGTCTAATCCGCAGGGAGCAGATAATGGTACATATCATACGATCCGTGGTGGCTCATCCTATTATGGCGATGACTATGTGCGTTGCGCCGCTCGAGGTTGGTATCTTCCGATTGCCCCGGATGTCAATATAGGTTTTCGTGTCGTATCTCCCGACTTTTGATCACGCATCTATACTCCAGCATTAAAACAATCTAAAATATCCCAAAAGAGTTCATTGAAAACAATTTGACTGTTTAATGAAGCACTGAAAAATTATTTATTCTGTACAACTTCACCACACCCTGATGGGCTATAATGGCCCCAGTATTTGGACAGTCAAATGGGTAAAAATAAAGTCCTATTTTTGTCAATCGCCAATTACAAAACATCTACAGGCTTGAGGGGTGCGCTCTTGAGCCAGCGTTCCAGCACTTGGCGTAAGACCACCAGGCGTACGGGCTTACTGAGGTAATCATCCATGCCTGCGGCGATACAGCGCTCCCGATCCCCCTTCATTGCCTGAGCAGTCATGGCGATGATCGGCAAATGGCCACCCTGCACTTGTTCGCGCTGACGGAGCCAGTGAGTGGCCTCAAAGCCATCCATAACTGGCATCTGGCAATCCATCAGCACAAGCTGGTAGCCGTGGTCGGGCTGGGCGAGCCGCGCCAGCGCCTCGCCGCCATGCTGGGCGATGTCCAGCGCATAGCCGAGCTTGGCCAGTTGCTGGCGCATGACAATTTGGTTGGCTGGCTGGTCTTCGACGAGTAGGATCGCGGGCGCGGGCTGGCCAAGGGGCGGCTCCTGTCGGCCAATGTATGGCGGCACGGCGGCGGTGGGTGTGGCGCCGTTGATACGTACCTGGTCTGCAGGAGCCGGAGCTGGTCGCGTGGCCAAGACATGCACAAGGGTTTCCAAGAGGCGGGCCTGGCGGACAGGCTTGGTCAGATAAGCAGCATAGCCGCTCTCAAGCGCCCGCTGCCCTTGGCCTTGCTCATCAAACGCCGTCACCATGAGCAGGCGCGTGTTCGCCAACGTCGGCTCGTTGCGCACAGCCTGGCTGAACATCAAGCCATCCATGCCCGGCATCATCTGGTCAACAATGGCTAGGGCATAGGGCTGGGCGGCGCTGGTGCGTCGCAGCTGGAGCAGCCCCGCGTTTCCCCCAGCCGCGCCATCGACCACCATCCCCCACGTGCGCAGATAGGTCTGCAGAATGTGGCGGTGGGTGGCATTATCATCGATGACTAACACGCGCACGCCGGTCAGCTCAACGGGCTGGGGCCCCAGGGAAGTGGCTGTGGCTGAGGTACGCGTCAGACCGAGGGTGAACCAAAAGGTTGCCCCCTGACCTTCTTCGCTCTCGATGCCGATTTCGCCCTGCATTAGGTGGACCAGCCGGCTAACAATCGCCAGACCGAGCCCAGTGCCCCCATAACGGCGCGAGGTGCTGCCATCGCCTTGTGTAAACGGTTGGAACAGACGCTGCTGCACTGGCTTGGACAGGCCAATCCCGGTGTCGCTCACCTCCCCGCGTAACGTGACGTGACTGGGCGTGGCCATTTCCAGAGTCAGCCGCACCACCACCTCGCCGTGCTCGGTGAACTTGATGGCATTGCCCACCAAGTTGAGTAAGATCTGGCGCAGCCGCCCGGCATCCCCCCGCAGCAGTGTCGGCACCTCAGGCGCCACGAACGTCATCAGGGCCAGCTGTTTGGCGAAAGCCTTGACCGCCAGCAAGTCAGCGACGCTCTCCACCACCTCAAGCGGCGCAAAGTCCTGTTCATCCAGGAGCAGTTTGCCCGCCTCGATTTTAGAGAAATCGAGAATATCATTGATGACATTCAACAGATGGTCGGCTTCTTTGAGCACAATGGTGGCATACTCCTGTTGTTCTTCATCCAACGGCGTCCCTAAGAGTAATTCAGCCATCCCGATCACGCCATTCATCGGGGTGCGAATCTCATGGCTCATCGTTGCGAGAAACTCACTCTTGAGCCGCGAGGCTTCGAGCGCCTGGTCACGAGCGACGGCCAGAGCTTGATTGGTCTGCTCAATCTCGACGGTATAGGCTTGTAATTGGAGGGCTTTCTGCTGGCGTTCGCGCTCGCCATCGCGTTGGCGCCGCCAGGCATACCAGATTAAGAGCAGCGTGGCCATCAAGCCAATGGCGAAGATCTCATCTAAGTTCAAGCTCTCATACTGTTGCAAACACTGGCTGATAATATCATGTAAATTGAAGACATAACTCATCACGCTAAATCCAAGGAGTAGGCTGAGTGCGATCAAAAGATCGACGATGGGCCGCGAGAGAGTTTTCATAGCGCCCCTTCCAAAGGCGTACGACTACAGTGGCGTGACCAGCTAAGCAGACTGGCTGCACCCATCCGGTGGTGCTGTTTAACCTTATGCGCTACCCACACTGCGGTCAATCACCCATCTAACCTAGTCGCCGCGGCTTAAATGACGCTGCGCCTGGGAAGCGCCGCTTTGCGTCCCAAGGCTTGGCTCTACCCTTTTGACTTTTGAGAAATCCTGAGGCTAATAGCATCAGGTGCATATAAAATGCCTGGAAGGCCCCTCTCCCCGGACCCCTCTCCCCTCGTCCAGCACTCACGGGGTGAGAACTACATTACAGGATACCACAGGTTTGATCGGCTCCTAACCATCCCTGGCCCCTGCGGGGGTCTGAGCGGACTGGCTCCACTTCACTCCGCTAGCGCTGCGTTCGTTCGCCAGCCCACTCAGACGGTAAGTGGCGGTGGCGGCGTTTGCACACCAGGCGCAGTTAATCTGGTGTGCAAACGCCGCCACCGCGGGTCAAACAACTTTTTCTAAAAAGGAGAAAAGCCGCCAACCTCACAGTAAAACCATGATATACCCTCGCAATTATTTCACGGGTTTTTGTGGCTATTTAGTACCATTAGCAGTGAGATTTCCGTTTCAGGTACATAGGACGGTTTTCCTTGTTCCTGGTCGCCACGGGTGGAAACGCCACAGGGAAGATACCCCTTGCGGCAGATCAACCGCTTTTCCTTTGTCCCGGATACTGGCTCCTGGTTGTTCCTGGTAATTGTCTGGCGTGGTGCTTTT
>Ga0209023_10003735_pt1 | contig 17865 bp, 14 predicted proteins | sample LakOneMetagenome_FD_187468 | JGI IMG/M metagenome (GOLD analysis project Ga0209023, IMG submission 187468) | Freshwater and sediment microbial communities from Lake Erie, Canada (SPAdes) (version 2) | ecosystem: Environmental > Aquatic > Freshwater > Lentic | place: Lake Erie, Canada... | reverse complement strand
TTCGACCCTGTGACCCCCACCATGTCAAGGTGATGCTCTACCGCTGAGCTAACCGCCCGGACACATCAAGTTTTTACAACACAACAACCTGTGACCCCTACCATGTCAAGGTGATGCTCTACCGCTGAGCTAACCGCCCTGAAACCCCTTCGCGGGGCGCGAATTGTAGCCCAGCCCCGGGCCTGGGGCCAGCCGGCTTAACCACCGAGGCTGGCCTCGCGCAGGCGGTGCAGCTGGTCGCGGATCCGGGCCGCCTCCTCGAATTCGAGGTCGCGGGCGTGCTGGTACATCTGCTGTTCCAGCGCCTTGATCCGCGAAGCGGCCTGGGCCGGGCCCAGCGCGGCGTAGTCCTCGCGCGGTTCGGCGACGCGACGCGCCTTGCCGCGTCCGCGTGCATCCGGCCCCTCGCGCGCGCCTTCCATGATGTCCATCACCGCGCGCTGCACCGACTGCGGGGTGATGCCGTGCTCCGCGTTGTATTCGACCTGCTTCACGCGGCGACGGTCGGTTTCGTCGATCGCCTTCTGCATCGAGTTGGTGATGCGGTCGGCGTACAGGATCGCCTTGCCGCGCAGGTTGCGCGCGGCGCGGCCGATGGTCTGGATCAGCGATCCGGCCGAACGCAGGAAGCCCTCCTTGTCGGCGTCAAGGATCGCGACCAGCGACACCTCCGGCATGTCGAGGCCTTCGCGCAGCAGGTTGATGCCGACCAGCACGTCGAACACGCCGAGGCGCAGGTCGCGGATGATCTCCACGCGCTCGACCGTCTCCACGTCCGAGTGCAGGTAGCGCACCTTCACCCCATGTTCGGACAGGTATTCGGTGAGGTTCTCGGCCATGCGCTTGGTCAGGGTCGTGACCAGCACGCGATCGCCCATCGCCACGCGGTCGTGGATTTCCGACAGCAGGTCGTCGACCTGGGTCGCAACCGGGCGGATCTCGACCTGCGGATCGACCAGCCCGGTCGGGCGCACCACCAGCTCGGTGACCTCGCCCGCGCTTTCGCGCAGTTCGTACGGGCCCGGCGTCGCCGACACGAAGATCGTGCGCGGCTCGCGCTGTTCCCATTCCTCGAAGCGCAGCGGGCGGTTGTCCAGTGCCGACGGCAGGCGGAAGCCGAATTCCACCAGCGTTTCCTTGCGCGAACGGTCGCCCTTGTACATCGCGCCGATCTGCGGGACGGTGACGTGCGATTCGTCCACCACCAGCAGCGAATCCGGCGGCAGGTAGTCGAACAACGTCGGCGGCGGTTCGCCTTGTTGGCGGCGCGTGAGGTGGCGCGAATAGTTCTCGATGCCGTTGCAGTAGCCGACTTCGGCCATCATTTCGAGGTCGAACTGGGTGCGTTGCGCCAGCCGCTGCGCTTCCACCAGCTTGTTCTGTGCGTAAAGCTGCTCCAGCCGTTCCTTCAGTTCGACCTTGATGGTCTCGACCGCGTTCAGCACGCTCTCGCGCGTGCTGGCGTAATGCGTGCGCGGGTACACCGTGTAGCGCGGGATCTTGCGCGACACCGCGCCGGTGAGCGGATCGAACAGACTGAGCTGCTCGATCTCGCCGTCGAACAGCTCGATCCGCAGCGCTTCGTCCTCGCTTTCCGCCGGATGCACGTCGATCACCTCGCCGCGCACGCGATAGGTGCCGCGACGCAGTTCGCTGTCGTTGCGCGTGTACTGCAGCTGTGTGAGGTGGCGAATCAGCGCGCGTTGATCGATGCGTTCGCCGCGGGCGAGGATCAGGCGCAGCGACAGGTAGTCCTCGGGATCTCCCAGGCCGTAGATCGCCGACACCGTGGCCACGATCAGCGCGTCGCGCCGCGACAGCAGCGCCTTGGTCGCCGACAGCCGCATCTGCTCGATGTGCTCGTTCAGCGAACTGTCCTTCTCGATGTACGTGTCCGAGGACGGCACATAGGCCTCGGGCTGGTAGTAGTCGTAGTAACTGACGAAGTATTCGACCGCGTTGCGCGGGAAGAACGCCTTGAACTCGCCGTAGAGCTGGGCCGCGAGGGTCTTGTTCGGCGCCATCACGATGGTCGGCTTCTGCACCCGCTGGATCACATTCGCGATGGTGTAGGTCTTGCCCGAACCGGTCACGCCGAGCAGGGTCTGCCTGGCCAGCCCGGCATCGAAGCGTTCGACCAGCCGTTCGATCGCCTGCGGCTGGTCACCGGCGGGCGAATACGGGGCCACCAGCTCGAAGCGGTCGCGTTGTGGATCGGGGCGATCGGCGTGGGGCATCGGGGGCTGCTCCTCCAATCCACCAGTCTAGCCCGGGGGGCAATTCGGTGTTTTCCGATCCGATGGCGTGCGTTCCACCGATCCGCCCCGGGCCAGCGGATCGCCAGCATGGACGCATACACAAGGGGAACGACCATGCGCCAACAGCACCGCGGATTCACCCTGATCGAAGCCGTCATCGCCGTGGCCGTCTCGGGGATCTGTCTCGGCGTCGCCATTCCCTCGCTGACCGGCGCGATCTCGGCGGCGCATGCAGGCTCGGCGAAATCGGCGATGGTCGAGACCTTCACCAGGGCACTGACCCACTCCACCGTCACTGGCGCCGAGGTCGTGGTCTGTCCCTCGACTGGGGATGCATGCGTGGACACCACAGACTGGAGCATGGGCTGGATCGCCTTCGCCGACCTCGATGGCAACCGCAGCCGCGGCCCCGGCGACACCCCGCTGATGCACCAGGCCGCGCTGGCGAACGGGGTACACCTTCGCGGCACCACGGGTCGCAAGCTCATCGTGTTCAAGCCGACCGGGGCGGCGGCGGCCGGGTCCAACGCCACATTAACCCTGTGCGATCGACGCGGCCCGGCAAAAGCGAGCGCCCTCATTCTTGCCAACAACGGACGTTTCCGCGTGGGCGAGGCCGACCCGTCCGCGGCGGTCGCCTGCATGCAGCCTCTTTGAGGACGGGAGCTTGCGTCGCCAAGGGGGCGCCGGCACAATATCGCCCCCGCCCGAATAGCTCAGCCGGTTAGAGCACTTGACTGTTAATCAGGGGGTCGTTGGTTCGAGTCCAACTTCGGGCGCCAGACAAGTTCGAACGAAAAGGCCGCGATCATTCGCGGCCTTTTCGTTTCCTCATCGAGGCGCAGGTCACTAGAAACATTCAGCTGGTGTCGCGGAACTGGTTCCGGACACGGTCTTGGTTCCCTTTTCGTTGACGCTCATCGTTCCACAAAGCAAGTCCTTCGCCGCTTGCCTGCCTTGCGGTGTCGCCGCAAGCGTGTAAGTCGTCGCGGTCGGCCCGGCGCTGAACCCGAAGGTGTAGACGCCGGACAAGTCCGTCGCGCATGCGGTTACCGGCAACGTGGCCCCGGCGTACCCCATGTTTGTCGAGTAGTAGCGCTCCATGAACTGGGCTTCCTCCATCAGGCAAGCCGCACCCGTGGAGCGCTTGGTTTTCACCACTTCACGGGCATAGCTTGGGTAAACGAGGATCGCGAGGATGGCGATGACACCCACCACGATCATCAGTTCGAGCAGGGTGAATCCCTTGTTCCCGTTGCGCATCGCGTTTGCCCTGTTCATTGCGCCGGCACCAGTTCGCGCCAGTTGATCCGGGCCGGGATACCCCCGGGCTGATTGCCGGTCTTCACGCTGGTGGTGTTGCCTTCGCCGCCGTTCTCGCTCGTGAAGGCGCCGGTACCGACCGTTGCGAGCAAGCTGGTCAGGTTTACTTCCGTTGGCATGCCACCGGAAATGCCGACCGATCCGAGCACGCCACCGTTGAGCGTGGCTGATGCATCCAAGTAACTGCCCGACTCCGGGCTGGTGCCCGTGTAGAGGTCGAGCGCATTGAGGAAGCCGCTGCCGACCAAGCTCTGGCAATCGCTACCCGTGGGCGGAATGACCGTCGAGATGTACATCGCCGTCCCCGAGATCGTGGGTGCAGAAATCGTGCGTTCGGGCACCGTGAGGTCGATGTACCAGCCCTTCTTGGTCGGCGAAAGTGCCGAATAATTCTCGAAACCGCGCGCCGCCGCGCCCGTCGAAGTGGTGCCGGAGTACGGAATCGTGCGTTGCTGCAAATTCGCGCGGCTCGCGATCGTACTGACTTCATCCTTGATGCCGTACAGGGTTTGCGTCGTCTGCGTGGCGACGCCCGGCATGTCGGAGCTGGAAATGAAGCGCCCGGTGCCGAAGCCTACAAAGATGTTACCGGAGCTGTCGCGCCCGACGCCGAGACCGCCGGTGATGGGCTGCGGATTGTTCGCGCTGTCCTTCGCCTGGAACAACTTCACCGCGGACGACGGCGGCGCATTCCCGGTGAAATCCCAGCGCCAGACGTTGCCCTTGAGGTCGCCGCCGTAGACTGTGTCTACCTTGTTGTCGCCGTTGAGGTCAGCCAGGCCCAGCGACATCAGGCCATTGCCGCCACTGCTATCCACCACGAGCTTGGTGGTGGCAGCGATGCCGCCATTGGCATCCAGCTGGTACACGAACAGGGTCGCCGAACCGTTCGGGCTGTCAATGCCGTTCGGCACGAAGGCATAGGTCTTGCCGCCGTTGCCGTTGCGGATCAGCACGCGTCCGAGCACGTAGCCCATGTCCTTCTCGGTGCTGCTGTCCTGGGTGGTGTTGTCCCACAGCACCTTGGTCGTGTTCATCGCCGTCGGATCGGTCACATCCAGCGCGAATACGCCGCGACCACCGCGGCCCAGCGCACCCACCAGGATGTTCTTGTTGTTGCCCTGGTCGGCCTGGCTGATCACGTCGATCTGGCCATCGACGAAGTAGCGATGGTCGTAGGCCGTGGCGCTGAGGCTGGCCATGGCAGTGAAATCGACGCCCTTGGGCACGTAGGAGAACAGCACCTTGCCGCGGTTGGTGGTATCGCTGCTGTCGGCGTCGATGGCATGCAGCATGCCGTCGTTGGCACCGATGTAAACCGTCTTGGTGTCCTCCACATAGGCCGGCGAGGAATCCACGATATCGCCGAGCGGATAGGTACGCTTGCGCAGGGTTCCGCCGGTCTGGCCGACCTCCTTGCTCTGGTCGCCGCGCAGGTAGGCGATGTTGTCCACAGCCGTGGCCTCGTCCGCCTGGCCGCCGCGAACGGCGAAATCGGAGGGGTTGTTCACGGCGCCGCTGGTGAACAGCGACTTCACACCGCCCTTCATGGTCAGGACAGTGCGGTTCTTGAAGTTCGCATTGACCCCGCCAGCGCCGAACGTCTGCGACAGGATCCAGTCTGGCGTGCTGGAAACCCCGGACAACGCGGCGTTGAACGGGCTCGCGATCAGGTCGCCGATCCAGCTTCCGGAGGTAAAGCCGGCCACGAAGGTCAGGGTGCTGGTATCGGTCTTGGTGGAGCTCGATGCGATGTTGGACCCGGATGCGCTGCGTGAATCGATGGTGGTCAGCGCGCTGATCAAGGCCGAAGCGAACTTATCGGTATTGTTCGCCACCACGAATTTGCCGTGGCCGTTCAGGGCGGCGTGCCAGAGGTCGTCGATGCTCTGGGGACCGCCGTTCGCCCCGAGGCCCGTCGGATCCTGGTTCCAGGGCGACGGAGGCGGGCTGTTCGGATTGAGGTTGCCCTGGAGGCCGATGGACACGCCGAAGGTCACCATATGCTGCCAGTCGGCAGGATCCGCCGAACTGGTCAGGACGTTGTTGGGCCAACTTCCCCCCGTCTTCAGGTCGGTGCTCCAGTACTTGTAGGCAACATCGGCCAGGGTATCGGTATAGCTGTCCGGATACTGCGGGTGGTTGCCGTCGACATCGCTGTTGGTGGATTTGTCGGCGTTGCCCACGGCGGTATAGCCGGAGTTGCTGTTCCAGTAGCCGTCCGTCGTGAGGATGGCGTAGTTCTGCCGGCAGGTCAGCATCGCGCCAGTGGAATTGGTTTTCCAGGGATCGTCGGTGGCGAAATAGCGCGCCGCGCGCTGCAACGCGCCCTGCAGCGGGGTATTGCTGCTGGCAGTCGTGCCCTGCAACCTGCTGTAGAAGTTGTCGCGATTGGTGCCCGAGAACAGGCCCCCATTCGTGGCATAGGCAATGGGCAACGCAGGCGCACTGCCGGACGTGTTGATCGTGTTGCCGCTGGCATTCCGGTTCCAGATGGTGTCGAAGCCGACGCGGTAATTGGTACCCAGCCGCCCGAAGGCTTCCGATGCGCCGGCCTTGGCCATCTTGTTGCGGGTGCGGTGGTACTGGTACCAGTTGGCGTAGTTCTGCAGCTCGGCCTGCTGGGTGGTGCGCGGCGACGTCGGCGGCAGCGCATTGGACCAGGTGGTCAACAGCGTCGTGTAGGGAACCGAAATCGAGCTGGCGCTGCCGCTGTTGTAGTTGTAGTAGATCCGGATATACACCGTCGAACCGGGCGACGAGGCCGTCACGGTTCTCGTGCCGTTGTTGGACTGGGCGGAATCTAGTTGGCTGAGAGCGGAACAGGTGTTGCTCGAGTACAGGTACAACCAGGCCCTGTTGTTGCCCGTGATCGTGACATCCACATTGCTTACGGAGCCGATCGAAACTGCCGTGCAGGCTGACCACTGCGAAGCCTTGGAAGCAGTCAGCGTGCCGCTTGGGCCACTGGACTGCTGCATCTTCTGCACGGCGCCGCTGTTGTAGCTGCCCGTCGCACCGCTACCCGACGCGGTGGACGTTCCGATCCGGTACTTGTCGTAGTTGTTGGGGTCCGTGCCGGGATTGGAAACGCCGGTCTTGGGCACGTAGAAGTAGGACTCCTCGCTCCCACGCAGGTCGATCTTGTCCGATGTGGTGTCCGTGTGGTTGCTGGACGCATTCTTGAAATCGGCGGCGGCCAGTCGATCGGTCAGGACCAGGCTGGACGTGCGCCAGGGCAGGTAGGCCGAGGCCGGGTCGTAGTACAGGCTGTTGTTGACATAGGAACGCTGGGACGGGTTGTCGTCGGGAGCGTCGGAGTCGTCGTTCGTACCGTCGGTGCGCATCAGCGCGCCCGTCATCGAGCCCGAATCGTCGAGGATCAGCAGGATGTTCGGTGGGATGGCATTGCCGCCGGTGAGCAGCGGATAGTTCGGAAACGAAGTCGTGGCCGCATGCACCGGCAGGCCGCCCAGCGCCACCAGCGCAGTGAGGCCCATCACCTGCAGGGTGCGCAGCAACGTGGGCTTGCGCGGCTGGAATGTCTTGCTCGTCTTCATGATAAGACCCATCATTTCCGGTACAGCGATTGGAGTTGCACCTCGACCCCGTTCGGCGTCGCGGCGTAGGAGGTCACGCGGTACACGTGCTGCATCGTGCCGGTATCCGGCGGCTTCTTGGCCATGTCGATGCCGCCACCGCCGCCGCCGGCGGCGTTGGTGGTGGTGCCGAAATCCTCGATCACAAACCTGGGGCTGATCGAGTTCGTGCCGATCGACACTGCGGCTCCGGTCTGGAACCCGGCCCCCGATGTCCAGAATCCGGTTGCCGCCCACGCCGGGTCCGAGGGCGGCACCACCATCGAGCAGCGGCCCGCGGAACACACACCCAAGCCCGTGGGAAAGGTGATGGTGCCATCGCGAATGATGATTTCGGCTTGGCGCAAGCCGGCTTCGGCCACTTGGAATGCCATGCTGCGCGCCGACGTATTGGACGCCATCCGTTCCTGCATGATCGCGCCGCGCATCGAGGCGATGCCGAGCAGGGTCACGATCAGCAGCAGCAGCAGGACGATCGGCAGCGCCGCGCCCGCCTGCCGGCGATGCGGATGATCGAGGGAAAGATGGTTACTCATTGTATGACCTGATGGTTCCTGAGGACGATGTAGTCGTCGAGCGTGCGGTCCAGCGTGGCGTTGTCTGTGCCGGTCACGTCGCCCTTGCCCAGCGCTCCGCGCACCGCCTGCAAGGTCATCTGCACGTGGACCGCCATCACCTGCGCCCAGCCGCCAGCGGCGACCACGCCCGATGCATCGACGTAGTTCGTGCCGCTGCCGACCTTGTAGGTAAGGTTCAGCGCAGTCACGCCTTCGGCGATCTCGCTGGCGGTGCCGCCGACGGTGCGATACAGCGATGTGCCGCCACGACCGTTGTTCGCCACGGTCCACAGCGCGCTGGTCGCGGCGGTGACGTAGGCCGGCGAAGTGCCGACGCCGCCCGGGCAATCGCTGCCTGCAACTCCCTGCCAAAAACAGTAGGCGTTGGCGGAGTTGGCGTTGACCAGCGCGCAGGTATTGGCGTTGGCGACTGGTTTCATGAGGTTGTTGCCGCAGTTCGCCGCGCCGTTGTGGCCGATGGTGGTGCCGCCCGGGGTGACGCCGACCGCCGCGAAGGCGATGGCATAGTCGTTGTTGCAGACGATCAGCACCTGACCATTGCTCAGGTCCTTGGTCGCGGTGCTGACGGTGATGACGTCGCTGCTTTTCTTGTGCGCGCTGACGGCGTAGACGGAACTGTTGGCCGAATACAGCGTGATCTCGTCCGACCCATTTGCGCCGGTGGCCTCCGCGCCGAACACGCCGTTGGGGAAGCGCGACCAGAACGTCGCGTCCGGCGCTGCCAGCTCGACGCCGAACTTGTCCGTGTACGCTCCGTCGAAGCGCATGCACGGGTTGCCCGCGGCCTCGCGGATGTCGCGCGCGAGGATTTCGAATGCGCCGCGCTGGTTTTCCTGGATACGGCTGATCGCCTCGGTGGCGCCGTACACGCGCCTGTTCGAGAGGAACAGGCTGCTCGCGGCCGCGACCACCAGCAGCCCCAGCAGTAGGGCTACCATCAACTCGACCATCGTGAAGCCGCGCTGCACGGCTGCTGCATGGCTGGACATGGGCTTCATAGCTGGCTCGTGATGTTGATGTCGACCGGGGTGCTGTTGCCCCCCGTGGTATTGGCATCGCTCCATTGCACGCCGACGCTGCAGGTCATCGTGTCCGCAGTGCAGACCACCTTGCCCTTGGCGTCCGGCGCGACCGTGGTCTTCAGGCCGTCCAGCCAGCCAGCCATCGTGCCCGGGGTTCCGGTGCCATCACCCGCTACGTAGATGTTGGTGTTGTAGCTGCCGAGGTTGGTGCGATCGGCGCGGATGATGTCTAGCATGGAGTAGATCTGGATCGAAGCTTGGGTACGGCTGGCCGAACCGGCCGCATTTTTCAGGGTCAGGGATTGCAGGGCCGCGACTCCGAGCACGCCTATCGCGAGCACCAGTACCGCGATCATGACTTCGATCAAGCCGACGCCTTGTTGGAGACCGGGCCCGGCGAATGACGATGCGCTTCTCATGAGGGCCTCAATTGTTCGCCGGCACGCTGCATGCCGTGGTCGCCGCGCGGCGGACGGTACTGATCCTGCCCACGCTGGCCACCACGTCCAGGTCGTTGCTGTCCCCGCGCAGGTTCGGTACGCACAGCCCGAGCGCGCCGCTATCGCTTGTACCGGCCTTGGAAAACCCGCTCGGTAGGAACGTGAACTTGTTCTTGCTGGCGCCGCCGGCGCCTGACAGGCTGGCGCTCGACTTGACCATGACGGTCGAATGCAGGGTGCTATCCCGCAGCACCGTGTTAACGGTGTCTTTGGTCATTAGCGCGATCCAGCGGCTACCCAACGCCGTGGCGCAGGTTGTGCCGTTGGCGCTCGGGCAGACGGCAACGCTGGCGCGATTGCTAACGGCGGCCATTCTCGCGGTCTGCATCATCGCGACCAGTTCGTTCGCCGACGAAGTCAACCGGTTTCCACGGATGAGGTTCATGAAGCTAGGCACGGCCAAGGCCGCCAGCACGCCGAAAACCGTGAGGGTCAACATCAGCTCGACCATGGTGAATCCTCGTTCGGCACGAGGATCCTGAGCCTTCTGGACGCAACGCAACATACCCCTCCCCAAGGAATTCGGCACGTGTACCCTAATGCAGGATTTCCGGCTCGCGCCATCCGGCTCCGATGAACGGGCTATTCCCCGGGGCGGGCGGTCTGGCTCATGATGGCTCGCATTACGCGGATCTCCCGCTTCCGGATCGTCTCAGGTGGATACCGCTGGCGACAGTTCCCTCGACGCTCTGTTCCGGCCATACGCGCTCGTTGCCGTCCTCGTGGCGGGTGAATCGCTGGCCTTGCTCCTGGCCTTGGCGACGCAGGCCGGCGGAGGCCGGCTCGTCCTGTTCGGCCTCGCCTCGCTAGGCATCCAATGGATTGCGCTCGGCACACTCGGCGCCCTGTTCCTGCTGCGCCGCGCTTTGGCCAGGTTGCCTCCGCTGGCCGTGGCGTGGCTCTGCCTGACCATATTGCTGGCGATGACGCTCCTTGTGAGCGCTGCAGCATGGGAAACACTCGAAATGTATGCGCGTCCTTCCGCTGGCAGGACGAGTTTCCTGCTGAGGATGATGGCTATCGCGCTCATCGTCGGCCTACTCATGTTGCTGGCCTACCAGAATTACCGGCACGCCAGGCAACTGGCCGTGCGCGCCAAGCAACTCGAGCTCGAATCGCTGCAGGCGCGAATCAGGCCGCATTTCCTGTTCAATACGCTCAACACGGCAATTGCGCTGCTGCATGCGCGCCCGGATGAAGCGGAAAGCGTCCTGCTCGACCTCACTGACTTGTTCCGCAACGCCTTGAGCGGCGTGCAACAGGTGCCGCTGCGCGACGAACTTGCTTTGACCAGGCGTTATCTCGACATCGAATCCTTGCGCTTCGGGCATCGCCTGCAAATCGATTGGCACCTTCCCGACGTGGTGCCGGACGTGCAGGTGCCATCGCTTTCGATCCAGCCCCTCGCTGAAAACGCCATCAGGCACGGCATCGAACAAAGACCGGGCGGCGGGCGGATCGAAATCAGGGTGGACTTGCGCGAGCCCTGGATCGAAGTCGTCATCGCCAACGAGATGCCCACGGGAGGCCGCAGGTCGGATGGGCATGCCATAGGGTTGAGATCCGCGAGGGAGCGCGTGGCGGCGATGACCGACGGCCGCGGGCGGCTGGAATCCCGGGTCGAGGACGGGCGTTATCTCGCGGTTATGTCCCTGCCCGCGCGCGCGCCCTAGGCGACCACCCGGTAGCACGGCTGGTAATCGCCCGCGATCTTCATCCGCCCCTGCGCAACGAACGCGCGCAGTAGTGCGTCGAGGGCACGCATCATGTCCGCGTCGCCGTGGATCTCGAAGGGCCCGTTCGCCTCGATCCGGCGCATGGCCTGCTCCTTCACGTTGCCGGCGACGATGCCCGAGAACGCACGCCGCAGGTCCGCGGCCAGTTCGTGCGGCTTGCGCCCGTGGTGCAGGTCCAGCGCGGCCATCGCCTCGTGGGTCGGGACGAACGGTTGCTGGAACTCGCGCGGGATCGCCAGCGCCCAGTTGAAGAAGAACGAATCCTGCTGCGCGATGCGCTGGCGCCGGACGTCGGCCACGCCCGCGTGCATGAGCCGCGCCACCTCGACGCTGTCGCCGACCACGATCCGGTAGCGTTCGGCCGCGGCGTCGCCGAGGGTGAGGCGGATGAACTTGTCGATCTGCTCGAAATACGCCGCGGACGCCGCCGGACCCGAGAACACCAGCGGGAACTTCAGGTCCGCGTTTTCCTCGCGCAGCAGGATGCCGAGCAGGTACAGGATTTCCTCCGCGGTACCGACGCCGCCGGGGAACACGATGATGCCGTGGGCCATGCGCACGAACGCCTCGAGGCGCTTCTCGATGTCCGGCATGATCACGAGGTGGTTGACGATCGGGTTCGGCGATTCCGCGGCGATGATCCCCGGCTCGGTGATGCCGATGTAGCGCATGCGCCGGCGGCGCTGCTTGGCATGGGCAATCGTCGCACCCTTCATCGGCCCCTTCATCGCGCCCGGCCCGCAACCGGTGCAGATGTCCAATCCGCGCAAGCCGAGCTCGTAGCCGACCTGCTTGGTGTACAGGTATTCCTCGCGGCCGATGGAATGCCCGCCCCAGCACACAATGAGGTTCGGGTCCGCTGGTTGCAGGATGCGCGCGTTGCGCAGCAGCCGGAACACGGCGTCGGAGATGCCGGCCGAGGTATCGAGCTCGGCGGAATATTCCGGTCCGAGTTCGATCGCGGTGAACGCGAGGTCGCGCACCACCGCGAACAGCAGTTCGGCAACGCCGCGGATGATCTCGCCATCAACGAAGGCCATCGCCGGCGCGCTCTTCAAATCGATGCGCACGCCGCGGTCCTGCTGCAGTACCTGGATGTCGAAATCGGGGTACAGCTCCTGCGCCGCGCGCGGGTCGTCGCTGGCGCTGCCGCTGGTCAGCACCGCCAGCGCGCAACGGCGCAACAGGTCGTGCATGCCTCCGGCGGAGGCGTCGCGCAGGCGCGCGACCTCATCGCGGGAGAGGACGTCCAGCCCACCGCGCGGGTAGATGCGCGCGTCGACGGTGGGGGCGCGCTGCTGGCCGGGACCGCCTTCGGCCTCGGCATCGATGTGTTCGGGTTCGATGTGCATGCGGACACTCTAGCGCGGCGCTCTGCAAACGGAAACGGCCGGGTTTCCCCGGCCGTTTCGCGTACAGCAATGGAGCGATCGATCAGAACGTGTAACGCAGGGTCAGCAGCGCCGACCAACGCGACACGACGCGCGACGGGTTGGTACCGCTGGCGTCGTACACCGCATAGTTCTCCCACGGCACGGTTCCAGGGGCGCCCAGGTTGTAGACGTACTGGCCGTTCTCCACGCCGGCAACGGAGACCAGGCGGCGATTCTCGTAGAAACCGCTGCTGACTCGGTTGGTGACGCCCCAGTCGTTGTTCAACAGGTTCAGGAAGTTGTAGATGTCCAGGCGGACGATCGACTTGTGCCCCTTCATGAAACCCGGGAACTCCTGCTGCACACCGAGATCCATCTGGTTGACCCACGGCTCGCGCGCGCGGTTGCGGCCGGCGATCTCGCCGCGGTGCTTGGACAGGTACGGGTCGTTGTCGATGAATGCATTGAAAGCGTCGATCTGGTCCTGCGTCGCGCCGCCGTAGTTCACCAGCGGATCGTTGGCCAGCGGGATGTAGGCAAGGTCGCCGCCGGCGCCGCTGTTGGAAAGGCTGTCGCCATTGACGTCGTTGCCGAAGACCCAGCTGTACGGACGGCCGTCGTGGCCGCTGTAGAACATCGACACCGTGGTCCTGTAGTCGCCGAAGAAGGCGTGGTCCCAGTTCAGCGAAAGCTTGACCGACTTGGGAATGTCGAACGCGGATGTGGTGGCGAACATCTCGTTCGGATTGGCCCGCGCCATGTAGTTGTAGTTCGACCAGGCCTGCGAGCTGGAGCCCGTGCTGACTTCCTTGGAGTGGGCGAAGGTGGCGCTGATGCTGCCGGAGAAGCCGTGGTCCATCGGCTTGGTCAGCGACAGGGTCAATGCATCCGACCCGCCCTTGTCGGTATTGGTCAGCAGCGTGGAACGGTAATAGATCTCGGGGATCGACCCGTTGTTGGTCCCGGACCCGATGCTGGTCGGCGAGTTGGACAGCACCTTCCAGTAGGAATCACGGCCATCCGGCAGCGTGCCGTTAGGCGTGCCGATGTTCAGCGCTTGGTACGCAATCGCGTCCTTGTTCTTCAGGTGCTGCCACTCGGCCGAAGCGACCAGGCCCCACCACGGCAGTTCGGTGTCGAACGCGAGGCTCATCTTCCAAGCCGTCGGCAACTTGAAGTCGGGGTCGAGGACGTCGATCTGGCAATTGGCCGTCGCCGTGCACGCGCCCGGGGTGATATCGGACGACTGCAAGCCCGGCTGGTTGTACGGATCCGGGCTGAAGGGAACGCCGTTCGGATCGGACGAACTGTAGTTGACGAGCGAGGTCACGCCATTGTTCAGATACGGATTGGTCAGCCATCCGTATGGCGGGATGGTCTGGAACAGGCCAATGCCACCGCGCAACTGGGTCGGGCGCTTGGTGTCGAACGTGTAATTGAAGGCGAAGCGCGGCTCGATGACCTTGTTGTTGCTGCCGAGCGTGGTGTTGTTCGGGAAACCGAAGTTCTGCTCCCACACCGGCTGGTACGGCGGCGCGTGGTCGGCCTTCGGGATATCCATGCGCAGGCCGAACACCAGCGACAGGTTGTCGGTGGCCTGCCAGGTATCCTGGAGGAACGGGCTGAACTGGCTGTACGTCCAGGTGCCGGCGACGTCGGTCGGGCTCAGGCCGTTCGGGATGATGGTCTTGCTGAACTTGAAGTAATCGCCCGCCGCGAGTTCGTCGAACACGCTGCCGTCGCCGTTCTTGTCCTGGAACGTGTACAAGCCGTGCAGGACGCGGCCGAACAGGTCGCCGATCTCGTTGTTCAGATAATCGACGCCACCCTTGATGGTGTGGTTGCCGGCGTAATAGGTACCGGAAACCGATGCATTCAGCCGCTTGCTCTTGATCCAGTTCTCGTGGCGGAACTGGTCTTCACCCATGTAGACGGTGCCGCCGGAGAAACTGTCGTGGGCCGGAAGGATGACATCGACCTCGGGCTGATCCAGCGCGGCGCCATTGGTGTTGTCGTACTTCTGGTAGCCGATCTTGACTTCGGTGCTGAAGTTGTCGGTCCAGTCGCTGAACAGTTGCAACGAGTAGTTGTCGGTGGTGCTGTTGACGGTGTACCAGTTGCTGGACAGGATGACGCTGTTGTCCCGCACATAGCCGCTGTATGGCGTCGGCTTGGTTTCCTCGACGCGCGAATAGGTGAAAGTGGCGCGCTGGCGATCGGTGATGTTCCAGTCGATCTTGCCCAGGTAGCGCTTGTCTTCCAGGGCGGCGCCGGAGCTTCCATAAGTACCCGGCTGCATGCCCAAAGCCGTGCCGCCGGCAATGACCTGGTCCACGTCGTTCGAACTGATCTTGCCGCTGCTCACGCCATCGACGCTGATGCCGGCCAGATTGTCGATTTTCTGGTCTTCGTAGGCGCCGAAGAAGAACAGTTTGTCCTTGATGAGCGCGCCGCCGAAGGTGACGCCCCAGGTCTGGTCCTTACCGAACCCGGCGTATTCCTTGCCGTTATGATCGCCAACCATGCTGCTGGCATCCTTGTAGGCGTAATACACCGAGCCGTGGAACTCGTTGGTGCCCGCCTTGGTGACCGCATCGATGTTGGCGCCCACGCAGTCCGAAGAGGCATCGTAATCGGTGGTGGAGATGTTGTACGCGGCGATGGTGTCCGGCGAGATCGGCGAACCGGCGTACGGCAGGCCGTTGGCGTTCAGGCCGAAGGGATCGCCCTGGGAGAGGCCGTCGACGCTGATGCAGTTGTAGCGGCTGTTCTGGCCGGCCGCGGAAATCGAACCATCGCCCTGGTCGGTGATCTGGATGCGCGGATCGAGGCGTGCGATGTCGTCGATGGAACGGTTGCCCTGCGGCGTGGTCTGCAGCGCGCGGCCGGAGACGTTGGTACCGAGGCCCTTGTTGTCCGGGCTGAACACCGGGGACACGCGCGCGGCGGTCACGGTCACGGTATCCAGCGTGTCGGCAGCTCCGCCGATGCGCGCATCGACGTTCGCGACCTTGTTCAACTCCAGATAGATGTTGCTCTCGGTGTCCGTGCCCGACGCACTGTTCACGGTCACGGTGTACGGACCGCCCACGCGCAGGCCCTGCGCGGCGTAACGGCCGTTGGCATCGGTGGTGGCGCGGCTGACCGTGCCCGATTCGACGTGGGTGATCGTGACATTGGCGCCAGCGACCGGATTGCCATCCGCACCGGTCACGGTACCGGCGAGGCCGGACGACGTGCTCTGCGCAAAGGCGGGAGCTATCGCCATCGCTGCAACCAGGGCAAGCGACAGCTTCGACAGCTGGACACGGGTGGATCGGGTCATGTGCGCAACCTCATTCTGTAAAGGAAACGGCTAACGAAATGGCGAACCGCATCGGGGCGACGCGGCGTGGGCGATACGAAGGAATTCCCCAGCCGATCGGGCGGTTTTCCGCCTGACCCGGTTAACGACATGCTAACACTGTCGCTTCGGAAGATGACAGGAAGAAGACGGGGGTTTTCGACCGTTCGAACTGAATTCGCGGCCGTTCCTGACAAGTCGCCGAACTGTGCGGCGCAAGGCCTTGTTTTGAAACGTCAGCCCCCGTGGCCGCGTAAGTACAGGCCGAAGCCGTCGAGCAGCATCTGCACGGAAATGGCCACCAGCAACATGCCCATCAGGCGCTCGATCGCGGTCAGCACCCGGGTGCCCATCCAGCGGTAGAGGACGGTGGCGCAGAACAGGATCGCCGCGGTCGCCCCCCAGGCGACCAGCAGCGCCAGACTCCAGTCGCCGAGGCGACCGGGATCCTTGCTGCCCATCAGCATCACCGCGGCCATGCCCGAAGGTCCCGCCACCAGCGGGATCGCCATCGGCACGATGAAGGGCTCGCCGTCCGGCAGTTCGCCCATCAGGCCTTCCGGCGGTGGGAAGATCATGCGCAGGCCGATCAGGAACAGCACGATGCCGCCGGCGATGGACACCGATTCCTGCCGCAAATGCATGAGATCGAGCACGAACTTCCCACCCCAGAGGAACGCCATCAGCACCGCGAGCGCGATCAGCAGTTCGCGCACCAGCACGATGCGGCGGCGATGACCGGGGAGCGGTCGCAACAGCGACAGGAACACCGGGATGTTCCCGAGCGGGTCGAGGATCAGGAACAACAGCAACGCGGCGGAAGCGATGGTCATGGGGATGCCGTCACGCGGTCGGCGACCAGACCAGGCCGCGGTACCCGGCGCCGGCCGGCGACAGCAGTTCGACGCAGCGCTCCGCGATGCGTGCCGGATCCACGGCCGCGTGGTCGTGTTCGGCGACGAACGCATTCGCGCGCAACGAGGTGCGCATCGGGCCGGGACTGAGCCCGCTCACGCGTACTGGCGAATTCGGGCCGAGTTCGGCCTGCAGCATGTCGACCAGCGCGACCTGCCCCGCCTGCGCGAGGCCATACCCGCCCCAGTACGCGCGCGTGCCCGGCGCCTGCGCATCGAGCGCGAACACCACCGCGGCATCGGCGGACTTTTCCAGCAGCGGCAGGCAGGCCTGGGTCAGCCACCAGCGTGCGGTGAGGTTGACGTGCACCGCGCGCGCGAAATCGGCCGGGTCGGTCAACGCCAGCGGGGTCAGGCCGCGGAAGTTCGCTGCGCAATGCAGCAGGCCATCGAGCCGGCCGAATTCCGAGGCTATGCGCGCGGCCATCTCCGCATAGTCGTCGGGCGACGCGCCTTCCAGATCGAGCGGATACAGCGCGCTTTCGCCGCCATCGCCGGCGATGGCGGCGTGCAGGCGATTGAGCTTCGGCACCCTGCGCCCGAGCAACACGAGCCGTGCGCCGGCGCGCGCACAAGCGCGCGAAGCCGCGTCGCCGAGGCCGCCATGCGCGCCGACGACGAGCACCACGCGCCCTTCGAGCGCGCGCGGCTCCACGACGCCGGCCGCGGCTGCGCTCATGCCTTCTGCGTCTCCGCGATCATTCGCGCGAGTTCGCCGGATTCGTACAGTTCCATGGTGATGTCGCAACCGCCGATCAGTTCGCCGTGGATGAACAGTTGCGGGAACGTCGGCCAGTTGGAATAGCGCGGCAGGTTGGCGCGCACCTCGGGTTCCTCGAGCACGTTGACCGTGTACAGCTCGCCGGCGCCCGCGGCCTTCAGCGCCTGCACCGTGCGACTGGAAAAACCGCACATCGGGAACTGTGGCGTTCCCTTCATGAAAAGGACGATCGGATGGCCTTCAACCTCGGCCTGGATGCGTTCCATGACGCTCACGGCATTCTCCTGCAAGGCATCCCGCTGGCGCCTCGCGGGGCGGCGGCGGGAGGTGGGGGTAGAATGCGCATTGTAAGACTTGCAGACCTCCGTTCGCCCTTCGACCCCGCGCAGTTGGCGCCGTCGCCGGGGATACGGCCCCCTTCGAACCCAGGAGCCCGCCATGGCCATCGAACTGCCAGCCCTGCCCTACGACCGCACCGCGCTCGAGCCGCAAGATCGG
>Ga0209023_10003734_pt1 | contig 17868 bp, 18 predicted proteins | sample LakOneMetagenome_FD_187468 | JGI IMG/M metagenome (GOLD analysis project Ga0209023, IMG submission 187468) | Freshwater and sediment microbial communities from Lake Erie, Canada (SPAdes) (version 2) | ecosystem: Environmental > Aquatic > Freshwater > Lentic | place: Lake Erie, Canada... | reverse complement strand
CCGATCTCCGCTCCGTGCCCCGCATCGTGAGCAGTGAAGACACCGCCGAGCTCGTTCGCCAGGCGACTGCGGCGGGTGTCCAAGAGCTCTTCATCACCGGCGGTGAGCCCTTCATGCTGCTCGACCTCGACGAGCGCCTGCGCGCGGCTCTCCCGCATCTCCCCACGACAGTGCTCACCAACGCCATGGTGTGGCAAGGCGAACGGCGCAAGCGCCTCGAAGCGCTCCCGCGAGAAGGTCTCACCTTCCAGATCAGCCTCGACTCCGCCACGGCCGAGCTCCACGACCGCCACCGCGGCGCAGGCAGCTTCGACCGCGCGATTGCCGGCATCCGACTTGCGATCGAACTCGGGTTCCGCGTTCGCGTAGCCGCCACCCTCGGCCACGACGCCGGCACCGCAGAGATCGAGCTCATCGAGCTCTTCGACTCGCTCGACCTGGACGAGGACCAGCGCGTCGTGCGCCGCGTCGCCCAACAAGGCGCGGCGAACGAAGGACTCACCGTGTCCCGAGCATCGCTGGTCCCCGAGGTGTGCGCCACCGCCGACGGCGTCTGGTGGCATCCCGTCGCGGCCGCAGACCCGGCGATGCAGGTCTCCGCGTCGTGGTCGCCCCTCGATGAGGTCATCGACGTGGTTCGCGACGAGTACCGGCAGCACCGGATACGCGGCGACGTCCTGGCCAGCAGCTTCCCGTGCGCGTGACGTGCGAGAAGGCGAGTACCCCAGCGATGTCAGTCGACTTCTGCATGCTCGCGACCACCACAATCGTCAACCGGGACGAAGGCGACGTTGACACAGCCGAGTCGCCGATCACCATCGTCGTCCACCAAGTCGAACCAGAGCACGTGCTCCGCCACGAGCAGTCGCGCACCAAGGCTCGCGACCACGACTTGGCGCAGGGTGGCGAGGTCGTGGGTCCAAAGCTCGATGCAGGCACCGTCAACGGTTCGCAGCGCGGCATGGCCTTCACGGTGCTCGAGGTGACCTTCTGTCCCCGCGCGATCGACTGTTTCACGCATGCCGATCGGGTGGAGGTCGTGGCCCGGCCCGTAGTGTCCGCAGCCGATCGGCGACGAGTACCCAGTCACCCGCAAGCAGCCCAACCCCGCCGAACTGCGGGCGGGTTGCGTGCTCCACTGCTTCCCATGTTGGTGCCCCTCCCACCCCCACCGCTCCAGGGCACGGTAGGCGATCGCCACGCCAGTGCTCGCCCCACCGCCACGTCTCTGGAACCACGCTGAGCATGCCTTCGTTGCAGCACCGAGGGACGTCGGGGCACGGGCGCTGGTCATCCAGATGACCGGCAGCCACGAATCCCTAACGCAATGGACGAGGAGAGGACCGCGATGGCAAAGATCGTGTCCACCGAACGAGCCCCGTCACCGGTGACGGCCGTGAATGAAGCGGAGAGGGGCCAGCGGATGAACGCTCGCATCTTCGCGATCGTGCGCATCATCGCCGGCGTGCTGTGGCTCACCAACACCGGCTGGAAGACGCCGCCCGACTTCGGTGCGTTGTACAACTACACGAAGGGTGCCGTGGAGCACCCGATCGTCCCTCCCTACAGCTGGCTCGTCGAGAACCAGATCCTCCCGCACATCGGCATCTTCGGATGGATGGTCCTGCTCACCGAAGCCATGCTCGGCGCCTGCCTCATCCTCGGTCTCGCCACCAGGTTCTGGGCCCTCGTCGCCGTCGCCCAGTCGATCGCGATCGGGCTCTCCGTCGCGCTGCTCCCCGGCGAGTGGCCATGGTCGTACTACCTCATGGTCGCCGTTCATTTGGCGATCTTCGCCAGCGCCGCCGGCCGCACCTGGGGCCTCGATGAGCTCCTCCGACCCGTTCTCCGAACGCGGCAAGGCCGCCTTCCGCAACTCCTCTTGAGGGCGACATGAACGACACCGAGTTCCTCACCAAGATCAACCGTTTCCAGATCGCGCTGGGCGTACTCGCCGTGTTCTTCGGCGCCACCGGCTTCTACCTGGCGCGAGACATCGACTTCCAGGCCGCCGTCGGGGTCGAAACAGGCTTCCCGACCTACGAGCTCCACCTGATGCCCTTCAACCGCCTGGGCGCGATCCTGCTCCTGCTCGTGGGGGTCGTGGGTCTGGCGGCCGGCCTCATCCGGAAGCCCGCCGTCGGGTACGTCGCCTCGGCAGCGTCATTGCTGCTCGCGCTGCAAGTTGTGGTGCAATGGCGCGACAAGCAAGCCAACGCGCTGGGGACAGCGGGGCAGAACCTCTCCTTCGATCTCCTGCTGGCGATCGGCTTCGGTGTCACCGCGCTGCTGGCGCGTCATGCACCGGAGCTCGAGTCCCACCCAGAGCCGAGCCGCAGCGGCCTATAGGCGCGCCGACTGGTCCGGCGCGTTCGGGTGACGGTGTGATCTGGTGACCGAGCAGCTCGGCGTGAACGCTGCGAACGATCACCAGAGAACCTCGGCATGGTCGGGTCCGTGTCGACGTCGGCCAGGCGCGCAAACGCCGCTCGTTGGTCCGCCACGCGGTCCCTGTGCCGTTCGGCCCGCGGCGTCAGCGCGGCCCGCTCGCTTCGTTCGGCTCTACCGCGCAGCGAAGCCGGCACCCGCCCGCGTCGACCACCGGGCACAATGCCGCACTTGCCGCCAGATGCGAACTAGGTTCAAGTGTGGCGGAAAGTGCTCGGAGGGGCCGGCAATGTGGTTGAAGCTTCGACGCGGTCTTCGCGTCGAGAACATCGGCGACGACGTTGTGGTGCTCGACGGTGACGGCGGCGTCGCCCACCGACTGACCGCTGAGGGGGTCGATGCACTCCGGCTCGTCGAGGCAGAGGCCCGAGAGTCCGAGATCCCGGAGAACCTCACCGACGCAGTCGCCCGACTCCTCGCGGCGGGCGTTGCAGAAGCGCCTACGTGGTCGTGCATGGCGGGTTCCCCTAGGTCTCAGCCCCACGAGGACGGCAGCCAACAGAGCCCGAATAGGCGAAGGTTCCTCGCCGGCGCCGGGTTCGCGGGTGCCGGGGCGTGGATCGCGCCGCAGGTTGTGTCCATGGCGACCGCCGCTGCCGGCTCCGCGCCCCCACCGACCACCACGACGGTGCCCCCGGTTCTCCACCCGTTCGTCGCCGTTGGTGAAACAGGTGGCCGGGCGTGGCGGACGACCGACCAGGGGGTCACGTGGACCGCGGCCGCCGCACCGCCCGACTCGGCCGGGCACGGAGTGGCGACCGATGGCGCCGGCCACTGGGTCGCCGTGGGCAGCGGGGTGGGAAAGGCGTGGAGATCGGCTGACAACGGAGTGACCTGGACTGCGGCCACCATCGCCCCGGACGGCGACGGTGAGGGCGTTGCGACCGATGGGGCAGGCAACTGGGTCGCTGTGGGCACCTCGGGCACGCGGGCGTGGACATCGACAAACAACGGAGCTACCTGGACCGCCGCCACCACACCTCCCAATGGGACCGCACAGGGCGTAGCTACCGATGGGGCGGGCAAGTGGGTCGCCGTGGGCAATGGGGGCGCATTGGCGTGGACATCGACGAACAACGGAACCACCTGGACCGCCGCCACCACACCTCCCAATGGGAGCGCACAGGGCGTAGCTACCGATGGGGCGGGCAAGTGGGTCGCCGTGGGCAATGGCGGCGCATTGGCGTGGACATCGACGAACAACGGAACCACCTGGACCGCCGCCACCACACCTCCCAACGGTCGCGGGTTTTGCGTGGCGACCAACGGGGCCGGCAACTGGGTCGCGACGGGCACGTTGGGCGCGCGGGCGTGGACATCGACGAACGACGGAGCCACCTGGACCGCCACCACAGCCCCAGATGGTCGCCCGGAAGCCGTGGCAACCGATGGGGCCGGCAACTGGGTCGCCGTGGGCGGCCTGCGCACATTTGCATGGATCTCAACCAACAACGGAGCCACGTGGACCAATGCCGCCACACCCCCCGACGCGAGCGGGTTCGCCGTGGCCGCGGATCGTCTGCTTCCGTGAGATCGCTTCACGTCCGTTGGCTGCCGCGCCAGCCATAGCCGCTGCTTCTCTCGCGGCCGCATCGTTGCGTGCCGACCACCGCACCAGCTCGCCGATCGACGCCTCCGGCTCGTCGCGAAGCGAGTTGTGGATCTGCTTGTCGCACGCCTGATGGAGTCCTGTTCCACCATCGCCAAGCTCAAGCACGTGGTCGCCGGTGAGCGGGCCTGGTTCGGCGATCTCCTTGGTCCGCCACTTCGGCCCGCTGATGTGCACACCGTCGAGCATCATGGGCTTGGCGAACAACGGCCACTCGGCGTCGACGAAGCACAACGCCGGCCGGACCACGGGCCTGTCGGGTTCGAAGCTCTCCCCCGGCGGTGACCGGGCGCCGCGTGCCAAGGCAACAGGTGACGAACGGAGCGTCTCGTCCGTGCAGCTCGATGAGCATGCGGTTGGTTTGCCCGAGGATGGCGTCCACCCGCGTGTTCGCTTGCATGGCGGCGGCTCGCAGCATGTTGCGGACCTGGACGGTGTACGCCGCGCTCTCGGGGCCGTGACCGGCGACATCAGCGATGACGAGGGCGACGCGGCGGTCGTGGAGACCGAACGCGTCGTTACCAGTCGCCGCCGACGGGAGATTGGGTGATGGCGGCTTGATGGTGGGCCGAGATAGTGATGCCGGGCGGCGAAGGCATGTGGTCAGGGAGCGCCGCCCGCTGGAGGACCTCGACGATGAGCCGTTCCCGCTCGGCGATCGCTCGAACTCGGCGGGCAGCCTCTTCGTTCTGCACGACCTCGGTGACATCCCGGGAGGCGGCGATGTAGCCGTCGTCGAGCCGCACGATCTGCAGGTCCCAGCATCCTGCGACGACCGTGCCGTCGTCGCGGGCGTCTTCGTAGGGCATGCGTTCCCCGACGAACGGTTCGCCGGTGTCGACGACGCGCTTGTACCTGTCAAACATCCCCGACGTCCTCCACGAAGGGTACAGCTCGCAGACGCGCTGTCCCAGCATCTCGCCGGGGGACCGGCGGGCCACATCGAAGGCAGCCTGGTTCATGAACTCGATCTCGAAGTCCACGATCTCGCCCGACCCGTCCCGGACGCTGCGGGCGATCACAACCTGATCGAGTATGGCGTCGAGCGCGGAACGGAATCGCTCGCCTGCGGAGCGAACCCGGGCCTCGTCGAGCACGAGCGCATCCTCCCGTTCCGCCTGGGCAGTCAGCAGCTCAGAGATGTCGAGCCCGCTGGCGACCAGGTGCACCGTGGCCTGGTCATCCGACGACACGATGGGAGCCATGCTCAGGTCGACCATGCCGGGTCGAGCCGTCGCCACGGAACCCCACGGGCTTTTCGGCCCTTCGGAGCACCTGGTGGCCGCGTGAGGGCAGGAACGCCGCTCGGCTTTCGCGAGCGACTCCCCTACCTTCATTCCCCGCTGTCAGGGTGGCCGGGCGGTCACTCGCTGCTCGACGGCGTCGACCTCGGAGCGAGATCGACGTCCAGTGCTCAAAGGAGGCCTAGAGCGGTCGCCTTCGCCACGGCTTCATCTCGGTCGGCGACGTCGAGCTTGCGGTAGATGTTGCGGAGGTGGGACTTGAGCGTGTTGATCGAGATGTAGAGCTCGGTGGCGATCTCTTGGTTCTTGCGTCGTCCCGGGAGGTACTCGAGTACGGCGAGTTCCCGGTCGGTGAGCGGTTCGATCAGCGAGGCCTGAGCGTGGGCAGCGCCGTCGAGATCGGTGGCAGCGCGCAGTAGCACCTCGTTGACGAGCGGCGAGTGGTGTTGCGGGGCGCGTTGAAGGATCCGGAGGGCGGCGGGTACCTCGAGGAAGGGCCATCGAAGCTGTTCGGGCTCGGCTCGGGCGACGGCTGTTCGCAGTGCAGCCGTGGCTGCGCGATGGTCGCCTTCGGCGTCGGTGACCACGCCTGCGCGGAGCAGATGTCGGATTGTTGATCGGAGGTCGTGTTGGGGTGGGTCCCAGCAGTCGAGGAGCGCGCGGGCGTCAGCGACGTCGCCGTTGGCGAGCGCAAGGTCGACTCGGGCTGCCAGGGGTTCGGGTGCGTCGGGTGCGTTGTCGAGGAGGGCTTCCGCCTCGGCGATCTGGCCGTTGCCGACGAGCAGCTGGATCTGGAGGTCGCGGTTGGCCTGGATGAGGACGTCCGGTTCATGTGCGGACGCGGCAGGTGCTCGCAGGATCGCGAGTGCGGGGGTGGGACCTTCGGTGAGGACGGCGAGTCGGGCGTCGAGCGACCGCTGGAAGTCGAAGTAGACGACGCTGGATGTGCGTCGCTGGTTCTGGAGGTTGGATTGGGAGAGGTGGGCTGCGGCGCGGTCGGGATCGAGGCGGTCCAGGTAGACGAGCGCGGCGGCCATGTGGGCGTGGGTCACTCCGGGGTGCGCGGCGAGGGCGAGCGCGTGGGCTGCGTCGATGGCGGCGTCGGCGAGCTGCAGTGCGTCGGCGTCGTGTCCGGCCCAGGCGCGAATGAGGGCGAGTGAGCCCAGCGTGTAGATCCGCCACACCGGGTAGCGCATGCCCGGGAGGCTGAGGGCACGTTCGAGGGCGGCCGCGCTGTCGTGCAGGTCGCCTTGCAGGAACCGGGCGATCGCGGCGGTGTACTCGGCCATGGTCTGGATCGAGTCGAGGCCGCCGATGCCGAGGAAGTCCGAGACGTCGTTGCGGTCGAGCAGCGGGATTACGTCGAGGACGCCGTTGGCGGTCTTGAGCGCGACGTCAGGGGGCAGGTCTCGGTAGACGAGGATCGCGTAGAGGGCGTCGGCCGCTGCTCGTTCACCAGCAGTGAGATCGGTGCGTCGGATGACCCGCCGGTAAGTCTCCGCTGCGGGCGGGCCCTGGTCGGCGGTGACATGGGCCGCGAGCAGGTTGACGCCAAGGGCGGCCGGTGCGGTGCGCCACGACGCTTCGAGCTGGGCGAGCCAACGGACGAGCGTGGCGGCCTCGCCTCGCTCGAACAGCAGGTGACCGACCTCGGTGATGGACTCGAACGCCCGGTCGTGCCGTTCGGCTGCGATGAGGCGCGGGATCGCCTGCTCCACGCGGCCGTGGTCGATCAGCCACTGGGCCGCCGAGTCATGGACCGCGGCAGCCTCGGTCGGGTCAGTGGATCGCAGCCGGCTGGCGAGGACGTCGGCAAAGAGGTGGTGGTAGCGGAATCGCTCGCCTGACCCGTCGAGAGGGATCAGGAACAGCGACCGTTCGGCGAGCCGTCCGAGCATGGCGTGAGCGTTGGCCGAGCCCGTCACCGCGTCGCACAGGTCGGCGGTGAGCTCGTCGAGCACAGAGGTGCGCAGCAGGAACTGCTGCACGTCAGGGTCCTGTTGTTCGATCACCTCCTGGAGGAGGTAGTCGGCGACCAGCCGATCGGTGCCGCCGAACGACTCGATGAACGCGGCCACATCGGGGGTGTTCTGCAAGGTGATCGCCGCGAGCTGCAGCCCGGCCGCCCACCCGTCGGTGCGATCCACCAGCGTGGCGATCTGGCCGTCGGCGAGTTCGCGGCCCGACACCGCGGCGACCAGATCGCGGGCTTCGTCGACGTCGAAGGCGAGGTCTGCGCCACGCAGCTCGATGAGTCGCCGGTCGAGACGCAGCTGTCGAAGGTTCCAGGGAAGGTCGCGACGGGTGCTCACGATCGCCCGGACCGAGGCCGGGAGTGCGGGGTTGAGCGTGCCGAGGTCTTCGACGAGGTCGGCGTTGGTCAGGGTGTGCAGGTCTTCGAGCACGATCACGAGCCCGTCGGCGACCGCTTCCAGTTCCGCTCGGAACGCGTCGATGAACGGTGCGCCGAGGGCGGCGCCGCCGCTCTTGACGAGCTGGACGATGGAGGCGTCCAAGCCGGGCGCCGATGCCTCGATCGCGCTGAGGAGGTCGCGGGCGAACACGACGCTGTCGTCGTGCCGGGAGGTCAGGGAGAGCCACGCGATGCGCAGGTCGGGACGGCCGTGAACCCACTGTTGGAGCAGGACCGACTTGCCCGATCCGGCCGAGGCGACGATGAGCCCGACCCCGGCGGCGCTGACCTGATCGAGACGTCGCACGAGCCGCGGTCGTGGAACCGCACCGCGAGGGAGCGGTGGGCGGAGCGTGCCCGCGTCCGTGGATGACGGCATCTGACCATGCTCCCACGGGCGGCTCCGTCCCACCCGAAGTGAGCGGGTGGGGAGCCGTTCGCTCAGGGGTCGTCCACCCGGTGGACGTCGATGATGTCGACCTTCAGGTCGGAGAGCTGGTGCAGCGCACCCTGAAGGGCAGCCTGGTCGACGACGTCACCGACCAGGCGCGATCGGCCGGCGGGGGCAGACACCACCTCGAACCCTTCCAGAGCAGCCACCACGACCGATCCGACGTTGCCTTCCACGGTGATCTCATAGCGTGTCACCGAACGAGCTCCTTTGTGGTGTCGACCGACCGCTCGGCCGCGGCGGTTGCCACGGCCGAGCGATAGGTGCGTCAGCCGAGACGGACGTGGCCGATGCCGAGGTCGGTCGGCTCGGGCAGCTTGTTGGTCGTGATGCGCTGCCACTCCTCATCGATGAGCTGCTTCGCCGCTTCCTCGAGGAACTCGGGGGCGGCCCACTCGTGCACGTCGAAGTCGTTGTCGATGTAGCCGTGGCTGAACATGAAGTCCTTGCCGATCTCGATCGACGCAAGGTTCTGGGCCGACAGGTTCGGGACCATGTCGATGTGCTTGATGCCCTCGTAGGTGTCGTCGACATCGCGGTAGAAGGTCTGCTTGTCGAGGATCGCCGCGGCGGCACGCTTGTGCTCGTTCGCCCAGCGACCGACCTTGATCATCCCCTTCATGAACGTGACGACGAGCTCGGGATGCTGCTCGGCCATCTCCGTCGTGCAGGTGATGACGGCCGGGATGTTGGCGACCTGCAGTGTCCAGTCGGGGTACCGGGACAGGTCCTCGATCGCCTTGAACTTGCCGGTCGCCTCCTGGAGGTGTTGGAACGGCTTGGACTGGGTGTAGATCGCGTCGACGGTGCCGTTCTCCAGCGCAGTCTCCAGGGGCCGGAAGGCGAGGTCGTGCTTGTGGTCACGCTTGAGCCACAGCTCCGACGGGTTCTCCATCGGGTCGAGCATCTCGGGCTTGTCGTACCAGTCGTCGGGGTAGGGGAACTCGACGATGTCGACGTCGTCGCGTGTCATGCCGTTCACGCGAAGCATGAGCTCGATGCCCTGCTCTTCCTGGATGCGCCACCAGTCGTTCTTGATGGTGTTCAGGCTCTTGGTGAGCCCGATCTTCTTCCCCTTGAGCTCGTCCATCCGGTAGATGTCGTCTCGGGCCCGCACCAACATGCAGCCACCCTCGTGAGGCGCGTGGGTCGCCCCCAGGAGCTTGGTCTTGCGGAGGTCGGCATGGACCGCCACGGGCGGGAACAGTCCGCCGAAGCGGATCAGGTTGTCCAGGTTGTGGATGTAGTGCGGGTACCAGTTGTTCTCACGCTGAGAGCGGAGGAAGGCGTACTTCACGCCGATCTTCTTGAACTCCTCGCGGGTCCAGCCGAGCTCCTGGTCGACGTTGCTGGCCGACACGAGCGGGCAGTTGGTGTAGTACACCTCGTCCCAGCTCAGCGGCACGGTGTCGGAGTGGCGTTCCTGATCGGTCATGACGGTTCCCTTCAGTGCTTGGTCGTGTCGCGGTCTGGACCGCGACTGGTCCTTGGTCAACGGCGCGGGGATCGGGTCAGATCCCGGCGAACTCGTGCTCCACGATCGGCAGCCCGGCCGCCAGCCAGGCCTCCATGCCGCCCTCGAGCAGGGCGACGTCGGTGTAGCCGAGGGTCTGCAGGGTGTTCCCGGCGAGCGCGGCGCGCGTCCCGGAGTGGCACACCATGATCACCCGACGGGCGGGGTCGAGGGCCTCGTCGTGACGGGGACTCGCGGGGTCGGCGAGGAACTCCAGCAGACCTCGTGGAGCGCGGACCGCGCCCTCGATGTGGCCGTGCTGCCACTCCTCGGTCTGGCGGACGTCGACGAACACCGATCGTCCCGATGCCGCCTCGGAGGACGCGTCCTCGGGTGACACCAGGTCGAGGTCCGCCCGAGCGGCCATCACCAAGTCTTTCGCGGTCGTTGCCATGTTCTCGTCTCCTTCGCCGCGTTCAGCGGCGGTCGTGGCGGTCGCCGCGGCGGTCGTCTCGGCGGTCATCGCCGTCGCGGCGGTCACGGCGTCAGGTAGTCGACCGGTCCCATCTCGTCGAGGTCTGGTTCGCTCATGGGTGGGTCCCTTTCGACGCACGTTCACGTTGACGGAGTCATCGTGCGACGACCGGCAGTGTGATCGCATCACCCGCGCCGGATGGTTCTCCAAGGTCCTGAAACCACCCGCGAGGGATGGTCCGCGGCCAGCGATGCCGTGAGACGCTCAGCACACGGCCCAACGTCGTCGCGACCTCTTCGCCCATCACCGAGGTCGGACTCACTGCCCGCCAGAGCGACGCGCCGCGGGTCCAGATGATCGCGCTACGGGACGGCACATCGACACGCCGGCGCAGACGAGACCAGTGGAGAAGAACGTGGCAGACAGCTCACAGACACGAATGCAGAGGCTTGGTTACCGCGCACCGGCGGATGAACCCGAGCCCGATCAGCTCGTGCTGGCCGAGTACGTCTCCGGCGGCCGCGTCGCGGTCATCACCCTCAACCGCCCGCATGCCGACAACGCGGTCACGACGGAGTTGGCGGCACAGCTGATCGAAGTCCTCGAGACCATTGCCGCCCGTCCCTCCGTGCGCGTTGCGATCCTGACCGGGGCCGGCGTCCGCGCCTTCTCTGTGGGCGGCGACCTGTACGAGCGCAAGGAGATGACGAAAGAGGAATGGCTGCGCCAGCGCCAGGTCTTCGATCGCGTGCTCTACAACTTGCGCCAGCTGCGCCGGCCGATCTTCACCGCCGTCAATGGGATGGCCTACGGCGGCGGTTGCGAGATGGCCATCAGCACCGACTTCGTCATCGCTTCCGAAGACGCGTGCTTCGGCCAGCCCGAAGCAATGGTCGGCTTGAGTGCCGGAGGCGGCTCGCCCGTCTTCCTACCGCGGTTCCTGCCGCCGGGGATGGCCATGCAGATGCTGATGACGGGAGAACCGATCACCGCCCAGGAGGCGCAGCGCCTCGGAATGGTCAACTCGGTTCATCCTCGCGACGAGCTCATGAGCGCGGCGCTCGACCTCGGGGAGAAGATCGCCAACAACTCACCCACCGCGGTCCAGGCGGTCAAGCGCGCCGTCCAGAACGGACAGGGCGAACCGGTCGAGCAGGCGATCGCGATCATGATGGACGAGCACTGGCGCTCGGTCGTCCACACCGACCGCGTCCAGGGAATCCTGGCCTTCACCCGAGGCGAAGAACCCGAGTACCCGGATCCTGAGTTCTGATCCTCTCGTCGGCCGCGTCGTCAGAACCAGCCCGTGCCTGGTTCGCCATCCGACTGCACGACGAACCAAGGAGACCGATATGGGCCAGGGAATCAGCGAGATCCTCACCTTCGCCGTCGGCGTCGCCATCAGCCCCGTCCCGATCATCGCCGTCATCCTCATGCTGTTCTCGGCGCGAGCGAAGGTGAACGGCCCGATGTTCCTCCTCGGCTGGGTCGCCGCGCTCACCGTCGTGAGCTTCGCCGTCTACTTCGCCGCCGACGCCAGCGATCCGTCCACCAGCAGCGGAGCGAACGACGCGATCTCCTGGGGCAAGGTCATCCTCGGCGCGCTCCTTCTAATGCTCGCCGTGAAGACCTGGCGGAAGCGGCCGGCACCCGGCGAACAACCCGGCATGCCGAAGTGGATGGACGGCATCGACGCCATCGCCCCCGGCAAAGCGCTCGCACTCGGACTGCTGCTGGCCGGCGTCAATCCGAAGAACCTGCTGCTCACCGTCGGCGCCGCCGCCGGACTCGGACAGCTCGGCCTCGAGACCACCGACGCCGTCGTCTCGCTGATCGTCTTCGTCATCATCGCCAGTGCCACCATCGCCCTCCCGGTCCTCTACTACCTGGTCGGTGGCGACCGCGCCCACGCCACCCTCACCGACCTCAAGGCCTGGCTGACGCTCCACAACGACGCGGTCATGACCGTGCTGTTCCTCGTGTTCGGCGTGAAGCTCGTCGCTGACGCCATCCCACCGCTCACCGGGTGAACCGGCAAATGACCCGCCACGAGAGCGGCGCTGAGCACACCGGTTCGCCCGGGGTCCCTCACGAGTCCGCTCCGAGGGGATCCGGCCAAGCATGAGCGTCGGCGTCGTGACCCGATCGTGACCCTCTCCTTAGCCGTGGCGGCGAGCCAACTGGCCATGTCAGCGAGACCGGCCCTACGAGATGGGCACAGCACTCCGGGAGCTCGGCGTGGGCGCCGCCGTCGGAGCGCTCCTCGGTGCGGTCGGCGCCCTCGTCCTCAATCGAGCCTCCCGAGACGGATGGATCGCATCAGGAGGACGCCGCCTCGCCGCCCTCGCGCTCGCGATCAGCGCGCTCACCCTCACGCTCGCGCTCGACGGCAACGGGTTCATCGCCGCGTTCGTCGCGGGTGCCGCGTTCGGAGCGCTCATCGACCGGCACGCACTCGACCTCGAGCGCACCAACGAGCTGCCCGAGCTCGGCGGCGAGCTCCTCGGCCTGCGCTTCAGGTGCACCGGAACACAACGATGCTCAACCCGTTGACGGAGAAGGTCGGGGCATGGGCCATCGGACCCGCGACCAAGAGGTGCTCGGAATGGGTCGTCCCCGGCTGGCCGTTGAGCGAGATCGTGTACGTCACCACCCAGGTGCTCGTGTCCAGGTGATGTCCGTGAGCGTCGTACCAGGACCCGACAGGTCAGGTCAGGTCAGCGCAGCAGCTTGTTCCGCGCGATGGTCACGCCAACTGGTGCGGGCGCCGTCGGGGCCGTTCTCGGTGCTGTCGTCGTCGGCGGGACGCGGACGGTGGTCGGCGACACGCGTGTCGTTGTCGTGGGTTCAACGTGGTCGGGACGGCGGTCGTCGGCGGCGTCGTGGGTGCAGTGGTGGGACCGCGATCGCCGTCGATGACTCCCCGTTGCCTGAGCGTCCACATGCTGCCGACGAACCGAACCGCAAAGGGGCCCCAAGACGCGGGGACCGCGTGATTGGTCGCTCAGGTCCTTCTTCTTCATCTTGGGCCGCGTGACTGTGGCCGCGTCGAACCCCTCTCTGCTCGCAGGCGGCCTCGTCGCCGCCGCCCTCTGCTTCTTCTTGTCGACCTTCTTGGACTTCTTGCTCATCGTTCGTTCTTTCCTTCGAGAGTTCTCTGCGATCTGATGCGTTCCTCGGGGAGCTGCGCGGGGCACGTACGCCCCGACTGGAGCCACGGCCCGGGCCCTTCGTGTGTGCCTGGGCTCATGTGCTCCGATCGCGGCCGCGTCACTCGCGTGGGCGTCGTACCGCGCTCGAGTCGAAGGGACGGCTCGGATGAAGCGGCGCAGGAAGTCAACTCAGGAGTTGGCGAGATGCGCACCAGTGCGACGTCGGTCCGCGACCACGTACGCCATGATCAGTGCGAGCGGAAAGAACACCAAGCTGAGGACGAGGTAGCCGAGGAAGCTGTGGCCCTTGCGGGAAGCGACTCGAGCCGGCCACAAGGCCAACAGGACCCACGCCACGAGGAACACGAGGCCGACCCAGATTCCCATGACACTTGTTTCGGCGAGCAACATCGATTCTTCTCCTTCTTCGGGCACTATCGGGTAATCCAACGGTCCGTAGGCAAGTCGGTAGCTGCATCCAGCGAGCCGGGACCCTGTCTCGAAGAAGGGGCAGCCAGGAACGTTGTCAAACGTCCCGCGACTCGGACGCGGTCGGCAGAGGCTTTGGTCCCTGCGGTTGATCCCGGCCCATTGCCATCAGAGCCGAGAGATGTCTCGCGAGCGTCCATCAACCCGGTCAACAGGACGCTGGTGCTGTAACCGGGTGCGTTCATGCGGTTGGCTGTATGCGGTGTCGGGGATGCCATCAGCTCGGCGTCACCCGAAGTCCGTTCCTTCAAGGGCAGCGGACGGCTTCAGGTCGGGGAGGCGGATCATGCGGAAGGAGTTGGCCAGGCCGAGCAGGCCCGCCAACAGCGGGATGAGCAAGGCGACCTGGAGCGAGCGGTTGCGGGCGTCGTTGTTGATGCGGAGCACCTCGGCCTCGACCGCGGGCGGTTGGTTCGTGATCTGTTGGTCGAGCTGGGTGTTGCTCATGACCTGGGCGTCGTCCTCGAGCACGGTGTAGATCTGCTGTTGCTCGGCCGCGGGGATGACCGCGCTGCTCTCGGTCATGCGCATGAAGCCGAACGAGAGCGCGGCGAGCATGATCCCGCCGGCCATGGCGAGACCGAAGGACAGCCCGAAGGACCCCGCCGCCGAGTTCACGCCGGCGGCCTCGCTGATCCGTTCCTCTTCGACGGGGGCGAGGGTGTAGTTGTTCAGCTGGGAGACCAACAGGCCGAGCCCGCTCCCGGCGATCATGAGGGGGACCACCAGGTACCACCCGCTGTTCACGCGGGGCACCAGGGGGACGATGATCGCGATCCCGATGCTGGCGAGGGCGAAGCCGGTGCGGATGATGGCGGCGGGTCGCCGGTCGCCGGCCTTCCTGCCGGCCAGCATCGCCACCGCGAACATGGTGAGCGACAGCGGCGCCAACGAGAGGCCAGCCTGCATGGCGTTGTACTCGAGGGTCATCTGCAGGAAGAGCGGCAGGGCGATCATGGCTCCGCCGAGGGTGACGTTCTGCAGCATCACGCCCGAGATCCCGGCTGTGAAGTTCGGGTGCCGGAACAGGTCGGGGTCGATCAGGGTCTCGCGTCCGGCCCGCTTGCGGTGCACGAGCCACCAGGCCAGCGAGCCCAGCGCCACCGCACCGACGGCCATGAGCAGCACCACGAACTCGCCGCCTTCCTGCCAGACCAGGATGCCGAGCACGACGCCGCCCATGCCGATGACCGACAGCACGGCACCGACGATGTCGATCTTGCGGGATCCGGTGTAGGGGACGTCCTCCACGAGGCGGATCTGGGAGAGGACGACCGCGATGATCACGACCTCCAACGCGAAGCCGACTCGCCAGGACAGGTAGGTGGTGACGAACCCGCCGATGAGCGGCCCGACCGCCGCCGCGATGGCGGCGGCTGCGCCCACGAGCGCGTAGGCCTGCTTCTGGGCCTTGCCGGCGAAGTTGCCGTGGATCAGCGACTGCATGGCGGGCAGCAGCAGCGACGCGCCGAGACCGCCGACGATCGCCCAGAAGATCACGATCGCGGTCAGACCCTGGGCCACGGTCATCGCCAGCGCACCGACGGCGTACGCGCACAGCCCGATGACGTACGCGCGCTTGCGGCCGATGAGGTCGCCGATCTTGGAGTTGATGAGAATGAACGCGGCCGAGACCAGCGCTTCGAGGGCGATGGCGGACTGCACACCGCTGGCCGTCGTGTTCAGGTCGGTGATGACGGCCGAGATCGAGACGTTCATCAGCGACGTGTCGACCACGAGGACGAACATCGCCATGGCCAGCAGGATGGCCAGGCGGTGGCTGCCCCCGCCTTCTGCTTCGTCGTCAGCCATGGCTGCGGCTCGCGTCCGGTTCAGCAGCGTCGCGCGGTTGAGGCCCTGCGTGTGTGTTCACGTGTCCACATTGTCGCAAGCGGCCTGAACCCCGAAGGGTCGAAGGTCCCGACTCGTGGCGGCGACGTCAGCGGGGCTGCGGTGGCGGGTCGGGTGGGGACGGCCATGGCGTGGCGCCGAGGCGCCGGGCGGAGCGAACGACTTCGTCGCGCAGCTCTTCCACCTCGACGTCCTCGAGCTCGCCGGCCTGGATCAGGTACGGCTCGAAGATGCGCCAGCCCAACGCCGTGGCAACGATCTGGGCCGCGCGCACTCGCGCCGCCCGAGGGTCGAGCCCGTAGCCCTCGGCGAGCGTCTCGGCCATCGCCAGGACCGGGTTGAAGGCGCCGCGCCCTGCGAGGGGGACACCGGTGATGGTGAGGGCGCCCGCGATGCGGGCCCACTTGACGGACACCGCGTCGGCGGTGAAGCCCTGTCCGTCCAACGGGTTGTCCAGCACCGAAGCCGCCAGCTGCTCCGACAGATCATCGAAGACGGCGACGATGAGCTCGGCGCGGGTGCCGATGTAGCGGCCGATGAGCGTCGGGTGGACGTTGGCTGCGGCGGCGACGTCGCGGATCGACACCCGGTCGACGCCGTGCTCGGAGAAGAGCGTCGCGCCGGCGTCGAGGACCGCGCGGCGCACCTGCTGGGGACCGACCGGTTCGCCCGACGCGCGCCGGGGCCCCCGACGTCGGGACAGCTCCTGCGAATCGGACATCACGCAGCACCCTTTCTCCCTGGTCGCCGCCGATGACGTGCGCGCTCCCCCGACTCTCGGTCACCGACCTCCGCCGACGGCAGTGCCATAGGTCCCAAGGACACGGATATGCGATCGGGCGGATGCTCCTGAAGTGTCCTTGGTTACTTGGTCCTCAGCCTGGTGTTCTTTCCGCTCGCGCTCATCATGGCGTACGTGGTTGCGGATCGGCGTCGAACCGGCGCTCCTCTGGCCAACTCCTGAGCGCTCGTCGACCGCCGCGGGGCGCCGAAGGGCACTCGTGTCGTTGCCCGCTGATCCCCGGCACCCGAACCAACGCAACACGGGGTGACTTCCATCGTCTGCTCCGTGAGCAAGCACCGAGGTTGACGAGCCACGTGATCACGTTCTGGTCGCGGGTGCCTCCGTCGATTGGGGCATCCAGGGATGTGCCCCGGGAGTAGCCGGGCACCCGTTTGACCTCCCCGCCTCGTGCCAGCGGATGTTCGGTCGTCCCAGTGAGGCCTTCGCGAGCGAAGTCGGACTGGTGACCCGCGACCAGATCGTTCTTGTGTGGGTGGAACTACGCACTTCGACTTCGGCACACCAACCTTCGCCCTGCGTTTGCCGCAGATGGCTGTCCGGCGTGTCGGCGATCTCCGACACGTTGGGCCGCCTTCGGTTCCTTCGGTCTGTGATCGCCGCCGTGGTGAGCACATCCCGCGTGTAGGACTCGGCCGGTCCTGCCGCTCGGACGCCCGCTGCTCAGCTCTGGATCATCACGGCTCGACGCCGCCGGTGACGGCCGACAGGGTGCCGTCGCAGAGTCGAAAGGTCGAGCCGGTGACGAGGGTCGGCACCACGGATGCCGTGAGCGGTCTGGTCTGATGCACGCACCCCATACGCCAGGTGAGCAACCCAAGAAGCCACCGACGCGGCGGAGCTCATAGCGAACCGGACTCTGCCGCGCGGCTTCCCAACGGCGGCCGCTGACGCGCTCCATCGAACCGGAGCCCAGATGCCGGTCGCCTGCTCTGTCCAGTGGCCGCCCGCGACCCACCCGCACCCGCCGCCTGGCGTCACGTTCCGATGCCGAGCAGTTGGTGGATGTGGCCCACCAGGACGCCGGCGTCGTACGGCTTCGCCAGGACGACGTCGGGTTCGGCGCCCGCGAAGGGCAAGTGGGGCGAGCCCGTCACGATGATGACCGGGGTTCCGGTGAGGTCGGCATCGAGGCGCATCTGTTGCACGAGCTCGTCACCGTCGTGGCCACCCATCTCACGATCGGAAACGACCAGGTCCACGCGATGCTCGCCCAGCAGTGCGAGGGCCTCGGCACCATTGGTCGCCGTCAACCACTGCAGGTCGATGCGCTCGACGATCCGCGCCAGCAGCCTCCGCTGACTCTCGTCGTCATCCACGATCAGCACCACCGGCCTGCTCATGGACCGGTCACCACACACTGGGTACCGCGACCCCAGACGTCTGCTCGGCCGCGACGGTTCGGCCACGCACCAACGCGAGCAAACAACAAAGGCTCCTCAGCACTGTCGGGGCGGCAACGAGCCGCCAGGCTGAACGGG